>Ga0209512_1005017_pt1 | contig 11206 bp, 4 predicted proteins | sample frozenSSSSmetaG_FD_184142 | JGI IMG/M metagenome (GOLD analysis project Ga0209512, IMG submission 184142) | Glacier valley bacterial and archeal communities from Borup Fiord, Nunavut, Canada, to study Microbial Dark Matter (Phase II) -... | ecosystem: Environmental > Aquatic > Freshwater > Ice >... | reverse complement strand
CCCAGGCGGTCTGCGCGGTGGCGCGCTTCTCGATGGACGAGAACAAGGGCAGCAGCAGCCTGTGGCTGCTCAATACCTTCGGTGGCGGGCCGCGCCGGCTCACCAGCTGTGGCGAGAAGGACGGCCACGCAGCGTGGTCGCCCTCGGGTGAGGCCATCGCCTTCACCGCGAAACGCGAACAGCAAGGCAAGCTGGATGACACGCCGCAGCTCTACCTGATCGCGCCCGATGGCGGCGAGGCCCGCCGCATCAGCGACTTCGCACCGGGCATCGAGGCGTTCAAGTGGTTTCCCGATGGCAAGCGCATCGCCTTCGTCGCGTGGGTCTGGCCAGACGCCAAGGGCACGGCCGAGCAGGCCAAGCGCTACAAGGCCTTCAAGGAGCGCAAGGAAACCGGCTACGCGACGAGCGAGGCCCAGTACCGCTTCTGGGACCACCACCTGCCGATGGGCCGCGTGGCGCACGTGCACGTGCTCGACGTGGCCAGCGGCCGCGTCACCGACCTGTTCGAAGGCACGCCCTACGAACTGCCGCGCGCCGAGCCCGATGCCGACGGCTTCGACATCGCGCCCGATGGCCGGCACATCGCGTTCACGTTCGACCCGCAGCCGCAGAAGCGCTTCGACAACCCGAAGGCGCTGGTCGAGTTGCGCCTGCGCGGCCTGGCATTCGAGACCGTGGCCGTCGACAAGGCCTGGGACTTCGACGACCCGCGCTACAGCCCCGACGGCGCGCGCATCGCCTTCGCGGCCAGCCACATCGGCAAGAAGCACACGATGCCGGCACACGCTGCGCTGCTCGCACGTGGCGAGCGCTGGCACACGCTGTCGGCCGAATGGGACCACGCTGTGAACACCCCGCTGCGCTGGTCGGACGACAGCCGCGCGCTGTTCTTCTCCGCCGAAGACCGGGGCCGCTGCAACCTCTACCGCTTCGACATCGACACGCGCAGCGCCACGCTCGCCGTGCAGGGCGGCTGGGTGCAGGGCTTCGACGTGGCCTCGGGCGTAGTGGTGACCGTGGCCGATGCCATGAGCCACCCGGCGCGCGTGCACGCCCAGCGCGCCGGCCAGGCGCCGCAGCGGCTCGAGCGCTTCAACGACGCCTTGCTCGCCGTGCACCGGCTCGGCGCGGTCGAAGAGGTCAGCGTCACCGGCGCGAACGGCGATGCGGTGCAGATGTGGCTCGTCTACCCGCCTGGCTTCGACAAGAAGAAAAAGTACCCGGTGATGCACAGCATCCACGGCGGCCCGCATGCCGCTGCCGGCGACACCTTCCACTACCGCTGGAACAACCATGTGTTCGCGGGCCAGGGCTACGTGGTGGCGTGCGTCAACTACCACGGCTCCAGCGGTTTCGGTCACGCCTTCCTCGACAGCATCACGCACCGTTGGGGCGAGCTGGAGTTGCAGGACGTGGAAGCCGGCACCGACTGGCTGCGCAAGCAACCGTGGGTCGACAAGCAGCGCGTCTTCGCCACCGGCGGCAGCTACGGTGGCTTCATGGTCGCGTGGATGAACGGCCACGTGAAGCCCGGCCGCTACCAGGCCTACGTGTGCCACGCCGGCTGCTTCGACTGGACCGCCATGTTCAGCGACGACGCCTACACCTGGCACGCCAAGGAACTGGGCGCCTGGTATTGGGAAGACTCGGCCAGGATCAGCGCACAAAGCCCGAGCACCTTCGCCGGCAGCATGGGCACGCCCACGCTGGTGATCCACGGCGCGCTCGACTACCGCGTGCCCGACCAGCAGGGCCTGGCCTACTACAACACGCTCAAGGCGCGCGGCGTGGACGCGCGGCTGCTGTGGTTCCCCGACGAGAACCACTGGATCCTGAAGCCGCGCAACAGCAGGCTCTGGTTCAGCGAGTTCTTCGGCTGGCTCGCAGCGCACGACTCCAAAGCCCCCCACAGCGCGGCCAAGCCCGGCCGTCGACAATAGTCACTCGATTGCCGAAAGACCTGCGGAGCACGGCCATGCTGATCAACTTCTTCTTCACCCTGCGCGCCGCCAAACTGAAGGTCTCGGTCAAGGAGTACCTCACCCTGCTGGAGGCGATCCAGCAAGGCGTGATCGACAACACTGTCGATGAGTTCTACTACCTCGCGCGCACATCGCTCGTCAAAGACGAATCGAACTTTGACAAGTTCGACCGCGCCTTCTCCGCGTACTTCAAGGGCGTGGAACTGCTCACCGATTTCTCGCAGGACATTCCGCTCGACTGGCTGCAGAAGAAGCTCGAACTCGAACTCAGCGCCGAAGACAAGGCCGCCATCGAGAAGATGGGCTGGGACGAACTGATGGCCACACTCAAGAAGCGCTTCGAGGAACAATCGGCGCGCCACGAAGGCGGCAACAAGATGATCGGCACTGGCGGCACGAGCCCGTTCGGCGCCTATGGCTACAACCCGCAGGGCATTCGGATCGGCCAAGACAAGAGCCGCAACAAGAGTGCGGTGAAAGTGTGGGACCAGCGCCAGTTCAAGGACTACGATGACACGCTCGAGCTCGGCACGCGCAACATCAAGGTGGCGCTGCGCCGCCTGCGCCGGTTTGCTCGCGAAGGCTCTGCGGACGAGCTCGACCTCGACGACACCATTCGCAGCACGGCCGCGAACGCCGGCTGGCTCGACATCAAAATGGTGCCCGAGCGCCACAACAAGGTGAAGGTGCTGCTGCTGATGGACGTGGGCGGCACGATGGACGAGCACATCCACCGCGTCGAAGAGATCTTCAGCGCCGCCAAGAGCGAGTTCAAGCACCTGGAGTTCTACTACTTCCACAACTGCGTCTACGACTTCATGTGGAAGAACAACCGGCGTCGGTACAGCGAGAAGTTCCCGACGATGGACATCATCCGCAAGTACAACAAGGACTACAAGCTCATCTTCGTCGGCGACGCCACGATGAGCCCGTACGAGATCCTGCAGCCCGGTGGCAGCGTCGAATACAACAACGAAGAGGCCGGCGCCGAATGGTTGCAACGGCTGACGAACGCGTTCCCGAAATTCGCGTGGATCAACCCCGAACCGCAGGGTGTGTGGGGCTACCGGCAGAGCATTGCAGTGGTTCAGCAACTGATGAACCAGCGCATGTTCCCGCTCACGCTGGCAGGGCTCGAAGGGGCCATGCGCTTGCTCAGCAAATGACGGGCAGGCGGCTGGTCGCCCTGGCCGCCATGGTGGGGGCGGCCATGCTGGCAGGCTGCGCGAACCTGCAGACCCTGCCCTTCCTGACCCCAAGCGCACCGGCCGCCAGCGCCGCACCGGCGGCCCCCGAAGTGCCGGCCTACGAGTTCGATGTGGAAGCACCCGCAGCGCTGCGCAAGCTGCTGCTGAACTACCTCGACCTGGCGCGTTTTCGCACCGCGCCGAGCACCGACAACATCACCCCGTCGGAGCTTGACCGGCTGATCCTCGCCGCACCCTCGCAGGCCCATGGCCTGCTGGAAACCGAAGGCTTCTTCAACGCCGACGTGAGCGTGGCGCGCGTACCGGGCGTTGCCCAAAGCGGCCTGCCGATCGTGCGCATGGTTGTTGCCCCCGGCACAGCCGCGTTGGTGAGCGACGTGCAGGTCAACGTGACCGGCGCCTTGCAGACTGCCACCGTCGCCGGCGATACCGACGCGCTCGCCGAGCGCGAGGCGCTGCGCAATGATTGGCCTTTGCCCCTTGGCGCCGTGTTCCGCCAAACCGCGTGGGGCGATGCGAAGAACGCCGCCATCACGCGGCTGCGCAGCCAGGGCTATGCGGCGGCGAACTGGGTGCGCACCACCGCGCGCGTCGACGCGCAGAGCAATGCGGTCGCGATCACGGTCGAGGCCGACAGCGGGCCGCTCTATCGCATCGGCGCCATTCGCATCGAAGGCCTGCAGCGCTACGAGGCCGACGCAGTGTTGCGCCTGGCCTACTTCGAGCCCGGCGAGCCCTACACCGAGAAGCGGCTGCTCGACTTCCAGGAGCGGCTGCAGAAGATCGGCCTGTTCGAAGGCGCGTCGGTCGAACTCGACGCCGACCCGCAAACCGCTGCCGCAGCAAACGTGCTGGTGCGCGTGAAGGAGCAGCCTTTGCAGCAGGCCACGCTCGGCGTGGGCTACAGCGCCAACACGGGCGCGCGCCTGTCGCTGGAGCACACGCACCGCGCGGTATTCGGCACTCGCTGGGTCGCCAAGAACAAGTTCGAACTCGGCCCCGACAAGCAGGCCTGGGAAGGCGAGCTGCTGTCGCACCCGCTCGAGGGCCTGTACCGCAACCTGCTCTCGGGCAGTGCCACCAACCTGCGCGCGGCCGATGAAACACTGCTGAGCTGGAACGCGCGGGTCGGCCGCACGCAAGACACGCCGCGCATCGAACGCCTGTACTTCGCCGAGCTCACGCAAGCGAAGTTGAAGAGCGACACGCTCACCAGCAACGCCGAGGCGCTGTCGCTCAACTACCAATGGGTGTACCGCGACGTCGACAGCGTGCTGCTGCCCACGCGCGGCCTGACCACCTCGGCGCAAGCCGCGCTCGGCGTGGCCCACGGCACGCGCGAGGCGCGCGCCGCCGTGCGGCTCGAAGAACGCGGCCCGTTCACGCGGCTCTATGCGCGCATGACCTGGTACCGCCCGCTTGGCGGCACGTGGTTCGGCACCGTGCGCGCCGAGGCCGGGCAGCTGTTCACGCGCAGTGTGGTCGGCGTGCCCGACACGCTGCTGTTCCGCGCCGGCGGCGACGATTCGGTGCGTGGCTACGGCTACCGCACGCTCGGGCCGACCACCGACGGCGTGGTCACCGGCGGGCGCAGCCTGGCCACTGCCAGCATCGAGTTCGCCCGGCCCCTGCTCAGCAAGTACCCCGCGCTGTGGGGCGCGGCGTTCATCGATGCCGGTGACGCGGCCGACCGCTTCGCGGCGCTTCGGCCCGCCCTTGGCTACGGCCTGGGCGTGCGCTGGCGCAGCCCCGTGGGGCCCTTGCGTGTGGACGTGGCCTACGGCCAGCGCGAGCGCCGCGTGCGCCTGCATTTCGGCGTGGGGATCGCGTTCTGATGGGCGCCGACGACGCGGTGCCCGTACCACCCGTGCCCGGGGAACCGGCGGCGCCCGCCGTGGCCCGGCCGAGGCGGCGCTGGCGTCTGGCCCTGGCGCTGCCCGCCGCGCTGGTCTCGGCGGCCGTGGCAGGGCTGGTCGCCATCGCGGCGCTCGTCGTGTGGTCGGCCGGCAGTGCGCCGGGCACGGCCTGGCTGGTGGCGCACCTGCCGGGGGTGCGCATCACCACCGCGTCGGGCACGTTGCTCGGTGACTTCGCGGCCCAGCGTGTCGAGCTCGCCTTGCCCGGCAACACCGGCACGCTGGTGTTCGACGGCGTGGCCTGGCACGGCCTGCGCTTGGGGCACAGCCCCGGCCACGCGCTCGGCGGGATCGTGATCGACGAGTTGCGCGCAGCGCGTGTCGACCTGCGGCTCACCCTGAACCCTGCCGCCGTGCCGCTGTCCGCGCCGACCGACCTGCGCCTGCCGATGGAGATCGACATTCGTTCGCTTCAGGTGGGCGAGCTTCACATCGCACCCGCAGGCGCGCCACCGAACGGCGGCATGCTGCTGCGCCAGCTCGACGCCCGACTGCACCTCGGCGCCGCCGGTGGTGCCGAGCATCGGGTGGATCGGTTCAGCGTCGCGTGGGACCAGCTCCAGGCGAGCGGCCACGCGGTCGTCGGCACCACCGGCAAGCTGGCGGTCGAGGCGGTGCTCGACGTGGTGCAAGCCTCGGGCTCCGCCTGGGCCGCGCACGCCGCGCTGGCCGGCCCGCTGGCCGCGCCAGCGCTGCAAGCCACGGTGCGCGCACAGCCCAGCGGCACGCGGCCCGCACAGGCGCTGGATGCACGCGCCCTGCTGCGGCCGTTCGCCCCCTGGCCCATCGACAGCCTGCAGGCCAGCACGCAGGCGCTCGACCTGGCCGCCTTCAGCAGCAGCGCGCCGACCACCGCGCTCAGCGGCACCGCCGTGGCCACGCGCGCCGACGCCAGTGCCCCGGTCGTCCTGACGCTGGACATCAGCAACGCGGCAGCCGGCCACTGGAACGAAGGCCGGCTGCCGCTGCGCAGCGCGAAGCTGGCACTCGCGGCGCAACCCGAGCGCGCGGCCGACATCACACTGTCGAGCCTGGTCGCCGAACTCGGCAACATGCAGGCAGCGGCCGGCCGGGTGCAAGGCCAGGGTGAATGGCGCGGCGGGCGCTGGACGCTTTCGACAACCGTCAGCGCGCTGCAACCCGCGCAGCTCGACACGCGTGCGCCGGCCATGCAACTGGCCGGCACGCTGGGCTTGTCCGGGGGCGACTTCGCGACTCCGGCTACCAGCGCGGTGGACCTGCAGGCTGTGCTCGACGGCAGCGTGAGTGCGAACCAGAAGGCGCGAACCGCCGCGACGCAGCCGGTGCAGTTGCGGCTGAATGCCAGCCTGCAAGCGCAGCGCATCGAACTGCGCGAGGCCCGTGCCACGGCCGGCCCGGCGCGCGCCGATCTGAGCGGCGTGGCCACGCGCACAACGGGAACTGCGGCGGCGAGCGCACCAAGGAGCAAGCCCGGAAGCACGGGCGGAAGCGCGCCGTGGCTCGTCAAGGCCAAGGGCTCGCTGGCCGACTTCGACCCCGCTGTGTGGTGGCCGGGGCGCGACGACTCGCCGTGGCGCAAAGCGCCAACGCGGCTCAACGCCACACTCGACGCCGACCTGACCGTGCCCACCGACGCGACCGACACCCCCGCCACCACGGCCCCGCGCAACGCCCCGAGCACCGCCGCCGACTGGCTGGCCGCCGTGCGCGGCCAAGCCAGCGTGGCGCTCGCGCCGAGCCTGCTGGTGGGGGTGGCCGTCAGCGGCAAGGCGACCGTGTCGAGCGACGACAGTGGCGCCCGGCCCACGCTGCAGCTCGACGCAGCCGGCAACAGCCTGCGGGCGACGGGCCTCGTGGCAGCCGGCAGCAGCGGTCAGGGCGACCGCTGGGAACTGGCGCTCGATGCACGCGCGCTCGCGCAGCTCGCACCGGCTTTCGCGTTGTTCACGGCGCCCGGCACCGACGTTGCGCTCGCCGGTGCCCTGAAAGCCAACGCGACCATCAGCGGGCGCTGGCCCCACGCCACCACGCAGGGCACGCTCGAGGCCAACGCGCTGCGCGTCGGCAGCGCCGCGCTGCAGAAAGCCGAGGGCCGCTGGCAGCTCGGCGGCGGCACTGCGGATGCCGTGGAAGCGCAGCTCACGCTGACCCAGTTGTCGGCCCTGCGCGCGGGCGTGATGCGCCCGTGGGCCGAGACCGCGCAGGTGCAACTGCAAGGCACCGGCCGCGCCCACCGGCTCACGGCGCGCGCCGAGTCGAAGGCGCTTCCGCCCGCGTGGGCTGGTGCGCTGCAGGCCAGCGGTGCCGCGACCGCCGGCCTCACGGCAGCCGACCGCACCATTGCCACGCTGCAGGCGCAAGGCGGGCTCATCGAGGCCGCCGCAACCAGCGTCAGCGGCTGGCGCGGCAGCGTGCAAGAGCTGTCGGTGCGAACCACCAGCGCCACGGCTCCGTTGCTCTTGACGCGTGATGTCGGTATCGACCTGCGCTGGGGCGGCGCGCCCTCCAACACCCCGGCCAGTGCGACCGTGCAGCCTGGCCGCGCCGAGGTACTGGGCGGCGCGCTGCGCTGGAGCCGCATCGCCTGGCAGGCCTCAAGCGTGCCCGGCGGCGCGGCGCAGATCGACGCGCAAGCCGAGCTGGAGCCGATGCGCGTGGCGCCGCTGCTGGCGCGCGCCCAGCCCGACTTCGGCTGGGGCGGTGACCTGACCGTGGGCGGCACGCTGGTGCTGCGCAGTGCGCCCACCTTCAGCGCCGACATCGTGATCGAACGCCGCAGCGGCGACCTGACGGTGAAGGACGACCTGAGCACCCAGGCCCTCGGCTTGACCGACCTGCGCCTGGGCCTCGTGGCCGAGAACGGCGTGTGGAACTTCACCCAGGCCGTCGCCGGCACGGCGCTCGGCGTGGGCGTGGGTGCGGTGGTGGCGCGCACCGGAGCGCAGGCCACCTGGCCGGCCGCCGACACGCCCATCGAAGGCGTGTTCGAGCTGCGCGTGGACAAGCTCGGCAGCTGGGGCACCTGGGTGCCACCGGGCTGGCGGCTCGACGGCGCATTGCACGCCAGCGCCAGCATCGGCGGGCGCATTCGCGCGCCCGAATACACCGGCGAAATTGACGGTACGGGCCTGGCCGTGCGCAACTTCGTGCAGGGCGTGAACGTGACCGACGGCGACCTGGCCATCCACTTGCGCGGCACCACCGCGCGCATCGAACGCTTCTCCGCGAAGGCCGGCGGTGGCTCGGTCACGCTGACGGGCGACGCGAGCCTGGGCGAGGCGCCGAAGGCCCAGTTGCGCGTGGTGGCCGACAAGTTCCAGCTGCTCGGTCGCGTCGACCGGCGCATCGTTGCCAGCGGCCAGGCACAACTGCAGCTCGACGCAAAGACGCTGGCGCTCACCGGCCAGTTCGGCGTTGACGAAGGCGTGATCGACTTCACCCGCAGTGACGCCCCGAGCCTGGCCGATGACGTGAGCGTGGTGCGCACCACGCCCCGGCCTGCGCTGCCCGCCGGCGCCAACGGCACAGCCACCGCCACATCCACGCCAGCCACCGCACCGAGCGCCACGCCGAGCACCGCCAACCCCACGGCCCGCGAAGTGGCGCTCGACCTGCGCGTGGCGCTCGGCGAGAAGCTGCGCCTGCGCGGGCGCGGGCTCGACACGGGCCTGCGCGGCGAGTTGCGCATCACCTCGCCGGGCGGCAGGCTCGCGGTCAACGGGACCGTCAGCACGGCCGACGGCACCTACGCCGCCTACGGGCAGAAGCTCAGCATCGACCGCGGCCTCGTCACCTTCAACGGCGCCGTCAACAGCCCGCGCCTCGACATCGAAGCCACGCGCCCGAACACCGACGTGCGCGTCGGCGTGGCCATCACCGGCAGCACGCTGAACCCGCGCATCCGCCTGTTCTCGGAACCCGAGCTGAGCGAGATCGACAAGCTCAGCTGGCTCGTGATGGGCCGCGCGAGCGACGGCCTGGGCCGCACCGACACCGCGCTGCTGCAGCGCGCCGCCCTCGCGCTGCTGGCCGGCGAAGGCACCGGCATCACCGACCAGCTGACCCGCGCCATCGGCTTGGACGACATCTCGGTGCGGCAAACCGAAGGCGAGGTGCGCGACACCATCATCTCCCTGGGCAAGCAGCTGTCGCGACGCTGGTACGTGGGATACGAGCGCGGCCTGAACGCGACCACCGGCAACTGGCAACTGATCTACCGCATCGCCCGCCGCTTCACGTTGCGCGCCCAGTCCGGCGACGACAACTCGCTCGACCTGATCTGGGTCTGGCGCTGGCAATAGCTGGGCAATAGCACGGCGGCACGCGCCCGGATGCACGCCGAAGCGCATGCCAAAATCCGCGCCTCGCTCGCCGTAGTTCAATGGATAGAACGGCCGCCTCCTAAGCGGCAAATACAGGTTCGATTCCTGTCGGCGGGACCAACGAGATGTCCCAGCAAGCCCGCTGATGTTTCTTTGAACAGAATCCTGCTGTAAAAGTAGCCGAACAGAAGTCCCAGGGCGTCTAAGGACATCCCGGGACAGCCCAGACTTTTGGGGGTAGGTTTCAAGCCAGTTACCCCCACCGTCCTGAGAGTTACCCCCACGCCGTTGACCGACACCAAGCTTCGCAGCTTGCGGCCGACCGAAAGGCCGCAGCGCGTCTTCGATGGGGACGGTCTGTACATCGAGGTCAGACCGAACGGCGGGAAGTGGTGGCGGTTCAAGTACCGCTACGAGGGGAAGGAAAAGTTGCTGTCGTTCGGCACGTACCCGGATGCTTGATCAAGGAAGTCGAACGCTTCGCGACGGCGGAGTTCGGCGGCCCGGCAGAGACCGAAGCCGCTCGCAGTGCCGCGACGGACGAGCGCGTGATCTCGCCCTCGCCGGTCACCAGTGCATGAATGCGGTCCGGTTGCTCGTCATGCAACTTGCTCAGCTCGTAGAGCGTTCGCGGTGAGGTACAGCGTCCGGTCTTCAAAACTTGGTCGAGTTCGAGCGGCAGCTCGAGCAGCGCGAGATGGTGTGCGATGGAGGTCAGGTCCATGCCGAGCCGCTTGGCGATCGTTGCGTTCGAGTCGCCGTTGTCGACACGTCCGCGGATGAAGCGTGCGAGGTCGAGCGACGACAGGGGGCAGCGCTTCTGGTTCTCGGCGACTTGGGCGTAGGGATCGGCGGCAGCGGCACGAACGACGATGGGAACGTGCAGCAGCCCTGCCAGCCTGGCAGCGCGCAATCGCATGGCGCCGAAGTGAACGCGATAGCACCCCGGTGCGTCGGCAGCATGCACCACGATCGGCTGAAGGATGCCGTGCTGTCGGATGTCGTCGGCGAGTTCGTCGAGCCGGGCTTCAGGGAACTCGGTGCGAGGGTTGTCCGGGTCTTCGTTCAGATGATCGATGGGGACAACCAGTGCGAGCCCAGCAAAGACATCGGCGGCCGCAATGTCGCGCAAGGTCGAAGGCTGTGGCTCATCGATCTCAAGTGCTTCAATGCCGAGGTTATTGGTCGCACTGCAGTCCCTCAACGCGAACGATGTCGCAGCGAGCAAATCCAGTTGCTCGCCCTTCGATTTAGTCCACGGCATGCGCATGAGGGCATCGTGCCGTCGATCTTCAGTGCGCGAAAGCGTCGGGCGAAGCGAGGTTCCAAGTCTCGGGCGATCTCTCGATGTCCAATGCGATCCCACGGCGTCTCGGGATCGTCATCGGCGCGTCACGCATCGTTTCAACTTTAGGCGGTTCTTCGAGCCCAAGCGATGCGTGGATGGGGTCGGACCGTCCGACCCTGCTGCCAGCGGCGCCGCGACTCAGAGCGCTTCGAAAGCGCTGCGGTCACGCAGCTTGCAGGTCGAAGCGCACCGTCCGCCCCATCGCCGTCGCGATGTTCACCAACGCATCGATCGAGAAGCGCGAAACGCGGCCCCGCAGCAAGTCGTTCATGCGTGGCTGTGTCACGCCGCACTGGGCGGCGGCTTCGGCTTGCGTCCAACCGCTCTCTTTCACGATTGCCGCGATCTGTCGCATCAACTCGGCACGTGCGCGCAGGTTGGCGGCTTGCTCGGGCGTGTCGGCAATGGCATCCCACACGCTTGCATAACTCTCCGACTTGTCAGC
>Ga0209512_1005013_pt1 | contig 11212 bp, 7 predicted proteins | sample frozenSSSSmetaG_FD_184142 | JGI IMG/M metagenome (GOLD analysis project Ga0209512, IMG submission 184142) | Glacier valley bacterial and archeal communities from Borup Fiord, Nunavut, Canada, to study Microbial Dark Matter (Phase II) -... | ecosystem: Environmental > Aquatic > Freshwater > Ice >... | reverse complement strand
CACCGCGCAGTTGCTCAAGCTGTTCTTCCGCGCATGCAACGACGTCACGACATTATTGATCTGGACCGGTCCGACGAAATCATTATTATTGATGAGGAGTAGGATGAGAGATGCGCAATCTTATGCTTTACAAGTAGTCAGGTGTTTGTGGTCAGAGAATTCAGACATGTACTGTGTCCACACGCATGCGCCTGTTGTGTGTCTGTCCGTGTCGCACTCGATGGCTGTTCCACGTGAGCATGTGTGGTTAGATGTCGCAGGTGATGCAGCTGGGCACTGCGACACAGCAGCAGCGTCTCGTAACAAATGCGAGGGGCTACACGTGCTCTCCGTCATACCCTGCTGCTCGGGGCAGTAAGTTCTATAGACCTGCTGCTGGCGGTGGAAATGGTGTACCTGTCAATGTCGGACATGACTCATGTGTTAGCATCGCTTCCTTCTTGTACAGACGCCCGTGTGTATAACACGTAGAGTCCATAACTCCAGATTCACACAGGCTGCCCGCTACTTACAGTCCATGTCTCACGTAGTCACTGTTGTGTCGAAACATGGGCAGGTTCCGATCGGCCTCATGATCTGATCTGATCTGGTCGTGCATCAAGTGGACCTAGTGCTGCCACCGCCTGCATCAGTCACCGGAAAATGCTGCTGTGGTCACCTCTAATGGCCTGCATCAGGGATGTCAGGGTCAGCAGCTGCTTCCAGTAGCAGAGACAAGTAGACCTCTGAGCCACGCTTACTGCATCAAGGTCGCTGTGCTCATACTCACCGAGCTTAGCAAATGCACCAGCTATGTCTACACAAAAACAGTGATGCTAGTCATCAACACCATCATAGTAGCAATCATCGTCGTCATCATATGTGAGATTGAGACCCAGCAGACGCGCGCGACGAGCTAGCAGTTGTGCACGAGCGAGTTCTCTGGATGCTACTGCCAACCTTGTAATGTTGCTGGTTGTGTTCTGATTGTGACACTCGATCCAGTACACGACATTGGCACAACAAACACAGCAGTTCACACCAATTTTTGTTGTTGATTGTTTGCATAATCAGGGTTCGTCAATGTTAGACTCGTACTGGGCGAGATTCAGCACTATCACTCCCTGACTGATCTTCTGCACTGCGTTTGCCAAGGACTGAGCTGTTGTCCTTTTCAAGTCTGGCTCTCTGATAGGCATGCAATCTCAAATTGCGCTCGTTCTGCAACACGAATCTGAAAGCTGTACCACTATTTCTGTTCAGATACACGTAGTTTGAGAACTGTTTGACGTAGCTGTATGGCATACGACCACTGGTCCAGTCATCCACCTCACCTGGCAGCACAGCCATGACTGCAGGATGAAAGGGATACAGTGCTGTGTACACACTGTTTGGAAGTTTGTACGCTTTGCCACACTGCTTGTCGCAACCAGGGTTTGAAGAGTGGCACCGCTGTGTCACTATACCTGTGTCGGTAATGATGAAGTAGACATGGTTGCTGGTGTGATGGCGCTGGACGTTGCAGCAGAAAGTCGAACCAAACCCCCGCAGTGTGGCCACCATGATGTATCGAGCACTGCCATCCTTCATCTTGTTCTGATCTGACTTTGCTTTGCTGACCAGCCTGTACAGCTGCGCTACTTGCACAGTGCTGTAGTCTCCTGCGATCACACCACTGTTGAGCCATTGCTCAAACAGCACTCTGCACGGTTCTGCGTCAAGGACACAGCTGGCCTTTGTGGACTTCTGCTGCTCAGGAACAGGCTTCTCCAAGTTCAGGACCACTAAAACATTGCACAGAGAGTCTTCATCTGAACTGCTGTCACTGTCTGCAGGTTTCTCGTACGTGGCCCTGGCTGTGGGTGCCGGTGGCATGGTCCCAGAGAACAATAACTTCGTCGCTTCTGCACCTGCTGCACAACGCACACTGCAATAGTGCACAGCAACCAATGAATCAGTCAGTGCCAGTCTAGTGTCTTCTTCAACTGTATCACCCTTAGCATCAACGACTGCTCCCAGTTTGTAAACACCCGCTGCAACATCTGCAACTCTGCCACGGCCACCACAGGCACTGCAGTTCAATGCTGCCTCGCACTGCTCCAAGTACGTCCTGAGCTTTGTCAGTTGTAAGTGCTTTGCTGCGACTGCTTCCACTGCTGCTGACTTGACATCGTCTGCACTCTTGCACTGGGAGTCAGACAGACTCAGGAGCTTGCCAATTTCTGCCCGCTGTTGCACCTCTGCCAGGCGTACTGCAGGTGAACTACATGTGGGACAGCCCATATGCTTGTAGCTGCCAATCATTCGAAGAGATGATAGCGGATGGTGCAATGCCACAGCCACGATCTTGTCCCACTTTCTGCTGGGGAAGTCTTTGTACAGCGCATTCACCACCAAACTGCGCAGCGTCTTGGCATCCTCTCGCGTAATCAGTAGATTCGGCCAGATGATGTGCAGACCAATCTTGACACCAGAAATCTCATGTTGTTTGTTGACGGTTCTGAGCGGTGCTGATAGCAAAACAGCAGAACTGCTGGCCAATCTGTCACGATGCGCTAGACCTTTCTGCAAAAGCGTCATGGACTCTGTCATGTCACCAACGTTGTCGCTAGAGTCTGGTGGTTCAAGACAGCTTGCTACGCTCTTGATGCATGTTTCTGTCCAACCTGCAATCTCCTGCTTGAGTTCAGGACTCTCACCCTGTTCCACTGTGATTGCTGGATCGATTATGTCGAGATCTGTGAAAAATGGAAAGATCTCACTCGCCACCTCTGCATAGGTGTGCTTGACATCACTGCCACTCAAATCCTTAGCATAGGCTGCCAAGAACTCATTCGTCAGCTCATCTGGAATCCTGTGTTTGCCACCTGTGAAGCGCAGGATTGTTGCGTCCTCAACCTTGACACGAGCACTATACTGAGAGATGAACTCGTTGGCGAAGCCGTCAGCTGGGTGAGCTGAGGACCTGCTCATGCTGTACTGTACGTAAACTGCTGCTGCAAACCAGAACCACACCAACCAGCAGCCAGGACCGCTTTAAAGCGAACGTTGCGGGACCGTTATGGAGCGCACGTTAACGAGACCGTTATTGAATGAATCTATATCAGCCTTATATCCTAAACGCACCCAGTGCTCATGTTCGAGTCACTGCTTACTACTGTGAGATGTGTCTGATGAAGAACAGAAGATATGACCTGGCTCAGATCTGAGTGTGTGCAAATTACATTACACTTGATATTCAGAGTTGGAAACAGTGGGCGAGCGAAAGATCTGAGTTTGACTCGAGCTGAGTGTGTGCTATGAAGGGGCAGCAGTGTGAGCTAGCAGTGAGTGACCCCTGCCCTTTCCAGGGTTCACAACGAACACGATTGTACCAGTACGTGCGCTTCCTTCATCAACAAGTGGCTGCAGGACGCCGGCAGCAGCTGCGCAGTACGTTGTCATGAGCAGGTAGTGGCCGGCTCTGACCAATCAACACAGTGCGACGGGTTGTACCTGCATGCTTCAAGGTTCCATGTTTCATTCAATATTTCGGTGGTGGGTAATAGCGTGGTACGTGGACTGCACTCACAGCATGTGTGTGTGTGTATGTGTGATTGTGTGCTGTGTCAAAGGTTGATGTTCCGCCATGCCAGTGTCTGGCAGCGTGTAGCAGTGCCGCCACGTCAGCACTTGAAGCACCAGACCCTCGAGGAGCTGATCGTGACTTGCTCCGTCTAGACAGCTGCTGCAGTCTGCTCATGTGTTTCACGTACACTAACACACTGCCTTTGCAGCAGGCCAACCTGCAGTGCATGTAGTGCAGGTCGGCAAGCAACCAGGCGTGCACATGTGCTCCTGCCTGCAACTAGCGCGCCTACTTCGCAGTGCTGCTGTGCAATCAGAGCATGCAGTTGTGACGTGGCTGTGCGCACTGATCAGACATTAGCAGAGACGTGCAGTCAGTGCAGTACATGACCTTGGATGTGATCAAAGGCAAGATCGAGCAGCTCTCTGGGAACGTCAGAGGCTTGAAGAGCAGGGCGGCGTACGTAAAGAGGACGTGGACGTGGCCAGCAGGTGATGACTCTTTGCACTGCCTGACAGTCACGATACAACTGTTGACATCACCATGTGCATCGGCTGACTCTCAGGTCTGCACGGCCCAGTGCGTTTGATGCAAGCATGCATCCACTCGGCCTGTATCAGCCGCCACACACTGCGCAGAGCCAAGAGCGTTTGACACAGGTGAGTCATGCATGTCTTGTCTCCAGACCCACGCAGGGGCTTCACATGCTGGTGGCGCTTGTTGCTCTGCAGGTTCGGCAGCAGTTTGCACGGCAACGCATTTCTTACATTGATGCTCTGGCATCCTGGTAGGCATGGTTCAGAGCATGACGCACTGGAAGCACTGCAAATGTTTGAGGGGATCGTGAAGCTGTGGCTCACGCCAGCAGACATCAGAGCAGGCATTCTGCCGACCAGCATGGTGCTCAGAGGCAGAGCTACAGGACAGCGGCTCAGGTCAGCTGCAGAGACTGACAGACCGAGAGCAAAACGGCAGTGATCAGTTGCAAGTGCAGAAGTGTGAGCGTGCAACACCACTGGCAGTCAGCTTGATCTCACAGCCGAGCAAAAAGATGGTGTCATGCAACCGGGATCACTCTATGCATTACCCACCACGTCACAGCGCATTGAGAAAGCAGACAGTGGAGTGACACTGCTGGTAGACTGCATGTGCTCATGCCTGTACTTCACAAATCCACACACTTTCAGCTCGTAATTACTGATGGCAGCAGCCGGTGGTCGCTGCAGGTTTCTGCTATAGTATCGTGGCAAGTGGACATCTGTCGATAGTTGGCGCTGCGCGTCTGCTTCAGAAGCAGCGGAGTGTATGTTCCACTGGCAGAGCCCTGTCTGTACATATGCACGGCTGCTGTGTGCCCAAAATGGTGTGTTGTTGATCAACAGCAGGTCAGAGAGATGCTTGACAGCCTGTACTACCCACTGTTTGTGCTTTGAAGAAGGCTTTGATCATCAACCCCTGCATGTATGTACAGATGCTCGGCTGCTCTGAGCCTTGGCAACCTATGCTAACCGCTGTTCACCACTCCTCTGAGACGTCAACATCGCAGCCTCCTTCGTAAGACTTGCCACTGTAATCAAAGTCGGCTGGCCAGTCAGCTCTTGCGCACAGAATGAGTTTCACGGATGCAGCTGCTGCCTCCTGCGCAGACTGCCAGTGTTGCGCCGCTGTCACGCCTTGCTTCTTCCCTCGCTGTCGAATCTCCTCGAAGGCTGCACTGTGCATCTTCTTGTACTCCTCGTAGCGGTCCCAGTTCTGGTGACGAATCTGCTCTGCAGCTGCAGGGTGCTCAGCATCTTCTCTGTTCGTGGTGATGCTGCCATCTGCCTTCATGAACCAGTCCTCCTTCTTGAGGACCTCTGCTTGTAGTGGAGTATACTCGCCCAACAACCTTTCAAAGAGAAACTTCAGCTCACCCAGCTTCTGCACCACACCGTTCTTGTTTGTCGTAGAAATGCCCGCCATGATGGTAGCAAGCTTGGCCGGCCAGTAACCATCTTCCGCAGGAGCTACTGCTGCAGAGATCCGTTGATCACGCTCTACCTTGAGCCTCTTGAGACACTCTCTCATCTGCGCTTCAGTGAGGGTTTCCACATCCTTCTTGAGCAGCTCATCAGTCTCTGTGTACGAGAGAGTACGCTTGTTGCCCGCTGAGCTGTACTCGCCCTCCAAAGAGAGCATGCTGTCCAAAGGGTGCAGGTTGCCAAGGCTACCAAAGATGGCACCGGGCGGAAATTGCCCGGTACACTTCTTCTTGAACATTTTGAGAGAAACCCCATTGTGGTACTGCACAAAGAGCATGACCCGCTCCTTGCTCGGGGTTGCAGCGTCACAGGTGGTCACTGTCTGTATCCCAACGAACTTGCGCTCCGTGTCCGAGGCTGCTTTGACAGCCGCCAAGAGTTCTGGCTGACTGTACGCTTCGGTCTGTGGCCACATTACCCAGAGTCTGCGCAGCTTGTCATCCTTGCTGTCCGGACCAGTGGGAGTGCGGGGAGTGATCGACAGGATGGAGCTTGCCTCTGCTTCAGCTGTAGTAGAACTCATTGAGCCAGTCAGGAGAGAAAGATCAGATCGCGCTCTGCCACTGCACCATGCACTGCGCGCTACAGGTGCGCACTACTTCATCAATTGATAGCTTTTGCTCAGATGATATCTTTTTTGTTTTTTCGGGCGGTAAATTTTGGGGGGGTCACACCTGCGCTAGCTTCAAAACCCACAGCTCAGCATGAGACCAGCAAGTGAAGTAGGTTCTGTCACTGTATGGTACAACGAGAACGCAGATGAACTAGTCTGTGATAGCTGGAGAGACGCTAGCCACAGAAACTCTTTGCACACGGGATGGGACATGTCAGTTCCAGAGCACCTGTACACTGACTTCCTGGTCCAGTATGCGGATGACACGTCTAAAAGACTGCCGCAGCACTTCAATGAGGTGGTCACACCAGTGGCGCCTTTCTTCGTTGATTTGAAGTGGCGGCTGGAAGGGTTCATTGAGAAGAAGTGGCGCGAGGAGGACACCATGGATAGCGATGATGAAATAGACGATGGTCATGCAGAGGCTTTCAGATTGAGCACTGCTGCTGTGGATGAGGTTGCGCGCGTGTTGGCGCCGCTCGGAAGCAGCACGCCTGTTTTGGATTCCATCGCAGCAGAGCTGTCTGATGTGGACAAGGCGCTGCAGGCTCGATCTGCACTACCTCAAACTGCTGCTGCAGTCTTCATGTACCGTCCCTACCCAGCAGACAGCTACGATGATGATCAGAAATATGAGTACAGCGTCCATCTTGTGTGGCCCAATGTGCTGGTGGATGCAAGTACGTCCCGGAAGCTCAGGATGTCTGTGGTCGCAGGACTGAATCTGGCTGACGACACGCTGCTGGAATCTGGTGAGCGTCATGACTGGAATGATTCAGTGGGCTTGACCATGTACAACGAATATCCGAAAGTCAGGATGCTTCACAGCCATGAAGTGCAGAAATGTACATCTTGCTCTCCGGCTGACTACGCATCTGTGGAACAGCACCGACAACAGCTGGCAGTAGAGCTTGGGCTGGCAAGCACAGCAGACAAGAATGAGATTCGGGCGGAGTGGATTAAGCGCAGAGATCAATGGCGAGAGCTTCCACTCTTGAGCAGAAGCGTTGCAGAGTACAAGGGACAGTTGGAAAAGTTGAGCAAATGTTTCTGTGGAGGTCTCGGCAAACACACTGACTACGACAGGTGCATCAAATTGATTGGGGTCATGGATGCTGGAGGAAAGCGTTTGGCAGATGTGGAGCGCATGGCGCAGGAGAAGCCACTGTTTGAGGTGTGCCTTGGCAGCGTTCGTCGACCTGCCGGCACTCCTGTGAGCACTATCACTTACCGCCGTGGTGCAGAAAACGCTGCACTTGTAAAGGTGAAACGGCGCAAGCTGAACAGCGATGGCACGTATGGTGAGTATGAAACTCAGATATTACGATGAGCACAGTGATGCAGCACGACTACTTGTGGGAAGCTCAGCTGTGCAGTTGCAGTGTACATACCTAGAGCACTGATGCGATGGATTCCCATAAAGCCGTTGAGCAGTGTAAGCAGCTCTGCAGTTGCAGTGTACATACCTAGAGCACTGATGAAATGGATTTCCATGAAGCCGTTGAGCAGTGTAAGGCGCTGTGCATGCCACAGTCAGAAATCGCAAGCGCCGCAGGACGTAGGACAAGTCGCAACTCTCAGAGTGCAGTAAGTGGCAGAACACTCCCTCTCTGCTTTGCATACCTGATGGTAGCTTTCGTCGGATTGCTTTGGACTGGGTCTCTACACTCAATGTACATATACTACAAGAGCAAACGAGCAGCTCTCTTCTGCGTGCTTCTCTCACCAGTTCAGTGTCTGTATGCCCTTAAACTTCGTTGCTGCTACTGAAGGCACTTCAGAGTCTCACGTGAATGCACAGGGTCCGCCAAAGTGTCCGAGCAAGCGACTTTGGAGAAATGATCTACTATATCTGAGGTGATACGTTGTTGGCCGTCAGCCAGCTGCAGCTCTCATTGGACTCTGCGCCTGGCAAATGTATGAGTAAAGCTGACTACTTCGTTGTGATGCTCTAACTGGCGCTGATTGCCATGGATGATTGTCCCCATGGCGTGCCTTGTTGCACCAACACCTGATGCCACATAACCTCAAGCTCTAGGATGCACGGGTAGTACCAGGTTGGCTGTTTGTCGCACGAAGACGATGACCAGTGTGTACTGCAGTGTGTCCAGGATGATGCTGGGCAGCACATCCCGCTGATATGTTACACACTTGTAATATTGTCATTGTGATGCTTGCACAGGCGCATGATGGGTCAGCAACCTCTGTAACTGAAGCAACATAAGTTACCGAGCATCGATGGCAGGGGTTTCGAAAGCACTCACCATGATACACTGAAACGTCCAGTGCGCGGGTTTCCACAGGAAATTCTGTGCAAGAAACTGCCATTCTATACAGATTGTCACGTCTGCCCTTTGTCTCTGCAGAGCTTGTCCCCCTTTCCTGATGCAGGCTTGTCACAGGTACGAACCTGAAACATCTTGAACGAGCATCGACAGCAGTAGTATGAGCTAGGTTCACTCCTCGAGCTGAGCAAATATCTCAAGAGCCACTGGTGGCACTCACGCACGAAGGGGCCTCTCAAGGTACACCCTGTAGTTGAACAATGATCAGTATGCTTTTAGAGATAGGTGTAGTCTCAGCACGGAGCACTTGATTTACGAGCTCACAGCTGCAGGCGTCGCAGGTACACTTTCAAGCTGTAACTTTGTAGCTGTGACACCATGATCAAACATCGTGGTCTTGTGGCTTCAACTAGTTCTGAGAGCACTTACCTTGCCAGTGGGCTGTCACAGGTACTTTATCAAGCAACTTACCAGTGGGCTATCACAGGTAGCTCATCAAACAGTAACTCTGTATGTGCAATTCCATAATCGAACATTACACTAACCGCATGCGGAGGTTTCCTGACAGATGCGGAGGGCTTTGCCACTGTGGCAGCGCGGTACAAGAGCAGTGTGGTGGCGACGGGCAGAGCTGTCGATAGCCTTGCAAGCTGGTATTTCAAGGAAGGTAGTCAAATATCTCTCTAGGCAGGTACCAGGCCACGGTGCACCAGGAGCTGCACCAGGAGTTGCTGAGGAGGCTGAAGTAGAGGCTGCTGCTGTCGCGGCATATTGGATTTTGTGGTGACATCGTTGGTGATGAATAATGATCAACAGATCGCCATATAGCAAGACCACTCAGAAGCCAGGGGTCACGAACACGATATATCAATCGCTCAGTCCATTGGTAACCCAATACAAGAGACAACTTTGCACGCTTGCACGCTGCATTGTTGTTGTGGGACGTCTCACCCTTCGGTGAGCGTTGCTCGTGAGAGCATCTTGCAAAGCACTTTCAATTACTAGGCTACACTCAGCTTCACGCCCGATCGAGCAGGTCAGTGATACCCAGTACGCTGTGCAGCTAGTGTAGTCAGATTTGCTACTCTGAGTGCACGTGTGCGCCGAGTGCGTATAACAGGAGACTTAGTCACACAATATCGGTGGACTGTCACAGTTACACGTTCAAACTGTAACTCTGTAACTGTAACTCATGCCTGAAAGGATGCCGCTCATTTTCTCAGATTGGAGAGTTAGTCTCACAACATGTAACCTCATTGGCAGGCAGTCACAATTACACTTTCAAACTGTAACTCTGTAACTGTAATCCCTACCTTAAAGGATCCCGCTCATTTTCCCAGATTGGAGAGTCAGTCTCACAACATGTAGCCTCATTGCTGAGCCATCGGTGGGGATCCACAGTTACACGTTTAAACTGTAACTCTGTAACTGTAACTCCTACCTGAAAGGAAATGCTCGTTTCTCAGATTGGAGAGTTAGTCTCACAATATGTAGTCTCATCGCTGAGCCATCGGTGGGCAGTCACAGTTACACGTTCAAACTGTACCTCTGTAACTGTGATGCCTACCTGAAAGGATCCCGCTTAATGGATTCACATAATATGTAGCCTCATTGCTGAGCCATCGGTGGGCAGTCACAGTTACACGTTCAAATTGTAACTCTGTAACTGTAACCCCTACCTTAACGGATCCCGCTTAATGGAGACTTAATCACATAATATGTAGCCTCATCGCTGAGCCATCGGTGGGCAGTCACAGTTACACTTTTAAACTGTAGTTCTGTTACTGTGATGCCTACCTGAAAGGAAATTGCTCTTGTCTCAGATGACTGTCATATCTCATCACTTGCTGTGCAATGCATTCGAGATAAATCTCCATTGTAAGAAGCTGAGTGATATATCTTTAGGTAGGTTTAATGCTCGATCATAGCGATACAGTTACAGAGTGACAGTTTGAAGGTGTAACTGTGACAGCCCACTGATGAATGCTCTCGAAACTAACTTTCCAATCTGAAAAAATGAGCGGTTAACTCTAAGGAAGGAGCTACAGTTACAGAGTTACAGCTTGAACGTGTAAATGTGACAGCCGACTGGTGAGTGCTTAAAGTTTTAGCGTTATATTGCTCTCGAAACTAATTTCTCTAATCTGAGAAATTGAGCGGTAAACTTGAAGGTAGGAGTTGCAGTCACAGAGTTACAGTTTGAAAGTGTAACTGTGACAGCTCACTGGTGAATGAGACTAACTTTCCATTCTAAGAAACTGAGCGGTATATTCTTAGGTATGAGGTAGGTGTAATGTTCGATCATCATGTTACAGTTACAAGGTCACAGTTTGCAAGTGTACCTGTGACAACCCATTGGTAAATACTCTCGATACTAACTCTCCAATCTGGAGAAATTGAGCGGTATACTGTTAATTAGGAGTTGTAGTATGAAAGTTATATATATATAGCTACAGTTACAGAGTTACAGTTTGAAAGTGTACCTGTGACAACTCCACTGGTGAGCGCTCACGAGACCAAATCTCCATCAGGAAACAGTGAGCGGGATACTTGCAGGTAGGTGTAATGTTCGATCATCATGTTACAGTTACAGAGTTACAGTTTGCAAGTGTACCTGTGACAACTCAACTGGTGAGCGCTCACGATACTAACTCTTCATCATGAAACAGTGAGCGGGATACTTGCAGGTAGGTGTAATGTTTGATCATCATGTTACAGTTACAGAGTTACAGCTTGAACGTGTACC
>Ga0209512_1005011_pt1 | contig 11215 bp, 10 predicted proteins | sample frozenSSSSmetaG_FD_184142 | JGI IMG/M metagenome (GOLD analysis project Ga0209512, IMG submission 184142) | Glacier valley bacterial and archeal communities from Borup Fiord, Nunavut, Canada, to study Microbial Dark Matter (Phase II) -... | ecosystem: Environmental > Aquatic > Freshwater > Ice >... | reverse complement strand
GCGGTAACGGCGGTTTTAACCAGCAACATTTGTGGGGTACGCCCCACTAACGAGCCAATCCCCAAAGCTCTACTTGGTTCGCCTGCCGCCATTATTTTCCAACAACTTGTGCGGATGAACGACCAACCCCTTCATTGCCCCTTAAAACAGGCGGTATCAGGCGCGTTGACCGCCTTGGACAACGAGTTAGTGGCTAAAGTGGCTAAACAACGGGCAGAGTTACTTTTAGCATCTCTTGAGCCTTCAGATTTCCCCCATAATTTGACAGAATTGGCCTTTCAACTGCCAGTTTATGTAATTGGAAGCCTGTTGGGTCTTCAGGAGGACAGTTTAGCGCAGGTTGTTTTATGGCTGGGCGATTTTGTAGGTTGCCTTGCGCCAGGGAGCAGCACCGAGCAAGTTGAACGCGGCAAGATAGCGGCAGGACATTTGATAAATACCTTTCGTACCAGCCTGGTTGAACAAACGACTGGGCAAACCGAAAGTCTGCTGCTTTCTCTCACGCAAGAGCTGAAACGGGCCGGGGGTGAAAATGCTGATATTATTGTTGCCAACGGAATTGGTTTTCTAGTTCAAGCTTACGAAGCAACCGCCGCTTTGATTAGCAATACCCTTCTGGCTCTGGCGGCGCATCCCAATATTCGCGAAGCAGTGACCGCCGTTCCTGGTACACTTCGTCAGGTGCTTTTGGAAGTTCTACGTTATGACCCACCCGTTCAAAACACTCGTCGTTTCCTGGCTAAGGCCGGAATGGTGGCGGGTCAGGCGATGGAAGTTGGGGATGTAATTCTGGTTTTATTAGCCGCCGCCAATCTAAACCCAGCCGCCAACCCAAACCCTGAAAACTTTGACCTTTTGAGAACAAACCGCCGGATTTTCAGTTTTGGGGCAGGCCCGCATGCCTGTCCAGGTGAAGCTCTAACTCTGGAAATAGCAATGGCGGCAATAGAAGAATTGCTTAGGTTAGATATAGTACCCTGGAATCTAAGCAAACCGGTAAATTATCGCCCCTCGGCAAATGTGCGCCTGCCCCTTTGGTAGTTACAGTTCCCTCGGCCTTCTGTTAAAATAAACTGGATACAGGTATATTCATAAATATTAGAACCTGATTTCGTAGGGGCGACCCGGTGGGCCGCCCTTTTTTACCAATAACTGCTTAGTTACAGGCAGGAGCAACAGTGATGCAAATGGATAGTTCATCTCCCAGTGATGATTGGCTTTTTGGCTGGGATAAACTGCCGGGAGTCGTGTCGGTCTGGGCCAACCGGCAGGGGCGGGCGTTAGTTTGGCAACGAACTAAGGCAGGGGTGCGCTGTCTGGAAGACCGTTTTAGGCCCTGGCTTTTTGCGGCAAATCTGCTGGACTTGAAAGAACTTGGCTCCAAACTGGTGAACGCTGCCGAGGATAGAACTGGCACCGCCCCCTTTACCTATCAAGAATTGGCTGGCCCTACTGACACCTTGCGCTATCTGCTTTCGGCCCAAGACGGGCAAACACTACGACGAATAATTTTGAAAGCAGCGCAAAAACGATTAGGGTTGGAAATCTCCACTTTTCGCCAATTAGGGGCTGATTACTACAGTGTTGGCTCGGTTGAGCAATATTTGATGGTAAGCGGGCGGGTCTATTTCGGCGAGATGGCCTATTCCGACCTGCACCGCTTGCAATTTGACCTGGAAACCACTGGACTTTCGCCTCAGAAAAGCCGAATTTTTATGGTGGCAGTGCGGGATAGTCAGGGGCTGGAAACCGTGCTGGAAGCCCCCACCGAGGCCGACGAAGGGCGACTAATTACAAAACTTTGCCAACTAATTCGAGAACGTGACCCCGATGTGATTGAAAATCACAATATTTTTGGCTTTGACCTGCCTTTTCTGGAGCGACGGGCCGCTATGCTGGGTGTGCCCCTTCACCTGGGGCGAAAGGACGGGCTGCGTGCGCTGGAACGCTATGAAGCTCCCCCGTCTTACGGACGCGGAAGACAAACCCGCTACACAATCCCCGGACGAGAGTTAATTGATACCCTGGACGCAGTTCGTCGCCACGATTTCTCGGTTCGCGATATGTCCAGGCATGGTCTAAAAGCAGCAGCCCGTTACTTTGGGTTGGCAAGCCCTGACCGTACTTATTTGCCGGGTTCGGAGGTTTTTGCAACCTATCAACATAACCCTGAGCAGGTGCGACAGTACGCCCTGGATGACGTGCGGGAGGTAGATGGCCTGTCGCAGCGTTTGATGGGGGCGGCCTTTGCGCTGGCGGGTATGGCTCCCCGCAGTTACGAACGACTGGCCTCGGCGGGCCCCGCCACTGGGGTACTTGAACCATTAATGGTGCGGGCTTATCGGCGGGCCGGGGTAGGGTTGCCGCGTAATGCTGCGGGAGCGGATGCAGCCCTTGCACCACATCAGGGTGGGGCTACCATTCTTTATTCGGCGGGAGTGGCTCGTCAGGTGGTGAAGGCCGATATAGCCTCAATGTATCCTTCGATTATGCGAACTTTTCAGATTGGGCCGAGTTGTGACTCCCTAAAAGTGTTACTTTATCTGGTAAGTCGCTTAACCGATTTGCGGCTGGAACATAAACGCGAAGCCGCCAGAGCCGAGTCTCAATCTGCCGCCGCCCACCAACATAATGCCCTACAGGCGGCTATGAAGATTGTGGTGAATTCGGCTTATGGTTATATGGCGGCGGGTCAGATGGCTCTTTTTGCTGACCGAAAGGCGGCGGACGAAGTTACTCGGCTAGGTCGGGAAATTCTGGGGAAGGTGGTAGACAGGTTACGGGAGCGAGGGTTGGTGTTGCTCGAAGCTGACACTGACGGAGTTTTCTTTGGCGTGCCGGAAAGCTGGACAGAAAACCACGAACGCGAATGTGTCAGGGACATTGCCGCCACTTTGCCGAAGGGCCTAAAGCTGGAATACGAGGGGCGTTATCAGGCTATGCTCAGCCACGAAGTCAAAAACTATGCCTTGCTCAGCTATGATGGTCAGCTTATTTTGCGGGGTAACTCCTTCCATTCCAGCCGGAGCGAGTCTTTTGGCGAGGACTTCTTGAAAGTGGCTTTGCGCTGCACCCTTCTGGGCAACATTGTGGGGGTGTACCAGGCGTATCTGGATACGGTAGCAAGTTTACGGCAGCGGCGTTTTAGCCTGAGTCAGGTTGCCAGAGAGGTAAGGCTAATGAAAAGTCATGAGGATTATGCTGATTCACGCAAACGGCGGCGCGAAGCTCCTTACGAAGCCCTTCTCATAGCGGGGCGTACTAACTGGCGGGTGGGAGAGCGGATTCGTTTCTATCGGGCGGCGGATGGGCGGGAAATATGGTTGCCGAATGTGGCGGAGAGCGAGTTTTCGCGGTCTGGGGATTCACACCCTACTGAAACAAAAATTGGAGTATTACCAAAATACGATGTAGAGCATTATTTGAACGTCTTTCAAACCACCTATGTCTCGCGCCTCAAGAAAGCCTTCGCCCCGGAAGATTTTGAGCAACTTTTCCGCTTATCGGGACAGGCAGGACTTTTCGACCAGCCTATCGCCAACGTCCAACCCCTGTGGATTCGAGCCGAGTAGCTAATAGGCTAAGGTGTTATTTATTTTGAATTGAACCACCAAACACTAAGACACCAAGATTTTTCAAGTTTTCTTTATGTCCTTTATAGTGAATATTTTTAGTTGAAATAGCTCAATACTAAAGAACTAGCTACCTGCCTAATAAATGAAGAATTAGGTGCAGATTTTTACCAGTTAGTTCCTTAGCCTTCTATCGGGCAGCCTGGGTCAGTGCCCCATTCCTCCCAGGAGGCATCATAAAGAGCCAAATCGTTATAGCCAGCCAGAAATAAGCCAAATAAACCTAGCGAGGCGGAAATTCCCACACCGCAATAGGTAATAATGCGTTGTTCCGGGTACAAACCCGCCGCTTCAACCTTTTGGCGGATTAGTTGAGGTGCGAGGTAAGTCCAATTTTGTTGGTCAAGAAAGGTCGGCGAGGCATGTAGATTAACCGCGCCGGGAATATGACCAGCCCGCATCTGTCCGCGTCCACCTATCTCAATAGTTTGAGCATTCTCGTCGAGATACAGGCTACCAGATGGAGTCCAGACCGCTTTTCCCCGATATTGCTCCGGCGGGCGGGTATCTACCAATCTTGTAGATGTATTTTTTTGCTCAAGGCTTTCGATTATCTCAGCCTGAGTAGCCAACAAGCGGGCCTGGGGGCTGGGAGTAAACTGGACATTTGGAAGGTCAGGAGGGCGGTACTCACCCTTAGTGACGGGCTTGTCCTCCGTCAGCCAGCTATCCCAACCCCCATCTAGCACCACTACCTTTTCATGCCCATAATAGCGCAAAGCCCACCACAATCGGGCCGCCCCCGAATAGTCGCTATCGGCATAGGCCACTACCAGCGTTTCGTCGCCAATACCCACCCCCTGCATTACCTCGGCAAGCTGCTCAGGCGGCAAGATAAGGTCTCGCACTCCCCGCTCATCCGTCCAGCCTAAATCTAGCTGCCAATCCAGATGAACCGCCCCTGAAATATGACCTTGACGATATAACTCCCGGCTGGAAGTGCCATCACCCCGCCAACGCGCATCCAATATCCGCAGTTGAGGGTCTTTCTGACCAAACAGCCAGCTAGTTGTTACTAACGGCGAAGATAAACCTTCCAATCTTAAATTTCCTTTTCTAGAAGACTAGGGTTTTTTGTCGCATTGTCCTTGCCAGTGCATATACCACCCCGCTATAATAGGGCGATAAATCAACTTAGCGGAGAAATCTATGATTGTCAATTGGGGCTGGTTAATCGAGGGGAAATTAGCGGGCAGTGCCTTGCCGGGTGGAGCCGGACGCGAGGAGGAAGACCTGCTTTTTCTGCAACAACAGGGCATCCGGGCCATCGTTTCGTTGTGTGAACGCACCCCCCAACCAGAATTGTTGCAAAAATACCAGATGTTGCACAAACATATTCCGATTGAGGATTTTTCGTCGCCAACCCTCGAACAAATCGAAAAGGCCGTCCACTTTATTGAGAAACGAATAGTCCACGCTGAACCTGTGCTACTTCATTGTCGGGCTGGATATGGGCGGACAGGTACACTATTAGCCTGTTATCTGGTGTATCGGGGTATGAGTGCATCTCAGGCAATTGCGGAAGTACGGCGGGCGCGTCCCGGTTCACTTGAGGTAAAAAGTCAGGAGCGGGCGGTCTACGAATATGCCCGATACCTCCACGTCAAGGCCCCACAAGAGGAAATATGACCTACCGCCACCAACGTTTTTTAGCGGGCGGGTTATTTTGAAGGTGTTGCAAATTCTCGCGCATCAGTCGAAGATTTTCGTGCTGCAACTCCAAAATCTCAACCTCCTGTTTCAGAATTTGAAGCTGGGTATCGAGTAGCCCTACCTGGCGTTGGTCTTCCAGCCGTTGCGCCTGTAAACGATTTATTTGTTTTAGTAAATCGGTTTTACCTTTAGCCCGTAAAGCTTGTTCTGGGGAAATTAGCGGACGAACTTCGGCTACGAGGCTATATTTAGCGGGACTATCTTCTACCGCTACATTTCCCTGCACCTGATAAGTCTTGATTGCGTCTAAACTTTTTTTGCTAATCTGGGTGAAACACCCATGACCGAGGGTATCAAGCGCGCCCCGCTCCACTAGAGCCATAACCATGCTGATAGTTACACTGAGGAATTGAGCGGCTTCTTTAAGATTTAACCAGTCCTGAATAGCTCCAACTGTATTTTCAGTTTCGTTTACCGGCATAGCCCTTCTCCTGAATATTGCTAAGAAAAGCCCCTAAGTAAACCCTGTTAAATTATTTATATTATTTTATCAAGCTGAACATTACGAAACACAATTTCAGGTAAATTTGACCTAACCCCCTTCCCGGAAGGATGAAGGATGAGGAATGAATAGCAAAAAGCAGGGCGACCTGATGGAAATTAACAAAAAAATTCGTAAAAGGGCAGGAATTAGATTGCGCGGGACTGAAGCCGCCGCGCTAAGAGAGCCTATGTTTTTAACAGCTCGACTTAACCTGAAAATAAACCCGAATGGTTATTATATAGGCTCTTTTTACCCCTTCGGGGCACAGGCGCCCGGTGATTTATTGCCGGGCCAACCCAAGCTAATTACGGATGTAATTGTTAAAGTTCATCAGGCCATTCCTACTTTTTTATTCTGACTCCTGACTCCTTAATTCTGACTCCTTCATCCTTTTATTTCGGCTTTTTCCTCGGCAATCAGCTTTTCCTTGCGTTCAATCCCCCAGCGATAGCCGCCCAGGTGTCCATCTTGGCGCAAAACCCGGTGACAGGGTATCACCAACGCCACCGGATTGGTCGCACAGGCCCGCGCCACCGCCCGAACCGCCGTTGGTTGCCCGATAGCTTTAGCCACCTGAGCATAGCTACGAGTCTCGCCATAGGGGATAGCCCGAAGTTTATCCCAGACCTGCCACTGGAAGGTAGTAGCTTTTACGTCTAGCGGCAATTCGGGGGAAGCCTTGTGCCCTTCGATATAACCCAAAATTTTGTTAACCCATTGGGCTTGTCCGCTATCGTTGCGGCTGATTTCAGCCTGGGGATATTCCTTATGTAAAGTAGCCTCAAGCGTATTAATATCATCACCCAAACTGACAAAACAAACCCCTCTTTCGGTAGCGGCTACCAACAGTTGCCCCAACGAGCAATGAACTACAGCATAGCTAATCTTTGCGCCTTTGCCGCCCTGTCCATAGGTGGCGGGGGTCATACCGAGTTGGGCCGGGGCACGTTCGTAAAGACGGCTGCTGGAGCTATAGCCCGCCTCATATAAAGCAGTAGTCACGTTGTCACCTTCTTTCAAATTGGTTTTCAAACGGCTAAGGCGTTGGGCTTCGGCGTATTGGCGGGGCGAAATCCCCATAACCCGCTTGAAACTCCGCTGTAAATGGTAGTGGCTAACATTTAATTGCTGCCCTAATTCTTCCAGAGTCAGGGGTGCATCCAGGTTTTCTTCAATATAACGGCGGGCTTTTTCTACCATTTCTGCCAGTGGCCCAACATCCTCGCGGGGCTGGCAACGCATGCAGGCTCTAAACCCGGCTTTTTCGGCCTCATCAGGTTGTGGGAAGAACTGGACATTCTCGCGCTTAGGCCGCCGGGACGGGCAAGATGGACGGCAGTAAATCCCAGTGGTTCGCACTGCAAACACAAAAGTGCCATCGGCGGTGCTGTCGCGGTTCTCTACTGCTTCCCAAAACTTTAAATCCAGCATATTTTTGTCCTCTTTATTCGCTATTTTCTACTATCTCGCTGGTTTAATATTAGCCTATTACAGCTTTCGCTACTATCCGATTCTTGCGCTCAAATTCAGTGTAATACTTTTGGCAAGTTAGTGTGTATGTTATACTCGTTTTGAGTAGGACAGGCCAGAAGTAATCAAACTTACCGTAGGGACACGGTGCACCGTGTCCTTTGGAAAAATTTAACGCAGGACACGATACATCGTGTCCCTACAAAGGGGTTTAAGGGTCATTTTGTTAAAAAACATAAAACCCACCCCTACAATTTAACAGAACTCGCTTTATATAAGGGTTTAGAAACTGGATACACACGAGACAAAGGTCCAAGAACCAGCCCGACTAATCGGTAACACTGGCGATGTTTACGAGTTTATGCTAGGGTCGGTCAGTTTAGGGCGGGCGGATGATAACCAGATTGTGCTGGATAGCCGCAAAGCCTCACGCCGTCATGCCCTGATTTATTTCAGAGCCGGGGAATATTTCATTGAGGATTTGAAAAGTAAAAACGGCACCTGGGTCAACGGTGAAAAGCTGGTGGATAGCCGGATTTTGCGGGATGGCGACAGGTTCAAAATCGGCGAGCTGGAATTTACCTTTGACCTTTCCGCCAATAACGACTTCACCGAAACCGCCAGCACTTTTACTGCGGCCCTTCCCCCTAAAATTTCCCCTTTGCAAATTGACTTCGAGGCGATGCAGGTCAGGTTAAATGGGCAATTACTTGCTCCACCCTTATCGCCCCTCGAATGGAAACTACTGGTTTTGCTTTATCAACAACAAAACAAGGTTTGTAGCCGCGATAAAATTTTCGAGACCCTGTACAACGCCGTTGATATGAGCGATATTCCTCTGGATACTGCCCTGGAAACACTGGTCTCGCGCCTACGCAAACGCCTGGAAATGACCGACCCCAACCGCCTCCCCTACATCCGCGCCGTAAGAGGCACAGGCTACCGTCTGGAAATCTAACTCACCCACATAAACTGCAAGCTAACTGCAAGCTAACTGCAAGGTATCTTTCCCCAACCTGGCGTAAATTAGTATTACCGTTAATTATTCTTTATTCACAGAGTTCTTAAAACTCTGAAAGGAGTGTATCCAGGATGTTTAAGTCAGTTAAAGGGTTTTCAGTGTTAGCGATTCTAGCATTATTAGCGATTACGCTGGTGGCTTGCGGCGAGAATACCGCCACTTCCGCCCCGGCAGCAGCGACTACCGCCAGTGGTTCGGCAGCTACTACCACCGCCGGGACTTCTTCAAATGCGAATTTCTTTGTATTAAGTGGAGCTACCTCCGCCCCTGTGCCAGACGCGCTGAAAACCGCCCTTAGTACCTACCAAACCCAATATCCGGGCAGCACGGCCCAAGCCTTCAAGATCTCTGATGCGTCAGCCAAAGTAAAAGACTCGTTGGCGGCGGCTTTCACCAAAGAAGGCTGGGCTAACGTTACGCCTAACGTGCCGGACGCTGGTGGTGGTTTCGGTTTAGCCTTTACAAAGGCCAACAAAGGCGCGGCAGTAGTCGCTTTCCCTGGCGTGATGGCGGGTTTGGGCCAAAATGAACTCATCTACATCGTGTTTTTGCCCCAGTAGTTTTTGCTGGCACAACCGACGGGGACCCAACTCCGTCGGTCTATCCAAAAATAGTTTTATTAAATTCAAAATTCAAACTAAAGTTCAGGAGTAGTATAAAATGAGTAATCTAAAGGGTATGGTTCTGGTTGGTTCTGGCTTACTGTTGGTAGTGATTGGTTTTATCACCTTTTTCACGGTAAGCAGTAGTGGGGCGGGGTCGGCGGCTGCCAGCGTCGGGATAAATCTAGGAGCGACTTTATGCTGCCTTCGATAATCTGTTGGGCGACTGGTGGCGGTCTGACGCTGTGGGGGGCATTATTGCTGATGCAGGGGGGCGCACGCAGGGGTGATTTGCAGCAAATTGCCGCCGCCGGGATTGAAACTGGCGCGGTTATCACCTATGTTGACCGCAACTATTCTTTGTTGCTAAACAATCGCCCGATTTACTCGATTGTGGAGTATCGTTACCGCGACGGGATGGGCCGCGAATTTGTAAATCGGGCCGATAATGTAAAAACTGACCTAGTAATTCGGAATAACTGGCAGGTTGGTAGCCCAATCAAAGTGCGTTACCTTCCCGCCAACCCCACCAAAAGCGGTATTATGTTTGCGGAAGTCTAGCGGGCTACGGCCCGCTTTTTTTATTCCCCTGACTACACCAGGCGGTAGTCCTATTTGAAAAATGTGACCTATATCCTAGTTTTTTTTACCCCGAAAGTCCTACCCCTTCCTATAGTCAAAAACGCCCTTATTTGTTAATCTTATACCAACAGCCTTTGGGTATTATGCTCAGTAGTAAGATGCCAACCTACTCCAATCTTAACCCGCATCTTTCGTATCTCATCCCTACTAACGTCAACCGTCAACCTAAATTAATTTAATACCTGAAATTATATTAAGCATGAGCCAAATTATGTGCTGGAGATTGCCATGACCATTCTGATTCAAGATAAAAGCTATCATCCCTATTTGCCTGGGTGGAAATTGGCACGCCTTTCTATTCCCGAACTTATGCAGCAAAATCCAGCTGACTCCATTTTTGGGGTGCTGGTCTCACGCGAGCAAGGTCAATCGTTAATCTGGGCACTGGAGGACGAAATTGGACAGTTGCCAGAGCGCACCTTGATTGGCATAGACCTGGCGGGGGTTTCCAGTATGGATATCGAAACCTGGCAGAATATCGGCCCAAATCTGTGCGAACGAATTACGTTAGGGGAGCTCGGCTACGATAAACGGCTGGAATATTTAGTGGGCGAAAGTAGCTGGCTGGCGAACGACCTGCAATGGGCCTTTGAACGAGCCGCCAATAACGACCCCAACAAAACCTCCAATAAAGCGGCGATTGTGCCCGCCACCGAAAAGGGCTATTGCGGCCTATTAGCCCCGATTTATGCCGATGCCCTGGAAATGGTAAACATGCACGGCAGCCTGAGCAGCCTTGAGTTGTATTCCCGGCTGCAACGCCACTATAACCTCGCCCCCGCCCACGCGGACCGTTGTATGTTCGTATTAAACCAATTGGGGCTGCTCTATCGCTACAGTGCCATCTCCCGCCCCGAATTTTCCTACGACCTCGGAGCGCGGGGTTATGCCCTGAACGTGCCGGAAGAAGCTTTCCGCAACACCCCCGAATAGGGATAAAAGCAATATTCATTCGTTGGGGCGGTTCGCCTGTCCCTCCTGTACTCAGGGGGATGAACCGCCCTTTTTGATTCATCACAAACTGATAACTCGCAGATAACATCAAACTGCCGAAAAAGGTTACGCTATGTTGTGTTATATTATTTGATGTCGGTTTTGATGTTTCTATCAGAAAGATTAGAATGAGTAACAACAAGGTTTTGCGGTTGCCGAAGGTCGGGGAGTCCGCCCCGGATTTTGAGCTACCAGCCATTGACGGGAGTCGGGTAAAGCTGTCAGAATATCCCAGACCAACCCATATCACCTTCCTGCGTCATCTGGCCTGAGTATTTTGAGCAGAATATCTGGTGCAGTTGCATCAGCCGTCGGTATTAAAACAGTTCGAGCAACTGGACGCGCGAATAGTGATTATTTCGTTTGCCCCCTTAGAGCGGCTGCGTAGCTGGCCGGACTACTGGCGCGAAACCTTTTATTTCCCATCACTGCAACCAAATCAAATAGCTAAGGCCCAAGACCCTTTGCGGCGTTCTATCTTTCTAGCTGACCCAACCTTGAGCGCGTATCGAGCTTATGGGTTAGGTCGCTACTCGGTAGTAACGGTCTATGGCCCGCAGATTTTGTGGCAGTACGCCAAGTGGGCGATGCAGGGGAAAAAGATAAAAAGACCCACCGAAGACCCTTTGCAACGCGGCGGCGACTTCGTGGTAGGGCG
>Ga0209512_1005006_pt1 | contig 11220 bp, 7 predicted proteins | sample frozenSSSSmetaG_FD_184142 | JGI IMG/M metagenome (GOLD analysis project Ga0209512, IMG submission 184142) | Glacier valley bacterial and archeal communities from Borup Fiord, Nunavut, Canada, to study Microbial Dark Matter (Phase II) -... | ecosystem: Environmental > Aquatic > Freshwater > Ice >... | reverse complement strand
ATGGTACGCCCCTGAGCCTGGAATTTAACTTTGGCTTACTCTTTAACGAAAACAAGGTGGTGGGGATTCAGGGTATAGGCCGCGATGTTACTAGCCGCAAACGCAGCGAAGAAAATGAACGGATGCGGATTTTAGGCCAGATGGCGAGCGGGGTGGCTCACGATTTTAACAACGTCCTGGCAAATGTGTTAGGCCACGCCCAATTGCTGGAAACTCAAATTGAGAATGAAGATATTCTAAATACTCTGCAAATAATCGCTCAATCAGCGCGGGATGGGGCGGAAACGGTGCGGCGGATTCAGGAGTTTACCGGGCAGCGCACCCCTACCGATTTTGATTTGCTTGATTTAAACCAAATAGTGCAAGGGACGATAGATTTAAGCCGTCCGCGTTGGCGGGATGATGCTCAACTCAATAGCATGCAAATTGAGATTGAGCGAGAGTTTGAAACGATTCCTTTAGTTCGGGGCAAGGCGGCTGAGTTGCGCGAAGTTATTATTAATATTATAAACAATGCGGTTGATTCTATGACTCCCACTGGTGGGAAATTAAGGTTTCGGACAAGTTATCAGAATAATTGGGTAGTGCTTGAGTTAGCGGATACGGGAAAAGGGATGTCGCCCGAAGTTCGTCGCCATATTTTCGAGCCATTTTTTACTACAAAAGGTGTGCGCGGTACGGGTCTGGGTCTATCGGTTGCTTTCGGTATTATAAATCGCTATAAGGGCGAAATAAGTTGCGATTCGGTGGTTGGGCAAGGCACGGTTTTTACCATTCGCTTGCCAGCCGCCGAGCCGAATCAAGAGGAAGCTTCGATGGCAAAAACTAAAGTAGTGGTAAAGCCAGTTTTAAAGCAGTATCAGGGTAGGATACTGGCGATTGATGATGAGCCGGGTATTAGGAGCGTGGTGCGAAGGGCCTTGCAGTCGAGCGGTTTTAATATTGAGGTAGCGGCTTCGGGGGCAGAGGCTCTGGCGATGCTGGAAAAGGCTTCTATTATAAATCAGGCGCGCCCCTACGACCTTGTTTTGAGCGACCTGGGTATGCCGGAGATGGGTGGTTGGGAGGTCGCTCGGCTGGTGCATAGTCGTTGGGCCGAAATCCCGGTGGTGTTGGTAACAGGCTGGGGCGAACAGTTAGACCCTGCCAAAATGGCGGAAAACCAGATAGCTGATATTATTTCCAAACCCTTTAATATTCAGGAGTTGGTAAGAGTAGCGGTGCGCCACATTCGTCAGCCGGGGGAAAGTTAGGGGTTAAAACCTCTATAGCAAGTTGTTCTCTCTAGCGAAAATTGCCGCTTGGGTACGGTCACGCAAACCGAGGCGACCAAGAATGTTTGAGATATGGTTTTTGACCGTGCCTTCGCTTATCACTAGCTTCTCGGCGATTTCCCGATTAGTTGCGCCCTGAGCTACCAATCGCAAAACCTCCCGTTCTCGCCCCGTAATATCGCCTAATAAGGGTGGGGGGTCAGGCCGTTTGTTAGTTCCCGCCAGATTAGCTAATAATTTACTAGCCACGCCGGGGTCTAGTTGGTAAATCCCTTTATGCACCGCTTGCACCGCTTGCGCCAAATCCTGGACGGGAATATCTTTAAGCAAATAGCCACTGGCCCCAGCTTTCAAGGCTTCCAGCACATATTCCTCATCATCAAAGGTGGTTAACATCAAAATCTTACAGGTAGGGAGAAGGCCGCGCAATTTGGCGGTAGCCGTCACTCCATCCATCTTGGGCATCCGAACATCCATCAAGATAACATCAGGCAGTAACAGGTTGGCCTGTTCCAGAGCTTCCAGTCCGTTGGCGGCTTGTCCCACTACCTCAATATTTTCCTGAATTCTTAACAATGATGCAATACCATCGCGCATTAGACGTTGATCGTCCACCACCAGCACCCGTACGGTTGGTTCATTTTCTCTGGTCATTAGTTTAAACCCACCTGAATTGTTTTGAAGGTAGTTTTAGCCAGTCGAATAATGAGTTGAGTGCCAATACCAGGCTGACTATGAATTTTTAAGCTTCCGCCCACTAATTCTAATCGTTCCTCTACTCCCAACAAACCATAGCCGTTTCCCATTTTAAGTTCCGGGTCAAAACCGCCACCATTATCACTGATTAACAAGAGGGCTTCTTCCGGCCCAAAAGTCAGGGAAATTTTGACCAGACTGGCCTTAGCATGTTTCTGTATGTTGGTTAAGCCCTCCTGAATAGCCCGATATAAAGTATGCAACGATTGGATTGAATAGCCTTCCTCCTGCCCCTCTACTTTTAAGTCCACCTCAAGTTGGGGGGTTCTGCAATTCTTGACTAACGTGGTCAGGGTGGGTTGAAAAGCGAAAAGCTCCTGGGTTTGTCCCCGTAGCGTGCCTACCGAGTGACGTACATCCCGCAAAGCCTCTTTGGCTAACCGCTTGGCATCGCTAACGGCTTGGTCAGCTTCTTCTGGCTCCTTGAGGCGGAAAGTCTGGGCCTTTTCAAGCTGAATATTAATTACCGTCAAATAATGACCGAGACTATCATGAATCTCACGGGCAAGACGATTGCGCTCTTTAGTAGTGGAAAGCTCGGCTACCTGCTCGGCATAGGCTTTTAGTTGACGATTAGACTCTTCAAGTTGCCTTAATAGCTGTTCAGCCTGGGCGCGACTTTCCCGCTCCTTGATTACTACCCGCGTCATTGTTATCATAAAAGTCATTCCCACCAGCCAGACGATAAAATATTTCACCTCGTCGGGTTCATTGTACCAGGGATTATACGAATCCCATTCCAGCCGTAACAAGCGAATAACCAGCACTCCAAAATAGAACCAATAACCTATGCGCTTGCCAAAATAAATTGTCGCAAGATAAGGCAGATTAAAGTAAAGCACCGGGGAGAATTTAAAATCATCCAGGCGGGCAATAATTTCAATCAGGCCAAAACGGGTTATTAACAGGCCAATGGCAGGATTAGGGGGCGTTTCCTCCCCAAAAAACCAGTATTCCACTCGGTCTATGGCTAACAGAGCCAGGGTTACTAACGTGACAAAAAATGCCGTAAACCAGGAGGTTTGGCTGTTATATATATAAAATAAAATCAGTACCCCAATATAACTAGCAGAAAGCACCACATCAAAGGAAGTCGGCAATAGCCAGCTCCGCCAGCCGCGCTCCCTCCACTTTCGCTCTTTCGGTGCAAACTCTAATTTTTCTCCGCCCATTTCGACCCCTTTACCTTGACTAGAAAATATATCTGCTACTTAGAAGATAGCAAAACATTTTCAGCTACGCAATCTACCTGGCGACAGATCTTGAACTTTTGGTTTAGCCAGGAGGCATATGACCTTTGGCTAATCCACGCCGATTTGTTCCGACCTGGAATAGCTCTCCTGGCACATCTCAAAGTGAGTTTTTTTCATTATGCTGATAGCACAACACAATTTTGGTCGCCATAGTGAAGGGAAATTTTAAGATGATTAGCTTAACCGATTTGAACTCTGAACCTGGGGAAAAGTCTGCTTTTGCCGAGAAGCATCGGATGGATTCTAACAAATTGTCCCTTGCCCTGATTATCGGGTTGGCGGGATTTAAACTCGCCTTACACCTGACCTCTAACCTCTTTTTTGCCTTTGGTTACTTCCGCGACGAGTTCTATTATATGGCCTGTGGCGAACATCTGGCCTTTGGCTATGTAGACCACCCACCCCTGATTGCCCTGATTTCGGCAAGTAGCCGCGCTATTTTTGGCGACTTCGCTGTGGCAATTCGCTTTCTCCCAGCACTGGCAGGGGCTGGAACGGTGGTGCTAACAATCCTCACAGTGCGGGAGTTAGGTGGTAGGCTCTTTGCTCAGGCGTTGGCAGGGTTGGCAGTTATCGGGGCCCCGGTTTATCTGGTAACTAGCAATATGCTTTCAACCGTGCCATTTGACCACTTTTTCTGGGCCTTGACGCTTTATTTGGTGGTTGTTTTGCTAAAAAGCGGCAATGCAAGATTATGGTTGGCAATTGGCGGCGTAGTGGGGATTGGCCTATTGACCAAGAATAATATGACTTTTCTGGCAATAGGGTTAGCCGGGAGCCTGTTACTAACTTCTAACCGTAAATACCTGAAAAGTCCCTGGTTATGGGCGGGGGTGTTGCTGGCAGGTTTATTGGTGTCACCCTATCTGTTGTGGGAGTTTCAGAATGGCTTTCCCACGCTGGAATTTACCCGTAATGCCAGTAGCCAGAAAAACGCTGAGGTTAACCCCCTCGCCTTCTTTCTACAGCAAGTGCTGGCGGTTAATCCCATTAGTGCCCCCTTATGGCTGGCAGGGTTGGGCTATCTACTGACTTCACGGGTGTATCGGCTGTTGGGACTGACCTATTTGCTGACTTTTGGTGTTTTTGCGGCAACCCAAGCCGCCCGCCCTGATTACCTGACCCCGATTTACCCGATTTTACTGGCAGCAGGCGCAACCTGGCTAGAGCAACTTACCCTTCAGCGACGGTGGGGGCGGGTATTGTCGTTAGGACTTATGGTAGTAGGGCTGATGGTGGTGTTACCCACTGGTTTGCCGTTGCTTTCGCCCGCCACTACCGCCAGCATCACCCAGGCGATGGGCCTCAGTAGTATTTCATTGGAAAAGGGCAATACCGCCACGCTGCCCCAATATTTCGCGGATATGTTTGGTTGGCCTGAACTGACGGTTACGATTGCCACAGTCTATAACCAGCTAACACCGGAAGAACGGGCCCGCACCACCATTATCACCGGGAATTACGGCGAGGCAGGTGCCCTCAACCTCCTGGGCAAAGCCTATAAGTTGCCCATTGCTAGTAGCGGTCATAACAATTATTGGCTGTGGGGTGCGGCTAATCCTGCGGCGGATATAGTAATTGTGGTAGGTTATCCCGGCGGAGTAGCGGAAATGCGCCAATATTTCACTAGCTTTGAACAGGTTAACATGGTCAAGTGTAAATTTTGTATAGATTATCAAAATGACCGCCCGGTATTTGTAGGTAAAGGGTTAAACACTTCCTTGGCAGAGCTATGGCCTAAAATCAAGAGGTTTATTTAGTCCTGTGAACGGTTAATAAGAAGTGGCTAAGAGCTTCTACGAGTTTGGCTTAACTGTGCTAATATCACTCAGGTCTTATAAATATCAAAAAGGAGAACAGGATGAGCCAGCAAGAAGCGAAAGTGCGTTGGGGCGTTTTGGGGGCGGCCCGGATAAATCGGCGGTTAATTCCGGGATTAAAACAGTCTAATAATACCGAATTAGTAGCGATTGCCAGCCGTGACCGCGACAAAGCCCATCAAGCCGCCGCCCAATGGGGAGCGGAACTAGCCTACGATAGCTATGAGGCTTTGTTAAATGACCGCCGCATTCAGGCAGTTTATATCCCTTTACCCAACGCCCTGCATGTTGAATGGGTCATAAAAGCGGCTCAGGCTGGCAAACATGTCTTATGTGAAAAACCCTTAGCCCTGACCCCCGAAGCTGTTACAAAGGTGATGGAAGCGGCGGTGGCTAATAAAGTTCAGGTGATGGAAGCTTTTATGTATCGCTTTCATCCGCAACAGGGGCGGGTCAGGGAGTTGCTGGCGGAAGGGGCTATTGGTGAGGCCAGGGTGGTGCGGGGTAGTTTTGCTTTCCCGATGGTTACCGGGAATTATAATATTCGTTTAGACCAGACTTTGGGCGGCGGGGCTCTTTGGGATGTCGGTTGTTATGGAGTAAATGTGGCGCGCTGGATGTTAGGTTCGGAGCCAATTTCGGTTTATGCCGAGGCTACCCTTGAGCAAGGGGTGGATATTAGCACGGCGGTAATTCTGGATTTCGGGGAGCAACGGCGGGCTCTAATGGACTTTGGCCTGAATTATGGGCGACGCAGCTTTTACGAAATAATTGGCACTGCCGGAACGCTGTCGGTGGAAAATATGTGGCAAGAGCCCGATGGGGAGGCTTATGTTTATCTCAGGAATGAGAAGGGGCTGACGACTATTCCATTTGCCCCCGTCAACCATTTCAAGTTAGAAGTAGAGGCTTTTAGTCAGGCTATTCTGGCGGGGCAACCCATCCCCTATCCCTTGAGTGACTCGGTGGAAAATGCGCGGGTCTGTAGCGCTCTGTTGCAATCTATTCACGAAGGGCGCAAGATTGTGCTTTAGTTTTGACCTATTAACTATTTTATTTTTATAGATAGCACTGCTATTCGTAGTTCGCGCTTATCATTTTGTGCACCACCCGCCAAAGCTGGTATAAAATAGCCATCGGCAGGGTCAGGATATAATTTTATCACATTATCGCCACGCCGTAACTTTAGATTATCAAGACGGATTAAAGTAGGTTTGCCAACAGTAACGTCACCAACTTTTACTAATTCAGGGGTTTCTACTTTAACATCGCCAATTAAGGCATCATTAAGAAAAACTTGCAGATGGCGGGGTTTATCAGGCGCGGAGGCTTCAATTTCAAGGCTATAGCTATCCGCCAGAGGGGTTTCTGGCCCAATCGCTATTATGGCGCGTGCGTCCACCGCGTCTTTAGCAATCCAACGTTGGTAGATTCCCAAAGTCTTATTAACTGTCTCAACCCCATCCCAGCCGCGTTCTAACACAAAGATTGGCTTAACTAATTTAGCTTGATCAACGCGATAAACTGTGGCTAGAGCATCCTGGAAAAATGGCACTGCCGAACTATTGGGATTGACACTAAAAGTTTCATTTATCAACCGTTGCACCTGTTTCAGGCGTTGCTCGTTGCCATTGAAATCGGCGGGATAGACCACTACATAGCCAATTCCGGCATAGTTGAGTAAACCCAGCAACTCTGACTGTGACAGGGCGGGCACAATATCGGGGTTTGTTTGACTTAAAAACTCCACCCAATTGTAAAGAATATAGTCATTAGCAATGCGGTAAGGGTCAATTAGACTGCGGCTAAGATAACCACCCACTATAGGCCGTTGGTGATAAATCTGGTAAAACATACGTAGGCTATCTTGGTCATTATGCTTGGTGACGGGCAGCTCTAAAATTGCCTTATTCGCTGGAACGTTTGACGAGAGATTTCTTGAGCCAATAACAGTAGTGAAAGCCGGAGGGGTGATAGGCGTAGGCGGCGGCAAAATACCAGGCCAACTTTCCAGAAAAAATAGAGCTAATATTATTAGGCCAAAAGCGGGACGTGCTGAAACCAACCAAATTCGCCGTTCCCGGAAATGTCCCAGCAAACGAACCAAAGCAAAGCCCGCCAGAATACTCAGCGAGAGTTGCACCATTAAAATAAACCGTTCGGGGAAACGCCCGATATTAAGTAGCGGTATTTGGGCCAAAATTCTATAAGGTAGGGGGAAATCACTACTATTCCCGTTCAGGCGCAAATTTGGCCCTAAACTCATTATCAGCCAAAACAAACCACTAAAGCCCCAGAACCACAAGCCTCGAATTTTTATCAAGGCATAAAGACTCAATATCAAGGCCACATAACCTAACACTGCCCCTGAATCATCCAGCCGCGTTATGCCTAGATTTTTCCATAAATCAAAGTTACTGCCCCACCAGGGTTGGTACATTGTTGGTAAAAATAGCCGAACTAAATCACTACTGTTAGTCAAGACAGTTAAATTATTATCCAGGGTAGGATATTTTCCGCTACTTATATCGCGGAGAGTATTCAATAATATTGGACTGTAGGGCAATGTGCCAAGTGCCAATGCCCCCACCAATTTAAGAGTCAGCCCGCCAACTTTGGTAGTCTGTTCTTTCTTCAGCTGGGCTTGCTGCAAAAAACGCCAACCCAGTTGACCTACCTGCCAAAGCCAAAACAGGCCGACGAACATCACCAGATAGAGGGCGTAATAATAATCGGTTAGCAGGGTCAGGAAAAAGAAAAGGGCAACCAGCAAACCATTCTGAATAATAGCCCGACGGGTTTCGGCTTGTGCCAGCTTCAGCGTAAAAAGAACAAAGAACGGCATCCATTGGATGGAAATTGAATCTGTCTGTTCAAAATGTAGTTCCACAAAGTGGTAAGGACTGAAACCGTAAACCAATCCAGCCAATAATGCGCCCCACTCCCGGTGGGGGACATTCCCCAACAAATAGCGACTTAATAGATAGCCACCATACCCAGCCAGAGGGAATGTTAATAAAACCAGAATATTAAAGGCTATAATCCGCCCAAAGAGTGATTGGAGCGGTAAACCCACCAGCATGTTATACAAACTATAAGTATGCAGATATAAATTTGCACCATATGGGTAGAAAAGTAGGTCGGTATGGAAAGGATTAGTGTGAGTTTCCAGCAAAGAACGTTGAAACCACCACAGATTCCAAAGGTTTTGATTTCGGTCAACTGGAAAATTGCCAGGAGTACCGCTTGAAAGATTTATAATAGGGTTCCAGGCAAATATCAAGGTAAGAGCAGCGTAAAAACTAATAGCTACAAGATTTGGTTTAAACCGATTCCATAATCTTTGAACTGAAACATCCTTTGTAGCTATATCGTCATTACCCGCTACCACCGACTTCATTCAAACTCCTTATTATTTAACTATGCGGCACTTTCCCAGCAACGCGGGCTTCATTTAACAGGGCCAGAGCTTTGTCACCGCGCTCCTCTAACATTTTGCGCCAGCGTGGTTTATAGGGCCGCAGGTGTTCCACGAGAGTTTCGGCAACTGCCAGATTGCGATACCACTTGCGGTCGGCGGGTACTATCCACCAGGGGGCGGGGGCAGTGCTGCATTTGCTGAGGGCTTCCTCGTAAAAATGCTGGTATTCATCCCAATATTGCCGCTCCAGATAATCGCCCACCGCCAGTTTCCAGCGTTTGGTAGGGTCATCTTCGCGGGCTTCCAAACGCTCAAGTTGCTCTTTTTTGGAAATGTGCAGGAAGAACTTCATAACAATGGTATTACTATCTGCGAGCAGTTTCTCAAAGGCGTTGATTTGAGCGTAATAATTTTTCCAGACCGCTTCGGGCTTGTAACTATGGACTGGCACGACTAGCACATCTTCATAGTGGCTGCGATTGAAAATGCCCAGCATACCCAGCCCCGGTGCAACCGCATGTATCCGCCACAAAAAATCGTGATTTAACTCCTCCAGGGTAGGAGCTTTGAAGCTGGATACCCGGCAACCTTGCGGATTGATGCTGCTCATAACGTGTCGAATAGTGCCATCCTTGCCACTGGTGTCCATCCCCTGAAATACAATCAGGACACTACTATCGGCGGCAGCGTACAAAAGGTCTTGCATCTCCGCTAACTCGGCACTATAGGCCGTAAAGTGGCTGGCGGCATCCTCTTTGCTCAAGCCCGCGCTATAGTTAGTATCATAATCCTTGAGCTTGACCTTCGACCCTGGCCCAACTTTAAAAGCATAGTTAATTTCGCTCATATCGCTCCCCCTCTAGAAAAGAAAATCAGACTATTTACTGTTCGAGTAACCCCAATTAAAGCATTTAACATTAGCTTTGTCGAGTAGCCAGGCTTTGATAAAATTTCTTGACTTTTAGGGATGATTAGGGTATCCTGAAATGGTTCAGGTCAACCGCAAAAGCGGGGCGTAGCTCAGTCCGGTTAGAGTGCTTGCTTTGGGAGCAAGAAGTCGGAGGTTCGAATCCTCTCGCCCCGACCATTACCTCAATTATTTTGTTAATTTGACCCCGCTAATCAAACAACCAGAAGTTAAAAAGCCAGTTGCCAAACTACCAAAGCCGCTAATAATTCTGGCGATTGTTGGGCTAGGGCTTCTTGTTCGCCTGATTAACGGGCCCCATCCCAACGACGACGCTTTTATCACCTTCCGCTATGTTGAAAATATTACCTCTGGGCTGGGTTTTGTCTATAACCAGGGTGAAAAGGTGCTTGGCACAACCACGCCACTTTATACCCTTTTGCTTTCGTTACTATATTTTCCTTTTAAAACTAACCTGCCTTGGCTGGGGTTATTACTAAACACGCTGGCGGATTGTGGCACAATTTTGTGGCTGGGCTGGCTGGGGAAAAAGTTTTGCCCACCCAACCTGCGAGGCTTCGAGTACGTCGCTCCACTGCTATTTGCACTGTCGGTTTTTAGCAGTAACTGGTGTATCGCTGGAATGGAAACCTCACTATTCAGTTTCCTTTTAATTTCAACTTTTGGGTTAGGGATAATGGGTCGGACGCATCTGGCGGCGGTAGCGGCGGCTCTGGCGGTATTTTGTCGCCCGGAAGGGATATTGATGGTCGGGTTGGCACTGGCGGCCTTCTGGTTGATGTCCCGGCGTTTCCCCTGGCGCGAGGCTCTGATAATTGCTGGAATTGGCTTGCCCTGGCTAATTTTCGCCACTCTATACTACGGCAATCCCTTGCCTCAATCTTTGCTGGCGAAGGGTGAAGGGGTTTATATTTTCGAGGAAACGGGTCTTTCGCGCCTCAAACCCTTTAGCCTGATAGCCTGGGACAATCCTTTTGGACAATTTATTACCAATCTTCAACTGCCGGACGGGAAGAGAATTTTGCTGGTAGGGTTGATTGCAACCCTGACTTTTGGTGGGCTAATAGGGTTGGGAGCATGGCGGATTTGGCGAGTTAACAAGATAGCGGCGGCCTGGGCGGCGGGTTTCCCGTTATTGTTTAATCTGGCCTATATTCTAGCGCAATTCCGCAAAGTGTTGATTTTTGACTGGTATTTAGTTCCGCTTGTGCCCTGGTATTTGTTGCTAATAGGATTAGGGCTGGCTCAATTAGTGGAAATATTACCTGGCCCAAAGAAGTTATGGGCAAATGGAATTTTAACCCTGTTTGTAGGAATTTCGCTGGTTAATCAGCTTCAGGCTTACGATTTTGGTCGTAGCCGCATGCAGTCCCCCGAACATTATCGCGAAGCTGCTAATTTCCTCGCCCCTCGGCTTAAACCCGGACAGACGATTGTAGCCCCTGAAATCGGCATGCTGGGCTACTTTGCCCCTACCACCCGAATTTTCGATTCGGTGGGGCTCGTTTCGCCGGAAGCCCTGAAATATTACCCTGTGCCGAAAAACGAGCTTGCCAGCAATAACGCCGTGCCTAGTCGGATGGTGCTGGAGCAAAAGCCCGAATATGTGATTAGCCTGGAACTGTTCGTGCGTAACAGCCTGAAACTCTCGCCCGAATTTCAGGCTAACTACACCCTTTTGCAAAAAATCCCTACCAATACCTACGGCAGTGATGGCTTACTGATTTTTATCAGGAAAGATTTAAGCTAAAGGAGAGTTTTATGAAAC
>Ga0209512_1005005_pt1 | contig 11220 bp, 9 predicted proteins | sample frozenSSSSmetaG_FD_184142 | JGI IMG/M metagenome (GOLD analysis project Ga0209512, IMG submission 184142) | Glacier valley bacterial and archeal communities from Borup Fiord, Nunavut, Canada, to study Microbial Dark Matter (Phase II) -... | ecosystem: Environmental > Aquatic > Freshwater > Ice >... | reverse complement strand
CACCGCCACGCTGGTCGGCTTGACGGTATCGGCAACGACGATGGCGGCGGCGAGCTTGTCGTCAATGGCGACAAAGACCGGCGTCTTGCCCTGGTCGGCGAGCTTTTCGATGGCGTCCTTGAAGTCGCTGAAATCGAGATGGCCGAGATGACGCTGCGAGCCGACGCTGACCAGCCGTCCATCGACGCGGGCGGTGACGCCGCCGCCGGGATCGGAAGCGAACTCAGTAACGGCGCCAAGGGCGAGGCCAGCCTTCTCGGCTGCGGCGACGATGGCGGTGGCAATGGGATGCTCGGATTTTGCTTCGACTGCGGCGACCAAGGCCAGCACCTCGTCATGCTCGAAATCATCGTCGAGGATCAGGTCGGTCAAGGTGGGCTTGCCCTCGGTCAGCGTGCCGGTCTTGTCCAAGGCCACCACGGTGACGTCGCGCAATTGCTGCAGCGCCGCGCTCTGGCGGAACAGCACGCCCAGCTCGGCCGCGCGGCCGGTGCCCACCATGATCGAGGTGGGGGTGGCCAGGCCCATGGCGCAGGGGCAGGCGATGATCAGCACGGCCACGGCATTGACCAGGGCGAAGACATAGGCGGGGGAGGGTCCCCAGACCATCCAGAGGGCAAAGGTCAGCAGGGCCAGGGCAATGACGGCGGGCACGAACCAGGCGGTGATCTGGTCGACCACGCCCTGGATCGGCAGTTTGCCGCCCTGGGCTTCCTCGACCATGCGGATGATCTGCGCCAGCATGGTGTCGCCGCCCACCTTGGTGGCGCGGAAACTGAAACTGCCGGAGGTATTGAGCGTGCCGCCGATGACGCCGGCGCCGACACTTTTGGAGACCGGCAGGGATTCGCCCGAGATCATCGACTCGTCGATATGGCTGGACCCTTCGGTGATCTCGCCATCCACCGCGATCTTCTCGCCCGGCCGTACGAGGATGATGTCGCCGGCTTTCACCTGTTCGATGGCGATCTCGCTGACCACGCCATCGCGCTGCACCCGGGCCGTCTTGGCCTGTTCGCGCACCAGGCGCTGGATGGCGTCGCCGGTACGGCCCTTGGCAATGGCCTCGAGCCAGCGGCCGACCAGGATCAGCGTGACGATGACGGCGGCGGCTTCGTAATAGACATATTGCGCCTGGGCGGGCAGCACCTGCGGCGCGAAGGTCGCCACCACCGAATAGAGCCAGGCGGCGCCGGCGCCGAGCGCCACCAGCGAATTCATCTCCGGCGCGCCGCGCAGCAAGGCCGGAATGCCGACCTTGAAGAAGCGCCAGCCGGGCCCGAACAGCACATAGCTGGCGAGGAAGAAGTAAAGGATGTGCAGGATCTGGGTCGGGACCAGGGCAGTCAGGCCCATATGGAAGGGCATGTAGAGATGGCTACCCATTTCCAGCACGAAGAGCGGCAGGGTCGGCACGGCGGCGCGGATCACGTCGCGGCGCAGCAGGGCCGCGTCCTCGTCATGATGCTGGTGGCCGGAATGGGCGCTGGCCATGGGCGTCTGCTGCGCGCCATAGCCGGCCTTCTCGACGGCCGCCAGCAGGGCGGCGACATGGCCGCTATCGGCCAGCGTGACGCTGGCGCGTTCGGTGGCAAAGTTCACTGCCGCGCTCTCTACGCCCGGCACCTTGCTCAGGGCCTTTTCCACACGCGCCACGCAGGAGGCGCAGGTCATGCCGTCGATATCGATGCTGATGGACTTCGGATGGACGTGTTCGTTCATTTCAATCACCTCGTCCAGCAGCATATAGACCTTCCCATCATGGTAAGGTCAAGGCGTCTCCTGTATTGACGTCAATGTGTCCGGTTTGAAGGGCGCGGGTCGGCGTGCAACTGCCCGTCGCGCAGGCTGAGCACCCGCTGCACCGTGCCCTCGGGGAGGCCGGCATGGGTGACCAGAATGACGCTGCGCCCGACCGCGGCGCTGCGCAGGATCTCGAAAAAGGCCAGCTCGGCCGGCCGGTCGAGGCCGGTCGTGGGTTCGTCGAGCAGCAGGATCGGCGCCCGGCTGAGCAAGGCACGGGCGAGGCACAGCCGGCGTGCCTGGCCGGCCGACACCGTCCGACCGCCTTCGCCCACCAGCGTATCGAGCCCGCGGGGCAAGGCGTTGACGAAGCCCTCAATGCCGGCGGCGGTCATGGCCGTCCACAAAGCCGGCTCGTCGGCATCGGGCCGGGCGATCAGCAGATTGGCGCGGATGGTGTCGTTGAACAGCGGGCTGTCCTGGCTGAGCAGCGCCATGCTGGCATGCAGATCGGCCAGCGCCAGCTGGTCCAGGTTCACGCCGCCCAGGGTGATCTGGCCGGCTTGTGGTTCGGCCAGCCGCAGCAGCAGGTTGAGCAGGCTGGACTTGCCGATGCCGCTGGCGCCGACAATGGCGATATGCTCGCCGGGCGCCACGCTCAGATCGAGATCGGCCAGCACGGGCGGACCGCCGTCATAGGCAAAACTGACCTGCGACAGGCCGATCGGCAGGCTGGCGGGCAGGGCGACGGGATGGACCGGGTCGGCAATGCTGATCGGGGCCTCGGCAATGGCCATCAGCCGCTCGGCTGCGGCCATGGCGGTGGTCAGCTTGGCGACGCTGCGCACGATGACGCTGCTGGCCTCAAAGCTGGCCAGGATCGCCAGCAGCAGGCCCACCAACACCGAACCATCGACCGCGCCAGCGGCATAGGCCTGCAAGCCCAGCCAGAGCGAACCGGTCAGCGCCAGCGCGGCCAGGGCCTGGACGGCAAAGCCGGCCACACCCGTCAGGGTGGCCAGACGCGAGCGGGCGGCGGCCAGCCGGTCGGCCGTGCCCACAAAGCGGGCCTGGGTTTCGCCCAGGGCGCCGAACAGGACCAGATCGGCATGGCCCTCGATGCCGTCCAGCACGGCGGTGCGGGCGGCAGCAGCCCGGACCACGACGGCCGTGCCAGCCTGGCGGCTGACCAGGACCAGCAAAGCCGGTACGGCGATGACGGCCAGCGCAAAGCTGACGCCATAGACCCAGGCGGCGGCGGGCAACAGAAAGGCCAGCACGGCGGTCAGGCTGCCACCGATGACCACGGCAGCGGCGATCGGCCCGATGGCGACAAGGAAAGCCGTGTCGAGCGCATCGACATCGGCGGTGAGCCGGCTGACCAGGTCGCCATGGCGCAGGCTGCGATCATTGAAGGGCAGGCGGGGAAACAGCCGGCCGAACAGCCAGCCGCGAATATCGGCGAGGAGGCGCAGGGTGGCGTCATGGCCGCTGAGGCGTTCGCCATAGCGGGCGAGAATGCGAACGAAAGAGAAAGCCCTTACCCCGGCCGAGGGCACGAAGAGGTTGAACGCGAGGCCCGCCGTGGTCAGCGCCGTGGCGGTGATGAACCAGCCCGAAGTGCCCAGCAGGGCCACGCCGGCGGCGAGGGTGATCAGCGAGAGCAGGAGGGCGATGATGAAGCCCTTGGCCTGTTTGGCAAAGAGGCCCCGGAAGGCGAGCAAGGCGGTCATGCGACACTCCTGTCGGCTTTGCCCGCAACGGGCGTGACAAGGAGGCTCTCGCCCACGATGCGGTAGGCGCGGGTCATGCGGGCGGCGACGGCTAGTGAATGGGTAGCGATGATGAGGGTGCGGCCTCGGGCGAAGTCGAGCAGGTCATCGAGCACGCTCTGTTCAAGTTCTGCATCAAGATGAGCAGTCGGCTCGTCAAGCAGGATGAGGCCCGGATTGCGCAGATAGATGCGCGCCAAGGCGATGCGCTGCGCCTGGCCGCCGGAAATGCCCAGCCCGCCTTCGCCCAGCATGGTATCGAGACCTTCGGGCAGGGCATCGGCAAAGCCCATGACATGGGCGCGCTCGGCGGCGCTGCAGATCGCCGCGCGCGTGGCGTCGGGTCGGGCCAAGGCGATATTGTCGGCCATGGAGCCGGCAAAGATGCGCGGCTTCTGGCCCAGCATGGTGACGCGATGCCGCAGGTCGGCCTCGGACCAGTCGGCCAGTTCGGTGCCGCCCAGCTGGATGGAGCCCTCATGCGGCCGCAACCGGGCAATGGCTTCGAGCAGGGTCGACTTGCCGATGCCGCTCTGGCCGACAATGGCGATGTGCTCGCCCGGCGCGATGGCGAGCGCAGCCGACTGCAGGATGAGGCGCGACTGGCTGGGGGTGCGCAGAGTCAGCTGCGCCAGCGTCAGGCCGAGGGGGCCCGAGCCGATACCGGCCGCGGCAAAGCCGAGCGGCTGCACGCTGTCGGGGATGCTGCCGAGCTGGGCCTCGATCTCGCCGATGGCGGCCTTGGCCGAGGCCCGGTCATGATAGTGGGCGGCCAAGAGGCGCAGCGGATTGTAGATTTCCGGCGCCATCAGCAGCAGGAAGAGGCCGAGCTCGAGGCTGAGCGGCGTGCTGCGCAGATGCAGGAAGTCGATGAAGGTCAGCCCGACATAAAGCGCAATGCCGGCGACGCCGAGCGCGGCAAAGAATTCGAGCACCGCCGAGGACAGGAAGGCGATGCGCAGCACGCGCAGGGTGCGCCGGCGCAATTCGTCGCTGGCCGCCACGATGCCGGCGGTTTCCGCCTCGGCCTGGCCAAACAGCTTGAGCGTGGTGAGGCCACGCAGCCGGTCGGCAAAGCGGCCATTGAGCAAAGAGAGGGCACGGGCCTGCCGCGTGGTGGCGGCCTGGGCGCCCCAGCCGACCAGGGCCATGAACAGCGGTATCAGCGGCGCCGTGACCAGGAACAGCAGGCCCGCGACCCAGTCGAGCGGCAGGATGAAGACGGCAAAGGCCAGCGGCAGCAGGCTCGCCTGCACCATGGCCGGGACATAGCGGGCAAAGAACCCGTCCAGCGCCTCGACCTGGTCGATGATGGCCGATGAGGCGGCGCCCGATGGCGGCTGGTCGTCGGCGCGGGGCGAGCGGGCCAGCAGCTGGGCGAACAGCGCCTGGCGCAGCTGCGCCTTGATGGCCTCGCTCGCCGCCGTGCCGGCGCGATCGCCGAGGACCGCCAGGCCGGCGCGGGCCAGCAGCAGGACGGCGACGAGGATGATGGAGGGGGTCAGCGTGTCGATGGCGGCGCCGCCCTCGATCACTGGGCCGACAATGGCGGCCAGGGTCCAGGCCTGGAGAACCAGCAGCCCGCCGCCGAGCAGCGGCGCAACCACCGCCAGCCCCAGCCATGGGTCGCTCCAGCGGCGCAGGCCGGACAGCGACCTGCCGGCATCGCGCGCCGTCTGCGCGGCGGCCGGTTCGGGCTGGGATAGTGTCGGGGTGATGGTGGGGGCGGGAATCTTGGACATGGCCGTACTCTAGGTTTAGTCCCCCGGGCCGCATTGATCTGAGTCAATGCGCAAGGGGCACTTGCGGCGCAAACAAGGCACAACGCCTGACCCGGCGTGCCCACCAGCGCAAAGGCAATAATCGCTATGATCGACATGACTGTCGTCGAACTCTCGCGGTGGCAGTTTGCCGCCACCGCCATGTATCACTTCATTTTTGTCCCCCTGACCCTGGGCCTCTCCTTCCTGATGGCGATCATGGAGAGCGTCTATGTGATGACCGGGCGCGACATCTGGCGCAAGGCGACCCTGTTCTGGGGCACGCTGTTCGGCGTCAACTTTGCCATGGGCGTTGCCACCGGCATCGTCATGGAATTCCAGTTCGGCATGAACTGGAGCTATTACAGCCATTATGTGGGCGACGTGTTCGGCGCGCCGCTCGCCATTGAAGGGCTGATGGCCTTCTTCCTGGAAGCCACCTTTGTCGGCCTGTTCTTCTTTGGCTGGGACCGCATGACCAAGGTCGGGCACCTGACCGTGACCTGGCTGACCGCTTTGGGCGCCAACCTGTCGGCGCTGTGGATCCTCGTCGCCAATGGCTGGATGCAGAACCCGGTGGGCTCCAAGTTCAACCCCGACACCATGCGCATGGAAGTCACCGATTTCATGGCGGTGATCTTCAACCCGGTGGCGCAGGCCAAGTTCGTGCACACCGTCAGCGCCGGTTACGTGGCGGGCGCCGTCTTCATCTTCGCCATTTCCTGCCTGTTCCTGCTCAGCGGCAAGCATGTCGAGCTGGCCAAGCGCTCGATGGTCGTGGCGGCCAGCTTCGGCCTGGCTTCGGCGCTGTCGGTCGTCGTGCTGGGTGACGAAAGCGGCTATGTCGCCACCGAACACCAGCAGATGAAGATCGCGGCCATGGAGGCCATGTATCACACCGAGCCGGCGCCGGCGGCGCTGACCCTGTTCGCCATCCCCGGCGACAAGCCCGGTGAACCGGCCTTCCAGGTGCAGTTGCCCTGGCTGCTCGGCATCATCACCACGCGCTCGATCGACCGCGATCTGCCCGGCATTACCGAGCTGACCGAACACGCCGCCATCCGTATCCAGTCCGGCATGATTGCCTATACGGCGCTGCAGGAGATCCGGGCCGACGGCACCAATATGGCAGCCCGCGCCACCTTCGATGAACATTGGGCCGACCTGGGCTATGGCCTGCTGCTCAAGAAGTATCGCGACGATGTCGACAACGCCACCGGCGAGGAAATCGCCCTGGCCGCGCTCGATACCGTGCCCGATGTCTGGCCGCTGTTCTGGAGCTTTCGCCTGATGGTGGGGATCGGCTTCTTCTTCATCGCCTTCTTCGCCGTCTGGTTCTACCGGGCGTCCAAGGGGTGGCTGGGGACCAACCGGACCATGCTGTGGATCGGCGTTGCCGTGCTGCCGCTGCCCTGGCTGGCCATCGAAGGCGGCTGGTTCATCGCCGAATATGGCCGGCAGCCCTGGGTGGTCGAAGGCGTGCTGCCCACCTTCTACGCCGCATCGAGCCTCAACTTCTGGGACCTGGTTATCTCGCTGACCTTCTTTGTGGCCCTCTACACCGTGCTGCTGATCATCATGGTCATGTTGATGGTCAAGATCATCAAGGCCGGCCCGCAGGACAAGCTGTTCTCCGCCCTTGATGAAGGCGACGACAATGACTTCGTCATCGCCGCCCTGCCTGCCACCCCAGCCAACAAGGATCTGGTATCATGAGCACGCTACCGCTCGACTACGAAACGCTCCGCCTGATCTGGTGGGCACTGCTGGGCATCCTGCTGATCGGCTTTGCCGTGATGGGTGGCCGCGACCTGGGCGTGGGGGCCCTGCTGCCCTTCGTCGCCCGCACCGACGCCGAACGGCGCGTGGTGATCAACGTGATCGGCCCGACCTGGGAAGGTAACCAGGTCTGGCTCGTGCTGGGCGGCGGCGCCATCTTTGCCGCCTTCCCGCCACTCTACGCCGTCAGCTTTTCCGGCTTCTACCTGGCCATGATCGTGATCCTGCTGGCGCTGATCCTGCGGCCGGTGGGCTTCAAGTTCCGCAACAAGATCACCGACCCGCGCTGGCGTTCGACCTGGGACTGGGCGCTGTTTGTCGGCGGCTTCGTGCCGGCACTGATCTTCGGCGTGGCGGTGGGCAATGTCCTGCTCGGCGCGCCCTTCCACCTCGATGACACGCTGCGCTCCTTCTATACCGGCAACTTCTTCCAGCTGCTGATGCCCTTCGCTCTGGTGGGGGGCCTGGTCAGCCTGGGCATGATCGTCACCCAGGGCGCTGCCGTCATTGCCGGCCGCACCGATGGCGCGATCGCCGAGCGGGCCCGCACCTTCGGCACCTGGGCGGCCCTGGCCACCATCGTGCTGTTCGCGCTGGGTGGCCTCTGGGTGACCTTCTTCATGCAGGGCTACGCCATTACCAGCGTCGTTGACCCCAATGGGGCGATCAACCCGCTGGGCAAGACGGTGGAACTGGTGCAGGGCGGCTGGGTCAGCAATTACGGCCTCTATCCCTGGATGATCGCGGCGCCCGTGCTGGGCTTCCTCGGTCTGGTCGGGGCCGTTTTGGGCCTGCAGGGGCGGGCCGGCGTACCCACGCTGGTGGCCTCGAGCATTGCCATTTTCGGCATCATCGCCACGGCCGGCCTGTCGCTGTTCCCCTTCCTGCTGCCCTCATCGACCGTGCCCAATGCCAGCCTGACGCTGTGGGATGCCTCGTCCAGCCACCTGACGCTGTTCATCATGCTGCTGGCGACGCTGGTCTTCCTGCCCATCGTGCTGGCCTACACCGCCTTCGTCTTCCGCGTCATGCGCGGACCGGTGACGACGCAGTCGCTCAACAAGAACCCCAACGCCTATTAGGAGGCCGCTATGTGGTATTTCGCCTGGATTCTCGGCCTCGGACTGGCCTGCAGCTTCGCCATCCTCAACGCCATGTGGTTTGAAATGCGCGAAGACCGGCGGCTGGCCCGGGAAGCGGGGCAGCCCGCAAAGCGCTAGATGCATGGCTCTTGTCCAGATGGTCAAGAAAGCATGAACGGGGTCGCGCAAAGGCGCGGCCCCATTTTTGTTATGGACTGTCAGTATGTTACGGCCCAGAAATCGCCTGAAACGCCCGCTGCGGCTGTTAACCCCTGCGGCGGGATCGTGACAGAACTGCCTGTTTTGTTTGCACGTAGTGCATAACGGATGTGCACAAAGACCATCTTCTAATCACGACCCCCTGACTATAGATATTGAACATCGAAAACGAAGGGGAACCGAAAATGAACATCCGCCAGAAAATCGCACAGTTTGCCCAGTACCAGCGCACCGTCCGCGAGCTCAACGCTCTCGACACCCGCCAGCTCAATGACCTGGGCATCACCAAGGGCGACATCAAGAACATCGCCAGCGGCAACTACGCTCGTTAATCGAGCCTGTCGCAAAAACTAGACTTGAGATGAAGGCGTCCACTTGGGCGCCTTTTGTCTGTCTGGCTTGTGCATCGATCTTCGGGCGATGATGGGCTGCACATACCAGCGGCCTGCGCCTTAGCTTACCGGATCAGGTCCGCCGCCTTGCCGCCCAGGGCCGCCAGGAGATCCTCCGGCTTCATGCGGATCTGCAAGCCGCGCTGCCCGCCATTGAGGAAGACCTCGTCTTCCAGCGTCGCCAGTTCCTCGATCGCCGTCGGCACAAGCTTTTTCTGGCCGAAGGGGCTGATCCCACCCACCTTGTAGCCGGTCAGGCGCTCGGCATCGGCCGGCTTCATCATATGCGCCGACCTACCGCCAAAGGCGGCGGCGAGCTTTTTCATGTTCACCTCCTCGTCGGAGGGCACCACCACGCAGACCGGCTTGCCATCGACCTCGGCCATCAGCGTCTTGAGGACGATGGAAGGCGGCACGCCCATGGCTTCCGCGGCCTGCAGCCCGACGCGGTCGGCATCGGGATCATAGTCATAGGTGGCGGTGGCAAAGGCGAAGCCGGCTTTGCTCAGGGCGATCGTGGCGGGCGTGGTCTTGGACATGGCCGCAGTTTTAGTACAGGCGTCGGCGAAGGCAAGATGTGGCGCCGAACCGACGGTGGGAATCCTCTCCCGCCTGCGGGAGAGGGGGACCGCCGTCAGGCGGTGGAGAGGGGAGCCAGTTGCACAATCGTGCCTTTGACCCATTTGGACCGACCATCCCTCCACTCGCGTTGCTCCCCTCTCCACCACGCTGCGCGTGGTCCCCCTCTCCCGTGAACGGGAGAGGAAGTCCGGCTGAGGTCTCCGTGCCAGACTACCGCCCGCGCACCGAAAAGTGCTCTTCGAGCAAGCCGATATCCCGGCGCAGATGTGGTGAGGCGTGGATCAGGTCGATAGTGGTCTGGCGGCGGCGCCGCGCCAGGGCGCGGTGGCGGAGCGCGGCAATCAGCTGTGACACCAGGCCGGGCAGGCGAATAAAAGGCCCAGCCGAGGTCCTTAAGAGTGTGATCATGGCCATGAACATCCTTATGCGGATGCCTCCTGTTGGCTTATGGTCATTGCAAAATGGCTGGAAAAGCGGGGATTTTCCAACTAAAGCTCAAGGGGTTGGCATAAGGAGGTTTGATCCATGAGCGCTCTGCCGCCGCTGACCGCGATACGCGCCTTCGAGGCCGTGGCCCGGCATCTGAGCTTTACCAGGGCCGCCGCCGAACTGGGCATGACCCAAGCTGCCGTGAGCTACCAGATCCGCATTCTCGAGGAGCGTGTCGGCACGCCGCTGTTCCTGCGCCGCCCGCGCCAGATCGCTTTGAGCGAGACCGGCGCAAGGCTGGCGCCCGAGGTCAGCCGGGCCTTTGACCTGCTGCGCGCCAGCTTTGCCGAGACCGGCGAGCGGGCCGAGGGCATGCTGTCGCTGACGGTGACCAATACCTTTGCCACCGGCTGGCTGGCCAGCCAGATCGGCCAGTTCCAGCTCGGCCACCCCGATATTGCGGTCAAGATCGACACCAGCAATGTGCTGGTCGACTTCACCCAGGAGGAGTTCGATGCCGGCATTCGCGCCACCGGCCATATCCCGCCCGGATTGATCGGCCATCCCCTGGCCAAGGTGGAGTTTGCTCCCATGCTCAAGCCCAGCCTGATCGAGCGCTATGACATAAGAGAGCCGGCCGATCTGCTGCGGGTGCCGCAGATCTCGCCCGACGACCCCTGGCTGCCCGCCTGGCTGGAAATGGCCGGCGTGCCGGCGGCGGCGGCGGTGCAGAAGCCCTTTATCGGCCTCGGCTCGCAATATCTGGAATCCCGCGCCACCATTGCCGGCAGCGGGGTGGCCATGCTGACGCCGCTGTTCTACGCCGACGAAGTGGCGGCGGGGCTCTTGGCCCAGCCCTTCGACCGGGTCGGCTGGGTCGGGCATCACTACTATTTCGTCTATCCCGAAAGCCGCCGCAACTGGACCAAGATCAAGGCCTTCCGCGACTGGATCATTGACGCCACGGCGCCATTGCGGGCTTTGGAGCAGAGCTAGAAGATCGCCCGCTCGCGGTCGACAATCTCGGCCAGGAACTCGGCCACCAGCGTCACCCGGCGGATGGCGCGCAGATCCTCGTGCACCACCGTCCAGTAGCTGCGGGTGAGCGTATGGGCCGGCAGCACCGGCACCAGGCCGGGATCGCGCTGCGCCATGAAGGCATGCAGGATACCGATGCCGGCCCCGGCGCGCACGGCCTCGGTCTGGCCCATGGCCGAGGAGATGGCCAGACTGGAGCGCCAGCCCCGCAGGAACTCGCCGGTATAGTCGAGCGAGGCGGTGAACAACAGGTCATCGACATAGCCGACCAGGGCATGATCGGCCAGCGCCGCCAGATCGGCGGGCATGCCCTGCGCGTCGAGATAGCTCTGCGCGGCATAGAGGCCGAGGCGGTAATCGGTGAGCTTGCGCGCCACCAGCCGGCCTTCGCGCGGGCGCTCCAGCGTGACGGCGATATCGGCCT
>Ga0209512_1005004_pt1 | contig 11222 bp, 11 predicted proteins | sample frozenSSSSmetaG_FD_184142 | JGI IMG/M metagenome (GOLD analysis project Ga0209512, IMG submission 184142) | Glacier valley bacterial and archeal communities from Borup Fiord, Nunavut, Canada, to study Microbial Dark Matter (Phase II) -... | ecosystem: Environmental > Aquatic > Freshwater > Ice >... | reverse complement strand
CGGCGTCTAGAGTTCAAGCTCGGCACACTCGCTGCGAGCGATGATTTCGACAAGAATCGCTATGCCAATTCCACGCGAACGCAATTTTCCAACTGGAGCCTGTTCAACAATACCGCGTGGGATTTTGCCGCCGATACGCGCGGCTACACCAATGGTTTGGTGGTCGGCTGGATCGATGCCGGCTGGGCGCTGCGCTACGGCGTTTACCAGATGCCGAAAGAGGCGAATGGTCAGGCGCTGGAATGGCCGATATCGCGAGCGCGTGGCGAGAATATCGAGCTGAGCTGGCAGCCGAATACGGATGGCGCAAGTCTACATTTTCTCGCATTCCGCAACATCGCGCGCATGGGGCTTTATCGCGAAACTCTGGCGATTGCGCAAGCGAGCGGGCAAGTGCCGGACATTCGCGCGGATGACAAGGACGGACGTCGCAAGGTCGGCTACGCGTTGAATGCCGATCTGCCGCTTGCCGACAATGGCGATACCGGACTGTTCGCGCGTTACGGCTGGAGCGATGGGCGCAAGGAATCGTTCGCCTTCACCGAAGTCGATCGCAGCCTGAGTTTCGGCGCACAGTTATCCGGCGCACATTGGGGCAGGGCGCAGGATCACCTCGGCATCGGTATCGTGACCAATCAACTCGCTTTGGATCATCGCGATTATCTGGCCGCAGGCGGCAGCGGATTCACGCTGGGCGATGGTCGGCTGAAATATGCCAGCGAGCGAATTGTTGAAGGGTATTATTTGTATCAGCCGGTGAAATTTTTCAGCCTGAGCCCGGACCTGCAACTGATCCATAATCCTGGTTATAACCGCGATCGCGGGCCGGCGCGTTTTGCCGGCTTGCGTGCGCATCTGGAATATTGATTCGGCTTGTCCGCCGAATTTTGGTGTTGCTGCGCAACGCAACTCAGTGCGATAAACCACGCAATACGACAAGTGTGGCAGCCGCTGTTCGCCGCAGCTCCTCGATGTTGCTCTCCGCTACATCGCCTGGTGCATCGATACAACTTCGCAGTTTGGTGCACGCTGCGGCCAACGCACTGGCGCCACAAAAACCCGCAGATGCCTGCAGGCGATGCAGGCGTTCGCGCAAGGCTTCGTCATCTCGATTTTGACTCAAGCGCGCAAATTCGTCGGGTATCGCCGCGAGTTCGTCGATCAGCAATTTGCGCAGCGCATGCAGAATGGTCTCGTCGCCGCCGACGCCCGGCAGCGCGGCAGCATCATCGAGCAATGGGCCAAACTTCGTTATATCTGCGGCTGGAATATCGCCAATATCCGGCGATGCTGGTTGTGTCGGCGTCATCACAAAATAAGGTCGCAGCGCATTTTCCAGCGTCGCCAGGCTCAGCGGTTTTTCCAGTACAAGAGCGAATCCGGCGGCGAGCAAATCGCCACGCAGCGCAGGCGTGACTTCCGCGCTCGTGGCGATAGCGGGCGTGGTGATACCGGCAACGCGTAGATGTTTCAAAACATCGGGGCCATTGAGTTTCGGCATGCGATTGTCCAGCAGCAGCAAATCATACGTTTGCTGGGTTGCGCGCCCGAGCGCAGCTGCGCCTTCTTCCACGCCGTCGGCTTCGATGCCGAGTTGTGCCATCGCCTCGAGCAGAAATCGCAGGCTCAGCGGATTGTCGTCGGCGATCAGAATGCGTGGCATGGATGAACCTCATTGAAAATGTGTGTGCGAGCGGCAACGGCGTATCGATTGCGCCAGCAACGTATCGATCCGGCTGATATTATGCGCGGCCGTCGAGCACGATTGACTGCGACGGATTATTTCTCAATCGCTGGTGGAACCGTGTCGCAAACGCTCGAACTCGAAATTACCGATTTGATCCATGACGGGCGCGGTGTGGCGCATATCGATGGCAAGGCCATTTTTGTCAGCGGCGCGTTGCCTGGCGAGCGCGTGCGCGCCCGTTTGAGCGCGCGGCATCGGCATTTCGATGAAGCGCAGACCGAGGAAGTTCTGCTCGCATCGCCGGATCGCGTCGAACCGCGCTGCATCCATTTCGGTATCTGCGGCGGTTGCTCGTTGCAGCATCTGTCGCCCGCGGCGCAGATTGCCGCCAAACAAAAAATACTGCTGGAAAATCTCGAACGCATCGGCAAGGTCACGCCGGCAAATACGCTCGAACCGCTCACCGACCTGGCGTGGGGTTATCGGCGCAAGGGTCGGTTGTCGGTCAAGTACGTCGAGAAAAAAGGTCGTTTGCTGGTCGGTTTTCGCGAGAGCAACGGTCGTTTTGTTGCCGACATAAAACGTTGCGAAGTGCTGCTGCCGGCGGTTGGTGAACGCATCGAAGCGTTGGCGACCTTGATCGGCGGCATGGATGCATTGCGCGAACTGCCGCAGATCGAAATCGCCGCGGGCGATGATCTGATCGCGCTGATTTTTCGCCATCTCAAACCGCTGTCGGAAAAAGACAGGCAAGCGTTGTTGGCATTTGCCAAAAGCGAGAATCTCGGCATTTTCCTGCAGCCCGGCGGCAACGACAGCGTGCATGCGTTGTGGCCGGAGGATGCGCACTTAAGTTTCCGCATTCCGGCCTCGGAGATCGAGATCGAATTCAAGCCGCTGGATTTTATCCAGATCAACGAAGGCATCAATCTCAAGATGATCGCGCAGACGATCGAGCTGCTCGATCTGCAACCAAAGGATCGTGTGCTCGACCTGTTTTGCGGCCTCGGCAACTTCACGTTGCCGCTGGCGCGTCGCGCCGGGCAGGTCACCGGCGTGGAAGGCGAGGCGAGTCTGGTCGCGCGTGCGAACGCTAATGCGCGCCACAATAACCTGAATAATGTGGATTTCTTCAGCGCCAATCTGTTCGAGGATCAGCGCGCAACACCGTGGGCGAAACAGAAATACGACAAGCTGCTGCTCGATCCGCCGCGCTCCGGTGCTGCAGAGATTCTGGAATATCTGCCGGGCCGCAGCGTGCAGCGCGTGGTATATGTTTCATGTCATCCGGGTTCGCTGGCGCGCGACGCTGGCATCCTGGTGCAACGTCACGGCTTCAAACTCAGCGCCGCGGGCGTGATGGACATGTTTCCGCATACCGCGCACGTCGAATCGATCGCGCTGTTTGAACGCTGAGTTTTCATGTGTCCGCAAGGTGGATTTGAACAGATTCCGTGGCACCCGCTCATGCCATCCCGCTTCAAGCGGGCCAGCGTCTCGCGGCGCAAGGCGGTCGAGTCATGCAAGGGTTGCCGGCGCAGTCGCCGGCAAAGTGATCGGGAAGGTATGCAGATGTAGCAACAGGGGGCGAGACACGTTATGGCTATGGAAATCGAACGCAAGTTTCTGGTTGTCGGCGAGGATTGGCGCACGCAGGCGAGTCGCACCGAGCGCATTGAGCAAGGCTATCTCGCCGGCATGGCGGGATTGACCAGCGCCAACAGCTCGGTGCGCGTGCGCGTGACCGACGAACAGGCGTGGCTCAACGTCAAATCGGTGACGCTCGGCGTATCGCGGCAGGAATACGAATACCCGATTCCGGTGGACGATGCGCTGGTGATGCTGGCGACACTTTGCGAAGGCCTGGTCGAGAAACAACGGCACTATGTCGAACTCGATGGCTTCACGTTCGAGGTCGACGAATTCAGTGGCGCCAATGCCGGCTTGATCGTCGCGGAGCTCGAACTCGACGCCGAAGATCAGCCTTATCCGAAACCTGCGTGGCTGGGACGCGAAGTCAGCAATCTGCCGCGTTATTACAACGTCAATCTGCTGCGGCATCCGTATGCGCATTGGACGGCATCGGAAAAGCTCGGCGAATAGAAATGGTCACAAAAACTACTGCGCTCGGTATTTTGCGCGCGGGCGGTGCTCGGAATCCTCATGTACGAAAGTACACTCCGGTTCCTCCGCTCCGTCCTCACGCAAACTCCCTTCGCTCGCTACGTTTTTGAGACCATTTCTGAAATGATTTTAGAAGGAACACCATGCTGTTGATCGGTATCGAAGGCAAACAACTCGCGGCGCATGAGTGCGACTGGATCCGCGCGCCGGAAGTCAGCGGCGTGATCCTGTTCTCGCGCAACTTCACGGATCGCGAACAGGTGTGTGCCTTGATCGCGCAGATTCGCGACGTGCGCGCCGATCCGTTTCTGATTGCGGTCGATCAGGAAGGTGGCCCGGTGCAGCGGTTTCGCACCGGTTTCACGCGCCTGCCTGCGCTCGCGCGTCTCGGGGAATTGTACGAGCGCGATCGTAGCGCTGCTATTGCGTTGAGCGAAGAGCACGCGTGGCTCATGGCCAGTGAAATGCGCGCGCTCGATATCGACCTGAGTTATGCGCCGGTGCTCGATTTGCAGCGTGGCAATCGCGCGATCGGCGAGCGCGCATTTCATGCCGATCCTGCGATCGTGTCCGAACTCGGACTGGCGTATCTGCGCGGTATGCGTCTGGCCGGCATGGCGGCGACGATCAAGCATTATCCGGGACACGGCTCGGTGCTCGAAGACACGCATTTCGACGACGCCAGCGATCCGCGTACGCTCGATCAGTTGCGCACGATCGACCTTTTGCCGTTCATCGATGCGATCGATGCCGGCGCCGAAGCGGTGATGATGGCGCATGTCGCCTATCCTGCGGTCGATCCGCTCGCGGCAGGTTATTCGCGGATCTGGATTCAGGATATCCTGCGCGACCAGCTCGGTTTTCGCGGTCTGGTTTTCAGCGACGATATCGGCATGGCGGCGGCGGAGTCGGTCGGTGGCATTGCCGCGCGCATCGATGCGCATCTCGATGCGGGATGCGACATCGTGCTGGTCTGCGCGCCCGCGCTGGTCGCCGAAGCGATTGCCGCTGTGGTCGGCAAATCACCGTGCGATTCAGCAAAAATTGCGCTGCTGCAAGGCAAACTCGCGGGTACCTGGGCGGCATTGCAGGACAACCCGCAACGTGCGGCATTCATCACCCGCGTGACGGCACTCGATGCCGCGCGCACGGCATAACGGAGTACATCAATGACTGACCACCCATCGCTGGCCGAGGCCGTGCGCAGCGCCGACTGTCTCTACGATCAGGCCGCGTTGAACGCCGCGATCCTACGCCTCGGTATTGCGATCACGGCCGACTTGCACGGCGAAGTGCCGGTATTCCTGACCGTGATGAACGGTGCGTTGATTTTCGCTGGCGCGTTGTCGCTGGCGGTCGGCACCGATCTCGAATTCGATTACGTGCATGCCACGCGTTACCGCGGCGGCATGCGCGGCCACGATCTGCTCTGGCTCAAGCAACCGCGCCTGAGCCTGCAAGGTCGCACCGTGCTTCTGGTGGATGACATTCTCGACGAAGGTTATACGCTCAAGGCGATCCGCGATTTTTGCCTCGACCAGGGCGCCAAGCGCGTGCTGATTGTGGTGTTGTGCGAAAAGAAACACGGTCGTTGCGTGGCGGACCTGAGCGCCGATTTCGTCGGCGTCGAAGTGCCGGATCGTTATGTGTTCGGTTACGGCATGGACTATTACGAGCAGGGCAGAAATCTGCCGGGCATTTACGCATTGGGGAACCACGCATGAGTCTTGATCTCGCGGTGATCGGCGGCACCGGCCTGTACCGTTTTCCGGGGCTGGAAAATATCGAAAAACGCACGCTCGATACACCGTTCGGCGCGCCGTCGGCGGACATCGTGCTCGGCGATTTCCGTGGCAAACGCGTGGCGTTTCTTGCGCGGCACGGCGAGAATCACACGGTTGCGCCGCATCGCGTGAATTACCGCGCCAACCTGTGGGCGCTGCATCAGCTAGGCGCGCAACGCGTGATTGGCATCAATGCGGTCGGCGGAATTCGCGTTGACATGGGCCCGCGCGTGATCGCCGTACCGGATCAGATCGTCGATTACACGCACGGTCGTTTCACGAGTTTTTGCGATGTCGAAGGGATCGAGGTCAAACACATCGATTTCAGCGAACCGTATTCGCTAAGCCTGCGCCAGGCGCTGGTGCTGGCCGCGAGTAACGCCGATATCTCGGTGGTGCCGGATGGCGTGTACGGCGCAACACAAGGTCCGCGTCTCGAAACGCGCGCGGAAATTGCGCGCATGCGCATCGACGGCTGTGACCTCGTTGGCATGACCGGCATGCCTGAGGCTGCTTTGGCGCGCGAACTGGAACTCGACTACGCCTGCGTCGCATTGGTCGCCAATTGGGCCGCGGGCTGCGGCGATCAAACCGAAGTCAGCCTGCCGGAAATCTATGCCAATCTCGAAGCCGTGACCGCGCAGGTGCCGAGCTTGATTGCTGCCTTGTTGGCCTTAGAGCAGTAGCTACGCCGCCTCGCTCTCGGTTGGTAGGTCGGATGAGCGGCAAAGCCGCGCTATCCAACTATGAAGTAGAAATCTCGACCCTGCAAAGCTGGAGTATTGCATCGGGCAATGTCTGTCGCCGGAAGACGCTGCGCTTTTCCGGCCTACGTTTAGCAGTGGCGTTTTTCGGTATGCACGCGCTTGATCGGCATCAACCCACGAAACGCTTCGTACCATCTTTGCGCTTGTCAAGTGCCATAGTGTATTTTTTTGTAAAGCCGCTGATATACTCAGGCTGTGCAACGCTTTGACGAGCGGCAGGGGAATGCAGTTAACGTCGTCGCTGCCGTTGCACTTGTTCAACCTGGGAATGAGGTTTCAAGATGCTAACTGGTACAGTGAAATGGTTCAACGATGCCAAGGGGTTTGGTTTTATCGCTCCGGAAAATGGCACGGAAGATGTATTCGTGCACTATTCGGCGATAACTTCGGAGGGGTTCCGAACGCTGAAGGAAGGGCAGAAAGTCAGCTTTGAAGTGGTGCAGGGGCCGAAGGGATCGCAGGCAGCGGGCGTGGTGCCGGTTTCATAGCCGCAAAACTGCCGAAACGCCCCGCTCGCGTGGGGCGTTTTTAACTACATTATGGCCGTATCAGGCCGCAAATTGCAGGCGTGCAAGTTCGGCGTACAAGCCGCCTTCGCGCAGCAATTCCGCGTGCGTGCCGCTGGCCACGATTCGACCATGATCGAGCACGACGATACGATCGGCCTTGAGCACGGTGGCCAGTCGATGCGCGATCACCACGGTCGTGCGTCCGTGCATCAAGCGTTCCAAAGCGCTCTGGATGGCGGCCTCGGATTGCGCATCAAGCGCGCTGGTCGCCTCGTCCAGCAGCAGGATTGGTGAGTCTTTCAGGATCGCGCGTGCGATCGCAATGCGTTGTTGCTGGCCGCCGGACAAGCGCACCCCACGTTCGCCGAGATACGTCGCATAACCTTCCGGCTGGGTGGCGATGAATTCATGTGCTTCGGCCGCACGCGCGGCGGCAATCACTTGATCATCGCTGGCGTCGACTCGGCCGAAGCGGATATTGTCCGCTGCGCTCGCACCGAAGATCACGGTGTCCTGCGGCACCATCGCAATCGAACGGCGCAACTCGTGCAGATCGAGTGTGCGCAGCTCCGCGCCATCGATGCTCAGACTTCCCGACTGCGCATCGTAGAAACGCAGCAAGAGACTGAACACCGTGCTCTTGCCGGCGCCGGAAGGACCGACCAGGGCCACGGTTTCGCCGGGATTGATCGTCAAGTTGAAATCGTGCAGCGCCGGCAGTTCAGGACGCGCCGGATACGCGAACTCGACATGCTCGAAGCGGATTTCCCCACGTAACGGTTTTTCCAGGATCACGGGTTGTGCGGGCGAAGCGATGCTGGATTTCACGCCGAGCAATTCACCGATGCGTTCGAGTGCGCCCGCAGCGCGCTGCACCTCGCCCCAGACTTCGGTCAAGGCGCCGACCGAACTCGCCGAGATCACCGCGTACAACACGAACTGGCTCAGCACGCCGGATTGCAGATCGCCCGCGATCACTGACTTGGCGCCAAGCCAGAGCACCAGCGTGATCGCACCGAAGATCAGCAGGATCACCATCGCCGTGAGCCACGCGCGTGCGCCGATACGCGCGCGGGCCGTGGCCAGCGCGCGTGCGATTGCGGTGTTGTAGCGCGCCGCTTCGACCGATTCGCGCGCATACGCTTGTACCGCATGCATGGCGTTGAGGGTCTCGTTGGCGACCGCCGACGCATCGGCGATGCGATCCTGATTCTGCTTCGACAATCCGCGCACGCGCCGGCCGAATAACACGATCGGCAGGATCACCAGCGGAATCACCAGCGCGGTCATCGCGGCCAGATGCGGGCTGGTCAATACCAACGCTGCCGCGCCGCCGATCACCATCACCACGCTGCGCAGCGCAATCGAAAGACTCGACCCGACCACAGTCTGCACAAGTTCGGTATCGCTGCCGAGACGCGACGTGAGTTCACCGACACGCGTGCTTTCGTAGAAACCGATATCGAGCTCGAGCAGATGGCCGTACAAACGCTGGCGCAGATCGGCGACGACTTTTTCGCCTAACAGGGTCACGAAAAAAAAGCGCAGCGCCGTCGCCAGCGCGAGCACCACGGCGACACCGAACAGCGCGAGGAAATAACGATTGATCGTGCCGGCGTCGGATTGCGCAAAACCATGATCGATCATGTAACGCACCGCCAGCGGCAACACCAGGGTGGCCGCAGAAGAAATCACCAGAAATCCAAGCCAGCCCGCAACGAGTTTGCGATACGGTCTGAGAAACGGCAGCAACAGGCCGAGCGAACTCAGGCGACGGGCAGGGCGCGGATCGCTATCGATATCGCTCATGGGATTTGTTACGCAGCGAAGTGGGGTGCCAGAATTCTGCGGGCGATGCGGCGGAAATCAAGGCCGCGCACCATGCGTAAAGCGAATCAGAGTTGTCGCAGCGTGCCGCGTCCGCGCGTGATATCGCTGAGCAGGTTGCGTACGACATCGAGTCGCTCACTCGGAAGCTGGACATGCAGACTCACACCGTCGCTGCCGAAATCTTCCGTGAGGATTTCGACCTGCATCTCACGTAGTCGCGCCTGGATCAAGGCCAACGCATGGAAGTCGCACGAAATCATTGCTTCGATTTTGTCGACGATGGCGATCTTGCTCGCGAGTCGCAGACACTCCGCCGCGCATCCGCCGTACGCGCGCATCAGGCCGCCGGCACCGAGTTTGATGCCGCCGAAGTAACGGATGATAACGACCACGACATCGTCCAGTTGCTGGCCGTCGATGGCGGCCAGCATCGGTTTGCCGGCAGTGCCTGATGGTTCACCATCGTCGTTGAACCGGTATTGCTGACCGATGCGATAGGCCCAGCAATTGTGCGTGGCATCCGCTGCGCGAATCTGTTCGAGAAAAGCCAGGGCGGTATCGGGTGTGGCAACGTGTGCAGCATGAGCGATAAAACGACTTTTTTTAATCTCCTGCAACAGCGTGGCATTGGCTGCCAGCGTGTAAAGCAGCTCGCTCATGGCTGCGGACTCACGGCAGCAATTGGCGCAGATCCGGCGTCAATGCGTAGTTCGGATATTGCTTATGGAACAGCTTCAAATTACGCACGGCGTCGTCGCGTTTCCCGGCTTGCAATTGCGCGCGGATATTCGCGATCCATGTATCTGGGCCGATGACCGATGCGGGTGTCGTCACGGTTGGAGTCGCCGCATTGGTAGCGGCTGCGCTAACGGCGCCACCGGCTTGCATCGGTGCCGGGCTGGACGCTGGTCGAGACGGTGCTGAGGCGATCGGAGGTGCCGATTCCTGCACCGCGCCGGCAATTTGTGGTCTTGCCGGTTCCGCATTGTTTCGCGCGCGCATCGCTGCATCACGACCGGTCGCGATATCGAGTTTGCGCTCGACCGCGTCACGCTCGTCGCGTGTCTGTTTCTCGCTGTTCGGCGCGGCGGGTGATGCGCGTTGCTCGGCTGCTTCGCGTTCGGATCCCAGGGGCGCGACCGGTGATGCGTTTTCCGCATCCACACGGCGGACATTCGAACCGGTGACTTCCACCGTCTCCAATTTTGGCTTTGCCGCCTTGTCGCTCACAGGATTTTCAACCGCTGGCGATGGCGCGGCAGCGACAGGTGCCGCTTGACTTACCGATAGCGTTTTTTTGTGCGCATAGGTTGCGCTGTTCATGGTAACCGCGTCGGCTGTTTCCGGTTTAGCTGCATAGGTCGCGGGCTGCGCTGGCGCTGACATGGAATCACTCGCGACGGATTTCGCCACGGGCATATCGATGCTGCGAACATGGATCACATCGTTGGCGGAAGTTGCCGTCGCAGCGGCCGGCACACGATCCTGCGCTTGCCAGTTTTCCTTGCCGAAATGCAGCGCCAAGGTTGCCGCGAATATGACACTTGCCGCCGAACCCAAGGCGATCGGCCAGCGCGATGGCTTGTAGCGCGGTGCCGGTTTTTTCGCGCCATGCGACAGCGCTGCGGTATCTTCTGCGAGCGCCTGCCGGGCCTGCTGCAATACGCGCTGGTCGAGTTGCGCGTCCGGTTGCGGCTGCGGCAGTTTTTGATACAGATCGACCAGCGGCGAGCGCGAAGTGCTGAGGAATTCCTCGACCTCACGATCGTTATCGTGCGAGGTAGTCATGCGCCGATCCTCTCGCGAATCTTGGCCAGCGCATAACGCAGCCGCGACTTCACGGTTTCCTGGCCGGCACCGGTGACCCTGGCGATTTCTTCGAGGCCGAGGCCGCTTTCGATGCGCAGCAAAAATGCGATGCGCTGTTCCGCCGGCAAATCCTCGAGCACGCGCTGCAAGCCGCGGCGTTGCTCGAATTCTGACAGCACACGCTCGGGTTGCTCGCACTCCGGCGCATCCAGCGTGCGCATGATTTCCTCGGTTTCCTCGACACCGGCCTGCGGGCGATTGCGACGATAACTGTCCACGATCAGATTCTGCGCTATCTGCAACAAATACGTGCTGAATTTCGCCTCGGGCCGATAACGTGCGCGCGCCGCGATCAGGCGGCTCCAGGTTTCCTGGAACATCTCGTCCGCGGTGGCACGATTGTTCGCACTGCGAAAGATAAACCGATACAACATGCCGCGATGACGCTGATACAGCATCTCGAAAGCGCGCATGTCGCCTTGCGCGTAAGCCAGCATCAATTGCTCGTCCGTCGTTTCTTCCGCCATAGGGCGGGCAGAGTAAGGGAAATCGACGCCAGCGGTAAGGGGGTGCGATGACATAAGACGATGTAACGCAGCATACGGGCTGGCAGGGTTAACAAGCCGTCGCGAATATTGGCGCGGCCAGCGTCTCATGCGCTGCGATCAGTACCCGCCAAGATCGCATATCATGATCGTGCCGCGCGGTATTT
>Ga0209512_1005003_pt1 | contig 11222 bp, 7 predicted proteins | sample frozenSSSSmetaG_FD_184142 | JGI IMG/M metagenome (GOLD analysis project Ga0209512, IMG submission 184142) | Glacier valley bacterial and archeal communities from Borup Fiord, Nunavut, Canada, to study Microbial Dark Matter (Phase II) -... | ecosystem: Environmental > Aquatic > Freshwater > Ice >... | reverse complement strand
TCCGGTTTTTGGATGTTGTATTTTATAAGTTTCCAGTCGCCTTTTCTGAGGGCTTTACGACCTCCGAGTTCATGAAACTCCCAGTACAGATAGTCATGTTGTTTTTGACCTTCCTTTCCCAACAGGGTCGGGAGAAAAGAAATGCCATCGATTTTTTCAGGAATTTTAATACCTGTCAGTTCTGCAATGGTTGGCATCACATCCCAAAATGCAGAAATGAGATCTGATTTAGAGCCGGCCTGAATTTTCCCAGGCCACCTGGCAATCATCGGCTCGCGGATTCCGCCTTCATATAAATCACGTTTGTAACCTTTTAGAGTACCGTTGCTGTCAAAATAGTCAGGATCTGCGCCGCCTTCCTGGTGAGGCCCGTTATCGGAGCTAAAAATGACAATCGTTCTATCTTCCAGACCAAGTTCTTTCAATTTGTCTAAAACCTCGCCAACCTGTTTATCAAGCAAGGTAACCATTGCTGCAAATGCTGCATGACTTTCAGCCTGCGTTCCGTAGGCTCCATCCCTGAACCCTTCATCTCCGGGTTTTGCCCCTTTAAAGCTTTTTTCGGGTAACAATTTACCCTGAAACTCTTTTAGATTCTTTTGTGGTAAAAGTAATTCGGCATGAGGAATTGTCGTCGGGTAAAACACGAAGAAAGGTTTGTCCATATTCTTTTCAATAAACTGCAAGGCTCGTTGATGAATCAGTTCCGGCGCGTATTCTTCGAATTTATCCCCGCGATTCCCCTCAAGAACCACTTTCTTCTGATTGTCCCATAAATGAGACGGATAGTAGTTATGAGCCATACGCTGACAGTTATAGCCATAAAATTCATCGAATCCCTGCCTGTTAGCATCCCCTTCGGAACCGGGATAACCCAAACCCCATTTGCCGAAACCTCCGGTTACAAAACCGGCTTCTTTCAGCATTTCCGCAATGGTAAAAGTTTCGGCTGGTATTGGCCATTGCCCTTCGGGTTTCCATTCTTTGTTGCCACGAATCGGTGTGTGCCCGGTTGTTTGTCCTGTCATAAGCGAAGAACGTGAAGGAGCGCAGACAGTACATCCTGCATAATGTTGGGTAAAAATCATCCCTTCACGTGCCATTCGGTCAATATTTGGTGTCTGAAATCGTTTTTGACCATAGCAACTTAAATCGCCATACCCAAGGTCGTCAGCCAAAATGTACACAATGTTTGGTTTGTTTTGGGCAGCTATAACCCCTCCGAAAAGGAAAGGGAATAACAGAATTTTTTTTAACTGATCCATAATGTGTTTATAAATATGGTTTACTATAATTTCATTTAACTGGATCGTAATCTGAATCTTCTATCCATCCAGCCTTTAGCTTTTCGCCCGACATAAATCGGTTGTAAAAATTCCGGGTATCTTCAGAGTATGGATATGTATCGAAAATATCGCCCTTGCCAAACATTCGCGGATCTCCATCCTTTTTAAGTTTCTTCGTCATTTGTTTGATCAGCTTATTTTTAACGGCTGCATATTCCGGCTTTTGAGCCAGATTCTCCAAACATTCCTGGTTATTGGATACCTGGTATAACTCTTCACCTGCGAATTTACCGAAGCTTAGGTCCCAATATTTACTTTTCCCTTTCATTCGCCTGTCATTCAGGATAAATGATTTAGTTGGTGAGCCATCACAATCCATGTAGCCGGTTTCCGGATTTCCGGCGAACAATCTTTCGGGATGGTAATTCCGGAGGTAAAGAAATTCGCCGGTTACAATCCCCCATATCGGGTAACCCTGATCATCGGGTCTTCCCAAATCGGTACGCTCTTTGCCAATAACCATGTTGTCGCGGAATTTTCCTTTTTGTGTTCCTGAAAATAGAGGGATAAGGCTTTTTCCTTCCATTTCCTGCATTCCGCTTTTATCCGGTTTTATACCTGCTACATCCAGAAAAGTCGGGGCAAAATCGGTAAAACTGACAAAATCGTCAATCGTCCGACCGGGATTCCGGATGCCTTTGGGCCACATGATCGCCAGTGGCAGGTGATTGGATAGCATAAAAGCATTTCCTTTTACGCGGGGGAAAGGCATTCCGTTATCGGCTGTAATTATGACGATTGTATTTTCGAGCAGCCCTTTCTCTTCCAAAATCTTGAGCATTTTCCCGATGTGTAAATCAAAGTATTCAATTTCGTAGGCATAGTCGAGCAGATCGTTCCTGACTGTATCGTTGTCGGGCCAGAACCCAAAAACTTTTTCAATCTCAGCTGTTGATTTACCTCCTTTTAAAGCTCCTGCCTTAAACTCGTAAGGACGATGAGGTTCGGTACTTCCAAACCAGAAACAGAAAGGCTTTCCGTCATGATTGTCTTCCAGAAATGCTTCAAAATTGGCTGCATAATCAATATTGGATATGAACTTTGCAGGAGGTGTTGTTTTGACAGCGCTCCATGCGGGTCCCAGTAATTCGAGTTTTTTACCATCAATTATTCCAGGATCTCCGGGTGCCCAGCCTTTGGCTGTAAAACCAACCTTGTAACCATTTTCGATGAGGCTTTCGGCATAGGTCTTAAATTTCGCAGGAAAGAACGGTACATGATTGGCAGCGGCTTCAAGTTGCCAGGTATTTCTTCCAGTCAGAATACATGAACGTGAGGGGGCGCATTTCGCATTTGGCGTAAACGCGTTGGTAAACAAAACACCTTGCCGGGCAACCTGATCGAAGACAGGCGTCTTCACCCATTTACATCCGTAAGCCCCGGTATGCGGAAATGACTGATCGTCGGCAATACAAAACAGGATGTTGGGGCGGGATGGTTCGTTGAGAATCGAAGTTTTCGTAGCCGAATGACCGGGAAAAGCTGCTGCAATTAAGTACGGAATTAAAGCAATCGATTTATTCATTTAAACGAATATTAATTTTCGCAGGTGTATTCGAGGACAGCGGTGCAACATTGTTTTGAAAGAATTGCAAAACTACTTAGCAGCTTTAACCTGTTCCAGTTTTGCCCGAAGTTTTTCAACGATCTTTGGATTTTTTGTGGCAATATTTACCTTTTCTCCTCTATCCCGTGCCAAATCATACAATTGATTCTGGTTAAGATTTCCCGTTTCAGTATTCGTTAGCGGATTATATGCAGCTCCTTTTCCTGGAGCTATAAATTTCCAGGTTCCATTTTCAATCGATAGGTTGTTGTTTACATTTTGCAGTACTAAATAATCACGCCCTTTGCCACCTATATTCAGCCATGCGTTCAGGTGATTTTCACTATCGGGTGCGGTGCCGGATGGCAGTTTAACTTTCAGCATTTCAGCAAATGAAGCTAACATATCAATTTGACAAAGGAGTTGATCCGACACACCCGGTTTTACCGTTCCTGGCCAGCTTACGATTCCGGGAACCCTTGTACTACCTTCGAAACTGCTGTACTTCCCTCCCCTGTATTCGCCTGCAGGTTTATGATTGCCCAACAATTCAACTGCCTGATCTTTATAGCCGTCATCAACCACCGGACCATTGTCGCTCGACAAGATAATGATGGTATTTTTCTCAAGTCCCAGTCGTTTAATCGTTTTAATTACTTCTCCAACCGACCAGTCAAATTCAACGAGCGTATCGCCGCGAGGTCCCATTCCACTCTTTCCGACGAACCGTGGATTTGGAACACGTGGTACATGTGCATCCTGTGTAGCAAAATATAGAAAGAATGGCTCATCCTTACTTTTTTCAATAAATGCAAGCGCCTTTCCTGTGATTACATCTGCAATTTCTTCATCTATCCAAAGTGCTGATTTACCACCTTTCATAAATCCAATCCGTGAGATTCCGTTCACAATCGACATATCGTGACCATGACTCGGGTGCATTTTGAGTAGCTCAGGATTCAACTTACCTGTAGGCTCACCTTCAAAATTCTTTTCGTAGCTTACAGAAATTGGATCTTTGGGATCGAGATTAATTACCCGTTCATTTTCAACAAACACACAAGGGACCCGATCGCCCGTTGCAGCAAGAATAAAGGAATAATCAAACCCAATATCCGATGGTCCCGGTGTGATATGGCCATTCCAGTTCTGTGTTCCGGTTTTATCACCCAATCCTAAATGCCATTTTCCGACTACACCTGTCTGGTAACCGGCATTTTTAAACACATCGGCCAGTGTGAATCTTTCAGGCCTGATGATTGACCCGGCATCACCTGTTGCAATTCCAGTTCCTTCCCGACGCCAGGCATATTCGCCTGTAAGAAGGGCATACCTCGATGGAGTACAAGTTGCTGCAGAACTGTGCATATTGGTAAAGCGCACACCCTGACTTGCAAGCATATCAACATTGGGTGTCTTAATCGTTCTTGCTCCGTTGCAACTTAAATCGCCGTAGCCAATGTCATCAGCATAGATAAACACCACATTGGGTTTTACAATTGGCTTTTGTGAAAAACTGTTTTGAGCCAGACCTAACTGGGGGATCGCGGCTAAAAAAGGCAAAATATTTTTTATTCTAATCATTAAAGTTAAAAATTTTTAATATTGATATCCAATTTCTCTGCGATTTCTTTATTCTTTAATCCATCAATACGACTCATAATGAATACTTTCAATTTTTGCCTTATTTTCCCACACTTTCACAAAAACATCCTGAACATTGTCCTGCGAAATTGCATTATCCTTAACAACATGTTTTGCGAAGTCGTTTAAACGTGCAAAATAGATCGAAAACAAAAGCTCAAAAGCCTTTTGATCAGCAGTTTTGATGAGATCAAAAAGTTCGTCGGCTTTTCGTCGGCTTTTATTTTCCACCTTTTCCGGCACGATATAAAATTTTAAAATTGATGATTTTTTCTCGGCATAAAAGTAAATATAAAATTCAATTAGCTCACTTACGAAATATCACTATTTATTTGCTTACGTTTCAACTATAAAAATTTATCAGCAAGAATATAAAATTTGGATTTGTTCATTCGGCTCTCAGCCAAAGAATCTGAAGACCTGGACTTTTTGGCAATATTGACACAATGGGAAACTTGTGGATGCTGAAGGTTGGGTTGACATAAATACCTTCAACGGCACAAGTAAAGAATAGAATCAGTTTTTAAAATTACAGTTACCACATCATCATAACCTTATACACCTTATTGCAATTGCAAATATGGTAAGGGTTGGATGGATGCGACTAAAGTTGCCAAATGGGATAAGGTTTTCAATAGCCGATCAAACAAAGAACTCTAAAATCTATTTACTTTTAAGGAATTCCGATATGGTATAATAGGGCAATCGGCTCCCTTTGAGTTTTACTGTATAAATGAAAAAGTCACATGCAACTTTATCCATTTTTCGATGCGATAAGCTTCAGCAAAATAATCCATCAAAACCATTTCAACTAAAAACTCAGTCACATTTTTAGTTGAAATGGTTTTATCGATTTAGTGTAAAAAAAAATTATAGAATTATCGAACCTAAAATTTGGATGTCTCAGGATCTGGGTACAGAAAGATCTTCAGTCAGATCGCGTTTCACAAGGACAACCTTGTTGTTTTCTTGTTCGCGGTAACCTTGATCATAGCAAAAGTAGTTAACCCGGCTGTTGCGACTCGTGTTTGTATAAGTGAAATAATCGAAACGATACCCTTTTTTCTGTAAATCGCTTCTTGATGCAATGGTTTTTCCCTCTGCTTTCAGTGTGGAAAGGATAAAATAATTCTTCTTAAGAATCCGGTTAATTGTTCTAATCACATTATTCGACTCAACATACTGTTGGTTATTGTAGGCACTCCTACATTGGTCACTACAAAATTTTTGATCAGCACGACCTCTTAGTTGTTCATAGCATTGAAGGCATTTTCGTTCTTTCATATTACTTTTATTTAGGGGTTTTAACTTTCTTAATCAAACGATATAAACCAAGGACGAATTTTGAACAGCTAATATACAAAAAAAACTGATTTTATACAATTAAAAACGCTTATTTTCGAATATAATCGGAAATATAAATTCATATCCAACTCACCTTTTACGAAAAAAAAACATATAAGTAACAAAATAACCGCATAATATTTGAAATAAAATAAATGATTTCTCTGCCCTAAAAAACCCGTTATAAAATTCAATATCTGACTAATTTACAATGCAATTAGCACTTCCTTCAATTTTTAATTAATTAGTCAAAATCAGTGCCAGATCATTTTCTTATGAAACAAATAAAATTGTTTCACGTTAGAACAGAGAATTATGCAATCAATTAATCTCTAAAATAGTTTACCAATGAAAACGACAAAGATGTTCTGCTTTTTGTTCTTTACCACGTTAGTGGCATGCCAGACTCCAGTTCCAAAAGTGTCTCAACCTCCAATAATTGACCGGGAACTTCTTTTCGACAGTCCGGAAATAGCCGGAGGTCAGCTATCTCCCGACGGAAAATTTATCTCATTTATCAAGCCATACAAGGGAACTCAGAATATATGGGTAAAAAAGCTGGAAGAGGATTTTACTAAAGCAAAGCCGATTACAGCCGACACTGTTAGGCCTATCCGTTCTTATTTTTGGTCACGTGATGGTAAATACATCCTTTACTCGCAGGATAAAGGTGGTGATGAAAATTTCAATATCTATGCAGTAAATCCTCAGGATGCTCTCACTCAAGGAAGCGATATACCCGTAAACAGGGATCTTACTAATCTAAAAGGAGTGAGAGTATATATCTATGCCATTCCTTTAACTGATCCGGATGCCATCTACATTGGTCTTAATGACCGTGATAAAGCATGGCACGATCTTTACAAAATGAAAATTTCGACAGGTGAAAGAACGTTGATTCGACAAAACTCGGCCACAGACAGGATTACAGGCTGGGTATTCGATTGGAATGATCAGTTGCGTTTGGCAAGTCGTGCCAATCCAGACGGAAGCAATGATATTCTTCGGGTTGATCCCAAAGAATTAGTTAAAATCTACACTACCTCTGTTTTTGAAGAAGCATATCCGTATGCTTTCAATAAAGATAACAAGCGAGTATATATGAACACCAACAAAGGTGATAGCCTCGATCTTTCGCAATTAATACTTTTTGATCCGGAAACGTTGAAGGAAGAGATCGTGGAAAGCGATCCACTTAAAAGAGTAGATATCGGAAACGTGTTTATTTCGGAAAAAAGTAAGGAAATAATCTATACCTCGTATGAGGATGAGCGTAACAGAATCTACTGGAGAGATAAAAGTTTCGAATCAGATTACAACCTGATTAAGAAAGAATTACCAAATACTGATATCTATTTCTCCTCATCGACAGCGGACGAGAACTACTGGCTGCTCAGTGCATCAGCAGATATTGATCCGGGTTCTACCTATCTGTTCGACAGGCTTAAGAAAAAGCTCACTTTTCAGTATCGTCCAAGACCAAATATTCCGGTCAAGGATTTGGCAGAAATGAAGGCAATCAAATATAAATCATCCGATGGACTTGAAATTCCTGCGTTCCTTACGTTACCCAAAGGTCTTGAACCCAAGAATTTGCCTGTAGTTGTATTTCCTCATGGCGGTCCTTGGGCCCGCGATGGATGGGGTTATAGATCTTATGCCCAATTTCTTGCCAATCGGGGTTACGCCGTACTATCTCCAAATTTCAGGTCATCAACCGGATATGGGAAGAAATTTCTGAACGCGGGTAACAATCAGTGGGGAGAAAAAATGCAGGATGATCTAACCTGGGGAGTTAAATACCTGATTAGTAAAGGAATTGCGGATTCGTCAAAAATTGGAATTATGGGTGGCTCATATGGTGGTTATGCCACGCTGGCGGGTGTGGCATTTACTCCAGACGTGTATGCTTGCGGTGTATCAATTGTTGGCCCATCGAACCTGATTACGCTGTTGAATTCTATTCCGCCTTACTGGGAAGCAGGACGTAAAATATTCCATGTAAGAATGGGCGATCCTACAAATCCTGAAGGTAAAGCACAACTCGAACGGCAATCACCACTTAATTCTGCCAACAAAATTAAGGCAGCATTACTTATAGTTCAGGGAGCAAATGACCCACGTGTAAACAAAGCAGAATCAGATCAGATTGTGATTGCATTGCGCGACAGAGGTTTCCCTGTCGAGTATATTGTTGCGCCTGACGAAGGCCATGGCTTTGCGCGCCCTGTAAATAATATGGCCATGTTAGCATCCGCAGAAAAGTTTCTGGCCAAACACCTTGGTGGACGTTATCAGGAAAGTATGAAACCTGAAGTTGCTAAAAGATTAGGCGAAATTACGGTTGATGTTACAACTGTCAAATTAGTTCCAGCAGCCGAAAAACAATAGTGAATTTCGGATTTAATATCCTATAATTCAAAACACTGCAGGTTTAGGATCTCTTTTACAGAAAGAATCCTGACCGGTATTTGAATACCATAAGCTTACGAAGTAAAATCATTTTTCCATTTGTCCTGTTCAAAGCGGCCTGTAAGAATATTAAGAATTTCATTTGCCGACGATTCAATTGGCTTGTTTGTAATCTGTATCTCCGTAAACCCTCCTCTCTCGAATATCCTGCGTGCATATGCCAGCTCCTCACCCACTTTCTTAGTATTGATATAATCAGTATCTTGATCCATTTTTAGACTTTTAACCCGGTTGGCACGCTGCGCAATAAGATATACATGCGCTATATTTAATCCAAAAACCCGACCTGGATCTGCTTTAAATAACCCTTCGGGTGGCTCAATACCCGGAACAATTGGAACATTTGCAACTTTCCAGCCAAACATAGCAAGGTAAACACTCAATGGCGTTTTGCCCGTTCGGGAAACCCCTGTCAACACAATATCTGCCTGAGTGATCTTTTCGGGGTTTTGCCCGTCATCAACCTTTAGTGTAAAATCAATTGCTTCAACACGTTGAAAATATGCCATATTACTAAGCCGGTATAAACCAGGTTTACTGATAGGTTTAGTATTTAACAAGTTCGACAAATAGTCAGATAAATCGCCGACAAGATCAAAATGATTGACGTGAGCTTTAACACAGGAATCTATCAACATTTTCCGCGCCTCGGGATCGACCATTGTATGCACTATTACCCCATTGGTTACCAAAGCTTTTGAAATTGCATCATCCATTCTTTCCTGATTCAAAACATCAGGTACTACAATCACAGGAACTTTATTATTAGGAAATTGAATCAGAACCGACTGAACAACGGCATCCCCGGCAAGCCCTTTTCCTCCTGAGACAATATAAATAGGAGGGATCTTTTCACCCTGAAAATCTTTATTCATAAAAGTCGGATTTTCTGAATTTTTATTTTTGTATCAGCCTTTTTTAGTCAAATCAGCAATTGCAGAGTTAATGTCAGGAAATTGGAATTGGAATCCCTCTTCCGGCAATCTCGAAGAAATTACGCTTGCTCCGTTTGTAAGCATCACGGCAGCTTCACCATAAATAAGCTTTAATGCAAATTCAGGAACAGTAAAAAATGCAGGACGATGAAGATAATACGATAACGTTTTGGTAAACAATTTATTGATTGTTGGATTCGGACAAGTTAAATTATAAACACCTGAGCTATTAGTGCTCAAAATTAAATGTTCGATTGCCCGGCAGAAATCTGAAATATGGATAAAAGAAAAAGGCTGTTTCCCTGAAGCGATTTTGCCACCTAATCCTGCTTTAAAAAGGGGCAACATTTTCCGGAGCGATCCTCCGGTTATTCCAAGTACGATCCCGATCCGAATGGTACACAATCTCAGATCTAACTCCTTTAAATCAACGGTTGCACTTTCCCATTCTTTACATACCAAAGCCAAAAAATCGTTTCCGAATGCTGTTGAAAACTCATCGTGAGATTTACCATTCTCGTAAATTCCAATTGCAGAAGCATTTATAAAAACACCAGGCTGATGTTGCGGCAAATTCATTCGAACCGCTTTAACCAATAAATTTGTGGTATCAACACGACTTGAAAGTATCAATTGCTTATTTTTCTTATTCCATCTCTGTAAAACAGAGGCTCCGGCAAGATTGATGATAACATCGGCAGATTTGATTACTTTTGCCAGTTGATTACACCCGCCTGTAAAGTCACCGCGTGAAATCACAATAAGTTCATTTCCTGATTGTAATAAATATTCCGACAGTTGTTTTCCAATAAAACCTGTGCTGCCGGAGATGGCAATTTTCATGGTGTGAGCAATTTTAATAGAGATGAATACTGATTATACGTTTCAATATGCCAATAAAAAAAATTAAAATACCTGGAAAGAAGAAAACCAAGGGATTCTTTTCAGGATTATCTTCAAGTTCTAAACAATCGTGGCCCAAAAGAGTTCTCGTTTGGGGATTGAAACTTGCAATTTTAGGAGTGTTCTTGTTGCTCGTACTTTTTGGGTTAGTATATGTCGGCACATTCGGTCAATTACCTGATTCGAACACGCTTATTAAAATAAAGGAACCTGCAGCTTCGGAAGTTTATTCAAAGGACAATAAATTGCTTGGCAGGTATTATATCGAGAACCGGAGCAACGTCACTTTTAAGGAGATTTCGCCAAATATGATTAACGCCCTGATTGCCACCGAGGATAACCGATTTTACGAGCATCGGGGAATTGATGAATGGGCATTGGTTAGAGTTGTTGTGAAGACTATTTTCATGGTCGATCGCAGTTCCGGCGGTGGCTCAACATTATCACAGCAGATTGTTAAAAATTTGTTTGGCCGTAAAAACTACGGGCCATTAACACTTCCGGTAAGTAAAATCAGGGAGTCGATTATTGCATACCGGCTTGAGCGACTCTATTCAAAAGAAGAAATCCTGACACTCTATCTGAATACAGTTCCATTTGGAGAAAATACTTTTGGAATTGAACTTGCAGCAGAGCGTTTTTTCAGTGTCCGGCCCGATAAACTTTCTATTCCACAAGCTGCTACACTGGTTGGAATGTTAAAGGCAAATAACTATTACAATCCCAGAATAAATCCGGAACGGTCGCTTCAGCGGAGAAACATCGTTATTTCGCAGATGTCGAAATATAAATACATTACAGATGAGCAAGGCAAAAAATTCATTGGTGCACCTTTAGGTCTAAAATATAATTACCTGGCATACAATACGGGGCCTGGCGCCTATTTCAGAGAGTTGATCCGGCCTCAATTGGAGGAATGGTGCTCCGAGAATACAAAAGCTGATGGAACTCCTTACAATCTCTATACAGATGGATTGCATATCGTAACGACACTTGATTTCAGAATGCAGCGATACGCCGAAATGGCAATGA
>Ga0209512_1005000_pt1 | contig 11229 bp, 13 predicted proteins | sample frozenSSSSmetaG_FD_184142 | JGI IMG/M metagenome (GOLD analysis project Ga0209512, IMG submission 184142) | Glacier valley bacterial and archeal communities from Borup Fiord, Nunavut, Canada, to study Microbial Dark Matter (Phase II) -... | ecosystem: Environmental > Aquatic > Freshwater > Ice >... | reverse complement strand
TTTTCTGGTAGCGGTGGTTGTTGTCGCTATTCTTATTCTTCTTGGCCCTCAAGTTGGTAGGGTGTTCAGCTCCGTCAAATCGGGTATCAGCTAACTGGCTTGATTTTTCAATTTTAAACGTCAGGAACACCGGGATTTTAATAATTTTGGTACTTGACAGCCCGATAATATTAGCCTGTACTAATTTATAAAATTAGTACAGGCTTATAAAGCAATTTTACCTCTCCTTTACTCTAAGTCAGTTGCCAATATATTACACGGGTTGCCACCTCAGAGGCAATCCTGACAGCGGCCCAACCGGGCTGCTTTTTTTTATGAAACAAAAAACCGCCATTACGACGGTTTGGAATTTAGTATGATACGCGTACGGGGATTCGAACCCCGGTTACCGCCGTGAAAGGGCGGTGTCCTAGGCCTCTAGACGATACGCGCATTTCAAAAATAACCCATTGGAACGGGTCACTTTAGCCCGAATAATATACCATACCTCAAAAAAATTCGCAAGTTTCCAAAATTGAATTTGGACTATCACTCATTTAACGCCTTCTCTAAACAAACCACCACGACACTAATTAAGGTATTAGGTGTTAGGTGTTAGGAAATTAAAAACCTAAAACCTAAAACCTAACGCCTAAATAGCTATTTCTTGGCGAACTTGGCAAACTTGGCGGTTAAATTTTCAATCTGGCTAGTGCGCCCCTCGAGTATAAGGTCGTTTGTGAATTGCCAATAAACCTAAAGAAAGTTAAAATCTAAACAGAAGCTATTACCAAAAATTTATACTAGAAAGTTGTTAGCTAGAAGTGAATGTTAAAGCAAGACGAGGATAATGTACTAAATCAGTGGAACGGGCCGGGTGAGCCGGAAGATGTATCGGCGGGAGGCGTGGTTTATCGCCAGATAGAGCGGAATGGGCAACCCCATTGGCAGGTGGCAATGATGCGTCGCACTGATAACGGAGGTTGGGATTTGCCAAAGGGCCACCTGGAAGAAGGCGAAACCATCCAACAGGCCGCTTTGCGTGAGGTTGAGGAAGAAGTTGGACTTCAGGCCGAGATTATCAAGGAGTTGGGGGAAAGTCGCTATGTGGCTGATACTAAACGAGGCCCCAAGCGCAAGATTGTAACCTGGTACTTGATGCGGGCTACCCCTTTTGACCAGCACCCCCGCCCTCAACCCGGCGAGACGATTGATACCCACTGGATTGACCTGGAAGGGGCGATTCCACTGGCGATTTACCCTACCGCCCGGATTATTTTGCAGCGGGCCAGACGTTACCTTGCTGCCCCCGGAGAAAGCAAATGAGTCAGGAGTTGGTGCGCCAGAAAAAGGAATTGCCGCTATCCGAAGCCATCTCCCGCTTTGTGCCGGATGGAGTCGAGAGTCTGGCGATTGGCGGGATGCATATGCACAACTGCCCGATGGCTTTGATTCGGGAAATAATACGGCAACAAATCCATATCAAACGCCTGATTACCAGCCCCGCCGCCTCGATTAACGCCGATTTGCTGATTGGGGCGGGTCTGGTGGATGAAATTGTAACCTCTTATCTGGGTTTTGAGCATCTGGGTTTAGCTCCGGCCTATCGCCGCTTTGCCCAGGCGGGTCGGCTAAAGGTTTACGAGTTAGACGAACTAACCCTGATTTTGGGCTTGCGGGCGGCAGCCGCAGGGCAACCTTTCGTAACCCTGCCACCGGGGATTGAATTGAGCGATGTGCCCAAAGCCTCACCCGAATTTTACAAAACCGTTACCGACCCTTTTAGCGGGCGCACGGTATTAGCAGCCCCGCCCATCAAGCCAAAGGTGGCCTTGATTGTGACGCAGCAAGCCGACGAATACGGCAACGCGCTATTCAAGGGCAGCGTTTTTACTGACCGGGAAATGATGTTTGCTGCCGAAACCGTGCTGGTGCAATCCGAGGAAATTATCCCAAGTGCACGGCTGACTAAAACGCCCCAACAGGTGACAGTTCCCGGCTATCTGGTGAGCGGGGTAGTGCAAGCGCGCTTTGGCTGTCATCCCACCAGTTGCCATCGGGTATATCATCATGATGAAGACCATCTCAAAATTTACTTGCAGATGGCCGCTACCGCCGAGGGTTTCGACGAGTACCTGAATAAATACGTCCTTAACCGCAACGAAACCGACTATCTCAGTAGCACTCAGGTCAAAGGATGAGGGATGAAGGATGAAGAAATTCAGGGGATAGGGGGAATTCGTAGGGGCGCACCTTGTGTTCGCCCTGAATCTAATGCGTAGGGGCGTGGTCGCCGCGCCCTGTTTCGGGAATTTTGTAGGGGTAGACCAATGTGTCTACCCGATATTGGCAGAATTATTTCCCCTTCCCTTGTAGGGATACGATGCATCGTGTCCGGGGCTTGGCGATCAGGTTTAACCAATTATCGGGACCAAAGTAGGAAAGTTAAGTATGGCTTCTACCCAAAACGGCGTACCATCAAAACAGAATAAGCTCATCGGTATATTACTGATAATAGTTCAAGGTGTCTTTTTTGTAGTTGCTATGTTAGGAAAAATGTTTATATACGATTCATTAATCTTTGTATTGATGGTAATTTTCATGGGAGCGATAATTACGGTGTTTGCCATAAAAACCAAGTTCTTTATAATTTTTTGGCAATCAAATACAATTATCTTAACTGGTCTTACGTTGTACTTATGGACTTCGGTACATTGGAACGATAGTATTATTATATTCATCCCTTTGGTATTACTAAACACGATATTGGGCCGAATTTTCCTTCATCTTACGGAAAAACGAAAGAAAACCCTGGCCTTAAAAGCTGACGACTGATAGCTGAAAGCTTCCCAACAACCATTATGAACAATATGTCTATTGAAGAATTAGCAAATTTTTACCGCAACAAACTCTCCAAACTGGAAGTAATGGCCTGCCTGATGTCCCGCCAGTTAAAGGACGGGGAAATGGTAGGGACAGGGGCGGGAAGTGCAGTGGCACGGGCGGCCTGTCGGTTGGCCCAACTTCGGCACGCCCCGAATCTAAATTATGTGGCGGGGGGAAGTGGTGCGGTCAACTCGCTGCAAGAGCCCCTGGTTAATTCTTCCTGCGATTACACCAACCTGATTTGCGAGGCGGTTATCAGTACGGCGGAACTGATTTCTTCGGGCGGTACGGGCAAGCTACACACCTTCCTATATGGCGGGCTACAGGTAGACAAATACGGCAACGTTAACCTGAGCGTGATTGGCGACTATAACAAACCCAAATTACGGGGGCCGGGTTCGGCGGCTTTGCCCTTTCTACCTAACGTGGAACGCTCGATTATTTTTATGACCGACCACACCCCGCGCTCGTTTGTAGAAAAGGTGGACTTTCGGACTGCTCCCGGCTTTCTGGAGGGTGGCGAAAGCTGGCGACAGGCAAAAGCTAATGGGCAAATACGCGGCAACGGCCCGTTTCTGGTGATTTCACCTTTGGCGGTGCTGGATTTCGAGGAAGAAAGCAAGGCCATGCGACTGGTTTCGGTGCATTCTGACTGCACCCTGGAGGAGGTAATAGCGGCTACGGGCTTTGAGCTGATTATCCCGGCGGAAGTGCCCACCACCGTCGCGCCCACTACCCTGGAACTAACCCTGTTACGCCAATTCGATACAAGCGGGCTATTACGTGAATAATCCTGAAAATAGTATGGCTGAACCAACATTCTTCCACGCCACCATTACCAATCTGGATAATCAGCCGCTTTATACACGCGGTGAAATCCCGACCATCCATAGCAGCCTGACCTACGCCGCCTGGTACGGCTATTGGCTGGCGAATATGGCAGGGCGGGGTCGGCAGTTTTTCGTTTATCGGCTGAGGGGCGTGTTACGCTACCTTATACCCACCGAAGAAGGGATGTATTATGTGCGGGCAGTAGGGAGTTTCCCCGAAGATGACCGCGCCCAGACAATTTTGGTGCAAGCCCCCGACTTGTTTCATAAAGGCTGGAAATGGAGCGGCGGTTTGAGTTATATTCCGGCCCATTGTCTGGAACAGGTCAGCTTGCCTGAAATCCGGGAGAAGATTAACCCTGACATATGGGCCGATTTATCCCAGGAAGTGAACGACAAATTACGTCCCGGCTGGTTGCGCGAGTCATGGTGGGGCGGAAGGGCGGGCAAAATGGATTTCCCGACCAACGTGCCAGATTTCCTGCTAAAAGATTAACTTGTTCTTTGACTTTGCCTCAGTTTTCACGGTATAATCAGGACAGGGGTTAGGTGTTGGGGGATAGGGAAATCCAACAACCAACAACCAACAACTAAAAACCAATAACTAACAACTACTAAAAATCAGGAGAGCCATGAGCCAGAACCCAAACGAAAGCGAAAAGGCGATTGTACCAGCCGGTTATGTGCCGGGTGGATTGAGTCCAGAGGTGGTGAAACCCATCACCAATCCTAACCAATCGGACACCAACTTCCCCTTTTCCGCCGGATTTAAGATGCACGAAGTGGTGCAGTATCAGAACTTTTTTACCTTTCCCCTGGATACTTACTACAACGTGCATGAGGCGGTGCAATACTTTAGTGACCCGACTAACCGCGCCCGCTATAGCTACGAGCAACAACAACTGATTATCAGCCGGATAGTGCGGGCGGCGATTGACTTCGATATTCAAATCGAGGGCATTCGCGATAAATTGCAGAATTAATTCAGCTTAATTTTAGCCTTTAAGCTAAGGGAATAGCTCCTATGGCAAGAGAAGGCGCCTCTAATTTGCCCGAAGATAATGCGGCAGGGGAAAGCAAAACCGCCGCCGAGTATCGGGCTGAACTTGTAGCTTCTCTAAAGCAAGGCGGGGTGCTTGCTACTCCCCAACTTGAAGCCGCTTTTGCCACTGTACCCCGTGAGAATTTCCTGCCTTCTGAACTTCCGTTGAACAAAGTTTATAGCGATGATGCCATTGTGGTGAAATATAGCCAGGAAGGGTTGGCGACCAGCAGCAGCAGCCAACCCTTCTTGATGGCGGATATGCTGACTGCCCTAAATCTTGAACCGGGAATGAAAGTGCTGGAAATCGGGGCAGGGGTGGGTTATAACGCCGCGATTATGGCCTCAGTGGTGGGGGATGGTCGGCTCGTCACCAGTCTTGACCTTGACCCGGAGATGGTCAAAATTGCCCAGGATAATCTAATTCGGCTTGGCCCACCCTATTCAGAGGTACAGGTAATCGCGGTGGATGGGGCTGAGGGTCATGCTACTAACGCACCCTATGACCGCATAATCGTGACCGTCCAACAGTGGGAAATTAGTCCGGCCTGGGTGGAGCAGCTTAAAGTTGGCGGAATATTATTACTGCCACTGACGGTCAGCACTCACGTCTGGGGCGGGCTCATTCCGGCAATGCGTAAGGAGGCCGACGGGACGCTCCACACGGTTGCCGCCAGTAGTGGTGGTTTTATGCCAATGCGGGGTCGGTTGGCCCATCCCTACGCTAACCGCAGCCCCTATTCCTCTAATAGTCTGATACCTACAATGTTAGCGGCTAATGAAATCCTGCCGCCTCACTATCAAGCTGAAAAAGCCCTGATTTATCTTACCAGCGAGGGGCTGCCGGAAGCTAACTCCGCCGACTTTCTAAATTCGGTAGAAGCTTCCTATTTTATGAATGGTCTATTGGAACGCCCGTCCTTTTATCCCCCCGACCTGACCAAAACTACCGAACAAGAAAAAGCTTTAATAGGTTTGGCGCAAGGCTTTAATATGTTGCTGGCGGCGACTCTGGAAGACCGCTTATGTAATTTGTTGGTAGCAACGCCGTCTGGTTCTTCCGCCAATACTTCTAATTCCAATGGTTTTGTGCGGGAGGGTTGGCGATATGAGTGGCGGGGGATTGCGCTGGTAGTGCCAACCGAAGACCAGCAGGCTCTCGATATTGCTATTCTTATCGGGACAGAAGCGGTGCAGGGCTGGCGAGTGGGCGACTCACCCCAGGTTGAGAATCTCGCCCTGCAAAAAATAACCCAACTCTGGCATATCTGGCAAAATCTGGGTCGCCCCAATCCCGCCGACTATCGCCCCCTGGCCTACCCTGCCACCCAACCTGCCCCCTGTGGCGGGGTTACTATAAAACGCCAACATTTTAATCTGGTATTACCTTTATGACGGAATGCTAAGAGTTTATTCGGGCTAGAATCTCGTCCACAACTTCTTCTGGACGCTTTATTGCAATGGCTCATCCTGTCTAAATTCTGGAACTGCACGGGCCTTTTGTAGACACCTTTGTAACCCTGGATTAGCTCGCCCAGATTCTCAAACGCTTCGCTCACAGTTGATGTCCTTTTCTAATTTGGATTTTCTTTGTTCTTATCCAAAACTGTTTTAAGCAATTCCGCAACTTCTTGCAAATCCTCTGGCGAGTTTTTTATTAGCCATTCGGTTAAGGTCACTCCATACTTTACTTTGTAATCTTCGTAATTGTGACGAGTTTCTGAAAGTTCGTTGAACATCATATCAAGAACTTTTGCCCCATCTATAATTTTGAGCCGTTCCTCTTGATTTCCGCTCAGTTTATTGAATTCATTCTTTAGATACTGTTCTATTTCTTCTACGGTAACTGGTTGCTCTCGGAAATTCTCTAAACCAGATATTAATCCGGCGATTGCTGATGGATTTAGCAGGTAATTTTCATACATTCTTCGGCTTAGATATTGAACCGCCCCTTTACTTTGACGGGTTAGGTCATCAATTTGTTGCTGGGTGCGTTTTTCACGGTCAAAAATAAAGCCAATAGCAGGTGGTATTAGGCCACGACCAGTGCTAAGGCGATTATAAATATCTATAACTTTATCCGAATGTTTACCATCAAAATCCCCGGTGCTTGTTACTTTCAAAATTGCTGTTCCCATAAGCGGGCGTTTTAATATTCCTGAGACAATTAAACGGAAACTTTCTTCCTCTGTTGGGCCTTCTACCCATAAAATATTATCAGCCCCAAACACATCCGAAAGGCTTGCTCCAATTTCTGAGAGAAAATAGCGTTGGTTAGTTGTTTCTGTAACGTCAATTGGCTCAATAGTGCTTTCTGAACCTTCTTTTTTGACCAGTAAAATGGTTTGTGGGTTACATGCCGTAATTACGGTAGGGGAATGGGTTGTAAGGATATATTGATGCTGTGGATGCTGTTTCAATATTTCAATGAGTTTACGGATTGCCCCTGGGTGCAAAAAACTTTGGGGTTCGTCAATAATAATTGTTCTTGGAGACTTGGATGTCACGATTACAAAGATAATAGCTAGAACTTGACCTACACCAGTTCCACTGTCAGCTAATGATATAGCCAAATCCTCTCGCTCTAAGTCAAGGTCCTCAGTCCAAATTTTTATTTCTGCCTTATTCTCACCGATAGATGGAGCTGTTACCTGTTTAATACTTGGGAAAATTTCAGTGATATATTCATTATAGCGTGTGGTTGCTGTTTCATTACTACTTCTCAAGTAGTTGATTACACCTGCTAGGTTTGAAGCATCAGACTTTAAATGAGCATGTGATGCTATTTCAGACTGGGAAAGGTTAGCTCTTTCTGCTTTAAACATATAAATCCTGTTCGATAGAATCTTTGCTACTTGCGTTGGAAGTATACTTTCTATACCCAATCCATAATCGGGGCCATGAAAAGTTAAATCATTATTCATTTGATCATATTTAAATTGATTAACACCTTGAAATTCAAGTGAATTGTGCCATCCTTTAAGATAGGCAACTGTATTGCTTTGTGGATGAAAAGTTGTAACAATGTTTATCTCACTATTCAATACGTTTAAAAGCCTATTCTTTTGATCTTGTATATTAAATTTAGGTTTGGAAGATATAAATCATTGGTTTGATATGGTAATAAACTGAATAATTCCTCCTTACTAAGCTGGAAAGTAATAATAGCTGTCGAAAGTTCATTAGCTAATGCTTCTGGAGTAGGAATAGTTTGGATGCTTTTATGTGGTAAATTACGTAAAGTCGTACTTAGAGCCTCGACAAGCGCAGATTTTCCCACATTGTTTTGCCCAACAATAATATTAAAACCGGGAGTTAGATTTATTTCTACTGTTGAATCTCTTTGGGTTGCATTCCCCGCCGCTTGCGGCGCAACCTTATTAGGGAAAAGTCCCGTTTGGTCAACAATTGGCTTAATACCCCGTCGCTTGCGGCGGGGTGGCTTTATTTAAAACTTTTGTAGTTTGAAATGCTAAAACTGCTTATATGCATAAATATATTACTCCTAGAAAACGGTCAAATGTAGGTTTTCATTATCCCTCAATTAGCATTAGTTAGCAATTTTTATCTAAAAATGGCAACAAAAAAAGGGCGAACCTTGTGTTCGCCCCTACATCTTTCACCGACCACTGACAACTGACAACCGCTAGAACCGATTGCCGATGACCTGGAAGACTTTGCGGTCATTCATGGGGGTGGGGATGACCAATTCGGGTTCGCAGAGCAGGGTATTGGCAAGGTCTTCGTAGGGCTTGGTGTTCATGCCCCCAATCTCGAACAGGGTTTTGCCCTCAATGCGGCTGCGGCGAATAGAATCCTCGGCGGGGATATAACCCAACAGGTTAGTGCCGATTGACTCCAAAACCTTGCCCTGCTCATGAAGCACAATCCCTTCAAACGAAGCCTGACTCAAGGCCCAGTAGCGTTCCCTACTGTCCTGTAACTGTTGTTGAGAGCCTTTCAACTCAGTAGTCTGCAAATTAAGAATAAAATTATCCCGTTGGACAGTATTATAAAGAAAGGAAACCAGCCAGCCAGTGTTGATAATGAGCGACCACCAGATTATAAAAGTGCCGAAATCAACTGTAACTATCTGACCATCGGGCGCAATCATATGGTTATGGTTCAGAGTTAAATATAACAGGCTATTGACCAACAAGAGTCCACCCACACAAATAGCTTCGGTTAGTCCCCACACTATCTGAACAATCGTTACAAGAAAAAGAAAAATCAGGTAAAGGGCAAAATAGGGCGTTAGCCAGTAAGCTACCGAAACAATAAGGGTCACAGTTAATACAATAATTCTGCCAGCTAATGTGATCCTATTAGTATTGCTTAACCACCAGCAAAAACCTCCTGATATAACTAAGGCAGTGCAGCATATAACCGTGCTAATCCATAATTGCAAATCAACAAAAACAGCAAAAAATAAACTTAGTCCAAATACAAAGACCGATATTAAAAATACAACCTTGCATACCAGTTGTGTATAACGTGCCTTGCGCTGGGAAGGAGTTTCTACAGTGGAAAGAACCGAATCCGCTGATATATTCCCATCAATACCTCTGGATAAAACTTCATCCATGGTTCACCACCACATCTAATTATTCGTGAACGGTCACGAAAATTTTAATTCTGAAGCTCTATGAAGAATTTTATTATTCTAAACAAGATCCTTCACTCTTTTAGGATGACCACATTACCACTTAGTGCAAGGTCAGGTGCAAGCGCCGTGCCAACTCTTCCAAGGTGCGGGTGCTACTCGTCACCTGAACAGCTCCACTAGAAGATTGTGAGGCAATTGTACCAATAAGTTGTAATTTTTCAACCCCTTGCATTGAGGCCGAATATTGCTGATTAGTAGCCTGACTAATCTCAACCGCTTGCTCTTTCATGAGCACCGCCGCCATTTCGATATTTTCCATTTCCTGATTATTCTGCTCGATAATAACGACTAACTGGTTCATAATCGTCCCACTACCTTTGGCAGCCGCCAACGCAATCTGCATTTCCTGGTAACCACTTTCTGCCATGGTTGCGGCTCCCTCAATACAATCTTCTACATAACCAAGTATTTTACTTACTTCATAGCTGGCCTGGATAGAACGGTCGGATAAGCCTCGTACTTCTTTGGCTACTACCCCAAACCGCTCCCCATACTCCCCGGCCCCGGCGGCTTCTAGCGCAGCATTAATGGATAGCAAGTGGGTTTGGTCGCCCAGCTCTCGAATTAACCTGACCACTTTCTTTAGTTCGGCCTGACTTTTTTCCAGCTCACCCAGCTTTTTACGCAGTTCATCATAAAACCCGTTTACCTGCTGGTTATGCTGGGTAGTGAGATAGACCGCCTGCGCACTACTCTCTCCCAACTGCTTAACCTCAGTGCTGGCAGTCTTAGCTTGCAAGGTTGAGCTAGAAATAATCTGAGCGGCCTGATTTAACTGACTGGCCTCTTTGGCAATTAATTGCGAGGTCTGGCTTAACTATTGCATAAAAGTAATCACTTCGGTTAACGCCCCAACCTGCTCCTTGCTACCACTGGCCTGTTGGTTGGCGGTAGCATTTAATTCAGCACTTAAAGAAAGGATTTCCTGGCTGGTTTCTTCGCCAAGTTCGCGTTTTTCTTCAAGGTCGGACAAGGCTACCGTTAATTGGTCGGCCTGAGCCTGAGTGGTCTGATTGGCGCGCACCAGCTTTGTAACTAGATAATCCGCCAGCCAGACCACCATTATTTGGACTACTAAAAGTAGAATTAAATCATCCGCCCCCATCTTGCTAGGGGTATGATTTTCATTTTTGATTACAGATATTCCATTGGTCATCCAGAGAAAGATAGTTATGCCACCACTCCAAAGAATGGTTGAGTAGGCTATCTGCACTCCCAACATAATCATGGCTAATAGGGCGGCCAGGATAAAAATACAGACGTATACAATAAAAGTGGCACCACTCCCTGCTAAAAAAAAGTAAGTATTTACACACACAGAAGTGATGACCAGTAACCAGGCTCCAACTAACGGCTTTCCCTTTCGGCAACTCAGCCAAGCACCCACGCAACTAACATTAACAAGGCTTATAAATAACAAAAAGAACCAATTCTTGACATCGTTAGGGTTAAAACTCAAGGCTAAAGAAATTAGTCCTAAAATTGTTATAGAAAAAACAAAAATACTTGCCCGCGAGATAAAGATTTTATCAGTACCGAGCCGGGTACTGACAAATTTGAAACGCTTTGGTCGAGGTAAGGCTAAAGAAGATTTTTCTGAGCTAGATGAGCTACCAGCCATTTTATTACTAACCTCCTGTGAGCTAAATTCAGGATATTAAAGTTAAGCTGTTCTATTCACCGAAAGCAAGGTTAATCCCAGTTCTAATGCGTTGAGCCAAAGAGTAACAAAAAAACTATAACAAAAGAAAAGAGAGGCGAATTGGAGTAGGGTAAAAGGGAGAAGAGAAAACCAGGCTGAGCTAGAATTTGGTTGTCTGATCCTA
>Ga0209512_1004996_pt1 | contig 11233 bp, 14 predicted proteins | sample frozenSSSSmetaG_FD_184142 | JGI IMG/M metagenome (GOLD analysis project Ga0209512, IMG submission 184142) | Glacier valley bacterial and archeal communities from Borup Fiord, Nunavut, Canada, to study Microbial Dark Matter (Phase II) -... | ecosystem: Environmental > Aquatic > Freshwater > Ice >... | reverse complement strand
TGCTCACTACCTCGAAGCAAATGGGATTGATTTTAATCTACGTTTCTTTCATTTCAATGGGAATGGCGATACTCACACCGAGTCTGGCTTCACTCATTACAAAGGATTCGGAAAAAGAATATGGGGCGTCACTCGGCATCTTTAGTTCTATTAATAGTTTGGGGCAGGTGGCAGGCGTTGTACTTGGGGGAATAATCATGATATGGTTTGATCATCTTGCCTATTGGATTGTTGCCGCCATCCTTTTGGTGGTTGCTTATTTAGTATTGTCTAAAAAACGATTGTTGATTAATAGTTCCTGAAACGCTGTGAAGTAATTGATAAAGCAAAAAAATATTTACAAAGTAAAAATTTTCACAAATAAAACAAAAATAAAATGCAAAAAACTACAAACGATCAAGGCACTCAGAATTCTGGTAGCCTGTCAAATCAAAAAACAGTAACAAAAAATCAAACCATTGCAGCAACGAAAACCTACACATGCTCAATGCATCCTGAAGTGATTTCAGACAAGCCAGGCAAATGCCCAAAATGCGGAATGGAATTAATAGAGAAAAAATAATGTAGTAATTCAAAATATCAGGAAACAATACAAAGGCAAACAAATTGGTATGTAATCAGAGGTGGACCAAGTTCAGGGAAAACGACAACCGTTAATTTGCTTAAAGCGAGAGGATACAAAACAACTATAGAACATGCAAGGCATTACATCGATTCAGAAAATATTAACGGAAGAACAGTTGAAGAAGTTAGAAAAAATCAAAAAAAATTTCAATTGGAAATCTTAGAAATGCAAATTGCCCAGGAGAATAAAATTCCACATGAGGATATAGTTTTTCTTGACAGGGCGATACCTGATGCCCTGGCATATTATCGTTTTCTGAATCTTCCTGAAGACAAAAAACTTTTGGAAGCATTGAGCAATGCCTGCTACAAAAAAGTATTTATTCTGGATTGCCTCACATTGGTAAAGGATTATGCACGGACAGAAGATGAGACAGCCCAGAAAAAAATACATGCGCTCATTAGTGAAGTTTATGAATTACTACCCTTTCCTGTGATATATGTTCCGGTGCTTCCACCGGAAGAACGGGTGGATTTCATTTTGAAAAATATTTAGCAATGGAAACAAAATCCAAAAGCATACGCATTAATTCAACGCCTGAAAAAATATTTGCCCAGATGGATGATTTTTCTAAAACAGGAATGCACATGATCGAAAGCTCCATGATGATGATGGGGAGCAAATTAAAGTTGGAGCAACTTTCAATAAACTCAACCGGGGTTGGCGCAAAATATCGCTGGTATGGAAAGATGATGGGAATGACAATGGATTTTAGTGAAACTGTTACAAAGTGGCAATCACCCAAAATTAAAGAATGGGAAACAGTTGGTGAAGCAAAAATGATTATCATGTCTTGGTATCGCATGTGGTATGAAATTTCTCCGGCTGAAAACGGAGCTATCACAAATATTTTGATACAGTATTTACCGCCCAAACAATGGTATTATAAAATCCTTTCTTTCTTTTTTGCAAACTGGTATTGCAATTGGTGTTTGAATAATATGCTCAACGATATGAAAAAAAATCTCGAAAATAAAATATCTACTCAGGCGAAAGGAGGCGTTCAGGTATGAATCAAAATACTAAGGATATTGAAACACTAGATAAACTCCAGCAGGAAACATTCGATTATTTTTTACATGAGACTAATCCTACTAACGGGTTGGTGATAGACAAGACTGCACCGGATTGGCCGTCCAGTATTGCTGCAACCGGCTTGGCCTTAGCCTGCTACCCGGTAGCGGTGGAAAGGGGATTTATGACAAGAGCAGCAGCGGTGGAGCGTACTCTTACCACGCTGCGTTTCTTTTGGAACAGTCCGCAAGGTACAGAGCCTGACGCAACCGGTTACAAGGGATTTTATTATCATTTTCTCGACATGAAAACTGGTCGCCGTGCCTGGCAATGCGAATTGTCAACAGTGGATAGTGGTTTTTTGCTGGCGGGTGCATTAACTGCAGGAATTTATTTCGATAACGTTACAGCCGACGAAAATGAAATCCGCACACTCGCCGATGCACTCTACCGCCGGGCCGATTGGCAATGGGCGCAAAACAAGGGTGCAACGTTGACGCATGGCTGGAAACCTGGAAGAGGATTTCTTAAATATCGGTGGGAAGGTTACGATGAGGCACTGCTGCTTTATATGCTGGGGTTGGGTTCGCCTACTTATCCATTGCCCGAAAGCAGTTACATAGCCTGGGCTTCAACTTACAAATGGGAACACAATTACGGCTATGAATATCTTTATGCCGGGCCGTTATTCATTCACCAGCTCTCACATGTATGGATTGACTTTCATGGAATTCAGGATGAATACATGCGAATTAAAGGTATTGATTATTTTGAGAACAGCCGCCGTGCAACTTATGTTCAACAACAGTATGCAATCCAAAATCCACTCGGACACAAGGACTATGGCCCCTGTTGCTGGGGCATAACTGCAAGCGAAGGCCCTGGACCTAGTACCATCAAATTGAACGGTAAGAATCAGCGGTTTTTTGATTATGTGGGACGGGGTGTGCCTTACGGGCCAGACGATGGAACCCTTGCGCCGTGGGCATTGGTGGCTTCCCTGCCATTTGCACCCGAAATTGTTTTACCGGCAATTAACCATTGCATTCACCAGGCAAAAATGACAAAGTATAATCGCTATGGGTTCAAGGCATCTTTCAATCCTTCTCATCCTGGAAATTCCGGCAATCCTTATGGATGGTGGGTTTCACCTTTTCATTTTGGACTTAACCAGGGCCCCATTATTTTGATGATTGAGAACTATCGCTCTGGTTTTTTATGGGAACTAATGAAGCAATGCCCTTATCTCGTTACAGGATTACGTCGTGCAGGTTTTACAAACGGCTGGTTGTAGTGCTGCTGTTGAAACACTGCAATATTTGAGGGCAATGTTGCTGTTTGAATAATATGCATAATGCTACCAAAAAAAAGAATCTTGAAAAATGATAACTGATTAAATGTTGAAACTTAAACTATACTCTTTATTTAATAAACCAATGAATACGAAATGGAAAATAGTAAAAACGAGCATTAAGCAATACAGAGCTTATAAAAAGTTTTTACGGTTAAGTGATCAGGAAAAAAACAATTCCCCGCTGCCGGAACAATTCGTAGCGGATATTCTTGAATTAGGACCTGTGTTTATCAAGATTGGGCAGATATTTAGTACCCGCCCGGACATATTGCCGGTTCAATACATTACTGCTCTTGAAAAGCTTCAGGAAAATGTACCGACGTTTGATTTCAAAATAGCAAAAAAGATAATTGAAGATGAGATAGGACAGCCCCTCAACCAAATATTTCAATCTGTTGATGAAAAACCAATTGCATCGGCTTCTTTGTCTCAGGTCCATTTCGCTGTACTAAAATCAGGAGAGAAAGTAGTGCTTAAAGTTCAACGGCCTTATGTGAAAACAGAGGTTTTAAATGACCTGAAAAAATTAGAAGAAATACTCGTCTTTTTTAAATTCTTTTTTCCTAAGAAAGAAAAAAGGACAAACCTCTTTAATGGCTTCAAAGAGTTTAAAAGATACACTGTACAGGAACTTGACTTTGCCCATGAAGGAGAAATCATTGAACGTTTCAGGAATAATTTTGCGGGATGGGATGATATTTTATTTCCTAAAATTTATTCAAATTACAGTACAGAGAAACTGCTTATACTGGAACAAGTTGCTGGCCTTCGGCTAAAAGAAGTTATACAAAAACTATCGAAGGAAAAGAAGGAGAAATTGAACATCCGGCTCGCTGAGATGGAACTGAAAATGTTTATATCAGATGGCTTATTCCACGCTGACCTGCATCCGGGGAACATCTTTTTTAAAGAAGACGGCAAAATTGTTTTACTTGATTTTGGAATGTATGGGGAACTAACGAAAGAAGAACGTAACAGGTTTGTACTATACTGGCTGGCTGTAGTGCAAAATGATGTTAAACGGGCTTTTTACCATTTTAAAAAGCAATGTAAAGAGTTAGCCGGTGCAAATGAAAAGGTTTTTTATGAAGTGTTTAAAAAGTTAGCCGATGATTTTTATAAAAGTAAGTTGAAAGATTTTTCTATTACTAAGGTCTATTTGAATATGATAAGTGCAGGCTATAAATACGGTTATGTATTTCCTGAAAATTTATTATTACATGCCAAAGCACTCACTACCGCTGAAGCATTAACTTTTGAACTTTCTCCTGATACACGATTTGAGGAAGTTACTAAACCGATTATATCAAAAGAGTTTGCCCGTTTAACTATGGATGGCAACATCATTCGTAAAAGAGTAGAAGAAACTTTACCTGAATTTTTACTTATAGGCGAAATAGCTCCGTCTTCATCCGGGGAAAATGACGGCAAGGTTGGCGGGACATCTTTCATGTGGAATGCCATTTATGATCAGGTTATCAGCAACCTAAAAAAATGGCAGGCAAATGCAGGAGTTTTTCAGTCATTAATTAATCGCCCCGCACAGGAAATATTAGCGAAAGAGTTTAAAGAAGAATTTGTTCACCAAATACTGAAAAATACGTGGAAAGAATATGAAAATTTAGAGGTTGATTTACCCTCACAAAAAACGCTTGGAGCGACATTTACTCTTCATCTCGCATGTGTATCAGTTGCGTTGTACAATACCCTTTTAAAATCAGGAAAAACAAAAGAAGATGCTACTGAATTGATTTATCAAATTGGTTGGAAGATATACACCCGTATGGGCGAAATTCCAATGCTTATTGCAGGAATTTTTTCTGACCATCCGCATAAACGAATGGAGTTGGCGACACAAGTTTTCCGGATGTTTCCGTTTACCGCTCCTGATTATGGATGGGAAGATGTAATAGCTGATGAGAACACTGTTGCTTTTAATTGCACCCGCTGCCAAGTAGCTGAATATTTTAAGAAGTTTAATCTCGGTGATGTCTGTTATAACACCTGGTGTAAATTGGATTATCCTCTGGCCGAGCAATGGGGAGGAAAGTTGGAAAGAACCGGAACCATTGCGATAGGTGCAAAGTTCTGTGATTTCAGATGGCTAACTGAAATTAATAAATGATAGAAAAACATCAGAATGAACATTTAAAAATTAACACTGTAATCAATTAGCAATCATGAACCTTAAGCCATATTCATCAATTACACTTGCAGTAGCAGGTTTACTTCTTGCCGGCATGGGATTGTACTTTATTTTTATCCGGCCTGCTTTATTGCCTGAAGACCTGCACTATATCGGTGCGGACCTGCAAAATGTAAATGACAATATTCCCGGTCTGACAAATTGGTTGCAAAAGGTTTTTTGGGTAATGGGAGGTTACATTTTTACTACAGGATTATTAACTGTTTTTATTTCATTCACATCGTTTCGAAAACGAATGCCCGGCGCATTTGGTATAGTTACTCTGGCAGGTATAAGTTCAATAAGTTTAATGACGGTTGTGAATTTTATAATTGATTCAGATTTCAAGTGGTTTTTGTTAATTTTTACATTGCCATGGATAATCGCATTAATACTTTACCGGCTTCACAAATGAGTAAAATTGAAAAATAGCGTATCAATGAACCGAATAGAATAATTATTGATCAGCATTTCTAAAGCAATTTTTATTCGCAAAAAATTTGCTCCAAATAATAAATTGAAAAATGAAACTATTCATTAAAAATATGGTATGCCTTCGTTGTAAAATGCTAGTTAAAGGCGAGTGTGAAAAAATTGGGCTGCATTGTATAACTGTTTATTTAGGTGAAGTAGATATAATAGAAAATATTACAGCCGAGCAAAGAGAGCAATTGAAAATTGTTTTACTAAAATCCGGACTTGAACTAATGGACGATAAAAAAGCAATGCTGATAGAAAAAATAAAAAAAGTAATAATAGAAATGGTTCATTACGCCGATGAATTACCTGATACAAATTTCTCTGCCCATTTGGCTGAAAAATTAAATTATAATTACACGTATTTAGCCCATCTTTTTTCAGAGACAGAAGGTATGACAATAGAGCATTTTATTATTCAGCACAAAATTGAAAAGGTAAAAGAGTTAATCATTTATGACGAACTCTCCCTTAAAGAAATAGCATGGAAACTACATTACAATAGTATGGCACATTTTTCTTATCAATTTAGAAAAGTAACTGGATTAACACCCTCATTTTTTAAATCCCTTAAGGATACAAGACGGAGCAATTTAGATAATATATGAATTATGATACTCTTATACCAAATTATGTAACAGTCCCGGAATTAAAGAACAGAACTTTGTATTGTCAAAATTCGTTTACAATTAAAAACTAAAAAATGTTACACAATAGTTATGATTTTTGGGGAATGCACCTGATATGGTGGTTTATTTGGGGAGTTTTTCTCTTTTGGATTTTTGCAACGCCTTACGATGTACCGGGGCAGAGAAGGAAAAGAGATACGCCACTTGATATTTTGCACAAACGTTTTGCTTCAGGACAAATAACAACAGAAGAATACCAGGAAAAGAAAAAGATTCTTGACACCGATTTGGCAAAATAATTAGTTTTCATAAAATAAAAATTACAAAATGAAAAAACAAAAAATAAATCAGCCCTCCACTAAAGAAGAAAAGAGTGGTTCAGATAGCAACCCCGTAAATAAATTTAAAAAAGGGCAAAAAAAAACAACGTTCAATTCATTGGAGAGCGTTATAAATAGTGCAGTAACAAATACCGTGGCAAGGACTGGTAGCGGTCTTGCTAATGAAGGAACAGCAGTTTCTTATGAAGAGGAACATTGACTAACTAAATGGTTTTATAATTAGAAAAATAGTTTAAAATATTAAAGATGAAACCATTCAAAGAACTTACGGAATCGGAAAATAAGGAACTCCTTAAATTTCCTGCATTTATATCACTACTTGCTGCAAATAGTGATAATAAATTAGATGCCGAAGAAAAACAATCAGCTATCAGTTTCTCACATATTAAAACTTATTCCTGCGATCCTTTACTTACTGCATTTTATGAAGAGGCTGATAAATATTTTGAAAAAAATATACAGCAATTGGATAAGGACTTGCCAATAGAAAAAGCAGCCCGGGAAGCAGCTTTAAAAAGAGGATTACTGAAACTGGAAACAATTGTATTGAAGCTAGGTGAAGAGTATATCACTGTTATGCACCTAAGCATGAAATCATTTAAAGACCACGTATCACAAGCACACCACAGCGTGTTGGTAGATTTTATTTTCCCGATGCCTATCAAAGGGCTAACCTATTAGTTAACCATTAAATGTACAAAAAATGAAAAAAAATTATGAATTATCGGGAATGAGCTGTGGCGGTTGTGTAAGCAGCGTAAAGAACGCTTTGCAAAAATTTCCAGGTGTGGAAGAAGCCGAAGTGCATTTGCATCCGCAAGGAGCTGTCATTACGATGAGCGAAGCAATTGATGTGAAAGACTTGCAGGCACAACTTAGCAAATCGGGACATTATACTATTAAAGAAACTCTTTTACAATAACTAAAAAATATTATGAAAAAAATAAAACGCAAAGCACTTGAAAAGAAATTACATACAGCAATTGAAAAGGTACTAAAAGATAATAAAGCCGAAACTAAAAATAAAACTGAAAAAGCTGTTATTAAATCCATAAAAAAAATTGCCAAGAAGACGGACTTGAAAATAACCGTTGCTGCAAAAAAAAAGAAAATGGTTTAACCGAAGTAAATTTAAGAATGATTAAACTGAAAAATTTTCTCACATCGCCGCCCGAAAAATTTTCAAAGCAAAAATGTAACAAAGAATTGGAGGGATTTCATAAAAAACTTTTTGACCTGCAAAATGTTTTTTATGCTGATGCCCGGTTTGCATTACTTATTATTTTTCAAGGTGTAGATACTTCCGGTAAAGACGGAAGTATTCGGCATGTAATGACAAGTATGAACCCAATGGGAGTACAGGTAAAATCATTTAAAAAACCTTTGGAAGAAGAATTAACGCATGATTTTCTCTGGCGTGTTTATCCTCACTTTCCTGCCAAAGGAATGATCCAGGTCTTCAACCGTTCTTACTATGAAGATATCCTTGTTCCGTCCATAGAAAATAAACTTTCAAAAGAAGGTCTTCACCACAGGTGCCAATTGCTTAATAGTTTGGAACAGCATCTTGAATTGAGTAATACTCATGTTTTGAAATTCTTTCTGCACGTTTCAAAAGAAGAACAAAAAAAGCGGATTAAAGAACGATTAACCCAGCCGCATAAACTATGGAAGTATGCAGAGGAAGATGAAGCGGCAGCAGACAAGTGGGATGATTACATGGATGTGTATGAGATGATCATTAACAAATGTAATGGGCATCCATGGCATATTATACCGGCAGATAAACGATGGCATCGTAACTATGCCGTTGCAAAAGTTCTCACGGATCACCTTGAATCACTTCATCTGAAATTTCCTTAATTATATGATCAAACATTAAACAACATTCATTTCAAATAGTAAAACAATTAAAGATTATGAAAACAAGCATTATTCATGTCCACGACATGCTGTCGGTATTGAGTGTAGAAGAAGTGGAAAAGCGGATTGGCGAGGTGCCGGGTGTTGAAAGTGTTACAGTTAATTTCGCTGCGGAAAACGCCACAGTGCGCTACGACGAAACCCGTCTTGAAGCTGGCGATATCAAGTCCGCCGTGCGCCAAAAAAGTTATGATTCCGATGCGCCGGATCAACCTCAAACGGAAGTCAAGCCTACAGAAAATAAAGCGGAAGTCCCGGCAACAGCACCTGCAGTCAAACCGCCAGAGGAAAAGGAAGAGAAGCCTGTAGAAGATAAAACAGAAGCCCCGGCAACACCGCCTGTAGTAAAACCCCCGGAGGAAATGGACAAGACTGAAACCATGCCTCCGGTAAATAAAGAAAAGGAGGAAGAACATGCTGGTCACAAAAAAGATGAAATGTAGAAAGATAATTGGGCACCACGAGCTTCCACCAACTACAAATACAGACAAACTTTGATGGTGCAGGCATTTAATAGTAAAACAATTAAAGATCATGAAAACGAGCAATATCAATGTACATGACATGCTATCAGTATGGAGCGTAGAGGAAGTGGAAAAACATATTGGCGAGGTGCCGGGTGTGGAAAGTGTTACACTGAATTACGCTTCAGCAACCGCCACGGTGCGCTACGACGAAACCCGTCTTGAGGTCGCCGATATCAAGTCTGCCGTGCGCCAAAGAAGTTATGAGTCCTTTAAGCCGGAAGACACGGCAAAACCACTGGTTGTAAAACCGCCAGAAGAAAAGTTCAAGACTGAAACCAAGCTGCCTGCGGAGGAAACTCCCGATGTACTTCCACCAACCACAGCGGCAGTTAAATCAGCAGAAGATAAAGCGGAGACTCCGGCATCGCCACCGGTTGTTAAACCGCAGGAAGAAAAAGATAAGGCTGATACCGGCAAGCCCACAACTATGGATCATTCCAAAATGGATCACTCTAAGCACGGAAATGCCCCAATGGGTATGGAAGGTCATGACCATAATATGATGATAGCCGATTTCAAAAAAAGGTTTTATGTGGTGCTGATACTTACTGTTCCCATTATGCTGTTATCAACTATGATACAGAAATTTATTGGTGTCAATTGGCAGTTTACAGGTTCTCCGTATATCTTATTTGCCTTATCATCAGTAGTATTTTTTTATGGCGGCTGGCCCTTTTTAAAAGGATTTGTGAATGAAGTAAAAACAAAGAGCCCGGGTATGATGATTTTGATTGGCTTTGCCATCACAGTTGCTTATGCATATAGTGTAGCAATAGTTTTTGGATTAGCAGGCATGGATTTCTTCTGGGAACTGTCCACACTAATACTCATCATGCTTTTGGGGCATTGGATAGAAATGAAATCAATAGCAGGGGCGTCCAAAGAGCTCGAATTGCTGGTACAACTGATGCCTGCTGATGCACACATGGTGATGCCCGACATGGTGCATGATGTAAAGACCGAAACCCTGAAGGAAAAGGATATAATTTTGGTGAAGCCTGGCGAAAAAGTGGCAGCCGATGGAATTATATTAGAAGGAGAAAGTTATCTCAACGAAAGTATGCTTACAGGCGAAAGCAAACCAGTAAAAAAAGTAGTAGGAGAAAAAGTTATTGCAGGTGCTATAAATGGAAATGGGTCTATAAAAGTAACTGTGTCCCATGCTGCGAAAGACTCTTATTTATCGCAGGTTATAAAGCTGGTGGACGATGCCCAAAAATCAAAATCTAAAACTCAGTTACTGGCAGATACGGCGGCAAAATGGTTAACCATTATTGCAATCGTAGCAGGTATCGGCACATTTTTATATTGGTATTTAACCGGGCAATCTTTAGCCTTTGCCATGGAAAGAATGGTAACAGTAATTGTTATCTGTTGCCCCCATGCTTTAGGATTGGCAGTACCATTAGTTGTTGCAAAATCAACGGCCTTATCAGCAAAGAATGGGTTGTTAATAAAGAACAGAACTGCTTTTGAAAACTCCAGGAAAATCACCACTATTGTTTTTGATAAAACAGGAACATTGACGATTGGCAAATTTGAAGTATCTAAAGTTGTATCACTGCAAAAAGAATTTGATGAGAATGAAATCATCCGCCTGGCATCTGCATTGGAACAACAATCTGAACATCCCATTGCAACTGGTATTTTACAAAAAGTAATAGATTTAAAAATAACCATCCCTGCCACAGAAAATTTTAAAGCTATTACAGGTAAAGGTGTTGAGGCTACAGTGGAAGGTAAAAAAATACTGGTGGTGAGTCCTGGTTATTTAAAAGAAAAAAATATTGCCATGCCCGAAGGTTTTGCTGCCAACGATACGGAAACTGTTGTGTTTGTAATGGTGAATGATAAATTAGCTGGCTACATCGCATTGTCGGATGAGATAAGGCCTGAATCTGCAGAAGCAATAAAAACCTTAAAAGAAAACAAAATCAAATCAATATTATTAACCGGCGATAATAATAAAGTTGCAGCAAGTGTAAGCAAAACATTAGGCATGGATAGTTTTTTTGCAGAAGTATTGCCCGACCAAAAATTAGAAAAAATAAAGGAACTGCAAAGCAAGGGGGAATTTGTTGCTATGACGGGTGATGGTGTAAACGATGCACCTGCATTGGCACAGTCAGATATTGGAATAGCAGTGGGTAGCGGAAGT
>Ga0209512_1004993_pt1 | contig 11237 bp, 9 predicted proteins | sample frozenSSSSmetaG_FD_184142 | JGI IMG/M metagenome (GOLD analysis project Ga0209512, IMG submission 184142) | Glacier valley bacterial and archeal communities from Borup Fiord, Nunavut, Canada, to study Microbial Dark Matter (Phase II) -... | ecosystem: Environmental > Aquatic > Freshwater > Ice >... | reverse complement strand
TCAAGACATTCTTTACGATTCAGCTTTTTATAGCTTACGGTTAGAGGGTTCGCTGAATTCAGCAAAGCAGATTTTGCCGATGGTTCAGGAGTGGATTCACCCTAACAGTGTGGTGGACGTTGGGTGTGGAACTGGCGCATGGCTATCTGTTTGGCAAGAATTAGGAATTCGGGATTATTTGGGCATAGATGGTCAATATGTGAAACGGCAGCGATTGCTGATTCCACCTGAGACTTTTCTGGCTAAAAACCTGGTTGAGCCATTTAGATTAAATCGGAAATTTGACTTAGCAATGTCTCTGGAAGTTGCTGAACATTTGCCGCCTGCATCGGCTGATAGCTTTGTTGAATCTCTGCTCCAGCTATCGGATGTGATTCTTTTCTCGGCGGCGATTCCGTTTCAGGGTGGCACGGGACACCTCAATGAGCAGTGGACAGGATATTGGGTAAAGCGATTTGAGCAACGGGGCTATGTTGCGATCGATTGTCTGCGCCGTCGCGTTTGGAATGACCCAAACGTTGAGCCTTGGTATAGTCAAAATGCACTATTGTTTATTAAATCAGATTGCTTGGAAGACTACCCGCGCTTACCCAGATTGGGACTTGAAGCGTCGTCTATGCCGCCTTTGGAAATGGTGCATCCAAAGGCATATCAGAGTAGCTTGGGATACTATACTGAGCCTCTAAAGTCTGAGCTTGCTCGAAGTCAAGCTGAATTGATCCAATGTCAACAAGCTCTTGTGACGGCTCAAAGTGAGATTGCTGCGATGCAGACTTCTAAGTTCTGGCGGCTTAGAACACACTGGATGCAGCTAAAGCAGAGAATAAAAACGATCAGTTAAAGCCCTAAATCAGAAGATATACTTATCAGCCTATAGCATTGTATCGATCGATGAAACCTTCCGAATTTTCCTCATCCCAGCCCATTATTTTGTCAGTGGTCATCCCTTGCTACAACCAGGGTGAGTATTTGCTGGAAGCGATCGCGAGCGTTGAAGCCTGCCTCGATCGGGTATACGAGATGGTGATCGTGAATGATGGTTCAACCGATCCCATCACGGTGAATGTGATGCGCTACCTTGAAGAACAAGGCTATTTCATTCTCAATGAAGAGAACCAAGGATTAGCGAGCGCTCGGAACAATGGTATTAAAAAATCGCAAGGTCGTTATATTTTGGCATTAGACGCAGATAATAAAATCCGTTCAGATTATATTCTCAAGGGAATTGACGTGCTAGATCGCAATCCTGATGTAGGGGTAGTCTATGGGAAACCAGAATGGTTTGGAGAGGGTCAGAGATCGTGGGAGATTCCTGAAGAGTTTGACGTAGGCAGGCTGATCTTGGGGAACTACATTGATGCCTGTGCTGTTTTTCGGAAGTCTCTATGGAAGGACTGCGGTGGCTACGATCCAAACATGCCCCTTTCGGGCTGGGAGGATTGGGATTTGTGGCTCAGTGCAATTGAGAAAGGTTGGAAGTTTCACTACATTCCAGAAGTTTTATTCGATTATCGGGTTCGCGTAGATTCGATGGTGACTGCTTGCGATCTTCCAGAGAATCGGGGTCAGATAATGCAGTACATCTGTCTCAAACACGCGAGACTTTACGTCACTCGTTTTCCCCAGATGATTCGAGACCGCGAGGAGCAAATTGGGAGGTTATGGTCTCACGTTGGAAATCTAGAGACAGACCGAAGTCGTCTGTTAGAGCAAACGCAGGAATTAGAAAGTCACAGTAGCAATTTGTTGAAACAATTGCAGGAGCTAGAGCTGAGAGCCTTACACCAATCAGAGTCGATCGTTCATCTCCAACAGACCCAAGCAGAATTAGAAGCTGCCCAAGCCGCGATCGCTGCAATGAAGAACAGTAGATTTTGGAAATTGCGCCAAGCTTTGATTAGGGTAAGAACATTCTTGCTTAGAGGAAAGAGTCTTAAACTCTAATATTTTGATGTGAAACACTAAATCGCTTAAACATCACCGTGCCCAATTAGTGCAAAGAGTGACAAAGAGATCAGTATAAGGTTTGAATCAAATGACTTACCTGGCTTCAATCGTTATTCCCGTAAAAAATGGTGAGGAGTTCTTAGACGAAGTTCTAAGACAAGTTATGTCTCAGAAGACAGACTTCTCCTATGAAGTGATAGTGATTGATTCAGGCTCGGTAGATACATCACTCGACATCATCAAGCGCTATGACGTAGCCCTCATTCAGATTAACCCGAAGGAATTTAACCACGGACTCACTCGTAACTTGGGGGTCGAGAAATCATCAGGTGAGTTTATCGCGTTTATCACCCAAGACGCTACACCTGCAAATGATCGATGGCTGCAAAACTTAGTTGCGCCCTTGCGAGAGAATCCAGAGGTTGCTGGGGTATTCGGCAAGCACTTAGCCCGACCAAATTGCGACCCGATCGTGGATCTCAATTTGCAAAACCACTTCGATCGTAGTATTTCACTGGCTAGGGCATTTTGGCGTAAAGATGAGGGCTATGAACAGCAAAAAAACCTTTACGTCTTTTTCTCTAATAACAACTCTTGCATTCGCCGAAAGATCTGGAAACAGATTGCTTTCCGAGAAGTTGAAATGTCAGAAGATCAGTGGTGGGCACAAGATATTTTAGAACAGGGCTACGTGAAGTGCTATGAGCCTACTGCATTGGTGTACCACTCGCATACCTACACACCTGTAGAATGGTTCAAGCGCCAATTTGATGAATATCGTGCCTATAGTAAGCTTGGACTGGTCAAGAAAACATCTATCAAATCTGCGATTAAAGCAATTATTAGTTTGTCCGTTAGCGATGTCAAGCGTATTAATCAAACTTCAGGTTTGACAATGTTCAAGAAGGTTTACTGGTCTACTCAAAGGCTTTTGAGCAATATTGGCATTGTTTCAGGGCAATTTGTGGGAACGCGCCACAGTCATCGTATTGTCAAGACGAGTCAAAACTTTCTCTCAGAGCAGTCCCAAAAGATTAATAAAAAGTAGGTTGTGTATGCAAAAGCTTCCTCTGCTAGTACGGCGAACGATGCTGAGAATTCGAGAAAGAGGCTGGAGAGAAGTTCTCGCACTGGTTTTGCATAAAGGAGCAGATGCGCTAATTCGACTTAAATCTGTGACTCCTTCCACGAGCCGTCCGGTGCTTGCTACAGATAGGCTGCCGTTAGCTTATGAGATAATTTTGACGGGGTTGCGTCACGATACATCCTTATCGGGGCAAACCCCACTGCCACAATCTGACACCAACGAACGTCTCCACTTTGCCTGGATAGTTCCTTTTTTCTCCCGTGGTTCGGGAGGGCATAAGAATCTATTTCGCTTTGTCAAAGGCTTAGAAGCATTAGGACATAAATGCACCATCTATATTCTGGCTGAATATGATTTGGGTCTCAGTTGCCAAGAAATTCGCAATTTGATTCAAGAATATTTTGAACTAATTGATGCTGAAGTTTTGATTTTTAATCCAAAACAAGTTCAAGATCCATCCGCTGATGTTGTTGTTGCAACATCTTGGATTACTGCCTATGCTGCACTGATATTTGCTGCTCGGCTCAAGCTTTACTTTGTCCAGGATTATGAGCCGTTGTTTTTTTCGTCCGGCAGTTATTGGCATTTGGCAAAGAACACTTATCAGTTTGGGTTCTATCATATTACGTTAGGTCCCTGGCTGACTTCGTTGTTACGGAAGGAGCATCAAGTTGAAGCGGACTCTTACGAAATCGTAGTAGATAAAAATCTTTACTATCCCAGACAGCAAATCTCTAACCCAAAGATTCGTCAATTGAGTGAAAAAAGTGGCTTTAAAATCTGCTTCTATGGGCGAAGTGTAACTCCCCGACGCTGTTTTGAAATCGTAGTTATGGCGCTGTATCTATTTACTCAAAAAGTGAAGGATGTCACGATCGTGTCCTATGGCTGGGATGAGATTCCAGCATTACCATTTAAATGCATTAATCTTGGCAGTTTAGAAGTTGAGGATCTCGCTGAACTTTACTCAATTTCTGATGTTTGTATTGCACCCTCTTCGACCAATTTAGCGTTGGTCGCCCATGAGGTTATGGCTTGTGGCTGCATCTTAATGGATTTAAACGCTGAAAACACGGCATTGAATCTTACCCACTTATCGAATAGTTATTTGGTTAAGCCAGATCCTAAAGCAATGTGTGATGGGCTACTAGAATTGTTCTACAATCCTCAGTTGCGAACTGAACTCAAGCAACGATCGCTGACCTATGCTCAACAGCTATCAAATTGGGAGAAGCAAGTGGAGACCTTCGAGAAACTGGTCAAAGACCGATTGAGCACAACTCAATATTGTTTGACGACTTCACCACCATAGTTTATTGTCTACTTGTTAAAGGCATCTGTGTCGCCAACTTCTTAGCTCTAAATCTTTGCTAGGCTCAACAATATGCTAACTCGCAACGAAAAACTTCTGCACTGTATCGACCTCGCTAGTCAAATCGGGGTTGAAATTGGACCTCTTGATAAGCCAATCGTGACTCGCGAAATGGGACGGGTTCGCTATGTCGATCACGATATAACAGAAGCGTTACGACTTAAATATGCTGATTTCGACAATGTTGACACTGACAAGATTGTTGATGTGGATTATATTTGGGGCGAAAAGAGTTTGGTCGATTTGACGCAAGCGGAGGCTCCATTTGACTATATTGTCGCGTCCCATGTCATTGAGCACGTTCCCGACTTTATTGGTTGGTTGAGAGAGGTTAGGGGCATTCTCAAACCCGGTGGAATTCTATCGCTTGCCATTCCAGATAAGCGTCAGTGCTTTGATTACCATCGTCATCCTAGCAAGCCAGCCGATGTCGTTGAAGCTTACCTACGTCGCCATAAGAAACCGTCGCCCCGACAAATTTTTGATCACTTTGCTTCCGCAGTCTCGTTTCAAGGTGACATTGCTTGGAATGGAGTGGTCAATACAAGTGAGTTTGTTCGCTTTCATTCGGCGGTGGAAGCCTGGGACATTGCTAAAACTGCATTTGCCAAAGACAACTACTGCGATGTGCACTGTTGGGTATTTACTCCTGCTTCTTTTTTTAGCCTATTGAGTGAACTGACCACAATGGATCTGCTGAAGTTTGAGGTGGCGCAGTTTTACGAAACGGAAGGGTGTGAGTTTCTAGTGAGTCTGCGTGCGATCGACGAACCCAAGCAAACAGATCTTGCGGATCTTTCAGCTTCCCTATCGGTTGAAGCTGAAACGATGTTGTCAGAACTACAGTTCTGCAAGAACCGGATCGAGGCTATGGAAAGCAGTAAATTTTGGAAAATGAGAAAAGCTTGGTTCAAAGTTAAGCAACAACTTGGTTCATCAAGCCGCGAAGCATAAGGTTAATTTCTGGCAAATAGCAAAAGAACCTTTACGCCTTTTTCTCTAATGAATCTGTTGCACAGCCCTTAGTTGCGAACTCAGATCAAGCAGCGATCGCTGACCTTGACCTATGCTCAACAGCTATCAAGTTGAGAGAAGCAAGTGGAAACGCTTTGAGCAATTGGTCAATGACCGCTTGAGCGCTTCCTGAGCGATATGGTAGCATTGTTCGATATTTAGATTTGGTATTGATTCAGATTACTATAGCTGAGATAGGGATTGTGATGGTCGAGCAAAGATGGCGAGGATTTCATTGGGTTAAAAAGCTGGTTGGGTCTGGAGTTGAAAAGCTTATTGGGCCCAAGAAGGATGATTGCTCGACTCACCAGCCGTTCCTATATCCAAGAGGATATCGAACGAGGCAGAAGCTTCCAACCCCAGTCTTAGATAGTTTTTACGAGCAATTGACGGCTCAAGACATTGCTGAAATTGAGCGTCATCTAACTCCAAGCGATATCGCTTTACGCACTCAGCTTTGCGGAAACGCCGACGCTCAAGATCCAGGTATAAAGTACGTTAACCTGCATCTTGGGGTTTACTACCAAGTGCAAGCCGTATTGGAAAAAACGGGTTTGTCGCCTGTTAGTCCGCCTGAAGACGTTCACTCAATGGGTAGAGGCTCTCTTTCAGCAGGTGGAACTACCTATTATGCTGACTTAGTAATGGGGGCATTAAAGACCACAGGGGCAGTTCTACCTAGTTATGCTAATGTTTTGGATTTTGGTAGCTCATCTGGACGAGTTCTGAGGGTGCTGAGATCTGCTTACCCTAACTGGAACTGTTATGGGTGCGATCCGAATGCAGATGCGATCGCTTGGGCTAGCAGAAACTTGAAGGGGAGCCAATTTTCTGTAAGTCCGTTGAAACCGCCGCTGTCTTATGATGCGGAAATGTTTGATTTAGTTTACGCCATCTCGATCTGGTCACACTTCAACGAGATGGCTGCAATCTCTTGGTTTGAGGAAATGCGACGCATTGTAAAGCCACAGGGCTATCTGCTGTTCACGACGCATGGTTTTCAAGCAATCGAGCATTACAGAAAAACCAAATCTTTCTCTGAGGATGTCCTTCAGAAAGTTCTCTACTCGCTATATGAAAGGTCTTGTTTTTTCATTGATACGTTTGGTGAGAAGGGTGACTGGGGTGTAGTTGATCCGGGTTGGGGACATGCCTTCTTTTCACCTGAATGGTGGCTAGATCAACTTTGTCCACAGTGGCAAATCTGTTTGTTTATCCCAGGAGGTGTAGAACAAAGTCAGGATCTGATCTTGCTAAAGCGAGTTCTTTAGGTTTGATTCAAATGAATATTTCATCCACTAAAATTCCAGATGTTGTTTTGATTGAGCCACGCGTCTTTGGAGACGATCGGGGCTTCTTCTTTGAGAGCTTTAACGCTAAAACCTTTCAGGACAAGACTGGAGTAGCCACTCCATTTGTTCAAGATAATCACTCTCGCTCTGCCAAATATGTTTTGCGGGGGCTGCACTACCAGATTCAGCAGCCTCAAGGTAAGTTGGTGCGGGCATTGGTGGGCACTATTCTCGACGTAGCCGTTGATATTCGCAAAAGCTCGCCTTCCTTGGGGCAGTGGGTTGCTTATGAACTGAGCGCCGAAAATAAGCGCCAGCTTTGGGTGCCGCCGGGATTTGCTCACGGATTTGTTGTGCTATCAGAGATTGCTGAAGTCGCGTACAAAACGACGGACTATTATGCACCGCAGCATGAACGCTGTATTCTTTGGAATGATCCTGATTTAGCGATCGACTGGTCATTATCCAACTTGCCGATCCTTTCACAAAAAGATCAATCTGGCTCGCTTTTTGAAGTGGCAGATCTCTTTCCTTAGCGCCTGTGAACCATGACCCAAACTTCTCCGATGGGCGGTAATGGTCAGGTTATTAGGCGTAGGTCTTATCCCGTCACCGCTCATATCACTCAATATGAAGATGATGAGGCGCTCAACGCTTTAAAGCGTCAGTTCCATCAGATCGACATACTAAAAGCGGCTTCTTTAACATGAGTACAATAGACTACACAATAATCATCCCCATATTTAATGAAGCAGCCACACTACTGGAGCTTTGGAATCAACTTAAGCAAGTTCTAGGGAAGCTTAAGGGCACTAGTGAGGTTATTTTCGTGAATGATGGCAGTACTGACTCCTCTCTTCAAATCATAACAGAGCTAACCGTACAGCATCCCGAAGTAAAAATTATCGCTCTCTCTAGAAACTTCGGTCATCAATGTGCGCTGTCTGCAGGAATCGATCATGCAGAAGGGAAAAGCGTTATTCTTATGGATGGTGATTTGCAAGACTCTCCCCACGCGATTTTTGACTTAGTCCAAAAGTGGAAAGAAGGCTATGACGTTGTCTACGCAATTCGGAGAAAACGAAAGGAAAACTGGTTGAAAAGAGTGGGTTTTGTCAGCTTTTATCGTGTTTTGAACTCTCTGTCGAACTTAAAGCTTCCTTTAGATGCAGGAATTTTTTCCCTCCTTGATCGAAAGGTTGTCTTAGCGTTACGAAACATGCCAGAACGCAATAAGTATATTACTGGCTTACGCGCCTATGCTGGGTTTAGGCAGATCGGAGTGGTTGTTGAACGAGGTTCGCGCTATCAAGGCGAACCCAAGGTCACTCCAACCAAGCTAATAAAATTAGCGCTTGATGGAATTTTTTCCTTCTCAACTGTGCCACTTAGAGTAGCAACATTTTTCGGATTTGTTTGTGCGATTTCAGCTTTTACCATAGGGTTGATTGGTATATACTTCAAATTTGTTTTAGGGAAAGAACTCTTATCTTGGGCTTACGGTCTGACTACCACGTTCTTTATCGGCGGTATTCAATTAATATGTTTAGGAATTATTGGTGAGTACGTTGGTAGGATCTACGAAGAAGTTAAGCGGCGACCCTACTATGTGGTGGATAAAAAAGTTGGGTTTGATTGAAGTCGATCGAGAGGTTTAGCTATGCCTTGATTTCAAATGTAAAGCAATGGAGCCTGTCAAGTTGAAGTCATTTTCAATCCCTAGGGTGATAGCTTCTATCTTTGAGACTGCTGCCATCTCCGTTGCTATTCTTCCCGTACTTTTGCTTGTGCCTTTGTTAGTACAAAATGCAGTTAACTTACCCTTGATGGATCAATGGTACACTCCATTCGCTGCACTTTTAAAGGCTGCTGATGGAACTCTTTCCTTTAGTGATCTGATCGCTCAACATAATGAAAGTCGAAAGTTTTTCCCACGCTTACTGTTTCTTGGGATGGCTTTCCTGACGGGTTGGGATACAAGATATGAATTTCTGGTCATTTTTCTTGTGGCTTGTTTGATAGCTTGCCAGATCTATCGTCTTAGTCAGATTACTATTCGAGGTTCTGAGTACAAACGGCTTTTTCTAATTTTGCTTGCTAATCTACTTATTTTTAGTCCAGTTCAGTCTGATAACTGGCTTTGGGGAATTCAACTTATCACTTTTGTCCCAATTGCCTGTATCACGGCTGGGCTAATCATTTCCTACTCTAATTTCAAGGCTAAATTAAAGACACTAATTTTGGTTTGTTTATGTACCGTTAGCACATATTCCTATGCCAATGGGATGCTTTCTTGGTTCATCGTCTTCCCAAGTGCTATCGTTATTTCTAAGCTTCTCTCAAAGCAAGAGTTTAAGACTCAAAGATGGTTAATAATTGGAGGAGCAACAGGATGCACTTTAAACTTAGTTCTTTACTTTTATAACTACGTTAAACCTTTTCAAACTCCAAGCTTTTCAGCGGTTTTGCTCCATCCTTTTGACGCTGTAAACTTCTTCTTAATCTTCTTAGGTGCCTCTTTAAGTAATCAACGACTAGAAACTGCCCGGATTGTTGGCTTAGTGCTCACCATTCTGTTTGGTTACGTCTGTTTTTACACATTGCGGCGTGCGGAAGACAGACGGCTACTCCGTTGTTCAATTCCTTGGATCGCGATAGGTACTTACTCATGCCTAAGTGCATTAGTTACTACCGCTGGCAGGGTTGGTTGGGGATTAGAGGTAGCGATGATATCACGCTACACCACATTCTCGCTATATTTATCTATTTCGGTGGTTTACCTCCTTTCAATTGTCATAGCTCATGCACTCGAAAATTGCTATATCAAAAGAACTAGAACAAAACGCACTGTCGAGGGACTTCTTCTTGGCTTAGTGGTTTCTTTCCTGGTGCTTCATATTTCTACTTATCTATCTTATTCCAGAGTTATGGCGCTTAACCATCGAGATCGGCTTCATGCTAAAGCTTGTCTACAATGGATAAACTTTGTTGAAGAAAAACCGACGATCGAAGCCGTGATTTATCCTAACTACGACTGGATCAAGCCTAAGATTAATCAGTTAAATCAATATCATTTCTTGAACCCAGCATTAATCGAAAGCCCCAATATTCTAAATCTTGTAGCTACAAAAGAGCAGCATTCTCCGGAATCTCATGGTTATCTAGATTCTGTTACTCGGTCAAGCGAGAAAGAGATTTTTGTTTCAGGTTGGGCAATTCTTCCTGATCGAAAACAGGCTGCCGACGCGGTTATTTTGACGTATGAAACATCGCAAAGCGAACCAAAAGCTTTCGCAATCGCAGAAGTGATGAATGAGTCTCCCGACATTGCCCAACATATGAAATACGAAGGTTATCGTAGTGTTCGGTGGAGTAAAACTTTCCCGCTAGAGAAGCTTCCTAAAGGCGAGACTAAACTAAGTGCTTGGGCATTTGATACCGAAAAGAGACAGGCTTTTCCACTGGCGAACCCAAAACCATTTACGAGGTAGAAGTTGAATGAGAATGCAGATGATCCTTTCCACAGAAGTTATTCAACAAAAGATTGAGAAGACCATAGCTTTAGAATTTAATTGCTAGAACGGTTTAACTAAGCATTTTGCTGATAATGTAGCTCTGTATTTGCCCAATTTAGATTGACGTATAGTTTTTAAGTTAGGATACAGCCGTCTTCGGCTTTTTGATTTTGAAGAGGTTGGGGATTTCTGCCCTAACTCAATAAACTAGCTCAACCATGTGTTACCCTTTCAGTCTTGCCCTCCATGCCAAATCAGATCCAATTCTGCAGAATGGTTTTGATATTTTTTCGAGGCAAGTGGGCATCGGTGCTGCCTAGTCCTTGCCCTTAGCAAAAGGCTGGCTCAAATTTACTATTCGATGATATCCAAGTGAGTTGGTTCATAAAGGAAGTCGGCGGCATTGTGAATAAGTTCATAGTGGAGTTAGGACTTTCAGAGGGGAGCATACTGGCTCACCTTTTGGAGCGGCAGATCTCTTTCCTTAACGTCTGTGAACTATGACTCGAATTTCTCGGATGGGGGACACCAGACAAGATGCTTATCGTATTGCAGCCTACATCACCGCCTATGAAGATGCTGAGGCTCTCAATGCTTGTCTCAACGCTTTGCAGTGTCAGTCTTATCCGATCGAGCAAGTTTTAGTGGTCGATAACTCTCGACAGCCGCTAGTTTTAGACCCTGGCTGTGTTCAAAATCTCGCGATTCGGGTTCTCCATTGCCCTGAAAATATTGGCATTGCGGCTGGAATCAACTTAGCGGTGGAACGATTTGGGTCTCAGGGTTTCGCCTTTCTCTGGATGTTTGATCAAGATAGTAAACCTGCGCCGGACTGCTTGGAAGTGCTGCTCAAGACTTATGATCAGGTCGCGACAGTAGATTATCCGATCGGCATTTTAGGACCTCAAGCGATCGATGCCCGCACGGGTGAAACGGTAGAACCGGGTGTATTTTTGGGCGATCATTTTCAGGGTTACAAAGCGCCTAGCTTAACGGAACCCTTTGAGTGC
>Ga0209512_1004985_pt1 | contig 11250 bp, 5 predicted proteins | sample frozenSSSSmetaG_FD_184142 | JGI IMG/M metagenome (GOLD analysis project Ga0209512, IMG submission 184142) | Glacier valley bacterial and archeal communities from Borup Fiord, Nunavut, Canada, to study Microbial Dark Matter (Phase II) -... | ecosystem: Environmental > Aquatic > Freshwater > Ice >... | reverse complement strand
AGTTTCACCCGTATTTGCCTATGCCTATACAGAAGTACAGTCCGACGAAAACAAAGTATGGTTCATCGGTTTAGGCTCCAATGACGGCGGAAAACTTTGGGTAAATGGTATGAATGTATGGGATTATCCGCAGTCACGCGGTTTGACAACTGATGATGATGTGATTCCGGTTTTGCTCAAAAAAGGGAATAATTCCTTGCTTTTTAAAATAGAACAACGTGGCAACCGCTGGGGATTTTGTGCCCGCTTCCTCCCATTTTCTACAGCAAATCTTGCCGAAAAAGGTGTACTATTCACAATTTCAACCAATGAAGATGGTGAGTCAGAAATAACCTCAGATTTCACCTCCCCAGTTTTGGAACAATTAATTCAAAATGTGAATATTGAGATTGTGACCAATCAAAATAATTCCGTTCTGAAAGAACAACGGACCACCGGTTTCTGCGGTAAGTTGAATCTAAAATCAGATGATTACCAATCTTACAACGCGATATTGGATATTCATTTAAAAAGCGGTGAAACCATCCAAAAGAAATCTGCATTTTTTGCCGGAAAGCGTATAAACCATACCCTCTTTTCGGACCAGAAATCAGAATACACCATCACCCTTGGTCCGAAAGCATCCGAATCGGAACAATGGGCAGCAAAAGAACTTCAGCATTGGATCAAGGAAATCAGTGGTCTTGAATTACCTGTTCAAAATTTAGATGCACCGCGAAAGGGACCTCAACTGATCATCGGTTACAATGACATTGTCCACGAAAAGACAGGTGCAAAAGCTCCTGCCGATCTGGATGAATCTTTCCGTTATTGCAATTCAGGGTCTGATATACTGATCTGGGGAGGAAAGATGCGGGGAACGATGTATGGTGTGATGGCTTTTCTTGAAAACGAATTGGGCTGCAGGTGGTACACGCCATCTGTGAGTGTTATTCCGAAGAAAGCAAATTATAGTTTCAGTTGGTTGGATCATTCCGAAAAGCCTGGCATCAGAGTGCGGAATGATTTCTATTTTGAGGCCTTCGATCCGATCTGGGCTGCCCGGAACAGGATGAATGGTACGCTCGGATTCAGCGAATCGAGGAAACAACCCGGAGGGATGGAGAGTTATTGGGCAGTACACACCTTTTACCCGTTAGTGCCACCCGAAGAATTTTACGCGAAACATCCTGAATACTACAGTCTGATTGATGGAAAACGGATTTATGAACGGGCACAATTGTGCCTTACAAATCCCGATGTATTGAAAATCATTACGGAAAGGATCAAAAAACGAATGCGTGAAAGTCCTGAATATTTGATTTATGATGTCTCACAAAACGACTGGTACAATCCATGTCAGTGCGATAAATGTCAGGAAATTGTGGAAAAAGAAGGCAGCGAATCGGGACTGATGATTTGGTTTGTGAATCAGGTAGCCGAAACTGTTGAAAAGGAATTCCCCGATAAATTTATTGGCACATTGGCTTACCAGTATACGCGCACTCCTCCAAAATCAATTCATCCAAGAAATAATGTGGTTGTGAGGTTGTGCAGCATTGAATGTTGTTTTGCGCACGATTTCAAGACCTGTCCCGAAAACCAATCCTTTATGGCAGATCTGAAAAACTGGTCAGCCCTCGCACCCCATCTTTACATCTGGGATTACGTGGTTAATTTCAGCCATTACGTGATGCCTTATCCAAACTTCAAAGTTCTGCAATCCAATATTAAAACCCTGGGTGAAAACAATTCGATCGGGATTATGGAACAGGCGGCCTACCAAAGCCGGGGCGGTGAATTTTCGGAACTCCGGTCATACCTGATTTCCAGACTGCTTTGGAATCCCGATTGTGATGTAGAAAAAGGAATCAATGATTTTATGACTGGCTACTATGGCAGAGCCGGGAAACAGGTCAGGGAGTATTTTGATTTACTGCACGGCAGAATCACTCCTGAAACCCACATTCACCTGGGATTATCACCCGACGACCCGATATTCTCGGATGATTTTGTAAATAAATCCTGTCAGATTTTTGAAGAGGCGGAAAAAGTTGCGGACAATGACGAGATCCAGCACCGGGTTGAAATGGCATCGTTGCCTGTTCTTTACCTGAAATGCAAACGCACACCTATACTTGCCAAATATGACGGCACTTATGCAAAGTTCTGTGAAATAGCCAAACGCGAAGGAGTGACTTACTATGCCGAAGCCGGCGAACCACATCGGCTGGCATTTCACAAGTGGGTAGAAGGTGCAAAATGACAGTATAATCAGAGGAAAATAAAACCGCGATTAAGACTTAGCAAAGCGACTAAATTATTTTGTTATGTTTAACCTCTACGAGGTAAGGAACAACTGATTACATTCTTTCTATAACACTTAATCTCCTACGGAGAAATTTCCGCGTAGCGGATAACGTATTATAGAATTACAAGATGAACAAAACAAATTCCACGTAGTGGATAAACTTCAGGTTCAACCGGACAATGGTATAAAATTTAATCCTATGAGAAACTTAATTATCCTGGCAGTCTTCACAATATTGTTTTTTCAATATGCTAATAGCCAGACCAAACCTGATATTATTCAGCATGTTGATCCGGTTGTTGACAATGGCGTCCTGATATTGAAACTGGATCTGACAAGAGGCGGAGCCATCTCATACCTCTCATTGTCGGGTTCATCCAGAAGTGTGGTTAATATTGCCGATGAAGGAAGGTATATCCAGCAATCGTATTATGCCGGGAAAAGTCTTGACAGAAAAGCAGAAGGGCAATCACCCGACTGGTCACCATGGTCATGGAACCCCATACAGGTGGGAGATGCCTTCCGCAACCGGGCACAAATTCTGGCCTTTCAAAAGAAAGAAAATGAGCTCTATGTGAAATGCATTCCGATGCAGTGGGATATGAATAACCGTCCGGCAGAAGCGGAGATGGAGCAGTGGACAACTTTGGAAGGTTCGGTATTAAAAGTCCGCAACCGGTTGACCTGTCACCGTACCGATCAGCTATATGGTGACAGTATTCTAAACGACCAGGAGTTACCAGCCGTTTATCCCATCTCTGCATTAAAAAATCTCTATATTTATACCGGAAAAGCACCTTTCACAAATGCTCCGCTGGACAATCCGGCGGTAATCAAACTATCAAGCGGATTTTGGGGAATCTATCCGGATGTACCGGAACATTGGATGGCCTTTACAGATGAAAGCAACTGGGGAATGGGAGTTTACAATCCTAAATGTGACAAGTTTCTGGCAGGAATGTCGGGATCACCGGGGAAAGAAGCAGCCGATGGTTCAACTTCGTACATCGCTCCTGTGAGGAAGGAGATTCTTTATAAAAATTGCGTTTATGAATATGAATACTACATCCTGATCGGAACACTTCCGGAAATCAGAAGCAAGGTTTATCAGCTTCACGCCGGAACAAATTAAAAGATCTTTAAAAACTCAACCAATATGAAAAAATCAGCCTTATTGACTTTGGGATTATTTCTTTTGTTGACTGTTCAGGCACAGGTTCAGGTGAGGCCATTGCCGGAACCTGGTTATGATCTGCGGATCAGGGATTTTGTAAACAACACGAAGGTTGTCGACACCCACGAACACCTCGGAAGTCCGGCGGGGTTCAGGAATAGCGGGAAGCTTGATTTTATGATGTTGCTGTTTCACTATGCCGATGACGATATCAAGTCGGCCGGAATGTCAAAACAAGGATTCCAAAAACTGCTGACCGATTCGCTGACGGTCATGGAAAAATGGATGGCCATAAAACCTTACTGGGAAGGTTCCTCAAATACCGCCTACAACCGCGCGGCTCTTCTAACTGCCGATAAGTTGTTCGGGATCAAAAATATTGATGAAACAACAGTTGTGGAATTGTCAGACAAAATCAGGAAGGCATATCAAACAGACTGGTATAATTATGTGCTAAAGGAAAAATGCAACATCGAATATGTTGTTAATGACAGTGAAGACCGAAGTTTTGGCGATCCAAAGATGTTCCGTTATGTGAAACGGTTCGGAGAATTCTTCTTTGCCGTCACACAAAAAAAAATAGAAGCCATCTCAAAACAACAGGACTATGAAATTAAGACATTGGATGATTTTGTAAGCGCTTTAGCGATCGCCTTCCACAAAGCGATGGACAATGATTTCGTCGCTGTAAAAGTGGGAATTGCCTATGAACGAAGTCTGCTTTTCGAAGATGTTTCCAAAGAGAAGGCTAAGGAGGTTTTTAATAAAATAATGGCTTTGCCCAAAAATGATGGTCTTCAGTACAACGGGAGTGAAATAAAACCTTTGCAGGATTATATGATGCACCGGCTTTTAGACCTTGCAAGAGCCACCAATACCCCCGTAGAATTTCATACAGGACTTCAGTCTGGCGATGGTAATAAAATTGAAAACGCTAACCCTGCCCTCCTTGCCAACCTGTTTCTGAAATACCGAACTGTAAAGTTTATTCTTTTTCATGGAGGATATCCATTTGGTGGTGAATTATCTACATTGGCCAAGAACTTCCGCAATGTCTATCTCGATATGTGCTGGCTATACATCATTTCACCTTCGTACAGCGAAAGGTATTTGCACGAATGGCTCGAAACAGTTCCTGCGAATAAAATCATGGCATTCGGAGGTGATTTTTTGAATGTTGAAGGTGTTTACGGCCATCTGTTATTTGCACGACAAGTTGTTGCCAATGTTCTGATTGAAAAGGTGAAAGATGGTTATTTTTCCGAAAATGAAGCATTGAAAATTGCACAGATGATCTTGCATGACAATGCGATTCAGCTATTAAAACTGGATCAGCAGGTTCCATTAATGAAAAAGTAAATCGGATGTAGTTTTTAATTTTTTTAAGCAATCAAATAAAACCAAATGAACACGATGGAAAAACCTGCACGCTTAGTGTCACTCGATGCCCTTCGGGGTTTTGATATGTTTTGGATCATTGGAGGCGAAGTAGTTTTCACGGCCCTTGCAAAAGCCAGCAACAACAGTTTCCTGAATGCAATTGCCGTTCAGATGGACCATGTGGAATGGGAAGGTTTCCGTTTTTATGACCTGATCATGCCGCTGTTCCTGTTTATGGTCGGTATGTCAATCCCGTTTTCACTGAGTAAACGGATGGCATCGGGCGAATCGCACAAAAGCATCTATCTTCATACTCTCAAAAGGGCCGTTATCCTTTTCTTACTTGGTATGGTTTGTCAGTGTCACCTGCTGGCGCTTGATCTATCCAAGCTCTTTGTGATACATGACACCTTGCAGTCCATCGCTATCGGTTATTTATTCAGCGTTATCATTTTTACCAAACTAAACCTGAAGTTTCAGTTGGTACTTACATCAGGATTACTGTTGCTTTACTGGGCCATCCTGCAGTTTGTAGCAGTTCCCGGATACGAAGCCGGCCTGATGACACCCGAAATCAATATTGCCAAATATGTTGAGCATGCTGTATTCGGACAATTTGATGATGCGCCATCTGCTTATACTTGGTTTTTAGGATCACTGGGTTTTGTGGTAACCGTTATGACCGGTGTTTTTGCGAGTACGATCATCCGTTCCGCTAAAGTGAATTTTAAATGGATGACCTCTCCGAATCCACTCATACATAAAACAGTGGCGCTGGTGGTTGCCGGTTTGGCTTTGGTAATTGCCGGACAATTGGCAAACGTCTGGTTCCCGATCATCAAACACATCTGGAATCCAAGCTTTGTTTTGTTCTCATCCGGGCTCAGCTTCCTTTTGATGGCATTGTTTTATTACATCATCGACGTGAAAGGCTATCAGCGCTGGGCCTTCTGGCTGAAGGTAATCGGGATGAACAGCATTGCGATTTATATGGCCGTTCATTTGATTGATTTCAGCGACATTGCACAAAACATTGTTTTTGGGTTCGAACAATATCTGAACGAATATTACGCAGTCCTCAAAGCAATTGTCCGGTTAGCCATTGAATACGGTATCTTGTATTACTTGTATAAGAAAGGCACCTTTATTAAGGTGTAATCAGTTTTTATCTGAAAGCAATAAAATTTAACCACAAATAGACACAAAAGGATACACAATGCACACAAATATAGGACAATAGATTGTTTGTCTTCGTGTGCTTTGTTAAATCTCTTGTGTTCGTTGTAATAAATTTGACTTTCAAGATTTCCCTAAATTCCAACAAGAAATCAAATAACATTTTACAGGTAGCTGATTTGTAATAGTTTTGTGCCGGCCTATTGATAAATCATAACTATTTTGTGGTTAAGATATTTATGGTTATTTTTGAAGAACAAACAGCATAAAATTATGGGAATAATCAAAAAAAAGCATGCCTCTGTACGCTTATATATCATTATTAACCAATGCTCTATTGAAGAATTCCATCTAAACCGCTGCTGTATTTTTCTGCAGATCGCAAATAAATCAAATCAATTACTAATCAGTTTATTATGAGAAAACTTCATTATGTACTGGTTCTCCTAATACTGAGTTCATTCAATCTTTTCGGACAAAATTCACCAAGAACAACCATACAAGGGGTTGTATGTGATTCATCAGGAATCAATATTCAATATGCAATGGTATTGCTTCTTTCAACAAAGGATTCAGCCCTTATCAGCTATACACAAGGCGATGAAAAAGGAACATTTGAATTTAAAAATGTTAAAAACAACGGCTACCTGCTGAAGATTCAGCACATGAGTTTTCTTCCCTTTCAAAAAATAATACCTATTGCGACCAAAGACTTAACGGATTTGGGCAGAATTCAGCTTAAAACGATTTCCAAGATATTGTTGGAAGTGGTCGTTAAGGCAGCCAGGGCACCGCTTAAATTCTTTGGTGACACAATAGAATATGATGCTGCGTCTTTCAAAGTTCCGCCCGGATCGACCGTTGAAGATCTTTTAAGAAGACTGCCGGGAATAGAAGTTGATGTCGAGGGTAATATCAAAGCACAGGGTAAAGACGTAAAACGTTTATATGTAGAGGGTAAAACTTTTTTTGGAAACGACCCGAAATATGCGACAAAAAATCTTGGAGCTGAAATAATCTCTAAAGTCCAGTTTTTTGACGAGAAATCAGATCAGTCAAGACTCACCGGAGTTGAGGATATCAGGAAAGATACCAAAGCGATGAACCTGAGTCTGAAAGAAGAATTTAAGCACGGTTCTTTCGGGAAAATAACAGTCGCAGCAGGCGACCAGGAGAGATGGGCCCTTAGGGGCAATTATAACCGGTTTGACAAAAAGCAAATGCTTTCTTTTATCGGATTTGGAAACAACATTAACCAGACTGGGGTTGATTTTGGAGATTTTATGGAATACAAAGGACAATCGATTTCCAATTCAAACATGGGAGATTTTGGTGGCAGTTATAATTTCAGGCATTTAGAGCTGAGCACTGGATTGTCAAATTATTTTGATGGCCGCGGGTTAACCGACAATTATGGTGGAGGGGTAAACTATAATTTAGATAATAGAAAAACCAAAATCAGTACCAGTTATTCATACAACGAGACCACGAGAGCACTCTTCCAAATATCAAATAAAGAGACTTTTTTTCAAACAGGTTCCTTTAAAAATGCAGATACCACACAAAGCAAGGAATTCAGAGGGATCCACAACATAGGCATCTGCCTTGAACAAAAGATTGATACCGCTAATACCCTTATCGCCAAGGTCTTTATCGATTTTGCAACTTCAAGTGGTAATATTTCATTAAACTCCTTATATTCTGACGCCAATGATATAAAGAACCGGACACTGAATATCGTTAATGATAACAAAATCAATGCATGGAATGTCAGAAGCGCAGCGATCTTCAATCATCAGTTTAAAAAGAAAGGGGCCAATTTTATGTGGAGCGGGGGAATTAATTCGGTGAGGTCGAATGAACTTGACAATCCCTTTTCACTCAACCGGTTTTTTGAGGCAAATACATTTACCGATCAGGTCAGGGAACTGAATACCCGCAATGACAATACAACAACCCAGTTCAAGTCAGGCTTCTTATTCACGGAACCCATCTCGAAAAATATAAAAATCCAGGCATACTATAATTTTAATGCAACGAGGAGTATTCAGGATAAACTCACCCGGAATACAGCAATGCAAAACAACAGGGTAGATAGTTTGACTGCCTGGTATGCCAATGATGCATTATTCAATTGCACCGGAACCACTATCTATTATAACAATAAAGGATTTAATGCACGAATAGGGGTTGCGGCACAACAGATACAACTCAAAGGAAGATATTCACTGCGAAATGATATGCCGTACCTCAAAGATCCGATGAATAAATCCTATTCGAATCTGCTGCCGAATATGAACCTGAGTTACCAGGTAACAAAAGCGGCTAATTTAAATGTCAGCTACAGCAAGGACATTGGGATACCATCGATGGAACAGTTAATGCCGGTCGTCGATGTAAACAATCCTGCTTTCATTATTGAAGGGAATCCGGACCTGCAACCTGATCGCAGTGATAATTTTAATTTTAGTTGTTCATCTTACAATCAGGGATCAATGTCAAGTTTATATGCATCTATTCACTATCGTCAAACTAAAAATGCAGTTTCGGACAGCCGGACGATCAGGATGGTTGATAATATTGGCATGCAAACAGTTACACGATGGGAGAATGTGAAAGGGTTGAATAGTGGAACCGATTCGTATGCGAGATATAGTTTTCCGCTGATAAGATCAAAGCTCATCATGAACACAACCGGACGTTTTGGTTTTGGTAATTCACCCACATTGATTAATGCAATTGAAAACGTGGCAAAAAACACAAGCTACACATTAGGAATCAATTTCAACCTGACGCTTTCCAAAAAATTATTGTTTGGACTAAGTGGAGATATAAATTCAAAAGATATCAGGAACTCCCTTCAAAATGACCTGAATCAGAAAATCAGGAGTTACAGTTCGAATAGTTCGGTAAAATGGGAAATTGCCACCAAAACACATTTTGATTGTAACTTCAGTTATTCGGTTTATAAGAATGCAAGTTTTGGATTCAACCGGAATATACCCTTGCTGAATGCCTCCGTTCGTCAGATAATAGGCAAAGCGAACCGAATAGAGCTGAGGCTTACTGCATTCGATATCCTGGACAAGAACCTTAATATTTCACAGGAAGTTTCTGAATTTTATGTAGTCAATACAACTTCCAACACCCTTTCCCGGTACTTTATGCTCAGCTTTAGCTACAACATCAAAGGATTTGACCTTAAGAGATATTTATAACGTGAATTCAAAACAGGAACATTCAAAATAAAACCGCAACTATGTTTCAATCTTCAATCTATACAGTCAGTCGTAACTCGCAGCCTTCCCCGCTGATCAAAACATTCGCACTCGCTGTTCTCCTGTTTTCTTGCACCTTCAGTTATGCACAAAAACTGGAGGGCACAATCCGTTATATTAAAACAGAAAATGTCGAAAAGAAAATGTTCGTAATGGATTATCTGAGCAAACCGGCAATAGAAGGTTATACTTATAACTATGCTCAAGTATATGGAAACGGGAATGAATCAACCTCTTATTCAGTACTTTCTTTCAATGCCTCACGAACCAGTTATGAAGATTCGGATGAAAACTATGCCGGATATAATTACAGAAAAACTGTTTTTATAATTACACGTGATTTCAGCAAACATACCCTTCATGATATCATAGGACTTCTGGGTAAAACATACATCATTGAAGATTCGCTTCAGACTCCCAACTGGAAAATATTGAATGAGATGAAAGAGATCGCCGGTCATATCTGCATGAATGCGTCGTACAACGATACGATTAAAAAGCAAAAAATAGTTGGCTGGTATGCTTTGGATATACCCATTAGCGGAGGTCCGGAACGGTTTTTTGGATTACCCGGTCTGTTGCTTGAGGTGGATGTGAATGATGGGGCAATGGTAATAAGGGCTGACAAAATTGAACCCAGAAAATTGACGACCGAACTTGACTTTCCGAAAAAAGCAAAAGGAAAAAAAATCAGCGAGAAAGGTTACATCGCGCTTTTAAAAAAGAAAATTGAGGAAAACCGCGAACAGGAGAAACCGCTCTTTGATGGTCTCAGGTACTAGAAATATTTACAAATTTCCAGATAAGATAATCTGTAAGAAACAAGGACACAAAGAAAAACAATCTAAAAACCTAATTTAACAACATTTCGTGGCGGGATAATTGACCTGTTGAAACTGAATAAAATTCATTGCTGCAAAATGGATCTGGCCGAAGGCGATCTTTATAGATGATCTCTAAGAAATTAATAAGATTATTCAACTTAATCAGCTTTGATTTATTTAATATAAATATATGCAGAAAAAATTGTTAATGAGAATACAATTACTAATTTTGTTAAGCATAAGAATTGAACCTTTCCTATGAAAAATTTAATTTTCGTATTTAAATCCATCATGGCAAATTATATTGCCAGCACGAAAGGTGCGAATCTGCTGTTTTTAATGCTTGTTTGCATCAGTTTAACAGGCTGTGTCACTATCTATGATGCGCGGACGACCCAGATCGAAATAATGAAACCGGGGATATTTAATATTTCTGATGATATTAAAACGGTTGCTTTGATCAATAGTGTTCCGAACAATCCGTTCATTCCAACTTTTAATTATATCAATCACTTTGCAACTTTAACAAACAGCTCTGATTATCAAGAATCAACAGCTCCTGAAAATGACGCAACAATTAAATACCGGGATTTGTCTAATACATGTATTGATGCTTTGGCATGGGTATTAAAAAAGGAGGATTATTTTGGTGAAGTAATTAATTATCACGATAGTTTAAACATTATCAATCCGTCAAATAAAGCCTTATTTAATCCGGAAAGATTGTTTCAGGAAACGAATTCCGACCTTTGTATTTTTCTGGATCGTTTCAGTTTCGAAATTGAAAAATATAAAGATTTTGAAGCAGTAACAAACATTGCATCTCTTTCGTGGACAATCGTCTATAAAAAAGACTCCCTATCCTATACCTATAAACAAAGGGATACGCTGACTTTTGTCGCCGCTGATTTCACGCCGGGATTAACAGATAATATGAAATTAAAAATGGTTGTCAACAATTCATCTACCTTCCTGGGACAATCTTTTTGTTCAAAAATAATCCCGACCTGGATTCCGGTTGACCGCGTTTACTACACATCCGGTAATTCGAATATGCGTCAGGCTGAAAAGTTAGCCTTAAACAGCGACTGGCCCAAAGCTGCTGAGATCTGGAATACACAAACAAAA
>Ga0209512_1004984_pt1 | contig 11252 bp, 13 predicted proteins | sample frozenSSSSmetaG_FD_184142 | JGI IMG/M metagenome (GOLD analysis project Ga0209512, IMG submission 184142) | Glacier valley bacterial and archeal communities from Borup Fiord, Nunavut, Canada, to study Microbial Dark Matter (Phase II) -... | ecosystem: Environmental > Aquatic > Freshwater > Ice >... | reverse complement strand
GAAATAGAGGATAGGAATACCTTTGTTTTGAAAAGAGTAATCAAAAAAGAGTCATTCCTGAAAAAGAAAAAATAAGAACAAAGTGTCTAATAACTAGACCGATATGGCTTAAGTTAACGCGTATGCCTTTAGGGGTTAGGGGGTAATCTATGCATCATAACGCATCTCCAGAAATATTTCGAAGAGCAAGAGAACTCCGGTTGAGATTGACTCCCGCAGAAGCCTTGCTTTGGGAAAGGATAAGATCGAATAGGCTTAATAACCTGCATTTCAGAAGACAACATCCTGTTTCTAAATATATCCTTGATTTCTATTGTCACCAATACAGCTTTGGAATCGAACTCGATGGAGAAATCCATGATCAAAGCGACCAAAAAGCAAGAGATTTAGCCAGACAGGAAGCTTTAGAAGCATTAGGTATTCATATCCTTAGATTCAAAAATCATTTTGTAATTCAAGAAATAGAAGAAGTGCTCCGATTAATTTTAATGGACATAGAAGGGTTAAAAAAAATGTAAAATTATTACAGTTCTCCCCTCCGAGATAGCTATAGTAAAGAGGTCGAGGGTAGAGCTTCTAGCAGAGTCTCAGTTCTCCCCTCCGAGATAGCTATAGTAAAGAGGTCGAGGGTAGAGCTTCTAGCAGAGTCTCAGTTCCCCCTTTAGGGGTTAGGGGGTAAAACGGATTTTTGCTGATGTAGCATAAGTTACCTCACCCCCGGCCCCTCTCCTAGAGAGAGAGGGGAGCAAGTCACGAAATAAGGTGGAGAACTAGAAATGTTTCTTATTCGCTATTAAAAAAACGTAGCTTCTAGAGCGCCAATTCTACACTCCGAGGATAGCTCCCTGCGGCTATCGGGACGAGACGAGGCATCGGACATCGGACATCAGGCATCGGACAACCAACAACCAACAACCACAACCCCTGCCTGCCTAGCCGAAGGCTGGTCCGCCGGGGCGGAAACAACCATCGATAAATTTTCAATTTTAAATTCTCAATTCTTTTCATTTTAAATTCTCAATTCCCCTTCATTTTAAATTCCTTCTTTGCTTTCTAAAAACTACCGAGTAAATTTATTACTCAGTCGATCCCCAACCCATATAGGTGGAGTTATTTGATAGAAAATGCCGAGAACTCTAATATTGGGTGTGAGTGAAAGGGCGAAGCTGTGCCCACCTACGAATTTCAAATCTCAAATTTCCAATTTCAAATTTGAAATCATACCTCTCCAAAGAGCAAAGATCCCAACTCATGGGGCAAAAACCCTTTTTAGTTTGGTTTACGGGTCTTTCTGGCTCGGGCAAGTCCACCCTGGCAAATCACCTGGAAGTAGCATTGCACCAGCAAGGTTTTAAAACCTACCTACTAGATGGAGATACTTTAAGAACAGGGCTAAACCAGGATTTAGGTTTCTCCCCTCAGGATAGAGTAGAGAATATCAGAAGAGTGGGGGAAGTCGCCCGCATGATGATGGAGGCTGGATTGATAGTCATAGCTGCTTTTATTTCCCCCATGGAAAAAGAAAGACAAATGCTTCGGGAGTATATTGGTTCTGATGACTTTTTCGAAATATATGTCAACTGCCCAATAGAAAAATGTGAAGCTAGAGACCCAAAGGGACTTTATAAAAAAGTAAGGGATGGATTAATAAAGAATTTCACAGGAATAGACGCTCCCTACGAAATCCCGCTTCATCCTGCACTTACCGTAAATACAGAAAAAGAAACCATTGCCACTAGCCTAGAAAAGGTCCTAACTCGCCTAAAACTTTGAACAATTATCAATTAACAATTATCAATAACCAATTATCAATTATCTCCCACTAGCATCCGGCATGGGGCACCCGTCCGCCGTCGCGGATCGGAAATCGTGGACTGTTGACTGTTGACAAAGAAGCAAGACAACTTTGGACTATGGACTATTTACCATTAACAGCACCGGACATTCAATACCAATCTATCCCTGCTACTAATTATCTTTGTTTAATGAACTCAGAAAATAAAGACATTGAAAATCAAGTAAATGAGCCAGAACTTGCTTCATATGCATTGATCAATGGTCTGGGTTTAATCAATAAGGCTTTGCCTGAATTGAGGGAAATTTGTAGTCTTTACCATGTTGCAAGATTGGATCTTTTTGGGTCAGCATTGAAAGGCCCATTCTCCAAAAAATCCGACATTGATTTTCTAGTCAAGTTCACCCCGGTACCGTTGGAGAATTACTTTGAAAATTTCATCAATTTCAAAATTTCCCTGGAAAAGCTTCTGGGTAGAAAAGTTGACCTTCTGGAGAAACAAACACTTAAAAACAGGTACTTAATAAAATCCATAGAAAATAACCACTTGAAAGTCTATGGAAAATAAGACGGAAAAATGGCTTTCAGATATTCTGAATTCTATTGTTGAAATTAAAGAATTTCAAGAAGCGGAAAATATTATCTCTTTTCTTCATTACCAAAGGAATAAATTGGTTAAGCGTGCAATTGAAAGAAACCTCTCCATTATTGGAGAAGCAGTAAACCGAATTAAGCAAGGTAATCCTGATACTTTCCATAAAATTGAGCATGCTAGAGCAATTATTTCTTTAAGAAATCACGTCATCCATGCCTATGATGGTATTTCCGACGAAAATATTTGGTCGATCCTTATAAATCACTTACCTAAATTGGAAACAGAAGTAAAAAACCTTCTTGGTGAACAGTAATAACAGACAACTAATATTAGGTAAAGTCTATGGGCTATGGAATATAAGCTATGAACTATAAACCATGGATTATTAATCAATCAACCCTTAACGCTTAACCAACAACCCCCGCTCCGCCGTCGCGGAACTAATAACCAATAACTTGTCTTTTTCCTTTCCGTGTAATACCTTCAATTGAAACTTATATCCTATGCATACTATAACCCTAAAAGTCTCAGAATCTGCGTACGATCAATTAATGGGATTGCTAAAAAAAATAAGTCCAAAAGAGCTGGAGATACTTGATGAAAGCTTCATAGCTCTTCAACAAGAAGTAATCGCAGACTATCAGCATGCGAAAAAAAAACGCACCTTCATCAGTCTCAATAGAAGAACTCGAAAAGGAATTAAGTGTGATGCTTGAGAAATATGATTCTTAGGATTGCACATGTCTTTAAGATCAAACTCCAAATGCATTAAATTTAATATGTATATCCGCAATTGCACCAGTAAAAGGTAAAAAGCGACTTAATGTATGGTAAACACTAGCATTGCTGGTACTTCGGTCACCCGTCATCGGTCTTCCAGCCTGATAAGCAAAGAAAAAGAGGTCACTGGCATCATTGCGGATAATCAGATTATCATTTAATCCCTAGAATGATACATTAATCATTCCCAATAAAATTTGCCCTTCCAAAAAATCTTCGATTCACGAAGTTATTGAGATTGGAACCAAACCGGTAATTAAACCCAAATCTGGAATCGATGGTATATGCTGAGGGTAGGGTTACTCTCCCGCTTAAAATATCCTGTTCGGTGAAATCTCCTGATGCCAGGTAAATCTGGTCCTTTACGTAGTTACCTTCTAACCTTGCAAAAAAAGAAAATCTCCCAGTTACACGAACTTCTGCACTAATATTCAAACCTGTGGTCCAAAAGTTAAAATCACCTAGATAATTTCTCAGACGATATCCAACTTCCAGGTTACCCCATCGTTGACTTAGTCCCAGACTGGCTCTCAGACTATGGAGGACCCTGGTTTCTTTAACAGTACCGTAAATCGTCTCTTCGACATATCTATTATTCCTGACTTCAATCCCATAGTTCACTCTCAGAAACCTGGAATTCTGCTCTGATTCCGGAAAAAAATTGTACTCTAAAGCTGGCCTAAAGCTGGTCTGAAACTTATAATTAAAGCGAGTGTTCTGAAGACCTCCAACATCATATCCATAAGACCAGTGGGGTGAAATGGACTTTACCAGCTGGTGACCAAATCCAAATTCTGATACATCAAAATTGTTCTCAACTTCATCGATGATCTGCTTGCCGTCAGCATCAAGAACCTGATTGCCATTGCCATCAACTCTTGGTTCCCTTTGAATCGTTGTTCTCATCCTTTCATCTAAGCTCCCGGATATGGAAATTTTCAATTCATCCGTGATACGGTTAACATTGAAGTTTCCACCAAGATTAATTTGCTTGCTCAATTCCTCTAATTCAATGTTCGCATCAACACCAATATTAAAAACCCAATAATTCCAGGGATCAACGCTTTCCTGCCTTGTATCTTCCAGAACGCCAGGGTCAGTCTTCATGTTGATTTCGATCTGCTCTCCTGCTATGGTCTTCGCAACATACGGTGCTAAACCTAATTTGATAAACCGGGTAAGTTTTTCCCGCACTTCAAAGTCGGTATCCGTCTGTTTGGTATTTACATAGAGGGTATCTTTTCTTCCCGCATGAATGTTTTGTTGACCTATAAACATCAGTTGATATTGTCTTCCACCGCCACCAGATCTGTTATTGTTAATGAGCAGAAAGACATCAGCCATTTGATTATCCCTGTAGAAGTCAACTGCTGTAATTTCCGTTCTGATAAAATCCATATCACAGCCTCCATCCCTACGATCACAACCATCGATAAACACCCTGAGTTTATTGGGAAGGCTGTAATTATCAATTAATGTTTGACTAATTGCAGTAGGATTTAAGGAAAAGAAAGTCAGAATCAATAAAAGTGGTATTTTTCTCATTTTTTTTTGTGGTGATTCACTTTGATCGTTTCATTTCAATTGAAGTTGAGTGCCAGTTATCAAACCTTGACACGGTATTTTCCCTACATTTTTTTGAAAATGAATCTACATTTTACACGAAAAAGCAAAGAAAATAATACCTGATCCTTTGCTACCCAATTACTTGAATCAGGCATGTGGCCTTCCCCTTTTATGAAACAAATTAATGAAAGGATTTGAAGCACATACAAACTTTGGGTACAAGTATGTACTTGGAATTATATGAATGTATAAACAAATTGCTTTGCTAACAATGAATATAGGCATCAGCGGTATCTGTGGGTATTCGAGCGGTAGTGTTTCTAATCAACCCCAACTGAGCGTAGTCTATGCGTTGAGGCCGCTAGGTGTAGATCGCCAGCCCTGCATTCTGGCCTCTCACTAAAAGGCTTTTCTAAAGCTGTTTTAAACGCTCGACCCTTCCTTCATATCAATAATAATTAGCAATTCAACATTAGTCTATCCTATTTTCCTACTGGGTCTTTTGCTTGAAACCCCACTTTTTTACCAAGTGCTAAAACCTTAATTTAACTTTTTTAATACTGCTGATAACTCATCCTAAATGCCATTTAAGAAAGTACTACCTCTAAGCTGGTTTAAGGATTTGAAATCCCAAAATAAAACGTTGTTTATACTAGTTTAAGGCTAGGATTCGTCACCTAAATTGGAAAAATGATTAATATCAGGACACTATTAAATCAGCATTGAATTTTTTAACTTTCCTATTCTACATCTAAAGACAACTTCCAACACTTAAATTAAAAATATGACCCAATGCCCAAATTGTAAGGATGAAATCAAATCCGGCTTTTTAAAAGATAACCACCTGGTAAACGAAAAGCAGGTGGCTTTTATCCATGACTTTACCGAAAATACTTCGGAATCCTATTGCGGGCATTGCATCAACGACATGCTCAAAGAAGCCAAGGATAATTTTCAGGAAGAATTGGCGCAGCTGAAAATCCGATTAGAAACTGAGCTTCAGCATATTCCCATTGTCACTATACATTCCCCTACAAATTGGGAATACAACACCCTTGGGATAGTGACAGCCCAATCCGTAATTGGCACCGGTTTGATTTCTGAAATTGCCTCATCCTGGACTGACTTTTTGGGAAAGGAATCGAATATTTTCAATTCCAAAATCAAAAAGGGCGAAGACAACTGCATGATCATTCTTCGAACCAAGGCTTTACTGATGGGGGCGCATGCAATATTAGGTACCGATATCGATTACTCCGAAGTAGGGGGTTCAAAAGGCATGCTAATGGTTTGTATGGCAGGAACCGCTATTCGGTTTACCAATTCAAGCCACCCCGGGATGGATATTGAAGCCCTAGAAAAACTCCAAAAATGCAAAATGCGATTGGAGTATATGATGAGTAAAGATCTCGGCAAGGAGACTTTATTCTTGTTTGACTAACGCTCGATCCTACCTTTCTATCAATCAGAATTTGTAATTTGATTTTAGTCTATAAATCAGATGAGCCAAAATAACTTATCAGAATTAGCAGACGAGGAATTGCTACAAAAAGTAAAACAAACCAATCAAGGGAATAAACGATAGAAGTTTGACAATTATAAATTTTATAATTGTGGCCTAGTTCATCCTGATTTGGTTGGTCAATTACTATAAGTTGGACTTTGTGTTAATTGGAGTTTTTGTTGAGTTACTGACCATTCCATTTTTACTTGCCCAACTTGTTTTTTTATTCCTTGGGATAAAATTTGTTATCCAAAATGAAAAACGCGTACTGACAATTATTAGCCTTTTGGCTTTAGCGGTATGCACATTTTTTACAATTGGAAGTTTCTTTTAACCCTACTTCTAAAAAAGAATTTGGCTCTAGGGGAAATCTAGGTTAGTCAAAACAATTCCACCTCCGAACAGCTTTATAAGTAGTATAGATTGATAGACCATTTCTTAGGGAAATGGTTTGTAACAACAGGATTATACTAATGACAGAGCGAGAAATAGATAGAATTATAGAAATGGCTTGGGAAGATAGAACTCCTTTCGAAGCTATAGAAACACAGTTTGGGCTTGCTGAAGCAGAAGTGATCAAACTAATGCGAAGGGAGCTGAAAGAAAGCTCTTTCAAAATGTGGCGAAAGCGAGTGAACTCTGGAGTCAGTCAGAAGCATCTAAAAAAAAGAGATGCTAATATAGACCGATTCAAGTGCAGCAGGCAGAGAAGTATTTCTCTTAATAAGATTTCCTAGTGTCTATATTCCCTACAGATATCGAAGCCATTGAAGCTAGAATTCAAGCAATCGATCCTATCGACTATGCGGGTACTCGGAACTTCAAAGATGGCGCGGTAACACGCTTGAGCCCATATATTTCACGAGGTGTGATTTCTACCAAACAGATTTTTGAACATATAAAGAGCTTAGATCTTCCTTGGTATACCTGTGAAAAACTGATACAGGAACTTGCCTGGAGGGATTACTGGCAGCAAGTATGGATTGCCAAAGGTGATGGAATCAAACAGGATTTAAAGCAGGAGCAATCGCCTATTTCAAATCATCAAATTCCCAATGTAATTGTAAATGCAGAGACAGGAATTGAGGAAGTAGATAATGCAATCAAACAACTCTATGAGACAGGCTACATGCATAATCACATGCGAATGTACGTCGCTTCGATCTGCTGTAATATTGCCAATTGCCATTGGCTTCAGCCCGCCAAGTGGCTTTATGGACATTTGTTGGATGGAGATTTAGCTAGTAATCATCTCAGTTGGCAGTGGGTAGCTGGGGCTTTTTCCAGTAAAAAATACTACGCCAACCGATGGAACATTAACAGGTATTTTGGGGGAAATCAGCAAAACACCTTTCTCGATGTGGAGTACGAGGAGTTTGAGCAATTGGAGATACCTAGTGTATTACTTGATACAGTTTCATTCAAGTTGGAGACGGTACTTCCAACTACTCCAAACCTCAAACTCCAAAAGAATAAACCAACCCTCATTTACAATTATTACAACCTCGATCCCTACTGGTATCAAGGTCAAGATGTTCAGCGGATTTTCTTGTTAGAACCTTCCTTTTTCAAAGAGAATCCAGTCAGTAAAAAATGTCTTGACTTTGTGCTGGATTTGGCAAAAAACATTGAGGGTCTACAGATTTTCGTGGGTAAGTTTTCTGATTTGGCAGAGCATATCAATTCTGAACATTTTATATACAAAGAGCATCCAACGAATACTCATTATAAAGGCAAAGAAGAGCCTCGAGAATGGTTGAGCAGTGTGAAAGGTTACTACCCTTCATTTTTTGCTTTCTGGAGAAAGTGTAAAAAAGAAATAGACTTCAAGTCTGAATAAGGAATATTTCAAAACGAAATACAGCAATTACCATCTACATGAACTTACACAAAGAAGAAATAGAAAGACTGGAGCGAACCTATAAATTGAATTTAATCAATTCGATTTCCGGGATTAAACCGGCAAATCTAATAGGCACCAGGTCTTCCAGTGATATGGACAACGTTGCGATTTTTTCATCTGTGGTGCATCTGGGATCAAGCCCTGCGCAGCTGGCATTTATCATGCGCCCGCAATCTGAAATCCCTAGAGATACATATCCCAATATTTTGGAAACTGGGTTTTACACGATTAATCATGTCTCTGAATCATTTATTGAAAAAGCACATTACACTTCCGCCAAATTGGAAAGAGGAGAATCTGAATTTGATAGGATGAAATTGGAAAAGGAGTTTATCGGTGGATTCCATGCACCTTTTGTAAAAGACAGCCCAGTAAAAATTGGGATGAAACATATGGAAAGTATTCCCTTGCCCAACGGATGCATATTTGTGATCGGCTCTGTGGAGATGCTTGTCCTGCCAGATCATTCGATTAATGACATGGGGCAAGTGAATTTACAAGGATATTCCGGTGTAGGAATTTCTGGATTGAACACCTACTATGGATTAAATAAATTGGATTCCTTTCCGTATGTCAGAGAAGATGAAATCCCGGATTTTAAATGAAGAAATCTGACTTACCAACCAAGATTTGCCTAGTGTGCAAAAGACCTTTTGCTTGGCGCAAAAAGTGGGAAAAGAACTGGGAAGAGGTTAAGTATTGCAGCGAAAGATGTAGAAGAAATAAACCAGGTATCCATTGATCAGCGTTTTTTTCTCAGGTAATTGTAAATAAATTCCTTCAGCAATTCTTACAAAAGAGATTGCAATTCTGAACTAGGACTTATTCCTATTGCTGGTACTCATTCAAATTTCTTGGTATATTTGATTTATGGACTTAGAACTTCAAAACAAAAAGATCGAATTGATTCAATGGCTGTCCACTTTAGAAGATAATTCTCTGATTGATAAGCTTATGAAGTTTAGAGAGGAAGAGAAATCTGATTGGTGGAATTCAATTTCTGAAGCTGAGAGATCTTCAATTCATAGAGGAATCGAAGATGCAGATAATGCTAAACTAAAGCCACATTCTGAAGCTCGAAAGATATATGGAAAATGGCTTTAAGGTTTTATGGACTGATCACGCCTTAAATGAACTGCAAGCTACCTTTGAATATTTGGAGGATAATTGGACTGAAAAAGAAATAATAAAGCTCGTATTGAAAATAGAGCACACTGTTGAATTGATTTCAAAAAATCCAGATATGTTCCAATTGTCATTAGTGGAAAATGGGATTCGGCAAGCTGTAGTGATGAAACATAATACGATGTATTATCGAGTTATAGGAGAGACTATTGAAGTCTTATCTTTCTTTTCGAATAGGCAGAGCGAAGGTAAAAGAAGATTTTAGGGCCTTTTTGCTAGCGAATTTTTTCATTTCCTAGATTTCTTCACATAGCCATAAATCCCTGCCACACCTACAATCAACAATGCAATACCAATTCCCCATTGCAAGGGGCTATTCATGGATTCTTTGGCAGCTAAATAGGAACTAGCTAATACTCCAGCCGCGAAGGCAATCACGGTGCGGGTAAGCATCCCGGGAATTCCGTAGACCAACACTTTCCACAGCTTGATATTCATATTGGCAAAGAGGAAGTTGGAAACGGCGAAAGGGACCACAGGAGAGATTCTGACAAAGAACACCAAGGAGCCTTCCTTTCCTTTGCGCGACTCCAGTGCAGCATGAAACTTCGGGTTTTTCTTGAACAACTTTTCCGTCAGGCCCATATTGGTCAGTTTGCCCAGCACATATCCAAGTATGGAGGCCAGTGAATAACCCAAAATCAAAAATGGTAAGGATACCCAACCGAAATAGAAACCAGAAGCTAAGGCAATCAGCGTAGTGGGAAGAAGCGCCAAGCCCATCAATAGGGCTCCAATCACCGTGTAAATGAAGTAATCTAAGGCGGTGTGAAGCCGGTGAACTTCCAGAAAATCATAATTCGCAGCAAAAAACACACTTCCAACAAAAGGCATCAGCGTCACCCAAAGCCATGCAAATATGCCTGAGGGGTGCTTGCCAAAGTACGCGCGGATAGTTTTGAATATCCTGCCCTTTTTTGTAATATTTGAGTTATCAATCATTGATTTACTGGGATTCTCTGCAAGTTTAACAAGCAAAGGCTAAAATCACCCCGAAAATCATAAAAGGTTTTCTATTTCTGAGAAGCCAAAACAGTCTAAACCAATTACGAATGAAATTCGGAACAAAAGCCATACACGCCGGAATAGAGCCGGATCCCGCCACCGGCGCGATCATGACTCCGATCTACCAGACGTCTACTTATGTGCAACAGTCGCCCGGTGATCATAAAGGATATGAGTACTCCCGTACGCACAATCCTACCCGTACTGCCTTGCAAAATAACCTGGCAGCACTGGAAAATGGCAAGCATGGCATATGCTTTTCTTCAGGTCTTGGGGCCATAGATGCGGTGATCAAGCTTTTCAACCCAGGTGATGAGATCATCAGTACCAATGATCTGTATGGCGGGTCTTACCGTCTATTTACCAAGGTATATGAGCGATACGGTATCATATTCAAGTTTGTGCCCATGTCAGATGCGGCGAGCATCGCGGATCATATCACAGAAAACACGAAGATGATCTGGGTGGAGACGCCTACCAATCCGATGATGAATATCATCGATATTGCTGCTGTGGCAAAGCTAAGCACTGGCAACAAAATCATTCTTGCGGTGGATAATACATTTGCCTCTCCTTACCTGCAAAACCCACTGGATCTAGGTGCTGATATCGTGATGCACTCGGTGACCAAATACCTCGGTGGGCACTCCGACGTGGTGATGGGAGCTTTGGTGGTGAATGACGATGAGCTAGCGAAAAAGCTGGTGTTCATCCAAAATGCAACTGGAGCTACTCCAGGCCCTCAGGATTGTTTCTTAGTTATAAGAGGAATTAAAACCCTTCACTTAAGAATGGAGCGCCATTCTCAAAATGGTAAAACAATAGCGGCTTACCTGAAAAATCATCCAAAAGTAGATAAGATTTATTGGCCGGGCTTTGAGAGTCATCCAAATCATGAAATTGCAAAAAAGCAGATGCG
>Ga0209512_1004978_pt1 | contig 11262 bp, 17 predicted proteins | sample frozenSSSSmetaG_FD_184142 | JGI IMG/M metagenome (GOLD analysis project Ga0209512, IMG submission 184142) | Glacier valley bacterial and archeal communities from Borup Fiord, Nunavut, Canada, to study Microbial Dark Matter (Phase II) -... | ecosystem: Environmental > Aquatic > Freshwater > Ice >... | reverse complement strand
AAATTGGGCGCGTGCTTGATAGCTACACTTGTAGAATCGGCCTTTCATAGAGCACCACAAATCTAATAATTTGCAATGAAAAACCGTTAGCACACGAAGTTGATACAGATGCGGGATTGGCAAAATTGGGCATAACGGGAGGCCAGACTGCACCTGCCGAAGGCGTGTGTAGTTTAGGCAATGTTTGCAACAGGAAGTTTTTATTTATGAGTCTGCATATACTGGTCAGCAGTCATTACAGGGATTTTAGCTTTCCGGAAATCTTTAAGATTCCTGGTAATAATTGCATCAAGTCCATTTTCCAGCGCAGTGTAGTATTGCAGTCCATCCTCAAAGTCCTTAAAATCACTATCATTTAGTGCAAGTTCAACTATCTTATCATCAAGACTTAAAACTTCAATTATCAACTTAAGTTTACGAAGTATTTGTTTAGCTTCTTCAGACTTTTTTGATTGCAATAAGATGTAATTTGTAGTGGCGAATGACAATGCTGATACACTTATTTGAATCTCTTTCTTATCAGCCAAGGAGAAAATCCTAGCAGCCTCTGAATAGAAGGGTTGTCTTTCAGAAAGCAAGTCGATTATGATGTTCGTATCCAGAAATAGTTTTTTCATCTGTACTTCTCTGTTAAGAATTTCGCATATTCTTTTTTATAGTCATGATCTGGATTAAGATGAATGACGCCACTTAAGCTTTTAACAAGTGGTGTAATATCATCTGATACTTCCGATTTATCTTCTGTTACTGAATCGAGGTATGATTCGATCATCTTAGATAGACTAACATCATGAAGATGTGCGTATTCTTTTGCGCGATCAATCACTCTTTTGTTTAATCTGAGGGTTAATTTCGTTTCCATATTCGTATATTTACGTACAAATATAATTATTCTATACGGCAAATGCAAGGGGGCGCTTTTTCTTCTTGTTGCTAACGGAGGGCCAGAACGCGCCCACGAAGTGGGTGTGGTTTGGGCAATGTTAGCCCACGTTTTTTTTTAATCCACAAATGTTTCTCGAATAACGGATTTGACATTATCTACCTCCTTCGTCGACAATTTGTCTAGCACTTTAATGATACGAGTTTTATCTATCGTCCGAATCTGGTCGATGACAATCCAGCCATCTTTATCATTATGGTTTACCTCTACCCGCGTAGGATATCGTTTGGATTGGCTTGTTATTGGTGCCACGACTACTGTTTGAAGATGCTTATTCATCTCATTGGGAGAAATAACAACACAAGGTCTTGTTTTCTTTATCTCACTCCCAACTGTAGGATCCAAATTGACCAGAATTATCTGATATTGTTTTATTTCCATTCCTCAAAGTTTTCATCTTCAAACACATCACTCATCAGAGCCTTATCATCATCGTTCTCATGCATTTTTCGAAAAGAATCCTCCCATCCTTTACGAATCTCTGTCTTTGGCTTGAGAATCATATATCCCTTTTCCATGATCACTTCAACGGTATCCTTGATGTTATACCTCTCAATAAGCGTCTTGCTTAGTCTTATCCCCCGAGAATTACCAACTTTTATTACTGAAATATCCATAGTCTTTTGTTTTTAGTGTGCATACAAAGTTATTACATTTTACATGCAAATCAAGAAAACTCTGTAAATATTTTTATTGGTTAAATCCGTAGTCAATTAATTGATTTCATCAACATTGCACCACCCTTGAGGACGTTTTTACTTCACTTTTGCAAAGGCCAAAATATGTGCGCTCTAAAATGAGGGCTAACGTCCGCGGCTATGTCCAGTGTGGGTTTTAACCACGCTACTTTATCCACCGACAACCAAAGATAATAGAAAGTACTGAGCTTTGAAAACCACTACAACCCACATTGGGTATAGCCGTTGTTAGCCCCCGTTTTTTGTTCATCACAGATAAAGTTCTAGTTATTTTTTTGCCACTAATTATAAATCCAGTATCCTTTAAACTGACCTTTAGAGTTGTATTCAAGAGTAGGGAAAGGTAATTTAATAAATGTCATTCCTTTAAATAAAACCTTTAAAAATTTTGAGTTTGTTTTTATTTTAGTCCAGTCTATATCAAGCGAAAATAAGTATTGCCTATACCGTTCCGTCACTGGTATCGAAACACCATTATAACTTGAAATATTTTCAAATTCGCCATACATACCATTAGCACCGTATCCAAAAGCTATATTGAACCATGCAGGTAAAGACTGCTTCCCAAAAACCTTATTTACAGGCATTGAAAACCAATATGTATGACCATTATAATCTTTTAATAATCTATTCAAAGTGGTTTCACCATAGTACCCATTTGAATTTTTTGAATATTGCGATTCCCAATAACTAAATTTATACTTTACCACTTGTTCCTTGAATATTAATTCTTGCCCAAGCACAAGAGCCGAACCCATTGTATTAGCAGCAATATCGCCCCACGAAAAACCATAGCCTTCATGTATACCATCCATTATTTCAATAGGAAACTGAAGAACAAACCCCAAAGTTGAGCCAAAAATAAGTGCTTCTTTTCTTGTGGTTCCCATCTGCAATAAACCATAATAACCGATATAGCTATAAACATAAGAACCAAACATATGACCAAATTTGTCAACCTGTAGATACCCTTTGTTATCATTATAAAAATGAAATGAAACTTTTTCTTTGTCTTTATACCATGAATTATTAAGCAGGTATATCGAACTAACATAATAGGCACTTGTAAAAGCGACAGCCTTAAAAATTGTTTTTTTCTCAATTTTACTTGAGTCTGTTTTCATATCAATTTCTTGTGCCTCGATTCCCCTTGCGGTTAAACATAAGATTGATATAATTATACAAATAGTGTGTTTTTTCATTTTTTCAAATCGATATTTCATCTTATCAATTCAGCATACGCTATGCTCATAAAAATATTCCATTTTCTATATTCTTTGATAACTCTTTTATAAAACGAGCCATTGTTGCACCATCAATAACGTCATGGTCTAAAAGAACGGTCATATTTAAGATTTCTCCAATTTCAATTTTATCATCAATAACAACTGGCTTTTTTATTATAGAACCAATTCCAAAACAAATGGGATGTATTGATATTGGGATGAACCAACCATTTATTTTTCCCATCATTCCCAAAGAGGTTATTGCCACATTCCCCATATTTTTAAATGCACTATTTGGTCGGCGTAATAATAACTTCCAGAATAATAGCCTAATGAAACCTGGTAATAAGTAATATAAACGTTCAATTTGAGTTGACTTGCGTTGAAGTACAATATCATTTTCTGTCAGTAATTCATTTTTTGAAGCACTAATTTGGTAAGTAATGTCTTCCACACTCTTTTCACTTGCTTTTTCAATAACAAGGGGGATAGGAACTTTTTGCCCGTTTATATCTTTTTCTATCAAATAGGAAACATTAACGTCGTTGAATGTAATGATTTTGCGTTTGCTCACAAGATATGCGGCAACACATTTATTCTTATTAATTGTATGACTGATAACTTTAACTAACCATGCCGAAAATGATACTTTATTATTATCCCTTTTGTACTTTTTAAATTTCACTCTGCTTGCAGAAACATCAATTTCTAACAAAGCTGCAACGTGATGTTTTTTCTTTCCAATTTTAGAAATGTCAATTGTTGCAATCCTTGACTTTGGAAATATTTGAGTTTCAAATTTTAGCATTTATCTGACTATCATTTATGTTGTTGCAGTCCTAAAATGGGGGCTAACGGGTAGCTAGGCCGCACCTGCCGAAGGTAGGTGTGGTTTGGGTATTGTTAAGGGCAGCTTATTTTAATAGTTATATTGTCCGTTGGTAGCTGTATTTTACTCATCCTCAGGACGCTTTTTGATATTTTTTGTTTTCGATATGGACATCAGTAATTAACTTCAACTTGTATATACATATCAATCACAAACAACATTTGGAATTCAAATATACTTATCAGCACAAGTTATAATGTCAAATGCAAAAAATATCCGACAATGTTGACTAATTGAGCAACTTTATTCATATCTTTGCGACATGGTAAGAATCTTCTTTAGAACACCTGCTTTTGACAAATTCTATGACTCGCTTAATGCACGAGCCCAGAAGAAGGTGGATTATGTTCTCGATCAGATTCGCAATGAAAGGAATATTAGCACGAAATTTGTAAAGCGCCTAGTCAACACTGACTTTTATGAAATGCGAATATCTGTGGACAATGAATACAGGGTTATTATCTTTGCTATTGATAACAATAACATTATTAATGCAAATGAAATTTTCCTATTAAATGGCTTTATCAAGAAATCAACCGCTGATTACGATAAACAAATCGCGATAGCACAAAAAATTATGGAGGACAATTTATGAATACAATAGATCGAACTAAATTGAATCTAGAAAAGATCAGAAGTTTGCCTACTTTTAACGATCTTCTTGACGAAAAATACGGTAAAGTTGGCACTGCATCTCGTGAGAAATTTTCAAAAGAGTCTCAAGCTTATTATACTGGCCAATTAATCGAGGAGGCTCGGAAAAAAGCACATCTTACTCAAGAAGAACTTGCCAATCGTGTGGGATCAAATAAATCTTACATATCACGTGTCGAGAATGGTAAAACCGAACCAAGGGTATCTACCTTTTATCGCATTGCAGCAGCTTTAGGTTTATCTGTCGAACTTAATCCATTCAAAGTCTAAGTCCAACCAAGAATCGGACATTCGCTGAACTTGAATATTTTCATTCTTCATCGGCAGACTAAAACCCCACGATCATTTCTTTCTTTGTTTTAAGGTTATAGGAACCAAAATACGTGCGTCTTTAGTTGCCCCTAACGGGTGGCCAGACCGCGCCCACGAAGTGGATGTGGCTTGGGTATAGTTAGGCCGCGTGTGTTTTTATTTATCGTAATGATATCTGCAGCTATAAATTAGAATTTCTTCATCCCTTACTTTATAAACTAATCTATGCTCTCTGTCAATTCTACGCGACCAAAATCCGGATAAATCATACTTAAGTGGTTCTGGTTTGCCTTTGCCTTCAAATGGAGTTCTTTGAATGTCTCGAATTAATTCGTTAATCTTTTTCAACATGTTCTTGTCTTCTGTGAGCCAAGAAGTGTAATCCTCCCACGAGTTTTTAGAGAAAGTAATAATCATTTCTCTTCTATTAGATTCTTACGAACTTTCTTTCCTTCTTTGATTTGCTTAATTGACTCGTAAAGTCTATCAGCATTAGCTTTGGAACTTAAAAGATGAACTGTCTCCATTATTGAATTATATTCGTCCAATGAAATCATAACAGTTCCGTTCCCTGTTCCCCTTTTGATAATTAAAGTTTCGTTGTTCTCTTCAACGCTATCAAGGAACTTTTTTAATCCTGTCCTAAATTCGGTATAGTTTGCAGCAATCATGTCTGTCGTTTTTTAAGTTATTAATCAGGTACAAATATAAGTACCTTTTTAAGAACAAACAAATCTTGCACTATTTTGTTTAATGCGCTTCTCACATGTGGCCTAAAGTAAGCGATAAACACTGTTGTGCTGTGTTGCGCCGCGGGCAGCACAATGGTGTTTATCACGTGTTATCGGCTGGCATTGTATTTTATAACTCTTTCTGTTTTAATATGATTAAAATAGCATTTTGCCGTTTAAAATATTAATTCCAAATTCTTTTGCTACACTACTCTGCTTGAATGGATTGATTTTTTGAATTGTGCCGTCATATTTAAAAAACGAACCTGTGTTTTTAAACCAAAAGGTTATTCCTGCTTTAAAACATTGCTCCCGAATATCTAAAACCCAATCGTAATTACATATACGAGCTTCTCGTCCTGTTTCACCACCTACGGTAACATGCTCAATACCGTCAAGATAAGCCGATATATCAATAGCGCCCAAAAGTGGTGCAGCTGCTATAAATCTCCTTTTAATGGGGTAGGATAGAAACAAAGGCAGTCGATAATCAGCTGATTCCTGATTTTCAATGGTGCACCCTATATTCACATTATCATATCCATCACCCCAATCGTTTGGGAGAAAAACATTAAAGCGGTCTATGCGCTTAGTTAAAATCAAAAAGTCAAGGTCAGTTCGTTTCTTTATCATTGCCCAAGCTTCTGTACGCCATTCATCAGCTTCTGCAATAAAAAAATCGCTTGCGAAACAAGTCGCAACAATCTTTCCGCTTTGAATTTTATATATACCTTTTGTCGTTTTAGCTATGGGTTTATCAAATTCGTTCGTTTTATGTACATTATTTTGTCCGCAACGTTTTGAGAAAGGACCATAGAAATAGCAGTAAGTGCAACCATCGCTTATTTTATAACAACCAGTCCACGGTTCCCAATTCATATTACTGTGCAGCCAAAGGTGTAAAAAACTCAATTAAATTTTCTTCCGGATCTCGCATGTGAACAACTCTCATTCCCCAGTCAGGCATATCAGTCGGTTCATTAATAAAGTTAATTCCTTTTTCTAAAAATGATTGATAGGTATCATCAACATTCTCTACTTCAAAAACAACCATTGATTTTTCCCTATAACCAATCGGTTGCGTTTTTTCATCATTTCCAACAGCTGAAGCCATAAAATCAGAAAGGAAAATGGCAAATCCTTCAATCCCGTCTGCCACTTTAAATGCAGCATAACATCCGTTTTCATCTCCCCATAGGGTTTCTAATCCTAATTGTTCTGTATAAAATTTAAAACATTTTTTGTAGTCTTTGACTAATAATCTTACGCTACTGAATTTCATAAATATTCAATTTTAATTTATTTCTATTATTTTATTTAATGTTCATTTTTTTACTTCATTATCCATTGTGAAACTTTTGCTTGCCGATAACGGGGGGCTAGAGCGCGTGTGCCGAAGGCGCATGTGCTTTGGGTGGTGTTGTACGCCGTATTTATTTGCGACAAATATAATCTTTTATTAATTGATCCCTTGTTTTTTCTTTACCATGTGAGGGTAAGAATAAAGAACATCCGGTCTCAATCAAATTACCCCAACTATCAATCAAATCCTCAGAACTTATTATAAATGGGGGAAATACAGAGGATTTAAACACTCCAAACATACAATCCCCAACTATGGCTATCTCATTCTCTATTATCAAACTCATCGAACCTGATGAATGCCCCGGAGTATGCATTAAATATGCATGAATATCTTCCAATTCAAAATCATATCGGTCATGAACTAATATATCGGCGGAAAAACCACGATATTTCTTCAATCGCATGAAGGTCTTGCCAAATATTGAAGAAATCATCTTTGTCATGATATTGCTTCCAACTATCTCAGGATTAATACCATTTAATAAATTATCTTCCTCGTTACACTGAATGTATACTAAAGAATTGTATTTCTCTTTTATACGCATTGCATTGAAAGCGTGATCATAATGAGCATGTGTCAAAATCAAAATATCAATCCGACCATTGCTATATTTCTCTATGCGTTTGTCGAGTTTTTTCCAATATCCCCCTGTACTCGTATCTATTAATATAGACTTCGTATCTGACGTTAACAAAAACACATTGCTTCGTCCAGATATTAGGCGTGTTATTCTATATCCACTTATGGTCTTCCAACTTTTCATCATTTGCAAAATAGATAATTGAACCGCTTTTTAATATGGCGTACAACGGCGAGCCAGGCCGCGCCCTAAGCGAAGGCGTAATAGCCTGAGTGGCAGCCTGTGGCTAAGCTGATGTTATACCTCGTTTTTTTTTATTCTTCTTGTCTTTTTCTATAAATAAAACATCCCGCTTCACTCGGATGATCTTGAACATAATCATCTTTATCCTCATTCTTTAGCAGATTGATTATCATGAAATCACCGCCTGCCGCAGTTGTAAAAATTATCCCGAAAATCAGCAAACCAAAATTGCCAATAATTATTGCGAGGATCCCTGGAATAAAACCTAGTATTATCGCTGGCATTATAGCGCCAATTATATACTCTTTGACTTTCAATGGTTCCTTGCAATGACAATATGGGGTCAGCATCTTCCAAAGCACACCGAAACGAATAGATTTGAATCCGTTACTAGTAAATCGAGACCAAACTATCCCATGAATCAACTCATGCAAAACTACGCCAAGGGTAAAGACAAACAACAAGCCAAAACCCATCAACTCTGGTGATAGGATTTTTGTTAAACCTCGGATATCGGATAAGTTAAATCCCAATCCCCAAATCAGAAAGTACGGTAATCCAAAAATCAACACCGTAGGAATCATAAAAAGAATCGCAAACACGTTTGCCTTTACCAAATCAATCGTAAGTTTTTCTTTATTATAATCTTCAATTTTGTCTATCATCTGAATAATTTAAATACGTTTCTTACTAGTTGCACAATCTCCGAGGCACTATATCAGATACTATTCAATAAAAATCGCCCCAACTATCCCAATACCCGCTCCAATAATCAACGAAAATATTGACATCGGAATGATGGCCTTTTGCTCTTTGGAGAAAACAATTATCATCACTGGTATTGACATCAGGAAAGCAATGCCTGCACCCTTTATCCAAGGTGCAATGTCAACATCGACAAATGGAATTATCAGACCCAAAACAAAATAATGCACAAATGCGGAAAGGCAACTCGTTTTGTCCAACTTCTGAATTATCATCGGTACTACATCAATCGTGCCCGCAACCAATCCAATAAGGATTGCAATCAAAAGGTCGTTCATTTTATCAATCTATTATGTGGTTAATGAATCCATCGATATAAGCTGAAATAATCGTCCAAGTTATCTGAAGTGGTCTTTCTCTATCTGCTGAAACCGAAGTCTCAATTCTTTCTTTATCAAACATTGCACCACTTCTGAGGCTGTTTCTTGCAGATACCAAAATAGCGGGCTCTAAAATAAGGTATAACAGGTGGCCAGGCCGCGCCCACGAAGTGGGTGTGCTTTGGGTATTGTTAGGCCGCGGCAATTTTTGTTGTTCGTTCTATTGTAATTGTTTGTATTTGCATGCTGTGTCAATCTTAATCGACAATTCGTTGCCTCTGCTTAAAATATCGGCCAATGTCGTCGGTGATAAATTGTCCAGTAATCAATCAGATTAATCGGCATTATAACACCTCTGCTGAGTTAAGAAAGTTCTAATCAGTATTTCAATTATCCGTTGATTGCCTAAAGTCTCTACCAGTAGCCAATATTAGTCATGCTGTGCAATCCCAATCCGCAATCAATCATTATTAATTGGAATTCCGTTGCTTCTTTCTAAAATTCCAAGCAACATAGTCGGTAATAAGTATTCACTAATTATTGATAGTTTATTTTTTTTCGAATTTAATCGGATATTTCAAAGTTCTTCTTCTTCTTCTTCTTCTTCTTCTTTGTAAGATTCAAGAAGTTCTATTGTATTCAAGTCATTCCCAAGTATTCCTTTCTTTAGTCAATGAAAAAACCTAGTTTTCTAACAACTTTCTTAATAGCCTAAATACTTGATATTTTTCTGAGGATTGTTTAAATACCAGTGAGGTAGTAATACAACCTGCGCTCATTGCAATTGCAGCCGATAATGGTATTTGCAATTGCCCGTGTTTAATTGTGCCTATGACAAGAATGATAACCAAAAAAATGAAGCAGACAAATGTCACTATCAACGCAGTTTTCGAAATACACAAATTACGTTTTAGATCTTTTTGCTCTTTATCCCAATCAATGTTTTCAAGTTTCTTTCTAAATTTTACTTCTGATTTGGAATTTCCACTTGAATATAGTTTTATCAAACTATTTGTAATACTCTCTGTATTTTTACTCATCTCGATAGTCTTTTTTTATTTACACCTATTGGTTTTGTATTTTGGAGTCTTGCCCTATATAGCATCATAAATTTGCAGTTTTATGAAATAAAGATATGGGTTTTCGATTAATTTTAAAGGTTTTTATCAATTTATTGCATTGATAATCACTGTGCTGAATGCTTTTTCAGGGTTGATTAATAACCTTTGGATTATCAGTGTTGTCAATCAATAACCTATTTTGTAATAATGCGTATAGCCAAGAAAAGTGCTTTCTTTTGCTGTGGCCTAACGGGTAGGAAGGGCGCGCCCACGAAGTGGGTGTGGTTTGGGCAATGTTAGGCACAGTTATTTATTTCGTATATTCAAAATGTAGTCTTTAATTCTTAAGATGGTTTCCTCGAATAATTGATAGGCTATGATTGGTTTTTCTGGTAACAATATCTCATAAAAAATATATTCATCTACATATTTTTTATCTAAAGCATCCTTTAATAATCTTAATTGAGCGTCGTTTTCAATGTTCGATTTTGTGTTTTCCAATGTGACTAGTAAACTAGCCAAACATTCTCTGTCTTCAAGAGTTGAATGCTCATTATTTTTGATTCCCATAGATTCTTTGTAACCCGGTTCAAATTCCCATAATGCTTTTGTCATTCCATAACCAATCCATTTCTCATCCGTTGCAACACTAATGGATATCTCAGATTTTTTTTTGATCTCAATTTGAGGATTGAAATACCAATCCTCAGTGCTTTTGTTGGCCTTTTTTAATATTCTGTTCATTGAACTTTTAATGTGGTCATTGTTCCGATTAAGAATCCGGGCGATAACTATTTCATCTAAAGCTTTATCAAAATTACCCGTTGCGTCATAAGCATCTGCTAAAAACCAATGTGCCATGTAGTCAATATAGTTGTTACTGATGGCTTTTTTATACCATTCCATAGCAATGATCAAATCACTCTTATTTTCGTAGATTTGTCCAATGTATGTCATGACTAAGAATAGTTTGGGATCAGCGTTCAATGCCAATTCATAATAAAATAATGCACTGTCTGGATTGGTTGAAAAAAAACTTTCGGCTTTATTAAATAATGGCTTAGATTGTTCGGTAAGCGTATATGCTAGTGTTTCAATATTGGAATCAGTTGAAACACGATAACAATCATGACTATTTAAATTATTTGAGTAATCCTTGCAGAGAATTGGCTTGTCTAAAATTTTAATTTCATATCCCAATTTGGAATCCGACATTAATTGAAAAATTTCAGATGTTGAATGAATTTTCTGAGAATCTATAGCAGTAACCATTAGTAAAAATCCAAAAAGTAAAAATGTTTTTTTCATGTTTCAACAAATATTAGGGTACGTTTTCTTATAATTCTGACTAACGGTAAAAACAAACATTGATAATCAAGTAGTTATAAAACTTAAATCTTCGCTTGTTACCCCGTATTTTTCTATTTGTTTTCTAATTCTTTTGACTACTCCGAGTTTCCTCTTCTCATCCAGA
>Ga0209512_1004973_pt1 | contig 11274 bp, 6 predicted proteins | sample frozenSSSSmetaG_FD_184142 | JGI IMG/M metagenome (GOLD analysis project Ga0209512, IMG submission 184142) | Glacier valley bacterial and archeal communities from Borup Fiord, Nunavut, Canada, to study Microbial Dark Matter (Phase II) -... | ecosystem: Environmental > Aquatic > Freshwater > Ice >... | reverse complement strand
GCCTTCTTTCGCAAGCACTTTACCGCTTGTGTTATTCAGTACACCTTTAAAAAGATGGGCAGGAAGGTTTTCTGAGCCAAGTTTTAGAGTAAAATCACCTGGTGTAGTAATTACTTCAGCTAATGATCCACCCATCACGTCTTCAAGCGGAAACCCGGTTTGCATCACCGAAAAATGGTTTTCATCAAAATAGAAAGTCAAGCCATCAACAATTAATTTGCCGCCTGATTTCACAAAATGCCGAAGCTTTTCCCAGTAGTTTGAAGCAATGGACAATTGATGCGATAAAATTATGGTTTCGCCTACGTGACTGGGTTTATCCCAATTAAATTGACCCATCTCTCCAATATTGGTAGTAATGCCGCACTCCGTCACAGCTTCGTACCACGAAATCACCGATTTTTATCATCGCACCTTCGGTCCTGCCTTCAATTTGCTCCTTTTCTTTTCTGTCGGCCTTGGCTTTTTCCATCCAAAACGACTCTTTGGAATATAGAATATAAACTGGCGATTCGACAGGTTTTGCATTCTCGAACAAAGCTTGATTTTTGCTTAATTCATTGGCCACCGAGCCTGCAGCAAGCAGACGGTCAGATGGTTTTTGCTGGTAATCAATCATGGCCCACTCACCGGCCTCACCACCAACTGCCCTTGGGTTTAATGTCCAAAACACAGTTCCCTTGGAGCCTGAACCAATGGAAACCCACAGCCATTGGGTAATTTCGTCTTTGGTTGGGCACATCGGGACAAAACCGCTGTAGGTGTTGTTCCCGCCCTGCAACTCTGTAACCATAAAGGGTTTGTCGCCGGCACCCATGCGAATCAGGTCGCAATTGGCAGATAATACCATCGAATATTGGTTCCGGTTGAAAAAGGTGTAATGCCAGCTTGGATGGCAGGAAGCCCCGAAAATAGTAAGGAACTTGCGCCATGCTGCAAAATCGAGTTCAGGAATGTTAATAAAAACATCCTGATTATTGACGTGTATTTCGTGATTGTCGCATGTCTTTCGGATTTGGTCCGTAATCCACGACAAATACCAGGTTATATAATTCCTCTGAAAAATCTTATCTTCCAATGGATTATCAATTTTATAACCTTTGCTTTGATAAGCAGTTTGAACTTGTTGTTTCTGCCATTCGGTTTTAAGGCTGTCCGACAGATTGCTTTTGGAGTACATGCCATACGAACCCGGCTCATTTTGAATGACCCAGCCATAAAGCGATTTGAAACTGCCAAAATGCACCACCATGGTCATGATATATTCCTCAAGCTTGAGGAGGTGTTCCTTGCTTTGCGGAAGCTTTTCCAGTCGCCAGTCCGGAGCTATTTCTTTGGGATATAAGGTCGCAAATATTTTGATCCCATACTTTTCAGCCATTTTAAAAGCAAAATCATATCGCTCAAAATCCCAGGTCCCGTCCGGTTTGTGCATGTGAGTTTCGATCAAAAAGACCCGGCAAACCGTCATTTTCTGATCATGTAAGATTTTGAACCAGTTCTCCACATCCTCATTGGTTTGACCGGGTTCCAGAAAAACCTGCGCACCAATCACCGGAAGTCCTTCCTTTTGTGCTTTGATTGATAAGCCAAAAAGGATGAAAGCGAATGTGAAAATGATGTGCTTTGTTTTCATATTTATTTCTATTTCAGTGGTTTGTTATTGACCTATTTTTCTATTATCAAGCCTCAATATTTTTTTATCCTGATATTGCGGTATTCAATTGTCATTGGCGGACCAACATGAACCTGAACAATTGTTTACAGCTTCCCAAGTCACTACTTGCGGCTGCCAGGTTGGTCCGTTTACGCTCCATCTCCCATTTTCGAAATGCAGCGGTTCAATACCAAGCTGTTCGCGGGTTTCAGCGTAAAGCGGAAGATGATCGAAAGCAACTACGGTTTTTCCTTGTAACCAATAATGGCAGCAAATCCAGTCTTTGCCATCATGGCCTTCAAACACAGCATTGTGTCCTACTTCAACGTATGGATCGTTGGTATCTTTGTACTTTATGTGGTCGAAACCTTCTCTTTTAGCTAAATCCTTTCTGAATTCGTTTTTCCGTGATCCAAAAATCGGATTGCTTGAAGCAAGCTTTCATGGTCCAACCGGACTTTCAGCTTGCATTACACCCACTTCGTAACCACGTGTCCACGACGAAAAAAACATCCAATACGAACCGTGTCGTTTAATTACAAAAGGGCCTTCGATGCCGGCATACATCCAATCCGGATTTCCGGAGTCTTTTGGCCCAATTATCTTGGCAAAACCGTTCAACCCATTGTTATCATTTAATAATTTCCCGGTTTGCAAATCAATTTCAGCCTGATACAAACCATCGCCGTTGCAATAAAGATAAGTGCGTCCATCGTCGTCGGCAAACAGTGTGGCATCGTTGGTAAAGAATTTATCTATTTCCAGTCCATTGGCTGCTAGCAAAGTATATTTACCATCAATTTCTTTGGACGAAAAAATCCATATTCTATGATCGTCTCTTCGTTGAGTTCCAGTCTTTGGACCTTCGTGTCCTGAATTCACTGTCAGATAAAAAGTTCTTTTTATTAGGTGTATTTCAGGAGCCCAAAATCGACCGTTATATGGACAATCTTTCGGTAGTTTTGATGCATCAATAATCCAGGCTGCATCTTTCCAATTCAATAAATCGTCCGAAACCATCAGGCGTACACCCGGATTTTGTCCACTCCAAATGGGTTGTGAAGTTCCTGTCATATACCAACGTTGGCCAACTTTCAAAACCATGTTGTCACGCATTGACTGTGAAAAATCGTGAGTGATTGGATTCTTGTAACGAAAGCTTTGCACTGGTTGTGATTCTTTCTGTGCTTGCAGTGATACAGCAACAAATAGAAATCCAACGGCAAGAATTGTCTTCAAGCTGATTATATTCATTTGTCAGTACTTTTATATCCAACCAACATCAGTGGTCCCATTAAACCCGAAGGTTTTAATGGCATATCTTTGTTCAGAATGGTTTCGATGGGTGAAGTAGTCCAAAGACTTTTAACAGTTCCGTATTGGATCAAATCGCCAATAAAGCGGTTGCGACAAACGGTGGCCACTCTTATTTCAAGCTTATTTTCTGCCTTCAACAGGCAGGAAACATCAAGTCGGGTATTGGCTTGCCAGGGGTATGCCAGCAACTTCCCATTTAGAATCACTTCTGAAGTTGCACTCAGGTCACCCAAATCCAGTAAGATTAAATCGCTTCCGGAAACCATGTCAGGGGCATTGAAATTAATCGTGTACTTCGCTTTTCCGGCAAAGTATTTTATCGCCGGATTATCGAATTCGGTTAATGATTTCAGCGCGGTTACCTCTACAGGCTGAATCACTTCATCGGATATAGGGAAAAACTCAATACGAATTTTTACATTCCCCAGTTCAAGGATTTTAGGCTGAGTTAGTTTTGTCGTGATAACCTTGTTGTTATTGGTGGTGAAAGCATAATCTCCAGTCAATTCACTTGTAAATGTAAATTGACCCTGATTTAAAGCAGCCTGAGGAACCTGAAATGTAGTGTCAGCAAGTTGTTGCTGCGGAAAGAGTTGTTTTCCGGCCAATAAAACCTGCTGAATGAAATTTACAGGGACTTGATTTTTAAACACAAATAGCTTTGATTCGTATGGTTTGAAAGAAACAGGAATTCGGGTTTGGTTTTTCTCGATGGAATAGATGGCTGGTTTTGCTACAACTCCATTTTCAGCATTCCAGATTTCAGGAGCTTTACCGGCAACACGGAATAACAATTCACGATTCAACGCTCTGTTTTGCTGATTGAAAACAAAATAGATGTCCATATCATCCAGCTTTTTATGGATATACATGATTTCTTTTGCATCCTGCGTGTTGGTGGTCAGGTCAGGAATAACATTCAATTGCTTAAATACTTCCGCAAGCGGTTTTCCTGAAATCATTTTTCCCTTGCCATAACTATTCTCGCTGGTGTTGCCCCAAACTTCATTGGCTAATTTATTGAAAGCAGCAATCTCATTTTTATAGTCGGTTAGCGACAACATTTCCAGCGGTTTTGGTCCATAAACAACGGCACCGGCTTTTACCAATTCAGCAATTCTTTTTAAGGTTGAAAACTCCATTTTGGTGCTGTTATGCAACAACAGTAAAGAAAAACGCTGGTTGCCGCCAAGTGAAAGATTACCATCGATCACTTTGATTTTCGAATTCAACATATCGATGTTGCACGCGTTGGGCCGAATGCCATAAGGTAAATCGGTTACAAAGCTTTTGGTGAAAAATAATGGCAATTCATCACCTGTATAAAACAAGACGTCAACCACAGGTTCTCCTTTTTGAAGGATGTATTGAACACGCGCCTGGTACTTCAGCCAATCCTGGTTAAATTCCCACACCGGATTGTTGCGGTTATAGTGTCCGCCAAACTTACCCAAAGTCATGCCAGGTTTAAGATCGAAAGGCTGGTGGATATAACTATGCAAAATTATTTGGTTCACACCCGAACAGAAAGCAGCATCGCCATAAGGTTTTAAATCGCCGGGTGCTTCGGAGTAATGAGCGTTGCCTGTATATGCTTCAGAACCAATAATTTGTTTATTGAATGCAAGAGCCGAAGAAGTTGGCATCGTAATAGCAGGCTTGTTTGCAGCTTGATAATCAAGCAGATTATTTGAATTTGCACCGGCCCAAAATTCAGTCATGGGCATATCAATGTATTCGTTTGACTTTAACGCATCCATGGGAGGATAGGCGCCCCAGCCGCCATAAATGGCCTCACCATGGTATTCCATCTGGTTTCTGTGGCTCAATTCGGCAAAATGTTTGTAGAATTTTTGGTCGATCAGGTCGCCAATGGTTTTTCGAAAATCGAATAAGAAAGCTTCTGAAAGCTCAGTATTCCCAATAGTTTCGCCGCATAAAACCGGAATCCAGGGGAGAATGCTATACCCTCTGCGGTTTTTGAATTCTTTTGCGAAATCTTTCGACCAGGTTTGAAATTGTGCCTCCCAACTGTCCATCAGGAAGAACTTGAGCGCATTGCCTTTGTACTTACCTGCAGCCTCAACCAGTTTTTTCGCGTAGCTATTGATATGGACATTCAGTGCAGATGTGTCCATTTTATCCACCTCCAAGCCCATCCCTTCAGGAGATGCAGGGTCAACCATCACTCCGGTAGAAGTATAGCCGAAACGAATAATCTGCCATCGTCCTTTTGGCGCGTTCCATTTCAGCGTTCCATCGGACGACATATAACTTGTAACATCAATAATCGAATTTTCCGAAATGGGTTGAATCGTATTTTTTGTATTTGCATCCAGAGCATTTTCGTTCAAGTCATAAACCGAAGCAGTTTTCTCAAAAAAGGAAGTTACCGGAGGCTGAAAAAGCGGTAAATCGCGGTCATTCAATAATTCAAATTCAGCAATTGGCAGCGTATCAAAATAAACAAAACTTGTTTTTACCAATTCGAGGCGGAAATATTTGGATTTTGTTGCAGGAAACGATGCTGTGACAGCCTGGTTTATACCTGCACATTCCAAATCAGCCACTTTGGTAAATGTCTTTCCATCGTTTGAAGTTGATAACGCAAAAAAGAGTTTTACCCTGCCATTATCCACCAAAGGTAGATCCCAGCTAAATGACAAATGCGGGTAAATGACGAGTTTATTTGCTGTAAAATCAGCTTTAAAACGAACATCCACAACATGGTTTTTTTTGAAATCGATTTCACTTTTTGGATTTCCGTCAAAAAGCACATTTCCTGTAGATACCTGATTGACATTAATTTCAGGACTAGCCTCTTTAAACGAATTGGTATTTTCCTGCATCGGAAAAGCAACAACTGCTTCATCTCGGTAAAAATTTTGCACCTTGATGTGTTCCGCAAGCTTTACGCTCACTTCTTTTCCTCCATCGATGGAGGTTTTTGTCCAAACGTATTGCTTCATCGACAATTCGGGTTTTATCCATGATCCTCCGACAGTTGCAAAGCCGTCAATGGTCTGAATTCCAATGGTTATGCCCAAACGGTTTGCCTCCTTTAAAGCCCATTGGTACATTTCAATCCATTCGGGCGAATTGAATTTAACTTTCGGAACATCCACTTTTTTGGTGTAAATCTCGCCAATATTGAATATCGTAGCCTGAACAACACCCTGTGCTTTCATGGCTTCCAAATCTTTGGTGATACCATCTTTGGTTATGTTTCCACCCATCCAATGCCACCAGACATGCACTTTTGTTGAAGTTGGCGGATTCAGGAATTCGGATTTATTTAAAGTGGTTTGGGCATCCAGTACTGATGCAAACAGGAAAAGTATCAGAAAGCTCGTTAGTGTCGTTCTCATTTTAATCAGTAGTTAGAATACAAATTGTCAGTACGTTATAATTCAATTCAGTTCAAGAATCTGAACCAATCAATATCAATCGTGACACCAGGATCACCTGAAAATTTCAGCCAAAGTCCATGAACTCCCGACGTTGGTTTCACATTGGCTTGAACAGTCACCCATTCATCGGAATTTGAGGCAGCAGGAACATCTATTGTCGCGAAGGACGAATGCCAGGTTTGATCCATTACCAACTGAATTTTCCCTCCCTTTTTCTCTGGCTTTAACCTGATTTCAATCTTATTGATGTCAGAAGGGAAATCAATGTATTTATACACCATATGGTCACCATCTTTCAGTTTGGTCAACTGTTCTTCATTTGAAGAAAAAGCAGAAACATACGTATTCCCGAAAAGCAGACATGCCCATTCGGCCTGAATTTTAGAAGTTGCTCTCAATGGACCAGTAGCACCTTGTGATGTCATTTCCACTTCGTTGATACTTCCATCTTCATTGAAAGTAATTGGCTCAATACAGGCCTTGCGCATAACATAGCTGTTATTGGTTGCACGATGGTAGAGCACATACCATTTGCCTTTGAATTCGACGATTGAACCGTGATTGTTCCAATTATTCGGGTCGGAGTGACTGTTATCGACAATAACACCTCTGTATTTGAATGGGCCCATTGGTGAATTACTGGTTGCATAACCAATACATGACGGTGTATTCAAACGCCCCATATGCGCATAAATGAAATAGTAAATTCCATTCCTTTTTACCATGTATCCGCCTTCATGAAAATAATGTTCCTTTTCGGTAACGATATTGTCTTTTATTGTTGTGGTGTCTATTTCGGTCATGTTGGGTTTCAGCTTTGCCATTTTAGCGGTAAACTGACCCCAGATATAATAGGCCTGACCATCGTCATCAATAAACACGCAAGGATCTATTTCATTGATGCCTTTCGTATAGAATTTCTTTCCATTTGTAAATGGTCCAACCGGCGATTTGCTTGTAGCTACTCCGTTAGCATCGTTGCCCGGCTGACAGTAGTACATATAATAAGTGCCATTTTTGAACATACAATCAGGAGCGTAAAGTATGTTGTCGTTGTAGGAAACCTGATCATTCGCTCCTTTTGAAGAAAACACATCACGGGAAAGATCCCATGTTTTCAAATCGGAAGTTGAGAGTACATGGTGTGTCCATGAACAAAAGTATGTCGAACTCTCGTCGTTCGATCCGTATATATACAGTTTCCCATCAGCCCAGACATGAGCCGAAGGATCGGCAATATACACTCCGGGTGGAGATATAGGGTTTTGAGCAACAAGAAAGGATGCTGAAAGCATGGTTATAAGAAGCGTGCATTGAAAATATTTCATGACTGATATAGTTAATAAAGTATTGATATTAATATAATTACCACACTATTCTATTTTATAAACCCTAACGTAATCACAATACAAGGTTGCTGGCAATTTGGTAGATGCATCAGGAGATCCGGGCCAACTTCCGCCGATTGGAAGATTGATTAATATATAATGAGGCATTTGAAATTCCTGTGTGCTATTCACCCCGTCTAAAATCGAAACCTCGTGAAATGGTACCTCATCAACATACCATTTGATGCTGCCCGGTGTCCAGACAACGGAATAATTGTGCCATTTTGTAACATCAAATTCTTTTGAATTTCCACCTTTCATGACATGTTTAGCAGATTCGTCAGCCCAATGTGCTGTGCCATGAATCAGTGTTTCGGAATTAATGTGTTCAAAAATATCAATCTCGCCACATTTTGGCCAGCCGATTTGAGGAATGTTCGATCCCAAAGTCCAGAAGCAAGCCCATAAACCTTTGCCTTGCGGCATTTTGAAACGGCCTTCAATTTTGCCATAGGTCCAGTCAGCTTTATTCAAGGTGATTACACTGCCAGAGGAATATTCGAAAGTTTCAGCTTTTTCCTCTTTGGTTCCTTTTATCTGCTCTTTACGAACTGTAATTTCAAGTTTTCCTTTGTGTTGACGGGCATTGTCGGTGCTTTTGGTGTAATACTGCAATTCGTTATTGCGGACATATCCCAATTCATAATCCCATTTTGAAGGATCAGGTGCACCTTTGCCGTTGAACTCATCAGACCAAACCAGTTTGAATGTTTGCGAATTAGCAGCAAGGGTATAAAACATCCCCATAAATAAGATAAAGGCTTTCAACGTTGTCTTCATGTTTTTCGGTATATAAATTTTTTGGTTCGTTTTAAAATTTTCCTGAATTTAAGATTTTTCATTTTGCCGAAACCACAAAAGTGGAGGTGACTGCTTTCAATTTCAGTGGGAATCGCGTATAATCCTGTCCGTTCTTTTTTAGATACTCAACTTCTTTAATTGGTGTTGTTTCGCCGTTTGCAGGATTCCATAGTTCCGGGATAATTTTCGCCTGAACTTGGACATAGGTTTCAATCGAGTCATCTGAGGAGTTTGCGAAAAAGTATATATCCCGCTTATCCTTTTTCTTATGGATGTATGAAAACATACCTCCGGCACTTAACGGACATGGATTTCCTTCGAAAACCACATCCGCTGAAATATTTAAATTGTCGATTGTTTCTGACAGTAATTTTCCATCAGGTTTCCGAATAAACACTGCCCGGCCATTCATTTTGTTTGTCCTGATGGCAGACACACCTTCGGGCATTGGTTTGGAGGTATCTATTCCAAACATTTCTTTGATGATGGCCTGCACTTGAAGGTTATTTGAAAGGGTGGCCTTCTCACTTCCTACAAGTTCTGAGGCTTTTGAGGCAAGCAAAGAAGTAGCTATAACAACTCCTCCTTCATCATAATATGCTTTGATTTTTTGTAATGCTTTGAGAGAAATCACTTTCTGCCCGGGCAGAATAAGTACTTTATAACTTTGACTGTTCACCTTGTTTTCCAGTTCAAGTGTCGATCCATTGATTTTAATTTTGTCGCTCAATAAAAAATCAGGATGCATAAAAGTAAAGTCACTATGAACTTCTCCAAGCAACATTTCACCAATTGCCTGAAAGTCGCAGTCATAAGGAACAAAAGTACCCCAGCGCATTTCTTTTGTATATTCCGGAGCATCGAAATGATAAAATGCCTCTAAGTCGGCTATTGGATAAAAAATGGCAATATCAGAAATTCGTTTTCCTCCCTGGAGCATCATATCGCAGCGGCCAACCCATTCAGCAAAAGAAGTTGTGCCACCAAGTATATCTGATTTCGGGAGACCTGACCCCATTAATCGGTTAATCCCACGGATATATAATTCCATTAATCTACGGTATCCTTCGGTTTGTCCGGGAGGGGAGAAGCCACTAAAAGTTTCCGCTGCAACGATTGGTTTATCGTAATAATCTGCTCCGTCGCTTACCAGTTTAAATCCATCGCGTCCTGTAGGATATTTAAAGATTACATCGACCATTGGAATTGGCTGAGCCCGGTAGAATTTAAATGGGTCACCATTCATGTCCACCGGCTGTGGATCGTAGTTTCCCGGACAATGCCCCGAAACTGCCATTTTGTTCTTTAATCCCCAATCGGTAATTACTTTCGGGAAACCATCTGCCAGTAGTTCAGCACGTGTATCGAAAAATGCTATTCGGGCTGCTTCTGTTTCAGGTCCGATGTTTTCCCACAAAGCAGGGTAATAAATAGAAGGGTTAATTCCAAAACGCGACTTAAATTTCTCATTGAACTTTGCAGTCCAGGTGCGCTCTTCATCAAAAATACCTACATCGTCAAAAAATGTCTGGACGATGGTATTTCCGAAGTACTGGCCAACTTCTTTTGCAAATGGATCGTACACTTTTTGAACAAACCAATTCGCCGGCTCCGGATCTAAAAAGTCGGTGGCAGCGTTGTAGTCCAGTTCGCCGCCTTCAATCTTTGTGGTAACGCAGTCGAAAATCATGATTTTCCATGTTCCTGAAGGAACCTTCCAGTTCAAGGCGTTGTTTTTCATCTTTGGCATGAGGTCGATTCTTTCATGTGTAGCAGCATTCATGGCCACCACAGCCATAAGTGTACCATTTTCAGGAATAGTTTTTCTGATCTCTTTTGGTCCAGCAATACTTTCCTCGCTTTTTTCAAGAACCTTGCGACGGTACTTTTCAGGAGTAGTGTGGTTGGCAATTCCGCTTGGATAACCAATCTCGTCGTAGAAAATCACTTTTCGCCTTTTTTCCTTCGTGTAAGCCAAAATCGTTCTGAGCTGTTCAAAATATTCTTTGCTTTGGTATGCAGGAAGTGGCGCAGGTTTGGAACCTGGCTGATCTTCAGGAGAAGAATCGTATTTGTACGAAGTTACTCTTTTGGGTAATGTCATAAGCCAGGGCGATGCCCCTGCCGGAAAGGTTGCCTGAAGGCCGCTGCCAATATGCTGCATGTATGCGGGAGTACTAACTTGCTTTCCGGCAAAAGATTTATCATCGGTTGGAGAAATGATGATTCCACCAAAACCATATTGGTTATATATTTTGTCCAATTGATCTTGAACACTTGATGATTCTTTATAATCTGCTCCACCTGCACCCTGAAACGGATAGATTGCCCTGTATTCAAACGGTGGATTCTTAAAGTGTTCCTTAAAATCACTATTGGTTACAGGTTGAGCAAATGAACTCCAAATGGAGAACATTGCAAAGCAAAGTATAATTAATTTATTTCTCATTAAGCTTTTATTATATTGGTTTCAGAAGGAAAACTAATTAACTATCTCGATAATATTTCCTTTGTTCAACTCTCTAATTCACTGTTTCAAGGACACGTTTTTTATTAAAATAGTATAAATTTTGTATCGAATAAGTTTTAAATCGAACAATAGATATGTTGCATACCGATAGAAATAATTGAAACTAATTCCTCTTTTTTGAATTAGTTTCAATTATTTGATTAAACCATATCGAATCAGCCACCTGAATGT
>Ga0209512_1004972_pt1 | contig 11276 bp, 9 predicted proteins | sample frozenSSSSmetaG_FD_184142 | JGI IMG/M metagenome (GOLD analysis project Ga0209512, IMG submission 184142) | Glacier valley bacterial and archeal communities from Borup Fiord, Nunavut, Canada, to study Microbial Dark Matter (Phase II) -... | ecosystem: Environmental > Aquatic > Freshwater > Ice >... | reverse complement strand
TAGCGCGGCGGGACCAGTCGCGGTACTCGCATCGACGCCGACCGAGCCGACGCTCGTGCCCGAGACGCCGGGGCCGCCCGTGCTCTCGCCGTGAACGCCCGAGAAACCTTCGCTCCCGGTGCTTGTGCCGAAGACGCCGACGCGAGGGCTGATGCCGAGCACCCCCGAACCGTTGCCGTCGCTGACCGCACGCAGCGCCGCGGGACCGCTCAGCGTGTGCGCGTCGACGCCCACCGACCCGACGCTCGATCCGGAGACCCCCGGACCACCGGTGCTCTCGCCGCGAATCCCAGAGAAGCCTTCGCTGCCAGTGCTCGTGCCGAGAACACCGACATGCGAACTCGTGCCGAAAACACCCGGGCCGTTGCCCGCGTTGATGGCACGCAGCGCGGCGGGTCCGGTCTGCGTATGGGCGTCGACGCCGACGGAACCGACACTGGCGCCCGAGACCCCGGGGCCACCATTGCTTTCGCCCCGTACTCCCGAGAACCCCTTAGTCCCGTTGCTTCGCCCTAACACGCCGACGCCGTTGGCAGTTCCGATGATCGCCGTCCCATCGATACCGGTTTGCGTCGCGTCGAGAGCGGGAGCGGTCGGATCACTCGATTGGAAAACAGCCATTCGCGATTTCCTGTCTACAGCGCAAGAAGAGCCTGTGGGCGATTGAAGATCGGAGTCCAACGGTAATTCGAAAAGTGTCTCTCTGGCGTCACCTGAAGTCAATGCGGGATTTTGTGTTGAGCGGCTCCTAAGAAACAAGGTGCTTAAAGTGCAAGAAAAACGCGGCCGAGTCCGCACGGGCAACCCCATACGTTCGTCGTCGAGGTTGGTTCCTGCTCTCTGCCGACAACGCGTCCGTCAGGCCGGCGTCGTCGTCGAAGTGGTCGACGGCAAGCCATCGCGCGTGGCTCGCAGCACCTTCCCCATTCGCGACATCGATGCCGACGGTTCAATGGAGCCGTGAGCCCCATCGTCGATGCAGCCAGCCGCTCTCCATCGCCTGAAGTGGGGCCTGAGTGCCTGCGAGCCCGATCATGGAGGCAGCCGCTCGAACGGCCACACCGGCGATCGTCTTCTGCTCGCCGGTGCAATTCGGGCAGTACTCGAGGTCAATCTCCACGAGGAACTTGATCAGTCGGGCATCAACAGATCGCCAAACAGCCGCCGTTCGCCAGTGCCCGTTAGTGGCCGGACTGCGACCCTCACTTGGCCTTCTTGGCCACGATCTTGATTTCGGTGATGCCGTTATCTGGAATCAGCCGCGAGACTTGTATGGCCGTCCATGTTGGGTACGGCGGCTTGATGTAGATATTCTTCACCGCCACGATCGCCGGCATCTGCGTCGTCAGGTCAGTGTGAAAGCTGGTGATGTCGACGACATCGTCCCATGACACGCCAGCGCTGCGCAGGATGACCCCGATGCGCTCAAAGGCGCGGGTGTACCCGGCGCGCAAGTCTGTCTCGCCAGGTCGTTCACCGGCAACAACGCCAGACAGAGTCACCATGTCCCCGCTGACCATGGCGCTGGCGTATCCCCAGTCCTCCTGGAACTTCAACTCGGCCGGATCTGCGGCCATGATGACCCGAGCGTCCTCACGCCCCCCTGCCAGGGCCCCGGTCACTGGCAGCAGCGTCACGCCGAACAGGCATGCGATGAGAGGTCGAGTCATCATGGTCCCTCCAAGCTTGGCAATGGCCCCGAACGGCCGACGAGGTGGGGATAATAGCGGCGGCGAAGCTGATGAAGGTGCGCTGCCCTCGATCGAGTTCGACGACGGTTTAGTGGAGCCCCCAGATACCTGCCGCTCGCCAGTACCTGCTTCTGGCCGGAAGCCGGCGAACGGACCCTCACCGGCCGTGCATGCCACTGGTCGTCGCGCTTAGCCGAGCGGACCGTGATTCTCCAGGAGCCGCACCCGCTCGCGCAGGGCCTGCAGTTCGGTGCGCAGTTGCTCAATCTCCACGCGCCATTCAGGAGCCGGTGAGACGCCAACCTCCTGCTCGCAACGGGGCTCCATGTTCACTGCGTCCGCAGCCGGGCTAATCAGATCCAACCAGCGCGACTCGCGAGCCCCGGCGGCGCGCGGCAGCAGTTGCACCAATGGACCGCCGGACTCAAGCGAGCGTCCGGCGAGCTGTTGGAGGAAGCCTTCGACCGAACTGACATCGGCGAACCGATGCAGTCGTTCAGTCGTCGCGCGCAGTTCAGCCACGGTCTGCGGGCCCCGCAGCCAGAGAGCGGCGAGCAGCGCGACCGCTTCGCTCGGCACTTTCAGCACGCGGCCAATGTTCTGCGAATAACGCATCACGCGGGATCCGCTTGATTCGATCACCAGCGATAGCGGTTTGAGCCGTTCGATCGCGGCCTGGACGTCGATTTCCGATGTGTTTAGCACCGGATTGCGGTTGTTCCGCTGGTTGCAGCCCGCCGTCAACGCGTTCGACGACAGCGGATAGATGTCGGGAACCGTCCGTTCTTTTTCGACGAGCACACCGAGGATACGAGCTTCAAGCAGCGACAGTTGGGGATTCAAGGCGGGGCCGACCATAAGGGAAGGAGATCTCCAGAGCGTCCTCCACCTCGATGCCAAGGTATCGGACCGTGCTTTCCAGCTTCGGGTGTCCTAGCAGAAGCTGGACAGCACGCAGGTTCTTGGTACGCCGGTAGATCGAGGTCGCCTTCGTCCGCCGCATCGTAAGCGTCCCGTACGCCGTTGGATCAAGACCAATCTCATCTACCCATCCCCTGACTACCCTTGCATACTGCCTTGTCCCAAGGTGGTCAGATTCATGAATTCGGCTGGGAAACCGAAAGTCGTCGTTGGCCAAATGGGCTTTGGCGATCCAAGCAGCCACAGCTTCACGAGTTTGCACGGTGAGCTCGAACTGCACGGGTCGGCCTGTCTTCTGTTGCATGACTAGCGTGCGGGACGCAACGGCGTCCCCATGCCTAACGTCACGCACTCGAAGACCGACGAGGTCACAACCGCGCAGCTTGCTGTCGATGCCAAGGTTAAACAGTGCAAGGTCACGCACACGTTCTTGAAGCTGCAGACGCGTGCGGATCGCCCAGACGTCACGAACTCGTAGCGGTGCCTTCTGACCGACCAGCTTGCCTTTGTTCCAAGGCGCCCGTGTCGCGCACTGAACAGAAGTCATGATCATCTCAAACGTGGTTGAGGAGTGATGACGATGCTCCGTCGGCGCGGGTGACGCTAGACTCAGACCGACGGCCTTCCACCGACCCAAAGCGGTCATCTGCTCGGCGATTTCAAATGGCCGCTTTGCAGGGATTGCGGCCCATTAAGATGCGACCAGGCGGTGATGATCGTGCGGTCGCCGAGGGCGCCGCCGGGTCGAACCCCTGCGGGGCAACTCGAAACGGGCCGATCGCGGCATTGCACGAGCCGCTCTGGGCTATCTAGCGACTCATGCGCCGTGCGCTCAACCCCATAGCGAATCGTCTTAATGGCATGTATCAGCGGGAGAGGACACTAGTATGCCGATCGACATCATCGAAGCACCCAAACTGGCAGCGGTCGCCTCGGTCCATCTGCCCAACGTGACCGATCTTGAATTCGAAGCCTCCTTGACGGAGTTGCGCGAACTCGCGAAGACGCTCGGCTACAAGGTCGTTCGAACCTTTGCCCAGAACCGGAATACGTTCGATACCGCAGGCTATCTCGGCATCGGTAAACGCCACGAAATCCGTGCCTTCGTCGGTGGCGAGCTGCAGACCGACCAGGATGCGGAGGAGCCGACCGAGGGGCAAATCGTCGCCGAGTCGACCGGCGAGATCGAAGCACCCGCCATCGAAGTCCTGTTCGTCGACCATGAAATTTCCCCCTCGCAGGCCAGAAATCTTGAAAAGGCGATCGGCTGCGAGGTGATGGATCGCACGATGCTGATCCTCGAAATTTTCAGGCGCAATGCGCGAACCCGGGTCGCGGTGGCGCAGGTCGAAATGGCGCGGCTCGGTTATATGGCTCCGCGTCTGCGCGAAGCGGCGAAACTGGCAGGTCCGCAAGGACGGCAGCGTAGCGGTGTCGGTGGCCGCGGCGCGGGGGAGTCGCACACCGAACTCGATCGACGCAAAGTCCGCGATCGGATCGCCGCCCTGCAGCAGGACATCGCAGCCATGCACGTCGAGCGCGAGACGCAACGCGCGCGCCGGCAGGGAAACGAAAGCCCCTCCACGCTGGCGCTGGTCGGCTACACCAACGCCGGCAAGTCGACGTTGATGCGCGCCTTGACCGGCAGCGACGTTTTGGTCGCCAACAAACTTTTCGCGACGCTCGACACCACGGTTCGCGTCCTCGAACCGGAATGCGTGCCACGCGTGCTGGTCACGGATACAGTAGGTTTCATCAAGAACCTTCCGCACGGCCTGGTCGAATCATTCAAGTCGACGCTCGAAGAGGCGCTCGACGCGTCGTTGCTGCTGCATGTGATCGACGCAAGCGATCCCGGGTTCGAGAGGCAACTCGAAGTGACCGAAGACGTGCTGCGCGATATCCATGCCGATCATGTTCCGCGCATGAAGATTTTCAACAAGATCGACTACGTGGGCGACGTCGAAGCCCAGCGTGATCACGCAGCGGCGCTGCGCGGCAAATATCCGGACGCCCTCGTCATGAGTGCACTGCGTCCCGAGGATGTCGCTCGGCTGCACGGCCTCATCGTTTCGCATTTCCAGCGGGATCTCGTCGAGGAAGAACTCTTCGTGCCATGGACCGCACAACGGCTGCGTGGCGAGATCTTCGCCCACTGCGAAGTGTTGTCCGAGCGCGCGGATGCCGAGGGCGCCTTCTTCCGGGTGCGAGGCGCGGCGAGAGCGGTCGAGGGACTGCATGAGCAGCTAGGCTCGGCCAAGATTGCATTGGATGACCGGGCCTAGGCATCGATCGACTTCTGCTTGGCGGCTGCTGGAGGGTCGACCACCGAAATCCATCGCTCGACGGAACGATGTTTCTGTTGCAACCGTCCGCGCGCAAATTCAAGCCTTACTCCGAAAGACACAAACTTAAATGACCTGCTCCCTCCCAGCTGTGCCATCTAAAAGGTAGTGAAGTCGCTTAAAACAAACTCGTCGTCGGTAAGAGGGATCGAGCCCGCATAAAGAACGCTAGATACACCCCTCTAAGTGCAATCTTCGACCGCGTCTTGCATCCGGTAGAGGTTTTTGCCCATACGCTTCGCAAGATAAAGTTGACTGTCTGCTTTCTTGAGCACCGAGTCAGGGTCTTCGTCGCGACCGTCGGAGACGATGACGCCAATGCTGGCGGTAACCACTCGTACGTCGCCATCGATCGTGAACGGGACTTGCATCGCGTCGACAATTTTCGTTGCGACGTTCTCAGCATCGGACGCATTTGTTACGCCTTCGATCACCACGACGAACTCATCGCCAGCAAGCCGCGCAACCAGATCGGTCGCCCGGACGCATGCTTGAAGTCGGGCGCCAAACTGGCGCAGCAGCGTGTCCCCCGACGCATGCCCCAGCGAGTCGTTGACCTGCTTGAGGTGGTCGATGTCCAGATACAGGCACGCAAGCTTCGCCGAGTGTCGAAAACATCGCTGGATAGCCTGCTCCAATCGCTCATACAACGCAGCCCGGTTCGGCAACCCAGTTAATGCATCAGCACGGGCTTGCGAACGGAGGTTTTGTTCGACCCGCCGCCGGTTGGTCATGTCCGTCACAACGGAATACAGGCCGACTACCTTTCCGTTCACAAAGTCTGGTGTGTATGCGAATTTCCAGTGATGGGTCACACCCGCGACGTCGACCGCCCGTTCGAACACGACCGGCTCGCCCCGCAGGGCCTGATCCATCTCGTCGACGACAAGGTGGTAAGCCGCATCGCCATGCACCTGCCGCACGGTCTTCCCGACCATCGTCCTGAAATCGATTCCCTCGATCTGCGCGTGCGCGGCGTTGCCGAACACATATCGCTGTCCTACATCGATGTAAGAGACGAGTGCCGGCACGTGATCCGTGACCAGACGCATTCGCTCTTCGCGGTGGGCCAGCTCCTCGCGCGCCGCACGCAGATCGCCAGCGAGCAGCCGATACTCGGCTTCGCTTGCATTGATGCGGCGAAAACTGCTTAGGGCGAACCGTCCGCTGACCAGGAGGATCAAAAGGATGACGCCAAGAGCGACGGCTGCGACAAGGAGGTCGTCGATGAGACCGGCGGTCCATGCTTCGCTCGCCATCCCGACGGAGATGACCAGGGGCAAGCCGACCAAGCTTCGATACGAGAACATCCGTCTTGTACCGTCGATGATGCTCGTTGCTTCGTAAGTCCCGCTCGGTCCATTCTTCAACTGATCGAACAGTGGCGAGGTCGTGATGTCCGAACCAAACGATTCCTCGAAGCGTGGCGCCCTCGCAATGACCTTTCCATCTGTATGAGCGAGCGTGACCGTCAGTCCTGGCTCGAACAGTGCATTTTGAAAAACGCCTGCAAGCACAGCCGCGTCGATCGGTGCGGCGATGACTCCGAGCAAGCGTCCGGTCGACGACCGAACGGCTCGGCTGACGAAGAAAATACGTCGCTGAGACACCTTGCCGACATGCGGCTCACCCACGAAGAGCCCCGTGTCGGCGCCCTTCGCATGAGCGGTAAAGTACGGTCGATCCGAATAGGAAATGCCAGCGATCGGAAGACCGTTAGACGCCACCACGCCGTTACCGTCGGCGTCAAGGAAGATCAGCCAGTAGTTCGTATCTGGCGAACGTCCCGAGGCCGCGAGGGACTGACGAACGGCATTTGGATTCCTGAGCTGGTCCTGCTCGAGCATCGCCAAGGCATCAGCCGACCGCATCAGCGCGGCATCGACGATCTCTATCACATTTACAACATGCGCGTCCATCGCCTGGACGAAGTTCTTTGTTTGTACCTCGGCCGTCCGCCGGTCGTTGAGATACGACGCTCGCAACTTCCAGCTCAAAGCGAGCACGAGAACCGTAAGCAACAATACAAAGCCGACGATCAGTTTGCGCTTGTAGGCGAGGTATCGAGACTGTTCGAATTGCATTCACGGCTTGTCGGCAGACCGATTGAAAAGATAAGCCGAGCAGCTACGCGCCGGAGTCCCTTTACTGACCAGTTGCTCGAGCACCTGTTTCGCCGAGATCACCGCTGAATGCGCCGCTTCGGCCAGCCAGAGGATTTCCTCCTGCATTTCTGCGGTCCGGCCAAAAGGCTATCTCGACAGCCAGGTCGCCCCTGGCAATCAATGATTGCCGTAGGCTGGCGTGAAGCGGCCTGGACCAAGATCTCCGGCAAGCTCGCAACCACAGCCGACGCCTCGATCTTCAACACCAGCGAGAACTTCTGCCAATCGTCTCTTTCGGCGGCCAACGCGTGAGGCAGTCGCATCACATCGCGCGGCGACGGGCAACAATGGGTAACGCGCTGACAGCCCGGGAGCTAAGTTTTTGCGACTGAAAGGATCGTGCCATCTGCCGACGTTCGACCTCGCCAACTGAGCGACAGGACCAGACGGGAAGCTGCCGGTCACCTAAGGGCAGGACCAGAGCGCCAGAGCCAGAAAAATAGGATGCCGGTCAGCGGTCAGTCGTGCGGGCCGGCAATCGACCCTTGGCTGTCAGTCGGCTCCGGTGCACGCCGATGTATTGGCGGCCTCGTCAGCCCGTACGCCGGCGTCAGCCACCTACGCCTCGCATTGGCTGGCTGGCGCGTTGGCAACGGACCAGTTCAGCGAGCGTAGGTCGCCGAGAAGGAGGCTTGGCCGAGTAGCGCGCTGCCGAGGCCCTTGTTCAGCACGAAGCTGTAAAGAGAGGCGCTGCCGCTCCTGGGGATGCCGCCGGCCGTAGCGACATGATCGACCGCCAGGGCATACAGCGTGAAGGTGTAGTGGTGCTGCACGTCGCCGGCAGGCGGGCAGGGGCCGCCATAGTTGCCGTTCTCGCCCGTCGCACCGGTGTCCATGAAATCGGTGTTGCCGCCGTATGCGCCACGGGGCAATGAAACCGCGTGATTGCCCGCGCCGCGCGCGAGGCCCATCGCAGTCGGAGGTAGGTCGTACACGGCCCAATGCCAGAAGCCGGCACCGGTCGGGGCGTCACGATCGTGGACCTGCAGCGCCAGTGAACGCGTGCCCACCGGCAGGTTGCGCCACTTCAACGCAGGTGACACATTGGCCCCGGTGCAGCCGAAACCGTTCAGCACGTTCGCCGGCGGAAAGGCATTGCCGTTGGGCCCGGCCAGGTCCGGGCTCCAGATCATGAAGCCGTCGCCGCGGCCATCGGCGTTGTTGCGGTCCTGATCGACGGAATCGGCACGTGCGACCCCGCCAAAGGCGAGGGCTGCTGCGGTGACTGCAAGGATCAACAGTTTGCGGGGTGTCATCGGTTCCTCCAAGCGCTTTGCGCGCGCAGCCAAACGATCGCACCTACCGGGCACGAGTAGGTTGCCGACAACAAGTGTGGGCGCCGCGCGAGCCGTGGGCAATCAGCGTTTTTCCGGATGCCGCGTGCGGCCGCCCACTAAGCACCGGAACCGCGCCAGCCGTATCACTCGGGTCCGCGGCACGATCGTTGAAAGTCGTGCCAGCAGGCACACGTGTTCCGTGGAATCAGCAGAGCTCCTGCGGCCGGCGTCCCGAGGGTCTCCTTGTCGCGCCGGAACAGGAAGCGATCGAAGTCGACAGGAATGGTTTGCAAGTTTGCCTCGAAGTGCGCAATGTGCGAAGGATCAGAGAGGAATACATTCAACGGCGCAGAGGTGCAGCCGAAGGCGGCCAGCACGGAAGCTTCCGCGGGATGGTCGGTTTCGCAGTCAAGTCGTAGTGGCTGGCTCACGCGGAGGATTGTGCCGGCGAACACCTCTTGCACAACCGATGAACGGCATGTTGAAAGCGTCCACCAAACCCGACCTTCGCGAAGGTCGGCTTCTGGCCGAATCCTGCTAGTCGCGAAAAGTTAGCTCCCGGGCTGGCAGCGCGTTACCCGCAGAAGACCGTCCCGCTGCTCGCGTAGCACTTTGTTCAGCGCCTTCGTCAACTCGCGCATCTCACGCCAGCGCTCGCCCTTGAACCCGTTGCGCGCAGTGCGAGCCTTGCCGTCACGCGTCCGCGGGCCGGTGGATTGCTCCCACGGTTTCCATGTGCGGATCAATGCCGCTTGCCGTGCTCGTCGCTCGAATGTCCAGCCGTTGGCCATCGGTTGCCTCCAATAGTTCGGTTTGCTGGATTGCGAAATTCTCCGCGTGCACGGGGAGACCCGGCGCGTCGCCATGCGCTCCGTTGTTCACCTGCTGCTGCCCGCCGTTATTGATGTTCGCTTGCCGCGCGATCACTACAGGCGGGTTCTTGATCGTCGCCAGGGTCTCCAAAGTCATGCGGCACTGCGCCTGCGCCTTCAACGCCATGCGCATGTAGGCATCCCATTGTTTCAGATGCTGCTGCTTCGCCGCCCGCCGTGCCAGGCTCACGAATATCCCTTGGAGCGCGTGCGCCTGCGAATAGAGCATCGCTTCGACGCGTTTCATGTCGCCAGCCCACAGTTCGCGGGTTCCGGCGGAAAGCGAAGCCGCCAGGTCGCCAATATCGGGAGCTTCGTCGCCGCCAACCCACGTCCCGAAGACTTCGAGCACCGCAGCGGCGTTGAGGCTTGGCGTTAAAGCGATACGAGCCTCTTGTGTGTTGGCCTCAACCAAATCGCGGACCACGATTTTCCTTGGTGTCGATGTCGCTGGCTTCTTCGTCGGACTGCGTGCGCGCTTTGTCGTCCTGCTCGATCCTCTCCTTCGATCGCCGTCATCGTTGCGTGTCTTTCCAAGATGGGGTGAGAGTGGGGGTAAACCTCATCTGATGCCTTTGCTTCAAAGCCACGAATCGGCCCCCGGGCGTCCGTTTCGACGCCTTTCGCAATCGTCTTGAAACCGAGGCTGTGGGCCATCTGGATGATCGCGATGACGATTGCTTCGCGACTCATGTCTGCGTCGTGTCCAATGGCCCCCGCCTGTTCGTCAGGGGGCCCTGCGATCTGCAGCGATCGCGAAGGCGTATGTCGCGCGTTCCCCGCTTTGTGTCCGGAGTCTCCCGTGAACGCACGAAAACCTAAACCTGTCTCGCGTCGCAGCATCGATCACGGCCACCCGACTTCGCCCTGTAGAGTTGCGTGTCGGCCTCGCGCAGCAAGGTCTCGGCGGTCCCGGCCGCGACTGCCGGAAAGGTGCAGATCCCGACGCTGATCGTGAGCCAGGAACCGACGCTCGAGTCCACATGCTCGATCTTCGCCTCGCGCAGTCGCTGCCGGATTTCATTCGCGAGGTACAGCGCGCCGTCCGCATCGGTGTCGGGTAGCAGCAGACCGAACTCCTCGCCGCCATAGCGGGCCACCACATCGGTCGGCCGTTTCAGCGCGGCTTTCATTTCCGCCGATACGCGCCGCAGGCATTCGTCACCGGCCTGGTGGCCGTAGTGGTCGTTGTAGCGTTTGAAAAAGTCGACATCGACCAGCGCGACGCTGAGCGTCGAACCCACACGCGCGGCACGCGCCCACTCCGTTTGCAGGTGCTCGTCGAAGTAACGGCGGTTGTACACCCCCGTGAGGCCGTCGATGTAGACCCACTGCCGCAGCAGGTCCGCCTGCCGCTTCATCGTCAGATGCGTCTTGACCCGCGCCCGCACGATCCGCGGATTGATGGGTTTGGAGATGAAGTCCACCGCACCCGCATCCAGCCCCCGGGTCTCCGCCTCTTCGTCGTTGTGACCGGTGACGAAGATGACCGGGATGTCCTTCGTGGCCTCGTCTGCCTTGAGGCGCTTGCAGACCTCGAAGCCATCCATGCCCGGCATCACCACGTCCAGCAGCACCAGGTCGGGCGGCTGGCTGCGGCACAGCGCGAGCGCCTGCTCCCCGCTGGTGGCCATCGACACCTTGTGGTCGGTCTGGAAGACCTGGAACAGGGCCTGGATGTTGACGCGCTGGTCGTCGACGACCAGCAGGCGGGGCCTCTGTTCGGCAACGGGCGGTACGGCTGCCAGGAGGCCGGCGAGACCGGGTTCGAAAAGGTTCATGACTCACACTCCAGCAGCCACTCGTCGCAATTCGACAGAGCGGATTCGAATTCGAGCGATTCGACCGCCGTTTCCAGCGCGTCGAGCCGAGCCCCGGCAGCCGACGGCAGCTGTCCGCGCAGGGTCTGCAATGCGTCTGCGGCATCCAGGTCCGATGCCTGCAGCAAGCCCTGCAGGGTCCGCAGGTGGCTGGCGAGCACGGCCGTGTCGACCGGCGACAGCGC
>Ga0209512_1004970_pt1 | contig 11278 bp, 11 predicted proteins | sample frozenSSSSmetaG_FD_184142 | JGI IMG/M metagenome (GOLD analysis project Ga0209512, IMG submission 184142) | Glacier valley bacterial and archeal communities from Borup Fiord, Nunavut, Canada, to study Microbial Dark Matter (Phase II) -... | ecosystem: Environmental > Aquatic > Freshwater > Ice >... | reverse complement strand
TCTACCTGAGTTTGATCAATATATTTTGAGAATTAAAGATGTGTTGCGATCATTACGGTGCTTGATAGACAGTGATGCTTGCCCCATCGTTCTCAACAAGCCTGTAGACAATATTAAATCTCAAGGTTAAGTTGACCGCCGGCAGTCAACAATAAGATAAAAATAAGACATCCCTCAGTAAATTTTAAATAGGTATAAATTTATGCGATTTGGTTCCATAAAAACTCGTATTGCTACATTTAGCTTTGTCGCGATCGCATCTCTGACAGCCTGTTCTACTCAACAAAGTGGAAATCTAGTCACATCCACTACTATCAATGCTAGTGATCAGCAGATGAATCATAATATGGCAATGGATTTAGGTCCTGCAGATGCTGACTACGATTTACGCTACATCGACGCGATGACCTTACACCATTTAGGCGCTGTAGACATGGCAAAAGATGCACTAGAAAAAGCTCAACATCCACAAATTAAAAGGCTAGCAGAAGATATCAGCCGAACTCAAAACAAAGAAATTGCGGAGATGAAGAAGTGGCGACAAACTTGGTATCCGCAAGCTGGAAATAAACCAATGGCTTATAACTCCCAGACTCTTCATATGATGGAAATGCCATCTGACCAAATGAAAAGCATGATGATGAGCATGGATTTAGGTGCAACCGATGCTAATTTCGATCTCCGCTTTTTGAATGCGATGATTCTTCACCACGAAGCTGCGGTCACAATGGCTACAGATGCTTTAAAGAACTCAAAGCGTCCTCGAATCAAGGAAGTGTCTCAAGATATTAGTAGATCGCAACAAGTAGAAATTCGGCAAATGCAGCAGTGGCGAAAAGCTTGGTACAAACAGTAATGAGATTGAGGTATATCAGAGGTATAGAAATCGATTCACAATAATCTTTGGCAACAAATCTTACTCAGTATTTTTTGTTGCCAATTACGACCTACAAAGATAGGCATGCAGATATCTTGGTTACATATTCTACTATCTGCGGATAAAATCTTTGAGCAATTTGATGGTATTCACCAGAAAGGACAAGTCCGCCACAGCAATGAAGAAGATTAACATCACGTTTTTGGTCAAGCAGCGACTTGGCATCATATGGGACAATATTGTAAATGTGAGGCAGGTTGGCGACAAAAACTTGTGTAGAGTGAATAGCTCTGACTAAGGCAAGTTGATCGTGTTTCTGGAATTGTTGCCATTCTTCATGCCATTGCTGAAACAAAGTCTGAGTTTGAAGGTTATCCCGCCAAAGAATTACCCCGCTATTAAACTGAGTTGTACTTCCTGGGAGAAATTGTAAAGTATAGTTCTTTTCTGCTTGAGAGATGTGATCGCACAGTGAGACAGTTGAAATTCGGTCAACTACCATAGCTAGATCCGTATCCGACAGATAGTCCCAAATAGGGGAAATAGGCATTAGTGGAAGAACATCCGCACCCTGAAAAAGCGTTTCTTCATAGGGACTAAAAGTTGATAACCTTGTCTTAATATCTCTAGATGAAAAGTAGCTATTATCACTTATATTCTTTGCGTCAACAAAATTAAAATTTATTCTATAGTCACTTAAAGGTAAAAGTTTTAATAACGGCAGATTAGAGATAATAGTAATCGGTATTTCTGGTTCCAGTTGCCGCAGGGCGATCGCACTGATTAATGCAGCCTCAAGATATAATACACTCGCCACTGCACAGTAAATCACGCCTCGATTTGTCATATAGCAAACCTATATATTTTTAAAAAAGTAGAGGGTAATATCTTTGACTATAAGTGTTGTTTTAGTGTTCTAATTTACCTATAGAAGAGTTGCTAAAATTATTTGGTATTTTAGCTAAAAGTACTTTCGCTACACAAAATGCTGAGTTTTAAACCAGCACAAAGTAGGAGATTTTCCTGATGATTAATATTTCAATTGTTATTGCCGGAGTCGGAATGCGTAACCGTTGACTAAGCTTGCGTAGATTATGGGCACGAAGTCACCCTACACTCGTTTAATAAATCCTCAAGTGATTGCTCATAGCAGGTTTTGTCCCTTCGCGCATATCACCTGAGTAATAAAACTTAACATCTATCATTAGTTAGACGTGATTCTTCAATCTGATTCCTACACTAAGGAAACACAGTAAAACAAACTACAAATTATCGGGTATGGCAAGAGTGCCTTTCACTGTCAGCCCAGCTTGCTACGTCTAGTTAATCGGTACGAAGCTACATCGCTAGATATTTTGTCTAAATTGCTACAGCACAACCATTCGCCGGGATTTTGGGTATAGACCACCATGACAGAACATACTAACGAGCAAAGCAAAAATCAAGATCTGGAATCTGCGCGTAAAGGTGCAGGGCAGTATCTCACCACCAATGAAGGTGTTAAAGTCAACGATACTGATAACTCGTTGAAGGCGGGTACACGAGGACCTACCTTATTAGAGGATTTCCACTTGCGTGAGAAGATGGCGCATTTTGATCGCGAACGCATCCCCGAACGAGTGGTGCATGCTCGCGGTACTGGTGTTCACGGTTACTTCCAGCCATACGAGTCAATGGCAGAGTTCACCAAAGCCAAATTTTTGCAAGACCCATCTGTCCAAACACCAGTATTCGTCCGCTTCTCAACAGTTACCGGCTCTCGCGGTTCTGCTGACACAGTACGCGATGTTCGGGGTTTTTCTGTCAAATTCTATACAGAAGAAGGTAACTTTGACTTAGTTGGCAACAATATGCCCGTCTTTTTTATTCAAGACAGCATCAAGTTTCCTGACCTGGTTCACGCCCTCAAACCAGAACCACACAACGAAATGCCGCAAGCGGCTGCAGCCCATGATAATTTCTGGGACTTCATCTCGCTGATGCCGGAATCAATGCACATGATTATGTGGGTACTGAGCGATCGCGCTATACCTCGAAGTTATCGGATGATGGAAGGGTTTGGCATTCATACTTTCCGCTTTGTGAATGAAGCTGGAAAATCACGATTTGTCAAGTTTCACTGGAAGCCAATCGCCGGAGTACATTCCCTCCTTTTGGATGAAGCACAGAAATTAGCCGGGAAAGATCCTGACTTTAATCGGCGCGACATCTGGGAAGCGATTGAAAGGGGCGATTTCCCAGAATTTGAATTCGGCGTGCAAATTATTGAGGAAGAAGACGAATTTAAATTCGATTTCGACCTGCTTGATTCGACAAAACTCATCCCTGAAGAACTTGTGCCGATACGAAAGATTGGGAAAATGGTACTCAATCGTAATCCGCAAAACTTCTTTGCTGAAACCGAACAGGTAGCTTTCCAGCCAAGCAACATTGTATCGGGGATTGACTTTAGTAACGACCCATTGCTGCAAGCACGGCTGTTCTCTTATGCCGATACGCAAATGCACCGCATGGGTAGCCCCAATTTTACAGATCTGCCCATTAATCGTCCTGTGTGTCCTGTCAGCAACAACCAGCAAGACGGATTCATGCAAACGAATATCTATACATCTAAGGTGAATTATTCTCCTAATTCTTTAGGTGGTGGATGTCCGATGATGTCGCCGGAAAACATGGGTGCATTTGTACATTATGCTGAGCGGGTAGAAGGTCATGTAGTTCGGGCACGTAGCGAAAGCTTCAGCGATCACTTTAGTCAGGCAACTCTCTTTTGGAACAGCCTATCAGACCCAGAGAAAGAGCATCTGGTGGAATCGGCTCACTTTGAGTTGGGTAAGGTGATGAACAAAGAAGTGAAGGAACGCTTGATTGGACTGTTCAATCATATAGATCATCAGTTTGCCATCCGGGTTGCTGCTGGATTGGGTCTTCCCGCACCAACTAAAGAAGTGATTCCCAATCACGGACGCAGTTCGGCAGCGTTGAGTATGATGAATACGCCAAAAGATTCAGTTAAAGGTCGCAAAATTGCGATTCTCGCCACCGACGGTGTCAATGGTGCTGAATTAATGGCGGTGAAGCAAGCGCTAAAAGACGCTGGTGCGACATCGAAAGTTATCTCTAAACATGGTGGCAAAATTAAAAGCGCTGAAGGGAAAGAAATCGATGTGGAAATGACTTTCGTCACCAGTGCGTCTGTCATGTTCGACGCGATTTATGTCCCTGGCGGTGCAGAAAGTATCTCTAAGCTGAAAAAAGAGGGAGACGCGATTAACTTTGTGACTGAAGCCTTTAAACATTGCAAAGCGATCGCTGCATCGGGTGAAGGAGTCGATCTATTTGCGGAAGCAGATTTGGTCGGCATAGATCTCAAAAAGTCATCAAAATTAGTTGAGCAGTTAGGTGTTGTCACCAGTCGTCAGGGAGATATGAATCAGTTTGCTCAAGAATTTATCGGCGCGATCGCTCAACATCGCAACTGGATGAGAAAGCAAAAAGATTTAGTTCCTGCGTAAGACATGCGTTCACTTGTGTAAAAATTAGCTGTGGCGATATCAACTGCCACAGTTTTTTTCTTCTTTTAAATGGTCAAGAAGGTTGTGGCTCAAGGTTAACACCGACAATACATAAAGTCAAAAAAATACCACTTAACTATTTTGAGGTTGAGCTTCTCTTATAAATAGTTCCGATTTGGGTTGTTGTGGTAAAAAGCGTCCTTTTAAACCGTAGCTGACCATTCCTAAATATTCTCTCCAAACCAATAGGGCTTCTTTCTTCGCTTGCAGCGGTGGTAGTGGGCTAGAATGAGGAATTACTGTAAAGCCTAAACTACGATAAGTGAGTAGCGATCGCAGCATATGCGGAGGATCTGTAACTAACAAAATACTTTTCACTCCTAATGGTTGCAACACCACTGCTGTAAACAGGGCATTTTCCTGCGTTGTCTGAGAACAGGCTTCGCTACTGATTGTCTGAACGGGAATCCCTTTAGATAAGAGAAGTTGGACAATCTGCGGTGCATCCCCTTCCCCACTGGCAAAAATCAAGGGAGCACGTTTATCTTGCCAGAGTTTGGCAGCAACCTCAACACGAGATGGGGTCAATTGTAAACCTCTACCCAAAACCACAATCGCATCAGTAGGAACACCGGAATCAGGTGGAAGAAAATTTACCAGTCCCCAGTCAGCAACAGCCAGCATCGGTGATGTTCCGGCAACGATATACAAAAACAACACAATTGCCGATAAACCACTGATAAACCGCTGACGTTTGAGTTTTGATACTAACAAAGGAGCAATAATCCCTATCAGCAATAATGGTAATATCATCGACTGATTCAGCAAAACATGGGATAACCAGGTTTTTATCACCAGCCAATGGGTGAGTGGGCGTGAACAGAGTGTCGGATCTAACATAAATAACAAATTCAAATAGGGTAATTAAGAAATATGACGATCAGTTGATATTTTAGTCTCAAGCTTAGACAAATTCATCATAATCTTAAAAGTTCGGCGTAATCTTTTTACGCTCTTGACAAAAAAGCTTCTTTCATCCACGCGCTATGAACAAAATGAAGCTTGCAGTCTGGTAATAGGATAAAATCGTTAAGAAATATTAAATTTTTATCTCAATGAGTTTATTGTTTTTGGTGCTTGGACTTCTTGCCTTACTGACACTGGGGATTGCAATCTATCTAATCACGGCTCGCCGTTATCAATCAGCTAACTCTGTAGCCAATTCCTACGATGAGTGGACTGAAGACGGTATTTTAGAGTTTTACTGGGGTGAACATATCCACTTAGGTCATTATGGTTCACCGCCGCAACGGAAGGATTTTTTGACTGCCAAATCTGACTTTGTGCATGAAATGGTACGTTGGGGTGGTTTAGATAAATTACCATCCGGTACTACCGTCTTAGATGTTGGTTGTGGAATTGGCGGTAGCAGCCGCATTTTGTCACGAGATTATGGGTTTGCGGTGACAGGTATTACCATCAGTCCAGAACAGGTGAAACGTGCCCAGGAGTTAACTTCCAAAGAACTTGATCTACAGTTTCTGGTGGATGATGCGATGGCACTTTCGTTCCCAGATGCGAGTTTTGATGTCGTTTGGTCAATCGAAGCCGGACCCCATATGCCAGACAAAGCCATTTTCGCTCTTGAGTTGATGAGAGTGTTAAAGCCAGGTGGCATACTAGTTGTAGCCGATTGGAATCAGAGAGACGACCGCCAAAAACCGCTGAATTTTTGGGAAAAACCCGTCATGCAGCAACTCCTCGATCAGTGGTCTCATCCCGCATTCTCAAGCATCGAAGGCTTTTCCGAGCTTTTAGAAGCAACAGGACTCACTGAGGGAAAAGTAGTGACAGCAGACTGGACAAAACAAACCCTTCCTTCTTGGCTAGATTCTATTTGGCAGGGAGTGGCTCGACCTGAAGGTTTGGTGCGTTTTGGTCTATCTGGTTTCATCAAATCTCTACGAGAAGTACCGACCCTTCTACTGATGCGGCTAGCATTCGGCACAGGTCTTTGCCGATTCGGAATGTTCCGCGCTCTACGAGCTAACTCGCAGCGACAATTAGTAGAGACAACTTCAAGCAAAGCGGATAAAGTCTGAAAAAGCAAATAGTGTCTTAGAATGCGATCGCATACTTTCACGCTATCTTAACTATCGTTAGTTGTGAACCATAGATTGATAGAAACGTTGCTTTAAGTTTATGCGATCGCTCCACCCTTTAGTCGCCAACTAAATGTATTATCTAACGGGTTTGCTAATTTCCGGCTGCAAGCGAAACAATTTATACAAGTGATGACAAAAAAGATTGCCAGTGACAGATAATCAAACTCAAGATTTATTCACTTCCCAAAATAAGTTATGAAGTTCTTAAGTTTGGTACAAATGGCTGGCAGAAAGGGAGATTGAGAGCCAGAGTAGTTTTAGAGTTTTGTCCTGAGTTAGCACCGGAAGGGCACACATATTAGCGAACGCAAGCAAATTGCCACCCACTCAAATTTTAACTTAAAGTGAATTCAACTTCTTCCTGTCTGCTTGCCATTAGATCTTGCACAAAAGCCGCTAAAGCATCCATCCCCCTAAACAATGTCCCGTTCGCTGCACGATAACCGCGTCTGGTCCAACCGCTCCAGCCATTCACTTCAGCCACTTCACCAAATTTGCCGATAACATCATCACTGTCGGACTGCTGTAGAGACTGAAGTTGTTCTTGCTGTTGTTCTACCACGTCTGACAAGTTAGCAATCAGATGCTCTTTGTCTTCTAAAGCAAGTTGCAATGGTTCAAGGCTGAGTGCTAAATTATCGTTAACAATCTTCTGAGCTTGGTTGTTAAAAGTGTTGTTCCAACTGGATTCGGTTGCTTTAACAAGAGCATTTTCTAGTTCGGTCACTCGCTGAGTCAGGCGATCATTTTCCACACAAATTGCCTGTGCTTGTCTTACTTCTTCCTGAGCGCTTTCTATCTGCTGTAGTAGTTTCTGTTTAGTAGCCTGAATTTTTTGAACATGCAAGTGCGCTGCTGCGATTTCGTCTTGAGCCGCCAGCAGTGCAGCATCACGAACTTCGGTAAACCGCGCCATCTCCTCTTCTGCTTTTGAGCGATCGCGTTGTGCCAAGGCTTCAGCTATTTGACGTTCAACCTCGGCTTGAGTGAACATTGTTGTCTGGTTCAGGACTGACATACTAGGCTGCAATTGCTCAGTTGTAAATAAATGTTTTGTTTCTAAAGAGTGAGAGACAACGCTATCGAGTAGTACCCACCATGATTCAACACCTGTATGCGATTGCTTAGAAATAACAATCCCACTTGAGCCGTTCCATCCGGCGTCATTTTCAATAACGATAATCCTCATGCCAGGTGATAGCGAGGGTGTTGCCGAGATTTCATGAATTTCTGATTGGGGTTGACGCTTGGAAAGAGCGATCGCTCCTTTTGACCCCACTTGAGCCGCCGTTTTCAATTGCCCTACGGTCTTCTTGCCCGAACCTACCAACTCTTTGACTAACTCGGTCGAAACTTTGGTTAGTTGGCGCAATGCCGATGCACTCCAATTTTGAACATTCTCTCGGACTAGGCACTGTACTCTCAAATCTAATTTGTCGAACCAGGCGTAAATTTCCATTGCTGCCGAGGCGATATATCGCGATGCTCCAAAGTCAGAGCTAGCTAGCCATTCCTGAAAAACTTTCTTGCCGTTGGGAGAGAAAGAAAGACAATCGGCGTAAACTTCTTGCAATGCCCGACCGCTTTCTAGGAGTCCATCAAATGTCTTCTGGACAAAACCCAGGAAGTTACCCAAAGTCACTTCGGCTTTGTGTTGCAGATCTGGATTGTTAAATTCGTTGTAGTTGAATGCGTAAATTGGTGCGATCTCTGGCATAATGTTGATCATGATGGTAAGCATCAGCTTCTAATTGAAGTAACAAAGCCCCCGTTCGCATTGCAAATTTGATCGGGGGTTTTGTTTTGACTCTATCATTATATATTTATAATGAGTACCATGAGTCATGGTTAATGTAGAATTTTGTTAAGTATAGATAATACATCCGAGATTTCTCCATCCAGTCGCTGAACAGATTCTTTAGCGCTTGAAAGTTTAACTTGCATAGACCTCAGACCATGACTGATTTCGAGCAACTGCAATACGCTGTCAGGACGCTTTTCAAATTTTGCTCCCCAGCCACGGTTGATCGTGTCAAATTTATACTGCCCAAAGGTAAATTTTACTAGTTCTCGTACACAGTCGGCACGATAACCATATTCGCCAGGACGGATGTGCTTTACCCAGTGCTCGCAATACTCCCACGGTTCCACAGAATAAGATCCCTCAGTAATACCAACAGCCTTTAATTGTGTGCCGATTTTAATGAATACAGGTGGTCATTGTAAATTGATACTTACTAGTATAACGTATGCACTTCGATTAGCCTCCCAAATTAAAGTCAACGCCACTTAGTTCCGAGGATCGACGACGCTCGTGTACAACTTGAAATACTCGCCTTGAATGGTATTGTTGCTCCAATACTTAAAAATTCAAGCTTTTATTTATGCAGCACGTATTCTATTTTACCAACAAATATTCCACACTATCGACGCGGTATGAGAGTTATAGCGCAAAGCGTTTCAGTACTCCGCACCATCGCACTTAAAATGCTCTAATACGTTTAAAAGGCCAGAAGATTTTTGTTGCCTTGCCAATGATGTAGTCTTATATGATGCGTACAATAATTTATACGCATCATCTGCGGTATTTGTATAAATGTCTACCTAAACGGCTGCCCCCATCTCTTCCTATTAAAAAGCGAGCGCCACTTCAAAATTCAGCTCAATTCCAGTTGCTGTCGTGGTCTAGTCTCTGTCGGGGTAGTGCAGCATCAAACAATTCTGTCTGCTGTAGTTATTGACTTTTCCTCACACATTGCCGGGACACAAAAATTCTGGCTCTTCAGCACTTCCTATGTAAAATCATTAGTCAGTAATGTAACTGTACCTCAGCAGAATAGGAAAATCTTATGGTCTGCGCTTGCGTCGCCACACCCAGACAATAAATGCCACCAGTAAAATCCCCAGAATAATTTTCGACACTGGAGCTAAGTATCTTTCCACAAGTTGATATTCAAGAACGTAACCAGCGTAGGTTAAAAATGCAACCCAGATAGCACTGCCAATAGTTGAATAAATCAAAAACGGTAGCAATGGCATATTGCTCAGACCCGCAGGCACGGATATTAATGTCCTGACTCCTGGTAGAATCCGACCAATTAAAACGGCGTTTCTTCCTTTGGTGTTGAACCAGCGTGTCGCCTTGACGAGATCATGACGTGAGATGCCTAACCATTTACCATACTTATCTGCCACAGCGTATAAACGCTCTTCACCCAAAATTTTACCTGGATAATACCAGATGAGTAAACCTAGTACCGAACCGATTAACCCGGCAATAAATACATAGAACACGTTCAGTTTATCTGGCGTTGCTCTAGCTGTAAATCCGGCAAGTGGCATAATCAGTTCCGATGGGATAGGAGGAAATAGATTTTCCAGAAACATTAGTAAAGCAATACCAACGTAACCTAAAGAATTGATCGTATTCGTGATCCATTCCAGCATCGGGTTTTGTCCTGAGATTGTGATGGTTTCGTCAGAATTATTTAACCATATTTATACTCTGTCCGCCTATTTGCTGTAAATTTCTCCTTCAAGCTACGATGTCATTTCCCTAACCACATGGATGGAATTAATCTTCAAATAGTTCTTAATTCTTAATATTACACGCAAGATTTGGCAGACCAGTCTTGATGTCCGCGACCTGGCTGGCACTTGCTTTGCCGACCTACCCAGACAATCTCCCATTTATTGGAAGTGCGTCTCAAATCGATGCGCTGCCGTAGGGCGGCTACAGAATCATCAGCTAAACCTACTACTGTATGTACAATTGTCGATGTTTCTCTTGTCGGGTATGCGACTGAAATATCTTCAGACTTTCTTCCCTCTTGATCTTGATCATCACCATACAGTTGGACAGCCAATGCTTTTGGGGTAGAAACTTTAATTTTGTTACTGGAGATAAATTCAGGCACCTTAATTGTCTGGAAACCGGAACGTGGGTTATTCTGGGCAAATGTTGGGTTGGCTAATTGTGTACATACCGTGACAGCAACACCTAAAATCAGTGAAGTTTTGAGGGTAGAAGTTTTCGTCATAGTTTTGGCAGTAATTTTCAGAGCAAAGACACTACATACTTAAGTTGCAGAATTTCGGATTATGTTCCTGCTATTCAAGATCTTTAATGACGACACTAAGGCTACAGTCAGGAGGAAGTTGCGATCGCATCCTAAATGCCAAAAACGATATGTATTTGGGGTTATCTGAGAAGCGTGCCAGCGTAGTGAGTCTATTTTTATACTTATTTGACTTCCCAAAGTGCTCGCTAGCAGGATTGACCTCACATCTAAAACAAGCTATGAACTGATTATGAAGAGTACAAGTGCAGGCTGTGACACAATTTGAAAGCTTAACTCAACTGCTTCCCGTAGCACCTCTACTGACTAGCAAGCAAGCAAACTGGGACAACTTTTTTCTCGCGTATTATCAGCATCCAGCGTCCGAATGTAAACACATAATAGGGCATCATATTTTAGAGGTAATTGAGCCAAACTCACACTCGCATCATGAGCGTACGATGGGTGGGAAACACCTATCGAGTGAAATTCGCGGCGGGGAAGTCTTTCTGTGTCCAGCCCAAACCAACCATTGGGTAACTTGGGAAAGGGAGCATCCCAGGTTTTATTTTTTTGAAAGAGATAAACCTTTTGTACTACAGAGATTGAATAATTTTGAGAGACGGAAGTAAATCGACCATAGTTTTGAGATAATTAAGTTAA
>Ga0209512_1004963_pt1 | contig 11285 bp, 8 predicted proteins | sample frozenSSSSmetaG_FD_184142 | JGI IMG/M metagenome (GOLD analysis project Ga0209512, IMG submission 184142) | Glacier valley bacterial and archeal communities from Borup Fiord, Nunavut, Canada, to study Microbial Dark Matter (Phase II) -... | ecosystem: Environmental > Aquatic > Freshwater > Ice >... | reverse complement strand
CAGGTTGGCCACGTCGCGCAGCAGCATGCGGCTGGCGTGGTTGTTGCCGGCGGCGTCCACCGCCTGCGGCAAATCAATGATGACCGGGCCGTCCTCGGCCAGCAGGATGTTGAACTCGGACAAGTCGCCATGGACGATGCCGGCGCACAGCATGCGGATGACTTCGGTGATCAAGCTCGCATGGTGCCGGCGCGCCTGCTCGGGCGTGAAGTCCACATCGTTCAGGCGCGGCGCGGCATCGCCGTTCGCGTTGGTCACCAGTTCCATCAGCAGCACGCCGTCGCAAAAGTTGTAGGGCTGGGGCACGCGCACACCCGCGTCGGCCAGTTTGTAGAGCGCATCGACCTCGGCGCTTTGCCAGGCGGCCTCGCTGGCCTGCCGGCCGAACTTCGTGCCCTTGGCCATGGCCCGGGCCTGGCGGCTGTTCTTGACCTTGCGGTTCTCGGTGTAGTCAACGGCCTGGCGAAAGCTGCGCTGGTCGGCTTCCTTGTAGATCTTGGCGCAACGCGTTTCATCGCCGCAGCGCACCACGTAAACCATCGCTTCCTTGCCGCTCATGAGCTGGCGGACGACGGTATCGATCAGGCCCTCTTCAACGAGGGATTGGAGTCTTGGGGGTGCTTTCATGAACGCCATTGTCCCCTGCCCGGCCGCTGGTTCCACGCCGCACTAGACGACTGGTCTAATTTTATGTACAATGCGCTTTATGAGTCACGACCACCTAGACGTCAAACAGCACATCCTCGACACCGGCAGGGCCATCATTTTGGGCAAAGGGTTCACGGCCGTCGGCCTGAACGAGATCTTGTCCACGGCGCGGGTGCCCAAGGGTTCCTTCTACCACTACTTCAAGTCCAAGGAATCGTTTGGCGAAGCACTGGTAAACAACTATGTAGCCGACTACCTGACGCATATCGATGCCACGCTCCAGCCCGACGGTTCCCCCGCCGCCGAGCGCCTGCTGCGCTACTGGAACAGCTGGATGACGACCGGCGAAAGCGAGAGCGCGCAATCCAACTGCCTGGTCGTGAAACTGAGCGGCGAGGTGTCGGACATGTCCGAGGCGATGCGCGTGGCCTTGCTGCGCGGCACTAACCTGATCGTTGAAAGGCTGGGCAACTGCATCCTGGAAGGGCTGGCCGACGGCTCGCTGTCTGGAGAGTTTGACGCGCATCACACCGCGCTGGCGCTGTACGAGTTGTGGCTGGGCGCTGCCCTGCTGACCAAACTGAGGCGCGAGCGTAGCGCACTGGATGCGGCCATGAGGGCTACTTTGGGTTTGTTGAATCTGCCGCGCCGGCTCACGGCTTGAGCGCCTCTTTCAATCTTCGATTTCCCCACCTTTTCCCGCCCGCACAGGATGCCCAGGCATCCACCTTGCGAGCGGATTTTTTGTAACCAATCATTAGCCGACCGGTCTATTTAGAAAGAACCCCCCATGAACAATTTCGAGTTTTACAACCCCACCAAAATCGTCTTCGGCCCCGACAAGGTCGCCGAGCTGGCCAATCTGGTCCCTGCGACGGCGCGGGTGCTGATTCTTTTCGGCGGCGCCAGCGCCCAGAAAACCGGCACGCTGGACGAGGTCAAGGCGGCGCTCGGTTCGCGCGTGGTGCACGAATTCGGCGGCATCGAGCCGAATCCGACCTATGAAACGCTGATGAAGGCGGTCGAGCAGGTCAAGCTTGAAAAGATCGATTTCCTGCTGGCCGTGGGCGGTGGCTCGGTCATTGACGGCACCAAGTTCGTCGCCGCCGCAGCGTGTTTTGACGGCGAGCCGTGGGACATCCTTCTCAAGGGCGGCAGCCAGGTGCAGCAGGCCCTGCCGTTCGGCACGGTGCTGACCCTGCCCGCCACCGGCTCCGAAATGAACGCCGGCTCAGTCGTTACCCGCAAGGCCACGCACACCAAGCTGGCCTTCATGAGCCGCCATGTCTTTCCTCAGTTCTCGGTGCTGGACCCGACCAAGACCTACACCCTGCCCACGAAGCAGATCGCCAACGGCATTGCCGACGCGTTCGTGCACACCGTCGAGCAGTACCTGACCTACCCGGTGCAGGCGCTGCCGCAAGACCGCTTCGCCGAAGGGCTGCTACAGACGCTGATCGAAATCGCGCCCAAGGCCCTGGCCGAGCCCGAGGACTACGACACCCGCGCCAACCTGATGTGGACCGCCACGCTGGCCCTCAATGGCCTGATCGGCGCCGGCGTGCCGCAGGACTGGGCGACCCACATGATCGGCCACGAACTGACGGCCCTGTACGGCATTGACCACGCGCGCACCCTGGCCATCGTGCTGCCCTCGCTGCTCAAGGTGAAGCGCGAAACCAAGCGCGCCAAGCTGCTGCAGTATGCCGAGCGCGTCTGGCACATCACCAGCGGCACCGATGACGAGCGGATTGACGCGGCAATTGAGCGCACCCGCGCGTTCTTCGAAAGCCTGGGCATTAAAACGCAGCTGTCCGGCTATGCGCTGGGCCAGGAAGCCGTCGATGCGGTGGTCGCCCAACTCGAAGCGCACGGCATGACCGCGCTTGGCGAACACAAGGACATCAGCCTGGAAGTCAGCCGCGCCATTTTGCAGGCGGCGCTGTAAGAGACAAGCACAACCCCCGGGCGCCTGCGGGCTGAAGTTCGCAGGCCGCCGGCTTCACGGCTGGCAGATCAAAACCCGGTCTTATTTATTTAAACCCATCACCCAAAGAAACCCATGCTGAAAAAACTGCTTTCCCCCTTGAAAATCGGCGACCAAACCATTCCCAACCGCGTGGTCATGGCGCCGCTGACCCGCTCGCGGGCCAGCCAGCCCGGCGACATTCCGAATGCGCTCAATGTGGAGTACTACACCCAGCGCGCCACGGCCGGCCTGATCGTCAGCGAAGCCACGCAGGTGTCAAGGCAAGGCCAGGGCTACGCGCTGACGCCAGGCATCTATACCGACGCGCAGGAAGCCGGCTGGAAAAAGGTGGTCGAATCGGTGCACGGTGAAGACGGCCATATCGCGCTGCAGCTCTGGCATGTCGGCCGCATCTCGCATTCGCTGCTGCAGGAAAACGGCGCGGCACCGGTCGCGCCTTCAGCGCTGATTGCCAAAGGCGCCCAGTGTTTCGTGATCCAGCCCAACGGCAAGGCCGAAAACGTGCCGACCGAAACGCCGCGCGCGCTGGCGACAGACGAGCTGCCCGGCATCGTGGACCAGTACCGCCAGGCCGCCAGGCGCGGCAAGCGGGCCGGTTTTGACTTTCTGGAACTGCATGCGGCCAACGGCTATCTGCTGCACCAGTTCCTGTCCACCAACAGCAACCAGCGCACCGACGCCTACGGCGGCAGTCTGGAAAACCGCGCACGCCTGACGCTCGAAGCGCTCGACGCCATCATCCAGGTAGTGGGGGCCGGTCAGGTGGGGGTACGGTTGTCACCGCACTTTGCCGCCCATGACATCGCCGACGCTGAAGCCGAGGCCAGCGCCCTGTACCTGGCCAAAGCCTTCAGCGAACGCGGCGTTGCCTACCTGCATATCGCCGAGCCCGACTGGGCCGGCGGCCCTGAATTGACCGATGCCTTCCGCGCGCAACTCCGCACGGCCTTCAACGGCGCACTGATTTTTTGCGGTGGCTACACGGCCGCCGATGCCGAGGCGCTGATTGCAAAAGGCACGGCCGATGCGGTGGCTTTCGGCCGGCCGTTCATTGCCAATGCCGACCTGGTCGAGCGTTTCCGCCAGGGCGCCGAGCTCAATACCCCTGACCGCACGACGTTTTACGGCGGCGGCGCGCACGGATACACCGACTACCCCACACTGGCGCTGCAGCCCGCATGAGACAGCGCCAGCGTCAATTTGCTATTAAAAAAATAGCTACTTGCGCCCGTTGAGCTTGCGCAAAAGCACTTTTTGATTGATAAAAGATGCTGGACAGCCATTTGGCTGATGTTGAACGCCTATCCCCTGCCGCGGCTGCAGCAGGGACGGCACAAGAAAGAATGGACACGACATGAAAATCCTGATGGTTCTCACCTCGCACGACCAGCTCGGCAACACCGGTAAAAAGACCGGTTTCTGGCTCGAAGAGTTTGCCGCGCCCTACTATGCGTTCAAGGACGCGGGCGCCGACGTCACGCTGGTCTCGCCCCAGGGCGGCCAGCCGCCACTCGACCCGGTAAGCGACAAGGCCGACGCGCAGACCGACGCCACACGCCGCTTCAAGGCCGACCCCGCAGCGCAGGCCGCGCTAGCCCACACAGGCAAGCTGTCGGAGGTATCCGGCGACGGCTTTGACGCGCTGTTTTACCCCGGCGGCCACGGCCCGCTGTGGGACCTGGCCGAAGACGCCGATTCGATCAAGCTGATCGAATCCATGGCGGCCGCCGGCAAAATCGTTTCCACCGTATGCCATGCGCCCGGCGTGCTGCGCCACGTCAAGGCCGCCGACGGCACGCCGCTGGTGCAGGGCAAAAACGTCACCGGTTTCACCAATACCGAGGAAGCGGCCGTGCAACTGACCGACATCGTGCCCTTCCTGGTCGAAGACATGCTGGTGAAAAACGGCGGCAACTACAGCAAAGGCGACGACTGGGCGCCCTATGTCGTCATCGACGGCAAGCTGATCACGGGCCAAAACCCAGCCTCTTCGGAGCCTGCGGCACAAGCCGTGCTGCGCCAATTGAAGGGCGAGTAGTCAAGCATTCGGCCCACGGACCCGCAGCCTGATGGCCGATGGCCGGGCAGGCCGTCCCGGGGTCCAATTGTCCATCTGTCAACCGATACGAAAAGGAAACCATGGCCTACCAGAGCACCAACCCCTACAACGGAAAAGTCCTCCAGACCTTTGAGGAGATCAGCGACGCGCAGCTTGAGGACAAGCTTGCACTAGCCTCCAGCTGCTTTGAAAGCGACTGGCGCCAGAAAAGCTTTGCCGAGCGCTCCGCCGTGCTGGCGCGCGCTGCCGCCATCCTGCGCGAACGCCCGCAGGAATTCGCCGAACTCATCACGCTGGAGATGGGCAAGCTGCTGCCGCAAAGCCTGGGCGAAGTCGCCCTGAGCGCGGCCATCCTCGACTACTACGCCGAAAACGCCGAGCGCTTCCTGGCACCCGAAAAGCTGACCACGCCCCGGGGCGAGGCCATGGTCGAAAGCAGCCCCATCGGCGTGCTGTTCGGCGTGGAGCCGTGGAATTACCCGTACTACCAGATCGCCCGCTTTGCCGCGCCCAACCTGATGGCCGGCAACGTGGTGATGGTCAAGCATGCGTCCAGCGTGCCGCAATGCGCGCTGGCCTGGGAACGGCTGATGCTTGAAGCCGGCGCGCCCGCTGGCGCCTACACCAACCTGTTCATCTCCAAGGACCAGGTCGCGCAGGTCATTGACGATGCGCGCATCCGCGCCGTGGCGCTCACCGGCAGCGAAGCCGCTGGCGCCGTGGTGGCCGCGCGGGCCGGCCAGAACCTGAAGAAAACCACCATGGAGCTCGGCGGCAGCGACGCCTTCATCGTGCTGGAAGATGCCGACCTCGACAAGGCAGTCAAACACGCCGTCAGCGGCCGCATGAGCAATTCAGGCCAGGCCTGCACCGCGTCCAAACGCTTCATCGTGGTCGACGCGCTGGCCGACCGTTTCCTGGAAAAATTCCAGGCGGCGCTGGAGGGTTTCAAGCCCGGCGACCCGATGGACAAGCAGACCACGCTGGCGCCGCTGTCCTCCAGCGAAGCGCTCAAGAATCTGCTGACCCAGGTCGAAGGCGCGGTCGCCAGCGGCGCGCGCGTATTGACCGGCGGCCAGCGCATCGCCGGCCAGGACGGCGCCTTCATGCAGCCGACCATCCTGACCGACATCGACAAGGGCAACCCGGCCTACCTGCAGGAGTTCTTTGGTCCGGTCGCGCTGTTCTTCCGCGTGGCCGACGAGGATGCGGCGGTGGCGCTGGCCAACGATTCGCCGTTCGGCCTGGGCGGCTCGGTGTTCACGCAGGACATCGAACGCGGCAAGCAGGTGGCACGCCGTATCGACACCGGCATGGTATTCATCAATTCGGGCGCTTCGTCGTCGCCTGAACTGCCGTTCGGCGGCGTCAAGAATTCCGGCTACGGCCGCGAACTGTCGGGCGCCGGCATTCAGGAATTCGTCAACAAGAAGCTGATCCGGGTGAGCTGAGCGTTGGCAGGATAAAGAGCGGTTCAGCAGCGCGAGAAGCTCTTTCATGACGGAGCCCCGGACTACCGGGGCTTCTGTCCGTCCGTCCGCTCGCTTGTCTTTTCTCAATAGGCTGTGCTGTCTTTAAAGACAAGGCGGATTGTTTTAAGGATGATGAATATATCCAGCAGCAATGACCAGTTGCGCAAATAATCAAGATCAAAATCGATGCGTGCCTGCATCTTGTCCAGCGTAGCGGTTTCCCCGCGCAGGCCGTTGACTTGAGCCCAGCCGGTAATACCCGGCCTGACCTTGTGCCTGACCATATAGCCTTTAATAAGCGTGCGATACATTTCGTTGTGCGCGACTGCGTGTGGCCGCGGACCCACAATACTCATCCGGCCTTGCAATACATTGATGAATTGGGGCAACTCGTCCAGTGAAGTTCTGCGCAGAAAGGCACCCAGCGGGGTCACGCGAAGATCATTTTTGCTGGCTTGCTGAATCGTGCCGCCGTCTTCAGTGACCGCCATGGAGCGAAACTTGTAGACCAGAATCTGTTCCCCATCCAGCCCATAGCGCCGCTGCTTGAATATCACAGACCCCGGAGAACTCAACTTCACCATCAACGCGATCAGCAGCATGATGGGAAAAATAAGAACAAGAATAAAAAGGGACAGCACAATATCGCTGCCACGCTTCAAGACTCTGTTGAAACCTCGAAACGGCGTGTCACAAACTGATATGACGTTAACGCCGCATACCGAATCACTGTGACCTTGAATAAGGTCGGTGATAAACATATCCGGAACAAAGTAAATAGAGGCGGTCGTATCCTTGAGGTGATCAAGGATTTCCAGAATTCGTGGCCGGGAAGTCATGGGCAAGGACAGATAGATAAGCTGGACCCGGTGTTTCTTGACGTATTCAGCCAAATTTTCTATTCGCCCCAGCAGCTGGTAATTATCTTGCTGGCCTCGGCGATCAACACCCCGGTCTTCAAAAAAACCCATTAAATCAATATCACAATAGAGGCTGGCTTCAATATTTTTGGCCAGGGCAATACTTTGCTTATTCATTCCAACAACCACGGCCTTGCGGGGCGGTCCTTGGAGCTTCAACAATTGAGGTATTGCAGCTTTCAGGACAAGCTGTCCGCCGATCTGGGAAAGCGGCGCAAACCATAGCCAATTAACAATAACAGTTGTCGAGAAGTTATTGATATATTCAGTTATCAGGCCTGCCGCCAGCAATAAGGCTGCAATGCAGAACCACTGAAAGACAATGTTGGAAATCAATTTCCACAGGGGCAATCGTAGCCGCGTAGCACCCGGAAAAGTCAGGAAAAAAATGATGATTGAAAGAATAATGTAGGGTGGACTCACCGTACCTTCAAAATGGTATGCCAGCACCCACAGGGTCAATACCAAGACCAACGGGTCCAGTATTCCTTCAACAATTCCAAGGAAATAATTATTTCCAAGTCGCATGGATTGGGACTCATGCCGGTCTTGCCAAAGGACTGTCGACTTGACTTCGTTAATTTCCACCATAGAACGTCACCTTGTTGAGTACAAAAACTGTCTTGGTACGATTAAAAATATTTAGTTTTCGAGCTGGTTTGATCGAGAACAAGCTATTCGCAATTACAGAACCCGCAACTGACTGACCTGGTCATGGATGCCTCTATGCCCCGATGCGGCAAGTTCGCAGCATCTCTTTGCCCGCTTGCCAGGAGCGATGAAAATACCGCCAGTTCCTGTGCCTGCACCCGTATGGCGCATCTGTGGAGAACACGCGTTAGCGGCGGCCTGATCTTGGTGAAATCTTTGCCGCCAGACCCATGCCGGCCATGGCACCCGCAAGATCAATGAACACGTCTATCAGCCTCGGGTGCCTGTCCACGGCCAAGAACTGCAGCGCCTCTGACAGCAGGCCCAGGGCCAACACGGCCAGTGCAACGCGTGCCACACCGAACGCTAGCGGCTTGAGCCTGGCGATCAAGCCAATGCCCAGGAAGATAACGAAATGCGACGCCGAAGAAAAGAAGGGGGGCGCGTTCAGCCTGCTTTCTATGGTGTCGCGCAAAGCACCGGGCATCAAGGTACCGACCAGCAGCGCCAGGATCATGAACACCAGCAAGCCCCAAGCCAGGCCGGGTTTGAACCCGCCCTGCCGAATGACCTGTTTTCCGTCATCCATCAAAGCAGTCTCGAAGCTTCTCAGCACTGTTTCGCGATCCATTTGCTGCACTGCATGCGTGCGGCCGGCCAAACCCAAGCGCATACGCCATGGTGCATCAACAGCCAGTGCCAGCACCGCGTCGGCCATGGCGCCCGGGTCTTCAGGGGGAACCACCAGACCGCAGCCATGCACCACGTTGGCGAGCTCTGTGCCCGCAAGAGCGGTCGCCACGACAGGTCTTGCGCTGGCCAGCATGCCCGTGAGCTTGCTGGGCATGACCAGGTCGGCGGCATCGGCCCGCTGGGGTAATAAATGAATATCCGCCAGCGCCAGCAAATCTGCCAGTCGCTCGGCGGGCTGCAGGTCCAGGAAGCGCACATGAGGCACATCCTTGCACTGGGCCACCAGATCGGCCCGGCCCACGCCGTTGCCGCAAAACACAAACCACAGTGGGTCGCGGTCTTGTCGCAGGTCCGCGCACAGTCGAGCCACCTGGGCCAGCAGCTCCAGCCCCTGCTTGCGCCCCATGTTGCCGGAGTACAGCGCCACCACGGCGCCCGGCGCAATGCCCAGTTCAGCGCGGTAAGCCTGCGCGTTGGCCGACGTAAATGAGGTCACATCCACCCAATTGGGAAATGCCACCAGCCGCTGTGCATCCACGCCCTTGGACTGCGCGCGTTCCAGCATCCGCTGCGAGATGGTGGACACCAGGTCAAAGCGCCGCATCAGCCATTGTTCGGCAGCAAGTACCGTGCGCTTGAGCCATTGGCCTTTCAGCAAACCCAGTTCAAACGCCGCGTCCACTTCGTAGTCTTGTATATGCAGCCAGACCCGCGCACCCGACAACCGCGCCACGCCCCAGGCCGTGGGTGCGCAAAACAGCGGCGGCTCCACCACCCATACCGCATCGGGTCGCCACAACACCTGACGCAGCATGACCGGCAGGCTGCTCAAGGTAAAGCTCGCCAGGTGCAGCAGCCGCTTGGCCCCGCCCGGACGGGCCGGCACCCACAGCGGGCATCTCCACACCTCGACGCCTTGCCACTGCTCGCGCCGCCATGCCGCGCCCGAGTAGCCCTCCTCCACCACCCAGCCAGGGTAATACGGCGGTGCAGTAACCACCCTCACCTGGTGCCCGCGTGCGGCGAGCCAGGCGGCCATCTCGCCCGTGTACTTGCCGATACCCGTGAGTTCAGGCGCGAAATTGATGCTGTAAAGAAGGATTTTCACGAAAAAAACAAACGATGAGAACTGCTATTAAGGTTGGTTTGATCGAATGCCAGGCGGTCTTGGCCGCAGGCAATTGCCTGACTGGAGAGCAGTCTGAAATTACTTCAACTCGGTTGAGCCGACCAGAATGTCAGCCAGCACCCGGTTGCCCTCGGGTGTTGGGTGAATGTCGTCTTTGTAGAAGTCTGTTCGCCAGCGTTCATTGCCGGCTAGCGGGACAATCTTCTGTGCTCCGGAAGATGTCAGCAATGCCAGCCCCGCTGCAAAGTTCGCGCGAGCAAGTGCCGGGTTTTCAGTTTCGGCACGGTCTGGGTACAGCACGAACAAGCTCTTGTCGCCATATACGGCCAGAAAAAACCTTAGCTCTGCCGCCAAGTCACCCGGCGGCACCTGCAGGCCTGGGGGCACATCGCCACACGCTTCAAACGCGTACACATATTTGTTGAAGAGATACCACAGCGCCACAGCAGGCCGCTTTCGTGGATGTGTTGCCTCGCAAGACCAGGAAGAAGCTTCTCCAAAATCGCCGGTATTAAGGACAAATACCACCTGGTCGACCTGCGCAGGCACCTGCGGATTTTCCCGCAACCACGCCAGTTCATTGCGCAGCGCCCAACTGCCCGCCGCAACCGGCCAAACCACACCGCCCCGCGCGTAGTGTTGCGCGCTGGCCTGCAACGCCGGACCCAGGCGGTCTTGCTGTTGATAAGCATTGCCGCCTAACACCACGCTGTCGCCCACCAACAGTATGTCCCGCGCAGGGTTAGGGGTAGGGGTAAATTCTGGCGCGCTCATGTGCAGGCTGTTGAACTCCCACTGGTTCCGGTTTAGAAAGCTTCCGTGTTGGCTTCCCGCCTGTATGTAGCCCACCTGCGCATTTGCCTCGTACACCGGAAAATCAATAAATCCAAGGCCCCGGACCAGCATCTCGGCGAAAAGCACTGCGCCGACGGAAAGCAGCAACCAGCGATGACGCCGCTTCGGTGATCTAGCTCGCGATGCCGGTACATCAGCAGATGAAGTTGGGGGCAAGATGAAGTCTCATAAAAAGGCGACAAAAAAAGTTCGGCCAACACTCAGTCGACATTTGTCATGAACAAAAACCGCAACTCGTTCGCGCTCTAAGACGATGCGGAATCTGCGCGAAGACATCGCTCTTCGCTCGTCGTAGCGGGCTTCTCAGCCGCCGCTCGAAGCTGCGGGTCGCTGAAGTTCGGCGTCAAGGGTCGGCGCGGCAGCTTCCAGTTCACGCACCTTGAGAACAATCATGTACTCGTAGATCGAGCGAAGCAATGCATAGGCCAGACCCGCCCGGCCATCAAGAAACCCACGCTTCAAGACGTAGAGAAGTAAAAACATCATCAATGGCCGAAAAGGGACTCTGTAGTAAAGCTCCTTTTGATGAAACCGCCGTTCATTTTTATTCTTGGAAAAAAAAGCTTTCCAATAACTGAAGTCTGAATTTTCTTTTTTGTTATGCACAATCTGAGCGGCTTCAGAAGTGCTGTATCGGTTATGCCTGTCAACCCAGTTTGTCATGCCTTTACTGAAGGGGAAATGATCAAAATGCTCTTTTATTTCACCTATAGCGCCATTAACAATAATTATTGAATTCACAAGGCGTTCATAGTGAACCTTCTCATGCAGGAACAGCCGAATATTGAAGGGGGATGGCGTCACATGTTTAAGCCAGGTGCCGATAAAAAAATCGTGCCGCTGCACACGAAAGGCGACATGACTGCCG
>Ga0209512_1004962_pt1 | contig 11287 bp, 6 predicted proteins | sample frozenSSSSmetaG_FD_184142 | JGI IMG/M metagenome (GOLD analysis project Ga0209512, IMG submission 184142) | Glacier valley bacterial and archeal communities from Borup Fiord, Nunavut, Canada, to study Microbial Dark Matter (Phase II) -... | ecosystem: Environmental > Aquatic > Freshwater > Ice >... | reverse complement strand
GAGCAATCATGGAGTCATTTTGCTGACCTCGAATCACCATCGCACCCAGGGGAACGGTGTATTGCTTGTCGCCAATCACCAGAGCTACCACCTGAAGGTCAACAAGCCTGGAAGCTGAGTTGAAGCTCCTCACGATAGTCACCACAGTCGAACCCGTTGGAATCACCACCGCACCAGATGAATCGTTCATCGGCTCGGTTAGCTGAATCAGATACTTGGGAGCCGATGACGTATCGCCACCAAAGGGGGATGAGTTGTCTCCTGCCAAGACGATCGGGCTAACCAATCGTCCCGATGCTTTACTGCCGATGATGATGGGCGAATTACCGCGACCTGGTATCGATGACAGCACGAGGTTTGAAGGTGCTGGGGTTGGAATAGAAGCGATAGGAGTCGTCTTAACGACAGGGGTTGTGTCAGGACGATAGCTAACTACCGAACGGCTAGAACCAGTTACGCCTTGAGTTCTACCCAAACTGCCCATTGAAGCGATCATCTGCCACTGAGCTACAGGATCAATCGGGGCAACCGGAGTTGTCGCATTAACATTCTCAGTATCGGTAGAGGAGACAAGAGGCATTGACGGTGAATCTGGAGTCACGGTTGCTTCAGAAAGAGCGGGAACCACAGAAGGTGCAGCAGCAGGAGCAGCAGGAGCAGACACCACACCTCCAGTCGGGGACGACTTTAAACTAGGAACTTCGCCTTTGGCTGTTGCCTTCTGACTCTTTAAGGCTGAAGCCTGATCGCCCAATGCAGCTTCCGTCTTATAGTTAGCCGACTGCTGATCAGGATTAGCTGGCGTATCAGCATTGGGCGATGACGTTGCTTGCACTATAGGTTGTTCTGTTTTAGAACCGCCCGTTACTGAAAGAAATCCGCCCACTGCACATACCAAAGCCAGCACACCTGCGCCCACTAAAATGATTTTCGGCAGGGGTTGTTGTGCCAAGGGTCGAGACTTGTCAGGACCGACAGAGACTTCGTCCTCCTCAGGATCTTCTTCTTCAGATGTAAAACCCACATCTGAAGGATTAAAGTTGGGGTCGGGTTCAGAACCAGGCTTTACTCCAATCGGTTGGGTGTCAGAAGTAGTATCTGCATTAGTGCTGTCATCGTCATCGTCTGATTCAGTTGTATCTGAACCTGCTAGACCCAATCCTGAGAACTTAGAAGCCGAGGGAGAAAACCCTAGTCCCTCTTCTTCTTCGTCATCGTCATCAGATTGTTCGCTCTCTGCATCAAGTGGAAGACCTTGTTCTAATTCCTCAGCATCCTTCACAAGTGGGGAGAAGCCTGCCATCGCTGCGAAATCGGTTTCTGTTGCTGTCATTGTGCTCATTTCGTTCTCACTTCACTAAATTGGGGCGTGTTAATTCGCGCATCGCGTAGATCTCTAGTCCGGCAGCTCGAACTTGGGCGATCGACCGCTCAACGGGAGAAGACAACTGGGTTTGCGATGGAGTCGGCACAGCTCTAATAAAAACTTCCTTGTTAAAGGGAATCGATAATTGAGCCGCGCCGGGTGAGATTGTGACTAAATTAGAGACAATGCTGACCTTCCATTGACCTTCTACGCCGGGGACAGGTTCAGGAAAGCTGATGTCCTGTGGGACGAGAACCACTTGGGCAGTTCCGTTAAATACTTCAGGGGGTGTCATCTCACCCAACTTACTGAGAAAAGATTGGCGGAAATCTTCACTGAGAGCAAACGATGCCTGGTGAGCGATCGTCGTTACCTTGCGATCGCCTTTATCTGTCTTGATTGTCACGCCAGGATCTTCGTTGCTAATTCCCTTCTGTGCAGATTGAGGGTCAGAGGACGGCAACCGACCAGACCAAGACAGCAGCAGAGAAAGAGAATCACTCGTAAACCTCATGATGGTTTGCGGTGTTCTGGCTTTGACATCTTGAGCGGTCATTGGCAATACTTCGCCGTTGCTCAACTGCACCATTGAGGGCGCAGATTTGTGAGCGATCGAGTTGGTGTTTGCCAGGGTGATCAAGAGCAGCAGCATATTGAATCCACCGAGACCCAATCCCGCCAGTGAAACGAGTCCGACGAATCCCTTTTGAGATCGTTGGGCTGAGATTGACCGGGATTGGGTCATCCCGCGATTTAGATTTTGCATAGTCGAAACCTTTGAAGTTGAGAACAAGTAAAACTAGATTGGGGCGTTACTCGCCGCCAGCAATTCCTTGGGAGACAGAAGAAGCAATCTTGCTTCCTACAGCTTGCCCAACCGCAGCCCCCCCAGCACTAGCAACAGATCCCACAACCATTGCACCTGCTTGAGAGATGGCATTGAAGATTGCCATGCCCCCACCCGAAGAAAGCGCCATAGCGAGAATAGGAGCCAGAAGACCAATCAAGATAGCGTGAGTCATTGTGTCTTCTGGACCTGATTGGTAGATAGTGAGAGCGAACACGCCCGTAATCACATTGAGCGAGATTTTGCACAGAATGAGTGACCAAAAAGAGGTCAACCACAGGTAAATAGCCTTACCGCCCATAGGTAGTAGAGAAGCGCCCGCTGCAATTGGGCCCATCAGTGCAGTCAGCAGCATTGCAAGCTCGATCATGTGCTGAAAAGCAGCGGCGCAAGCGATTAGAAGAATCTCAATGACAGCGGTGATCGGAGCACTTGCCACATTTCGAGCGGCATTGCTGACCTTAGTGGCTTGAGCACCTACCGCACCACCTACCTGCTCAACAATCTTCTCTGTTCCCTTCATCGGGTCTTCCATCGAAGCTTTCTCAATCTCCTCTAGAGATCTACCAAGTGCCCCACTGTCGGGGTATTGCTTCTTATAATCAGCGAGTATGATATTTGCCTGCTGCCCTGCTATTTCGATGCACACTTGCAGTTCTTTTGTGTTGACCTTAGAGTTACATTGGGCACGAAGTTCTTCAATTCTGCCTTTGAGACTGCTGTAGTCCGATAATGCAGAAAGTTTCTCTTCTAACTGGAGTTGACCACCAACTCCGTCAAGGACTCGCGTATTGATAACCGCGCCAACTGAACGGATTGAGCGACTAATACCTACGAGATTCTGACCGCCGTTCGTTAATAGCATAATTACGATGAGGGGCCACATAATCTCTGTAAAAGGTCGCCCGCTCTCGTCTTCAAGTAGCTTTTTTGCCCAGTCCACCATCCAGAAGAGCAAACAGCCTAGTGCGATAAAAACACCAAACCAATTAAGGGCACCGAATAGAGAACCGCCTAAAACCTTGTCCCAAGTCACGTCCCAAGACGCTGAAATAGACCGTGATACGAACTCAGCCCCTTTGAGAGTTGCAGTAGAACCCCAATTCGTAGCTGCGCCCAAGAGTGGAGAAACCACAAAGTAATTCATTGAGTTCTCCTTACCGCATTAAACGGAAACCGTTGTTATTAACCTTGTTCAGTCGTTCTTGAAGAGCGGACGATTCAATCAGTCGAGCTTGGTCAGCTCCCTGAAGCTGATCGTTCACTCTCAGCAAGCTGGCGTTGGTGATCGCCTGTCCAGACTCAAGGCGGTTCAGGTAAGTCGCAGAAATACCCTGAAGTTCAACCGAAGCCGCTGTTTGGTCAGTTAACGTGCCTAATTGATCAGCGTGTCCCGCTAGCTGAGTTGAAACCTGAGATAGCTGAGTCGATTGCAACGCAGCCGTCATGTTCAAATCTTTAATGGCATCTTGAGTAGACACCCGACCCTGAGCCGTTTTGCCTTGTTGGGTTGCCTGCTGAGCCATCTTCTGAGACTCTTGAGAGGCAGTTGCAGAACCTTGAGCCGCAGTTTTAGAAGCCTGTTGAGTCCCTGACATCCCAGAGACTTTCTGAGCAATTGTTTGCAGACCTTGAACAGAACGGTCTTGCGCTTCTTTACTAAACCCTGCTTCTACAGCAGGTTTCAAAGCTCTTAATTCAGCACCCGAATTAATCACCGAAGGATTGAGCGCTTTGTTGGTGCCATTTGGCTCACTCGCTTCGCCTTTCCCAACCGCTTTAGAAATTTGCTCCCTAAGCTTGCCCAAGTCAGGCAAACCCAAAGACCCGATCGCATCCTTGAGCAAACCGTCTAGCTGACCCGCGATACCACCATTAAGTCCGCCAAGCACCTGATCTTTGATGCCGTTGATTTGCTCTAGGTAGCCGCCAATTTGTCCTTGAAGTGGACCTAATACTGATTGAAGTACTCCACCACTCCCTGCTTGAGTACCAGAACCACCACCCAGGATTGAGCCAAGCGGGTTAGAACCACCACTTCCGCCCAGAACTGGATTGGACTCATTAATTACAGGGTTCAAACCTTGAAGTTGGGTAGTGCCGAAACCGCTAGTGATAAATTGGGCAGAAGCAGAGAGCGTAAATAGCCCGACCACCAAAAATGCGCTTGTAACAACGACAGTACGACGAGAAGCTTTGCGGAGATTGAGAGTAGGTTTCATGAACAGAAAGTAAATAGAAGAAACAACAGAGAACAGGGTGGAAACCACACAAAAGATGCGGGAAGAGCGTCAAGTCATCGCGATCGCGCCCACTGGTTGAAGGGAAACGATTGGATCACTAGGGTCTGAGGAAACCTCTGGAATCGGGGTAATGTCAGGGTCAGTAACAGACTGGAGCACTTTAACTGTCCGACCTGGCAGATGAACCTGGGGTTCAATTACCGTCGGGCAATGAATTGAGCGGTTATCCTTCAGCGCTGACACCAGTTCGTGGGAAAACTCAGATAATCCTCTGAACTTATTGGCAGAGTTAGCATTGAAAGCCGTTCGCGCCGACTGCTCATTCGGGTTATTGGCAACCGCCCCTAGCTGCACATAAGCAGGGTAATAACGGCAATAGGTATACGTGTCTTTGTCGTCCAAGAGCCACTGGGAGTAAATGCCTTCCTTGCGAGGGAAGAAGCTTTCACCTGCATTGCGCGAGATGATTTCACGAGGGTAGTTAAACACTCGCTCAAAGCTGGCGATCGCAACAGGTTCAATCCGACCAATCAATCGGGTTGAAAGGTTCTGTAGAATCTTGGAAGCTGAAGGAGAGCGAGCAATCGTGTCCGGGTCTTGACCTGAAAGGATTACGCGAGATCCTGCTTTCGCGCCGTTTGCACAAATACGTGCCACCAATGCGGCAATGGCATCAAACTCGAACAGGACAGGAGCTTCATCAATAAAGAAAATCGAAGCTGGACACGACAGAGATCGCCGCAAAGCAGCCGAGTAAGCAGACAGAGCTAGGATTGCCGCATCTTCTGCCTCGTTCAGGTTACGCAGTGCAAACACCAGCAACTGAGCATCCGTAGGAAACGATGAAGGACGAGCGATCGATTGACCCACTCGTGAATTGAGCCAAAAGCGCAACTGGAGATGAATCGATTCCATTGCTTTAGCAACGTTGCCGCCACCACCAGAGAGGGCAGCCATACTCACTTCATCAAGCAGTTGAAGATTGCAAAAGCGGATGAAGTCAGCAAGGGTCGGAGTCTCTGACCAAGCAGGTGAGCCAAAACCACCAGCAATAGCCGCATCGTATCGGACTAAGATCTGAGCATCCTGAAGGAACAAGCCCAAAAACATCGTCAACAGAGATCGCACTGTGTTCCGCAGCAAACGAATCTCGGCAGAGTCCATCGGCGCACTGCCCATGACCATCAGTAGCATCGATTGCAGTAAGAAATCCTGATACTCTTTCAGGCGTTCTGACTGTTGCTCCATTGTGAAGCGGCGCAAATCCGGCATCTCAAACAAGTTGTTCGACTCAGTAGAAATGTCAAAATAAGCACCCTTCGCGCCCATGAAATTTGTGTAGTCGGTGAACGTGCTAGAGCCGTCTGGTTTCGGGAAATCCAGTGCCACAATCGGCATTCCACACGCCATCGCTTGAGTCAAAATGCCAGAAACGAGAACAGACTTACCCGCACGAGTGGTAGCAAATATGCCTAAGTTTTTATGCTGAGTGAATAAGTCTAGGAAAAGCGGAGTTCCTCCCTCTTCTGTAATCAGTTCAAACCCTGTCTTATCAACCGCTTTGGGAGTGATCAGTGGCAAGAAGCCGGGAGCCTCATCGCTGAGATACACCATGCGGCGGTTAAAAGGCTTAAGTAGCAGTGCGTCCCAAGTGATGGGTAAGGTCTGAAGCCAAATCAGCCAGGCGTACTCCCGCTCCCGGTCGATAATGGCAGGCAGACGAACGCAGGACTGTAGATAACGGCACGCCTCATCCAACTGCGATCGCGTCTTGCGATGCACTAGAATCACCACCGCCACATTGATAGGAATCGCCCCTTCGTAGAGCTTTTCCTGTGCCTGAACTGCTCGGCGTGTCTTGATGTTAGAAGCTACGTCTACAGAGCTTTTGCTGGCAGACAGGTCAGATTGCACGATGCTCTGCTTGGTAATCCGCTGCATATTCGTCTTGACGATCGAATCATTAGCACGGGAGAACTCGCAAAACACTTCGGTATCGGTCACCTGATCTCGCGAGATTAAAGACCAGAGATAGCGAAGCTGTTCATACTTATTACTCCAGCCTGCGGGCTTCTCAAGAAACGTCAAAGCGCCCACATACTTACCTTTGACCCGAATCGAGTCGCGAGCAGTCTTAGGCAGTGCAGCAGAGTTCCCGACCAGGTGAGTAGTCGCATGAAGAGCAGCGTTGATCTCTTCACTAATACCTTCCTCAGACATGATGATTCGTTGCGGAATCGGTGGGCATTCAGTCGTGTTAAACCGCTTCCAAAGGTTTGACCAGAGTTCGTCTTCTAAGAGAGGACGGATGTTCAAACCCATCTTGGTTGAGAGAAGCTGCTCCCAAATCTGGAAGCCGTCGGTAAATGCTTTGGAGAATAGATCTTCGTAGCGCTCTTGCTCTACAGACTGATGCTCACCCAAAAACTTGTGCCAGTTAGATTGAAACCAGGCAATTCCTTTCTCAATATGATCAGTACCGCCACTGGTGGTTGGGTCAACCGTGTAGGTGACATAGACATAGAGAGGTTTTGGCTTACGAATTCCTAGCTGAGTTAGTTCCTGAACCCGTGCCTTTTCGCCCCAGAGTAGAAACTTGATTTCATCAGATGAGGCTTTCTCAATTAACGTATCCAGGTGGATTTGACGTTCAACATCATCGGAGAAAGAGGAGAGGTGAATCGTCAGCCGCTCCTTGCCAGGGAGATCTTTCAGTCCTGATTCAATCGCATCAAAGACGCTGTTACGCTCATCGGGCTTGAGCGTCGAGTGAATCCCCTGACACGCAAACCCGAAGGTGAATTGATAGCGATTGTTACCTTGACGATTCATCAATGCGCCCACAGAACGACCCCGAAGGTCATAGTGGAGAATCGTCTCAAGCTGTAGAAAGTCTTCGATCGCCGAGTAGATAACAGAACCTTCTTCAGTTTTCACCTTTTGGCGACCGACTTTTGTATTCGATTTCATAGGAAAAAATGAGAGGAATGAGAGAGCTTACTTGGACTTCCGACGAGACTTAAAGCGTCGTTTAGATGCCCGATGGGTAGAAGCAGCTTGACGTTCCTCAACGTGGGCAAGCAACGACTGATACCGCACTTGACCGCGGGCAAAGGAGGGAACAGCCGTAAACTTTGAAAGAAACCGCCAAGGTTTAGAGCCTGTGAGAATCCACCAAGTTGCATCGCCCCAAACAATGAGAAGTCCTGTCCATAGCCAAGGAAGTTGAAAGATGCCGTTGGATAAGAAGTAAATTGCAAAGGAGATCACCATCCAGGGAAACACCTGCTCGGCTGGGAACGGTCCCAACCGAGGCGATGCTCCTAGCAACCCATTCACCGGACGAAAGTCATCTTGAGGTGAGCGCTGGGACATAATTATGGAGTTGTCGTAGTGCCTGTACCACCAGTCCCAACAATCATTGCGGTTAGCAAATCGCCCATTGTTACCGTGACCACAATGATTAAGGGCGTTCTAGCAAGCGTTTGCCAATCGTCACCTTCACGAGCAGCTTGAACAACTTTGACTAAGTTGATGCCGAGATAGAGAACGATTAGACCGCGCAACACGTTAAAGACGAGAGCCAGAATCTTTTTGTCGATCCCTGTAAAAGCTCCGCTCATCCACTCTTCAGCACCACCGAAGAAGGGTTTAGCAGCTGAAGCCGGAGAAACAAATCCACCCAGGATTAACCAGGCAGTTGCAAATCCACCAAATAACCCAAGTAACGCACCTGCACTCCAACGACGTTGCTTGCAGAAGCGTTGAAATCCTGCGTAGAAGTTACTGACTGAGTGGGGGTAGAGCATTGCTAAACCGCTCAGTAATGAAACGGCTGAGAATGGAGAACCTAACAACAGCAGTTTGAGGCTAGTTAATACACCCGCAGATACCAACAAGATCTGAGTGCGGGGATGCTGAAAACTGTCAATGAACGTCGAGCGCTGGGGTAGTAGAGAGTTCATAAGAGTGAGAAATCTAAATCATCAAGGGAACTGAGAGTCAAAAAGGAGCCGAGTTAATCAACAGAGAACACAAGAAAGACCGAAAATAAGCAGGTGAATCGAAAGTGATCAGAATGCCACTACATCTAGTAAACCCTTCTTGAATTGAAGAATTGTCAGAGAGATTACGGAACAATTAAGTAATATCAAGAAGTTTTCGTAAAGACAGGCGAGTTAAAAACCAGAAAGCCGTAGAAAGCGCGTGATTAAAAGATTTGAGGCTTTTTAACTTATCTAAAACAGGCTAGTTTATTCAGGATTGTTTAGATTTTTTTGGCTGCGTTTTTCAGAAAGTTTCTGATAGGAAATTGAAAGCCGTATGTATTAGGAAAACGTCAGGTTAGAGTTCCAAATAAAGTTAGGGAGAGATCGGCATTTCGGTTGGAGGCGAAAGAAAAGCTATCTCACTTTACTGCTCTCCACAATGCGTGAAAGGAGCGTACCAGGGTAATACTTTTGGAGGATTGCTAGGTAGCTATGTCCTTTGTCGGCGAGGGCGGCTGCTCCCCACTGACTCATACCAAAGCCGTCGTGATAAGCATCAGTCATCGCTTGAGTTGAGGCATATTGAGCTTCAACAACACTGCCCTTGTTCGTGAGCACCAGTCCTCGTGTTTCAGAGGTTGCTTGAACTGTTGTATTAAATTCAGAGGAAACCCCGTTATACGCTTGATATTGAGGTCCAGCAGCCAAGTCGTACCAAATGCTAACAGGACGGTATCGAAAGGTTAAAGCGTAAGAACGAGCCGCGATCGCTTGAGCTTTCAGAGCATTAATATGCCAACTAGGGTAAGCCTCACTTCCCACAACACTGGAGATGTACTGCTCTAAATCAACCCAGTTGATCACCACTAATCCTGAAGGTCGATTGATTAAGGCAACGCGACCCCGGTACCAATGATTATCGATTGAGACCAATCCATTTAATTGAGGTTGGATAATCACAGCGGTCGGCATAAGCTCACCGTTCACCTGGATTCCAGATGGGGTTGACTGAGCCAACCGATTTCGCATTGCAGGCATCGAGTTGATCACTCGCCCATCCATTGAAGTGATTAACGCAGGGGTGGAAGCAGAAATCTGCACAGATGGAGTGATCTTTAAAAGCACTCGCATCTCGACTAAGGATGAAGGAAATGGTGAGGGTGCCGCCCACTGAGAATTAGAAACTGGGGAAATGACTGCAACTGTCTGACCCGACCGCAACAACTGTGCAGAACGAGCCACAATTTTATTCGTGTCGATAGAACGCCATGCACCCTTTACCTGATGCCGCATCTCGAAGTGCAAATGCGGTCCTGTGCTATGTCCGGTGTTACCTGAACGAGCAATGACTTCACCTTGCCGAACTGATTGACCGTTGCGAACCAGAATCTCAGACAGGTGACCATAAAGGGTTTCAACCGTACCGTTTTGATGCAGCAGAATGACAGCTTTACCGTAGCCACCAAACTCACCTTGAAAAATAACTTGCCCTGTAAGGGATGCGACAACCGGAGTGCCGATTTGGGTTCCCAGGTCTACACCTGCGTGGAGTCTTCCCCAGCGGATTCCGTAGACAGAGGTTACTGGAACAGCAGATAAGAGAGGGTAGCGTGGAAATTCTAGGTTTGAATTAATCAGAGCAGCAGGCTTGCTAAGAACTGATTGAACCGCTTGAGGAGAGTTGAGATGACCCAGAAAAGCCACAGATGAGAAACCAGAGGAGGAGGAAAAGCCTGGGGAGAACGCAGAGATTGAAGAACTCGCTAAATAACTCTGAGGAACATAAACCCCTGGAGAAAGTGCCACGTACCCTTGGGGAGTCTTCAAACCAGCTTCGTTAGCATTCTGATTAGGTCGCTCTGAAGCTGGGTGTGTTTCACCTAAAGTATTCGGCGGATTCGCCAACAAAGGGCTTACCCCAGCTTGAGATCCCACATTCCCAAGCACGACACTCTTTGATGTCGGTTGTAACCGCTGAAGGGCAGATGAAATCTGGGAAGCACTTTGAACACTTTGACGAGTCGCCGTCGAAGACTGTTCTGAATAGCTCTGATTCTGTAGGTTATCCGAAAGTTGCTCAAGAGCAGATGGCTTATCTACAACTGGATTTAGGGCTGAAGGAGCGCTGCCAGAATAGTTATGAGCATCCGAAGAGGGTGAACTGGGGTCATCTTGATAACTAAGAGATGCCTCCATCCCAGAGAAATCTAGTGCATCTTTTTGCAGTGCGGTTACGCCAAAACACAAGGACTGCATCAGCATTGAGGCAGACAGACAGACCGTAATTGAAACCTTCTTCAGCAAACCCATAACAAGCACAGATCAAAAGAGAGCGGCAATATCGCAGCAAGGTGTAAACCTCGCTCATTTACTTTCATCAAAATACAACGATCGCCAACTGTAACAATTTAGAAATATTACTGAGGTTTATGGGTTGTAGCTTGATTAAGAGCCTTAAAGTCCTCAGAGTACTGATTTGTAACGAAATCGGTTTTTCGTAACGAAATAAAAGTGTTGAAGGAATAGGGTCGAAAGATTAGGACAAACGTCAAAAAACAGTCAGGCTAATATCCAGCCAGAAAGGGGCTAGCTCATCGATCTGCATTTCGTAACGAAATCGTTTTTTCGTAACGAAACGGTCAGTGGACTAATAGAAATGCCGTAGGAAAGGGAAGATTAGAAGAATTGGTGCGGCAACGCAGCTGTTGGATAACCTAAAACCTGAAACAAGTGAGATGGGAAGAAAAAGAAAGTTCAGCGGAAGCAGTGAAACGAAGCCGATGCGAATTCCCGCAGAGTTGGTCTCGCGGGTGGAAGCTTATACCCAAAGAATTTCAAAGGA
>Ga0209512_1004961_pt1 | contig 11290 bp, 10 predicted proteins | sample frozenSSSSmetaG_FD_184142 | JGI IMG/M metagenome (GOLD analysis project Ga0209512, IMG submission 184142) | Glacier valley bacterial and archeal communities from Borup Fiord, Nunavut, Canada, to study Microbial Dark Matter (Phase II) -... | ecosystem: Environmental > Aquatic > Freshwater > Ice >... | reverse complement strand
AGGAAAAGGTCTATATACAAATAGGGCTCTAACACATAAGCGTGCGGCCAGCTAGCGAACTGTACACGTGAATAGTACAACAACAATAGCAACACCTAAAGTGAAGCCTTCAATATTCGTAACAGCGATTGTTGGGGAGAGTTACAAACAGCCTTGCGTCTTCCCAGATTATCACCGATGCATAAAATCAACAAGGCGCCAGCCAGACATCATGTAAATAGCGGTCACAAAGCCCTGATAGACAGAGTTGCCCTTCGTTTCTGGAAAGTACTTGTTGAAAGGGTCTGCGGAGATGATGCCGCTCATGACGCCCTGATCGTATCCGAAGAGAAGAAAGCCCGTCGTTGCGATTGTCGAGATCGCAAGGCCTAACGGCCGGCCGCTGAGGCCCATGTAGCGGTTCCCGCCGCTGATTGCACGTGGTGTCGACATGTTGATGATCCCATTCGTGTACTGAGCCAGCTAGTATTGATGTTGTAAAGGAAAGGAAAGTGTGATATAAAGTGGAATGCAATCGGAGGATAATGGTCCAGCCCTCGAAGCATCAGGATTCGTACTTAAGAAAACACAGCAAGACATGCGGACAGCAGCCTCATATAGGAAGGAGCGCACGACGCAAGATAATACAGCGCATTGCATGCAGTAATCGCGTGAGAGTCATCGTATCCACATTGTGCACCAGATCCCCCAATTCTCAGATCTCGCCGATCCAACGAAAACCACGCCTCCTTCCGGCTCCGCCCTCGGGGTCCTCCAATCTCGAGATCCGGGGATCTTCAGCCCCTGCCGTCTCGCTCATTGGGTCAGAGAGAAAACAGCCCGTGGAGGCAATCATTCCAACCGTTGCCAAGCCGTGATCGACGACACTTTGAAACGAAAAAATAGAGAGGCGGGCATTAGCGACGTCATATTGAAAACTACGGGGGAACTGCGGGGAGATCTCAGGAAGAATCGAAGCAGAGATCATCGCGATGCCATCATCGCATCCACTATCTTAAACGGCAGTACCTGGTGGCTGGCTAGTGGCAAGGGACTGCCCGCTTGTGGCGCGGAATCAAGAATTTAAGTGCGAGCCACAATACGCCACAAGGCGCCATAATGCTTATGCTGACAACCGCGAAAAGAGCATTCATGTCTATTTTAACAAAAGGCGTTCCCAGGACGCCCGTGAGGGCGCTCCTGGGGGTCGCCGACGCATGCGGGAATCGCGACGTATATCTTCATCTCCGGGCGTGGCCATTGGCGAGTCGGCGGCGGACGGGGCAGGCGGAGGGGCGGGGCTGCGGGGTTGGGATCGGCGTCGCTCACCTCGGTGCGGGGGGAGTACGAAGGGAGGGAGGGGGGTGGGGGGAGGAGGGGCGGCGTCGAAACATGGGTGAGTGGGGAAGGTACTACTCAGTACTCAGTACGGGGTTCCGACTACTCGAGCAGGCTGGCTTGCCCCGCGATCCTCTTAACACATATAAGAGGATATTGTGCTCCCCATCTTTTGCCCACTCGTCTTTTCGAAACGCAAGCACCAGAAGCCGGTTTTCTTCTTGTGTCCTAACAACACCACCCCACAGAGGCATATTTTCGAATTCTCAGTTGATCTGAGATCGCGCATGAGCGAGCCAGCCATCATGTCGACAGACGTAGTCTCCACGAGCTCCGCGAAGCCGGTGAAGACCTTCATGGGCCTGCAAGGGCGCATGTTAGGCCATGCCGTGTCCGTCATCGCCACGACGGGCTTCCTGCTCTTCGGCTACGATCAGGGTGTCATGAGCGGCATCATCGACGCCGAGCCCTTCCACGTCTACTTCCCCGAGACCAGAGACGACTCGGTCTACCAGGGCTTCGTCACCGCCATCTACGAGATCGGATGCTTGTTCGGCGCTCTCCTGATTCTGTCCATCGGCGATGATCTGGGCCGTAGGAAGGCCATGATGATGGGCGGCATCATCATGATTCTCGGCGTCGTCATCCAAGTCACCTCTTTCCAAGGCCACAAGGCCACCGCGCAATTCATCATCGGCCGCACCATCACCGGCGTCGGAAACGGAATGGTAGGTCCCCCTCTTCTCTCACCGGCGAGCCCCGGCTAACAATCCGCAGAACACGTCCACCATCCCCACGTACCAGGCCGAGTGCTCGCGCACGAACAACCGCGGCCTGCTGATCTGCATCGAGGGCGGCATCATCGCCTTCGGCACCATGATCGCCTACTGGATCGACTACGGCGCCTCGAAGAGCGCCATCGCCGAATTCACCTGGCGCTTCCCCATCGCCTTCCAGATCGTCTTCGGCATCATCCTTGTCATCGGCGCGTACTACCTCCCGGAATCCCCCCGCTGGCTGTTGTCCCGCGACCGCCACGAGGAGGGCATCGCCGTCATCTCCGCGCTGTACGGCCTCCCCGAGGACGACCCCGCCGCGCAGCTGCAGAAGGACATCATCCTGGACAGCATCCGGGCAAGTGGGCAAGTGGGCGGCAAGACGCCGTTCAAGACGCTTCTGACGAACGGCAAGACGCAGCACTTCCGGCGCATGATCCTGGGCTCGTCGTCGCAGCTGATGCAGCAGATCGGCGGCTGCAACGCCATCATCTACTACTTCCCCATCCTGTTCAGGGACGTGCTCCACAGCTCCCACGACTTGGCCATGCTGCTCGGCGGCGTCAACATGATCGTCTACTCCATCTTCGCCACCACCTCGTGGTTCATCATCGATCGCGTCGGCCGCCGCAAGCTGTTCCTCATCGGCAGCGTCGGCCAATGCCTGAGCATGGTGCTCGTGATGGGGTGCATGATCCCCGACAACAACCCCGCCGCGGGCAAGGGCGCCGCCGTCGGCCTCTTCACGTACATTGCCTTCTTCGGCGCGACATGGCTGCCACTCCCATGGTTGTACCCCGCGGAGATCAACCCGATCCGCACGCGCGGGCGCGCCAACGCCGTCAGCACGGCGGTCAACTGGTCGTCGAACTTCCTGATCGTGATGGTGACGCCGATCATGATCACCGACATCGGGTGGGGCACGTACCTCTTCTTCGCGGTGACCAACGCCAGCTTCGTCCCGATCATCTACTTCTTCTACCCGGAGACAAAGCAGCGCTCCCTCGAGGAGATCGATCTCATCTTCGCAAAGGGATACCTCGAGAACATGTCCTACGTCCGCGCCAGCAAGGAGCTGCCCATCCTCAACGATACCGAGATCGAGGAGATGGCACGCAGATACGGCCTCGTGGGCGCCGACGAGGAGACGACGCTCGGCGAGAAGAGCGACAGCGCGAGCGAGATGAGGCAGCGGACGGGCGGGGTGCCGAGCAGCGAGGAGGACGTGCACGAGGCGCAGCGCAAGGCGTCGGAGTAATTTAAGGGGCAAGTGGCCTGAGTTTTAGATGCAAGAACATAGAGTGTTTCTTTATTTCTCTTCGAAGATTACATAGGACTATAGACATAGAATGATCAATAGGTACTTTTCAAACATTACGGAGTAGACAGACGGCTGTGAATGACGCTTTTGGTGATGTTTTGAATGTTTCGACAGTGGATGGCATTGGGACTTTCGGGCGCGGGAAGGGCTGAGCTTGGGTCGTTGGAGGGGGATAAGCTGCAAGACGGAGCGGCCGGAGAGTGAGCAAGTAAGGCGGAGGAGGGCAACAGGTCAGCAAGAGGTGAAGAGAGCAAGCAAGCAGAACATCGACGAGTATCTATCTGTAGGGGTTTTTTGGAGAACCAAGTGAGTAGGAAAGGCGAAGGCGAAGGACGTGGAAGATGATGCAGAGGATGGATGAATGAGTAAAAGACGTGTGGGAGGAAGATAAAGCGCGAGAGAATCTACTACTGCCATGGATGGGGAAGAAGGGGTTATGTAGCTTGTGGGAAGGAATGGGGGGAAAGCCAGAAGAGACGATATGAATGGGTCGCGGGATTGTATAGTATGTATGTACGGAGTACATTCGTGTACAGCGGAGAGACTCGGGTGAGTTGAGCTGAGCTGAGATGAGATGAGATGAGATGAGATGAGATGAGATGACCGCACACCTTCAGAGGCATGCATGCATGCATCATCATCGACGGAGTGAGTGACATATACAGGCGGCATGGCATGCATATCCCTTCTATCTTCCTTCCCATCCGATTCGATCCGGGCAAGTGCATAAAAACAAACTCACCACCGGTATCTGCCTGCCTGCCCGCCCAGCTGCCCGCCCACCCAGTAGGTAGTCGAGAGATCTCCTCCTCCTTTCTTCCCCACCGCAAGCGAAAGGACAAATCGACAACCACGCATGGCCCGCCCTCCCCGCGCGCCTCCCCGCCCGCCGCCCTCCTCCGCACAACCCCGGCCCGCGAAGCCGGCGCGTCGGGCTGTGCTGTGCTGTGTTGGGTTGTGTGAGGCTTCATCCGGGCGGACCCGAGCGACGCGGCGTGCGGGGCGCGGCGAGCAGGCAGGCAGGCACCGCGCGGACGTGCCCTGCCGGAGACGACCGACGACGGGGCACGACGGGGACGGGCGGGCTGCGAAGTCCTCCGCAGACTAGCTGTCTCGTTACTAAGTGTCGTTATATAACATGACTGTATTAAAGGCTCTATTAGTGGGGTCGATGATGGAGTCCTTCATCTACACCTTGAACTGCTTCTAGGTCATATGGCCTAGACCTGCCTATTGCTTATAGCGTTCCCACTTTGCTGCTAGCCCTAATCTAAAGGTGAGGACACAGTAGTTGATCTTAGACTAGTTGTCTAGGTATTAGGCACCACTGTCTATGCGGAACCTCCTTTCAGTGCTGTTAATGAAGGTTTGGGCTTCCTATAAAGCCTTGCTGTTATATGTTAGCAGGTCCCTAAGCTTTAGCGCACTGTGGGCAGTGTGGTAGGGTTGCTCACGCACTTCATCCTTATAAGTCATGGATTCCCTTCTAGTCCTCACGTTGCATTCTTAAGTGGCGCCATCGCTACTAGTCCATTTCTAATTCACTAGTGTTTCGCTATTGTTCTCGCCATTGTTGTTCTATAGGAGCCTTTTAAGCTCCGCCTTATAACTAGCCCTCTAAGCTTCCTGCCACCTAAGTTTAGTGATCTTAGCATCTACTGCTTCCCTTCTCCTTTGTTGCACCTCCTGTATCTAGGTGCAGAGCCGCTGCATCTTAGCCTTCTCTCTCTTGATCTAGTCTTTAATGTCTAGAGGGGAGTCACTTAAGGACTCATCATCTGTCTCTTAGCGGGTATCTGTAGGCGTACTGTCCCTTCCTTATAGAGTATTCATAGTGTCCTAGGCTTAGGACTACGACCTCGTTGCCATTTTTAACTAAGCGGCCATTCTTAGTGCCCTTGCGTATTAGGTATAAGTGGTGCCTAAGTTGTAATAAGCTATCTCCTATAAGGGTAAGAGAGTTTAGAATGTAAGGGTCATTAGACAGAGAATCACGACTTAGAGCAACTAGCCTTATATTCTATAAACTAAACTCTACCCCCTTTTCCTAAGGGGCACCTATTAACTATATAGATTACTCGCCTACAAGTTAGCCCTGTTCTAGTACTAATCTAATGCACAGGGTTAGTAAAAAAAATTAATGAAATCAAATCGTAATCAATTTAATTAATTTTGTAATCATGATTTTAATTTTGATTTTAAAAATCATGATTTTAATTTTAGAATTTCAAAATCATGATTTAATTATGATTTTTAGTCACATGATAATCACATGTACTTAAGAATTAATATACTTAAAGAGGTCTTATTAACAAATAAATTAAACCCTAAAATTATAAAATATTAACTAATATAAAATCTAATAAATAATTAAGACTAAAAAACTAATTTAATAAGAAAGTCCTCTATAAAATCCTTATCTTCCTCCTCCTCTTCTATAAATTTCTAGCTTTTTAAACAGGCTATTAATTTAAAAACATCTTTAGAAAGCCTATTTCTTATTTTTAAAATAATAAGGCCTCCTATACTAAAAGAGCTCTCTATAGGAGCACTAGTAGTAGGTATTTGTAAATATCTTTTAGCTATAGTAGTGTAACACCTAGCTAGTACAACACTAGTAGTTTAAGGTATAGTCCTCACAATGATAGGAAGGGGGGTCTAGTCTAAGTCTAGTGGTGGGCTAACTAGGCGCTTAATACATTAACTAACGACTAGAGATCTCATCTCTAGTCTCTATGGACATATATATACTTGTCCCTCTACCTTCTAGTCCTACGCTAGTGGTAGAAGTCCCTTCGTCTATTGCCCTCTAGTCCTACGCTAGTAGCCCACCCTTTACTAAGCGTACCACGCTTATCTAGGAGCACATGCCTAGAAGTCCTTAGGCGTTAGCTATGTAGCTAGCGTTCTGCTAAGGACGATGCTCACCACCTTACAATTATCCCCCCTCTTAGGGGTTGACCCTAACCCTAGTCTAGTCTATAATTCTTCTAGCGCCATAGTTGCTAACATCGTCGTCGTCACTCATCGTCATTAACAACACTAGCGGCATTGTCGTCGCCCTCTAGGTAGCGTTCACTAGAATTGTTAGTTGATTTTAGGGTTTTCGCTTAAGTGTAGGTCTAGTAGCGCTTAGGCAACATTTTCTTTGTTTTACTAGCTATAGATTCCTTTTCCTTTCTCTAATATTAACAAATCCGTCCTACGTGCATCCACCTAGTTGTCCTACACCTAGTGGATCATCGTGAGTATCGCCCTAGTTCTTTGTTAACCTTCCTCCATCATTCTTAAGCTAACTAGTGGATCTAGCTTCTTTGTTCTACTGTCGTCATCACTGCGCTTTATCTAGCGTTCTAATCTTAAGCTAGAGTTTTCCTATTTATTTGCGTTTCCTACACCTTTAATCTATAAGTGATCTTCTTGTCTAACACTAGTCTACTGCTAATTAATGTCTTTCCTAAATAGCTTCTTTTTCTCCACTCGTTAATATTGTTAACGGCTTAATTAAGGCAAGTCTCTAGTTTCCTATTAGGTGTCTACTACTAACTTCCCTAGCATTAAACAACATAGCACCTTATAAGAAGGCCATTAATCCCCTAGCTTTAACCCTACGTCTAACTAAGAACATAAGGTTAAAGAAGTCTGTCGTCCTTAAGGTCGTAGGCAACGCGACTCTAGTGGAGACCCTAAGAAAGACTGTAGAGACCCCTACATCGTCCTAGGCAGCTTCTACTACGCTTCCATTGCGATCCTTAACTTGTAAGCGTAACGCTAGCAACACCCCTAACGATGCTCCGTCTACCTAGCGTCGTTGCACTAAGCAGTAGGAGCTAGATCCCTTTAGCATTAAAAATGCCTTTAACAGCGACGGCAATCCTTCCACCCTAACTCTAGGAGACCCTCGTGTGTTAGAGAAGGTCTAACGTAAGGGCAATCGTAGTCACTAGGTTACCCTAGTGTAGGAGGAGACTAGTGTTAAGCCGTTATCTAGCCCTAACTCTAAGGGCGCCTACATTACTACTGCGCTAGTGGAGCATAACTAGAAGAAGGCTAAGAAGAAAGAGGCTAAGCGTAAGCGTTGCAAGGAGGAAGAGGCTGCCTACTAGGCTAAGCTAGATTCTAAGGTTAAGAAGGATAAGGGTGGCCTAGTTCTAGAGCTAGGTAGTGGTTGCGTTTAGACGCGTAACTATGTTGCTGTTCTAGCGTTAGCTGCCTATAATCTATACACTAAGTAGGAGAAGATGTGCCTTCGTTATGTGAAGGAGATGAGCCATTTCCTAGAGCTAGTCTGCTACTAGTTTAATCCTACGTCCCCTATTTGTGCAGATTGTGCCTATAAGGGCAAGCCTTATAAACTAGTAGGTTGCTTTCTTATTTCCTCATTCTAGAGGTTACGTATGCTAACGTGCTCCTTTTCTAAGTCCCTACCTACTTCTATAGCTTAGTTACCCATCTTTAGGATGCTATAGACGACCTAATTGCTATAGAGGATGCTAGCGCTAAGCTAGCCGTTATTGCTACAAAGGAGAAAATCTTAGGTGAGCTCTAGAGGTAGATGACTCATGCCATTAAGCGTTGCCCTTCTAATCCTACTACCGCTATAGCGAAGTTCTTAAAGGACCATGGCACTAGTAGCACCTTAGCGATTGCAACTAACATGATGTAAGACGCCCTTGCTAGACTTAAGTTAATCCTTTCCTAGGCTTTGTTGCGCGCTGTCTTAGACATTAACGCTAAGCTTTATAAGGGGTTTAAGGAGCTCTGCGTAAGTCTTGCCTAGTACTAGTCTAATGCTCTACTAACCCCTAGCGTAGGACACTCTAGACAAGAACAACTAGCCCTTAGAGTGAGTGGCCCATTAGGGTCTAGTATTAGTAGTGTTGTTACTAGTAGAGTTAGCGTAGGTGGAGTTAGTGTTAGCAATCTTCTAGCAGATCCTAGTTTTGCGTAGACGGCTTCTAAGGTGTTTAGGTTTGTGCATATGCTAGACTTTAAGGCGTCTATAGCCGCGATGTCTCTAGAGGATATTGCAGATGTTCTTACTAGCGCTAATTAATATAATGAGGTAGCTAAGGAGGTTCTAGTTGCTGCTGCACTAGAGGAGGAGCCTAGGGGTACTAGTAGTTAGCTTCTTAACTTGTTTGTTAAAGCTGCTAACGCTAGGATCCTTTCTAAATAGGTTCCTTTCTAGCTAGCTTAATAGATGCCTCTTGTTAATACTCGTTTGCGTTTCACTAGTGGTAGCCTAGGATGTTTCTTATAGTATTTAGTAATGATTTCTCATGAGTCTCTAAAATCCTCCTCTATGACCTACTAGTCGTCTACTAGAGAATATCCTACCCATTAAACTAGGTACTCATTCCTTAGCTTCTTGCCTCACTAGGTGACCTTATAGTCTAAGATTTCTTCTACTTCCCATTCCTTAGTTCCATCTACTAGTTCTAGTCCTAGTTCCACTAGCTTCTCACTAGGCCCTTTGTAGTATCTCTCTAGTAGAGAGACATAGAACACGTTATAGATTAACTAGTATCGTTAGGGTAGCTTAAGTCTATATACTTGTTTTCCTACTTTATTAAGTATAGGGAAAGGTCCTAACTAGCAGTGTGCTAGCTTCTTACTTAGCTAGGTAGTTTTAATGTTTTTTGCTAATAGCTACACCATTTCTCTAGTAGCATACTAGTTTAGTAGGTGTCTTTTATTATAGTATTTTACTTACATAGTTTTTGTCTAGGTCTAGTTTTCTTCTAGTTCTTTTCTTAGGTAGATGATTTGTTTAGCTCTATCTTTAGTAGCTAGTATCTCCCCTCTTAGGGGATCATCCTTAATTCCCTAGTAGGTTTCTAAGTTCATAGTGTAGCGGGCCTAGTTAGGGGACATCTTAATAGATTCATAGTATGAATTGTTATACGTGAATTCTGTAAAGTGCAATAGTCTAGCCTAGTCGTCCTAGTGCTAATTGTAGTGGATTCGTAGGAATCCTTTAATCCCTTAGTTCTAGCGTTCTGTTTACCCATTAGTCTAGGGGTAGAAAGCTGTTAAGAGCTTTCTCTAGACTTTAAGGTAGAAATAGAATGCAGACTAGAACTTGCTAGTGAATACGCTTCCCTAGTCTAACACTATGTTATAGGGAATGCCTTAATCTTTAACCTAGTGTCTAAAGAAGATTCTTGCTAGCTCTAGTGCGTTAATGGTTTTCTTACATAGGATGTACTTCACTACTTTAGTGTATCTGTCTACGATTACTAGTATAGAATTAGATGCGCGGTCCTAGCCTAGTTCTATACTAGAGGGAAGGTCTATAATGAAGTCCATGCTTATGGATTTAAAAGGTTTCTCTAGTAGGGGTAGCGCTTACATTTCCCTATATGGTTTATGCTAGACCGTTTTAGTGCGCTAGCATATATCACAGCCTTTTACGTATTCATTTACATCGTTAGTTATCTTTACCTAATAGTATTTGTGCTAGACGAGCTCTAGTGTCTTCTTAGTGCTAAAATGTCCTACTAGAGGATCGTTATAGTAGATCCTAAGGATCTCTATGCGCACCACTTAGTCTAGTGGGACGTATGCCGCCCCTTAGTAGTGTAATAGATCCTTTTAATCTATGCTCTAATGTAACGCTAGGTCTTAAACGTATAAGACTCACAGGGGTTTCGTTGCGTAAGGTTTACTTAACAGAGGAGGTAGGGGATCGGACATAAAGGCTTTCGTAAAACACGTTACTAGTATGTGTAAGATACTGTATTGAGTTGAGCACAAAGCTCCTATCTAAGGAAATGCTATCTACTTATATAGAGGCGTTGTGCTAAAGGAGAGTCCTAGAGAGTTTAGATAGTCTAACTATCCTAACTATCCTAACTATCCTAACTATTCGTCACGTGACCATACATGTCCCGTAACTTAGGAAACGTGTCGTAACACTAGCTCCCTCCCCCTAGGTCTCGTCCCTAAGGCCTAGTCCGCTAACTAAGAAATGTGCTAACTACTTAAGCGGGGTTATGCCTACATATTTTAACTAGACAGGTTACGCTATCGTCATGTCTTTAAACAAACACTGCAAGCTAAAGGAAAGAATCAATCTTGCTAACCGTATACTTCGTAACGGTATTCCTATGCCTTCCTGTTCTAACTGTGAACGCGCTAGGCGATCCTACATCATTTCGCTAGACTCCTAACGGTGTAGTGAGTGTGTCCGTCGCAACTCGAAGTGCAACGCCACAGCCCTAACCGCTAGTTAATGGGAAAAGCTGCAAAAAGAAGAGGAGCGACTCGAACTTAAGGAAGAGCTCGCTGCTTAGCAGGAGTAGGAGGCCTTTGCTTAACGGATGCGTATTCGTAAAATGCAAAAGTCTCTAAAAGAGCGTGGTGCTAAGATGCTACGGCGCGGACTGAAAACCCTTAACGAACTCAACGAGGCAGAAGAGAAGGAGCGAAAGAAGGCAGAAGCTGAAGCTTCTCCTTAAGCCACTACTGAATCTTCTGCCTACGACGCTGCTTCGTCTAACCTATTCTCCGCTTTATCTCCTTCATTCTAGGAAACCTAGGGTGGCGACGTTAGAACTCCTCTAACAACTCTAGGCAGTTAAGGTTCTTCGCTAGTTCCTAAGTGTTTTCCGTATGTTCATATCCCTTCCATTTGATTAAGTACTGTTCTTGTTTTCCTACTAATCTCTAGTCTAGGATTTCTTCAACTTCGTATACGTTTAGTTCATTCTCTAGTTAGAGTTCAGCGTTTGTAGCGAGTGGTGTGTTTCCCTTTGCTAGTTCTAACAATGATATGTGGAACACTAGGTGTAGCCGTGATTCCTTAGGTAGCTGCAGCCTATAATTAACTAAGCTCACTTTCTTAAGAATCTTAAAAGGTCCTAACTTCTTA
>Ga0209512_1004960_pt1 | contig 11290 bp, 9 predicted proteins | sample frozenSSSSmetaG_FD_184142 | JGI IMG/M metagenome (GOLD analysis project Ga0209512, IMG submission 184142) | Glacier valley bacterial and archeal communities from Borup Fiord, Nunavut, Canada, to study Microbial Dark Matter (Phase II) -... | ecosystem: Environmental > Aquatic > Freshwater > Ice >... | reverse complement strand
TTTCTTTATTCTGAAATTCATAAATCGAAATTCATAATTGCCATTAATGTCCTAAGATAATGATTTTTGTCCAGTCGATCAGCGAAAAATGTAATTTCTCGTTTTTCCGTTTTTCCAGCCACTCTTTGTAAATCTTGAAAGGAGTTTTTAGTTTTTTCTTCTTCGCTTCCCATTCCGGATCGTATAACATTCCGGTACACAAACATTTGGTCTTGTTCATTCGAAGCAGAATATCGTAGTTAACGCAACTCTGGCATCCTTTCCAAAACTGTTCATCATCCGTCAGTTCGGAGAAGGTGACGGGACGATAACCCAATTCCGAGTTAATTTTCATGACCGCCAGACCTGTGGTCAAACCAAAAAGTTTGGCCTCGGGAAATTTTTTGCGAGACAACTCAAAAGCCATTAGTTTAATACTACGGGCAAGACCATGACCGCGGTAATCCCAATGGACAATCAAGCCTGAGTTAGCCACATACTTTCCGTCATTCCAGGTCTCGATGTAACAAAAACCTGCAAATTTCTCACCTTCAAGGGCAATAATCGCTTTTCCCTCCGAAATTTTGGTAGCAATATACTCGTGTGTACGGCGGGCAATCCCTGTACCCCGCTCAAGTGAGGCTTTTTCGATGGTATCATTTATTTCGTCAACAAAACGCAGATGTTCCTCTCCGGCTACCATTATCTGGATATCAGGCTTTTCCTGAATATCATCTTTCTTCTTGAATATCATGATTTTAAAATAACTTCAATTAAATTTTACTTTCAAGTTTGGGCATTAAATTTTTCAATGCCTGTATCAAATCATTGCGTCCGACACCTTCGCGCATAATCAGCAAAATGGTGTCGTCGCCTGCCACCGTTCCCAGAATTTCGATAGGGTTCGCTTTATCGATCATGATAGCAACACTATTCGCATATCCGGGTAAGGTCCGAATAACCCCAAGATTTGCAGAGAATTCGATCCCCACAACACCATCAGCCAGAAAATCAAGCCGCGATGCTTCTGAATTATTTTGCTGAATTACAGGATTATTACCAGCCAGCCGATAAACATATCCACTCTTTACATCGCTCACTTTCATCACCTGCAATGATTTCAGGTCACGCGAAAGCGTCGCCTGTGTGACGTCGCATCCCAATTCCTGTAACCGGATTTGCAGGTCGTCCTGACTACTGATTACCTCTTCGGAGATAATCTTCTTAATCATTTGAATTCTTTGTGACCGATCCATCGCGAGTGAATATTTATTCTATTAAAGAGTGCAATTTTATACATTTATTTCGATATGCAGTTATTTTATGCATATTTATTTAATTTAGAGGTCAAATATTAAATTAATGTGAATAAATATAAAATCCCATGAAATGGCTTTGTGTGTTACGCAGATTTAGTCTACTTTTGGGCTGTGCGACATCAACTAAGAATATCGATGAAGAAGACGCCGGGAAATGCGTTTTTGCTACTGATAAAAAGGTAGTGAAAACGCATTTTTTTTGAGAATTAAGTGTTGAATATAAGTTAACCAGAGAAAAACAAGCGTATAATGCGAAAAGTAAAACTGATTCTTGAGGATGGAACAGTGTTGGAGGGGAAATCATTCGGCTACGAAAAGTCGGTCGCCGGAGAGGTCGTTTTCTATACTGCGATGACCGGATATCCCGAAAGTCTGACAGATCCCTCCTACACGGGACAAATACTTGTTTCAACGTATCCATTGATTGGGAACTATGGCGTTCCCAAAGATTTGATGGAAGATGGGGTAGCAAAACATTTCGAATCAAACAAGATCCATATTACAGCTTTGGTTGTCTCCGACTACTCGGTTGGATTCAGTCATTGGAATGCCACCATGAGCCTTGGAGACTGGCTGAAATCGCAGCAGATTCCTGGTATCTATGATATTGATACCCGTTTGCTAACGAAAATTCTTCGTGAAAAAGGTTCACTGCTTGGAAAGATTGAGTTTGAAGATGAAGCGATCGAATTCTATGATCCGAACAAGGAAAATCTTGTCGCAAAAGCGAGTACTGATACTGTAGAAACATATGGAACAGGCGCGTACAAAATAGTGCTGGTAGATTGTGGTGTGAAAAACAATATTATACGTTGTTTGCTAAACCGGAATGCCACTGTGATCAGGGTTCCATGGGATTACGATTTCACAAACCTCGATTACGACGGGCTATTTCTTACCAATGGTCCAGGGGATCCTGCGATGTGCGATATCACCGTCAAATACATTCGAAAAGCGATAGAGCAAGAGAAACCAATTATGGGAATTTGTCTTGGCAATCAATTACTTGGATTAGCAGCCGGCGCTAAAACCTACAAACTGAAATACGGTCACCGGAGTCACAATCAGCCGGTTTTGCTCAAAGGGACCAACCGCTGTTTTATCACGTCGCAAAATCATGGTTTTGCAATTGCAGACGAAACGATACCTGAAGCGTGGGAATCGATGTTTGTAAATGTGAATGATAATACAAACGAGGGAATCCGGCACAAATCGAAACCGTTCTTCTCAACACAATTCCACCCCGAAGCCTCGTCAGGCCCCGTGGATACTGAATACCTGTTTGATGATTTTATTGAAAGTGTAAAAAAAAATAAGTCAGCTAAATGATCAACTCATCCATCAAAAAAGTGATTGTCCTCGGTTCGGGGGCATTGAAAATCGGAGAAGCAGGGGAATTTGATTATTCAGGTTCCCAGGCACTGAAAGCATTGAAAGAAGAGGGTGTCTATACAATCCTGATTAACCCAAATATAGCGACCATACAGACTTCGGAAGAGATTGCTGATAAGATCTACTTCCTGCCGGTAACCGCTTACTTTGTTGAAAAAGTAATAGAAAAGGAGAAACCGGACGGAATTTTGCTTGCCTTCGGCGGACAAACAGCCCTCAATTGCGGCGTTGACCTTTTCAGACAAGGAATTCTGGAGAAACACAATATAAAAGTGGTGGGAACTCCGGTTCAGTCAATCATCAATACCGAAGACCGGCAGATTTTTTCGGACATCCTGCATGAAATTGATGTTCTCACACCAAAAAGTGTTGCCTGCGACACGATCGAAAAGGCGAGAGAAGCTGCCAAAAAACTTGGTTTTCCATTAATTATCAGGGCAGCATATACCCTCGGAGGTTTAGGTTCAGGGTTCTGCTCGAATGAAGAGGAACTCAATAAACTGGCCGAAAACGCCTTTAGTTATTCGCCACAAATTTTGGTTGAAGAATCGATCAAAGGATGGAAAGAGGTTGAATATGAGGTTGTCCGAGATATCTACGACAATTGCATCACCGTGTGTAACATGGAAAATTTCGACCCGCTTGGAATTCATACAGGCGAATCGATTGTTGTGGCACCGTCACAAACCTTGTCGAATGTCGAATACCATAAACTGCGCGCTCTTTCGATTAAAATTATCCGAAAAATCGGTGTAGTCGGAGAGTGTAATGTTCAGTTTGCGCTCGACCCCAACTCGGAAGATTACCGCGTCATTGAAGTAAATGCCCGACTTTCAAGATCTTCGGCTTTGGCTTCAAAAGCAACAGGTTATCCGCTTGCTTTTGTCGCGGCAAAACTTGGACTGGGATACGGACTTCACGAGCTGAAGAATTCGGTCACGAAAGTAACAACGGCCTGTTTTGAACCAGCTCTCGATTATGTGGTGGTGAAAATTCCACGCTGGGATCTGAATAAATTTGTCGGTGTTTCGAAAACGCTGGGATCGAGTATGAAATCGGTTGGTGAAATCATGGCCATTGGGCGTTCATTCGAAGAAGCCATTCAGAAAGGAATCCGGATGGTTGGTGGCGGAATGCATGGCTTCGTCGGAAACCGCGGAGAAATGGAGATTGATAACATTGACGAGGAGTTGAAAAATCCGACCGACCGTCGCATTTTCGCGATTGCCGAAGCAATGAATAAAGGATATTCTGTCGATAAAATCTGGGAAATCACCCGCATCGACAAATGGTTTCTTCAAAAACTGGAAAATATTTACCGTCTTCGCAACGAACTGCTTAAATACAACTCGCTTGAAGCACTGCCTGTTGATTTGCTTCAACTCGCTAAAAAACAAGGATATTCAGATTTTCAGATTGCCCGATTAGTTCTCAAAAGCGCTGATCTGTCGCTGAATGAAGATAATCTGAAGGTCAGGGCATTTCGGAAAAAGTTGGGAATCATTCCATTTGTAAAGCAAATCGATACGCTTGCAGGAGAATATCCGGCACAGACAAACTATCTTTATCTCACCTACAATGGTTCCGAACACGATGTTGATTTTCAGCACGATAATAAATCAGTCATTGTTTTGGGTTCAGGAGCATATCGCATCGGTTCTTCCGTTGAATTCGACTGGTGTTCGGTTAATGCAGTAAGTACAATCCGGAAAGAGGGTTTCCGCTCCATCATGATCAATTACAATCCGGAAACTGTATCAACAGATTACGACTCCTGCGACCGGCTTTATTTTGACGAACTTACACTCGAAAGGGTGCTCGATATCTGTGATCTGGAACAACCGCTGGGAACAGTTCTCTCGATGGGCGGACAAATTCCGAATAACCTGGCAATGAAACTTGATCAACAGGGAGTTCCGATCCTTGGAACCACCGCTGAAAAGATTGACAACGCCGAAGACCGGAATAAATTTTCGGCGATGCTCGACCGTCTTGAGGTTGACCAGCCAAGGTGGAACCAGCTCACTACCATTGATGACATCAACCGGTTTGTCGATGAAGTGGGATTTCCTGTACTGATCCGCCCATCATACGTTCTTTCGGGTGCTGCCATGAACGTTGTTTCGAACAAAGATCAGTTACATCATTTCCTGACGCTCGCAACCAAGGTCTCGAAAGAGCACCCTGTAGTTGTTTCGGAATTTATCGAGAATGCAAAAGAGATTGAAGTTGACGCTGTTGCAAAAGACGGCGAGATTGTTGCTTATGCGATCTCCGAACATGTCGAATTTGCAGGTGTGCACTCAGGAGACGCAACAATTGTTTTCCCGCCTCAAAAACTCTACATCGAAACCATCCGCAGGATTAAAAAAATATCACGAAAAATTGCCAAGGCGCTCGAAATCACAGGGCCATTCAACATTCAGTATCTTGCCAAAGACAACGATATCAAGGTGATTGAATGTAACTTAAGGGCATCACGTTCGTTCCCGTTTGTCTCTAAAGTATTGAAGACAAACCTGATAGAGATCGCAACCAAAGCAATGCTGGATGTGCCTTTCGAAAAGCCGGACAAGTCGCTTTTCGAACTTGATTATGTAGGAGTTAAAGCACCGCAATTCTCATTTCACCGTCTTTTAAATGCGGACCCGGTTAGTGGTGTTGACATGGCATCGACAGGTGAAGTGGCCTGCATTGGTGAAAACTTTTACGAAGCGTTATTGAAGTCGATGCTGTCTGTGGGATATCGAATTCCAAAGAAGAGCATCCTGATCTCTTCAGGACCAACACGTGGTAAAGTCGAATTGCTCGAAAGTGCCCGAATGCTAAAAGAACGTGGATTTACGATCTACGCGACAGGTGGAACACATAACTTCTTTCAGGAGAATGGCGTAGAAACCGAACAGGTATTCTGGCCCGACGAAGACAAACAGCCCAATACACTCGATCTGATCAAGAAACGAAAAGTTGAGATGGTGATCAATATTCCCAAAGATCATACAACCAGGGAAATATCAAATGGTTACAACATCCGTCGGAACGCAATCGATTTTAATATCCCATTGATTACCAACGCCAGAGTAGCCAGTGCATTTATCTATGCCATCTGCAAACTCGATATGAACGATATTTCGATTAAAGCTTGGAATGAATACAAGTAACTAAAAGCCCAAGGTAAACAGGAAGTAAGCAAGACTCGTTTTAGCACTTCCTTCCAAACACAAAAGAGAGGATGTCTGCAATGACATCCTCTCTTTTGTTACTCTAAAATCGTGATGATTTAAACCAATCCCTGTTCGCGCATCGCACATGCAACTTTAAGGAATCCACTAATATTGGCTCCCTTCACATAATTGACGTAACCATCAGGTTCCTTTCCGTTTTCAACACATGCTTCATGTATGTTAACCATGATTGACTGCAATTTAGCGTCCACCTCTTCTGAACACCATTTGGTACGCATCGAGTTTTGCGACATCTCAAGACCCGAAGTGGCAACACCTCCGGCATTTGCTGCCTTTCCGGGACCATAAAGGATTTTATTCTGAATAAAAACATCCACCGCTTTTGCTGTTGATGGCATATTTGCGCCTTCTGCAACACAAATACAACCATTGGCAATCAAAGTGTTGGCATCATCTCCATGCAGTTCATTCTGTGTGGCACATGGCAATGCAATATCACATTTCACACCCCATGGACGTTCGTTCTCAAAATATTTGGCACCTGGATATTCGTCTGCATATTCTTTGATACGACCTCGCATCACATTTTTGAGCTCCATCACAAAAGCCAATTTCTCAGCCGTAATTCCATCAGCATCAAAAATATAGCCATTTGAATCTGACATTGTTACCACCTTACCACCTAATTGAGTCACTTTCTCAACAGCATATTGTGCAACATTACCGGAACCCGAAATGGCAACCGTTTTTCCGGCTATCGAATCACCTTTCGTCTTCAGCATCTCCTGGGCAAAGTAAGTTGTTCCATATCCCGTAGCTTCAGGCCGCATTAAACTTCCGCCCCAATTGCAACCTTTTCCGGTAAGTGTTCCCGTAAATTCGTTGCGTAGTCGTTTGTACTGTCCGTACATGTAACCTATTTCGCGGCCACCAACACCAATATCTCCCGCAGGAACATCGGTATCCGGGCCAATATGTCGCTGAAGTTCTGTCATAAACGACTGGCAGAAACGCATCACTTCATTATCAGATTTACCTTTGGAACTGAAGTCGGAACCACCCTTTCCTCCGCCCATTGGCAGTGTTGTCAAACTGTTCTTAAGCACCTGCTCAAAAGCAAGAAACTTTAGAATACTTAGATTTACCGACGAATGGAAACGCAGCCCTCCTTTATAAGGTCCAATAGCACTGTTCATTTGAATTCGATATCCCTTATTAATTTCAACTTCACCCCGATCATTCAGCCAGGGAACCCTGAACAAAATGACTCTTTCGGGTTCAGCCATTCTTTCAAGAATTTTCAACTTGGTATAAGCTGGATTCTTTAAAAGGAACGGTGCAAGGCTTTCGACGACTTCGCGCACCGCCTGATGAAACTCTTTCTCGTGTGGATTTTTAGCAATCAGATTTGCCATAAAATTCTCAATGAACAATTCTACTTCGTTACTCATAATTTAATAAATATTGTAGGTTTTAATTTATTACAATTTTACACTTTTTTATCCTGTTTTTATGATATTTATTACATTTTATTCGTATTAATTTATACTTTCGTTATATTTTAACATTTTGTATGTCATTTTAATATATTTAATTTCAATTGTTATTAAACAGATTTAATTTTTATCCTTTTGATCATGATTAAGCATTTATCCTGACAGTTTGACAATAATCGAATAGTTGATTCAGTTATTCCATCGGATTTCAATCCCAATTAAATGATTTAAGTAGTCTAATTACGCGTTCCTGGATTGATGATAACTGTTCGATGACGAAGCACAAGGAGCTGGAAAGTGAAAACAATTCAGCCAGGAACAAGATCAATCGCAAAACAAAAAGTTTTTCTACCTGTTGTATTTAAAAACGTACAAATGAAGATTCTCCTTACCGGAGCGACAGGATATATTGCACAGCGTCTATTGCCGGTTTTACTGCAAAATGGTCATCAGGTGGTTTGTTGTGTCCGCGATAAATCGAGATTTAATTTCGAACGATATTCCTGGCTCAATCTGACTGTTATTGAAACCAATTTCCTTGATGAACAAACATTGAATCAGATTCCCGAGGATATTGATGCTGCTTATTATCTGATTCATTCAATGTCGACCAATATTGGTGATTTTGCCAAAATGGAAGATGTATCGGCCCGAAATTTCAGATCCAGGATCGAACAGACCCAGGCAAGGCAAGTGATCTACCTGAGTGGGATTACCAACGAAAAGAAATTATCGAAGCACCTGATCTCCCGAAAGAATGTTGAAGAGATTTTGAAATCAGACAAATATGCCCTCACTACGCTAAAAGCCGGAATTATTATCGGATCAGGAAGCGCATCCTTCGAAATTATCCGTGACCTGGTTGAGAAACTTCCGCTGATCATCGCTCCGAGTTGGCTTAATACGCATTCCCAGCCGATTGCTATCAGGAATGTGATTGACTATCTGTTGGGGGTGCTAAACAACAAACCGACGTATAATAACAGCTATGATATTGGCGGTCCAGAGGTCCTGACTTATAAAGAGATGCTATTACAATTTGCCAAAGTCAGGGGGCTAAAACGAAGAATATGGGTAGTACCAGTCATGACACCTCGATTGTCCTCCTATTGGCTCTATTTTGTCACATCTACCTCCTATTCCCTGGCCTGTCATCTCGTTAATAGTATGAAAGTGGAAATTGTTTGTACTGAAAATCAGTTAAATGATCTGGTCACCGGAATTCATTTAATCGGATACAAAAAAGCCATTAAACTCGCTTTCGATAAAATTGAACAGAATCAGGTTGTGTCGAGCTGGAAGGATGCGCTAACGAGTATGACGCTTAACAAAGGAATTTCACATCATATTCAAGTACCTGTAAATGGTTGTTTTACGGATATCAGGCAAATGAAAATTGAAAATAGCGAGCGTGTTTTGCAAAATATATGGTCGATAGGCGGAACCCATGGCTGGTTTTATGGTAATTGGTTATGGAGCATCAGGGGGATTATGGACAAGATGGTAGGCGGAGTCGGACTACGGCGGGGTCGAAAAAATCCCACGGAGATATCAGCAGGTGAATCGCTTGACTTCTGGCGTGTATTATTAGCCGACAAAGAGGAGAAAAGACTGTTGCTTTATGCAGAGATGAAACTGCCTGGCGAGGCCTGGCTGGAATTTAAAATTACAAACGACAATGAATTAATCCAGACGGCAACCTTTAGACCTTTAGGCGTCTGGGGACGCAATTACTGGTATGCCGTTCTGCCCTTTCATGGGTTTATCTTTAAAGGAATGATCAACAACATCGCGAAAGCATAATTATATCAATCGGGAATGAAATCAATCAAAGTTTTAGTCACTCTAATTATTTGTCTTTTAATTCCATTGGCAATAGGCGGAATATCAGGGTTTGCAACAGCCACAAGTATTAACGACTGGTATGTTACGCTGAATAAACCGTCGTTTAATCCGCCCAACTACCTCTTTGCCCCTGTATGGACCACACTCTATTCCTTAATGGGAATTTCGCTATTTTTGGTCTGGAAATTACCCAAAGGTCGGGACCGGAACAATGCATTATTAATCTTTGCATTACAATTAACACTTAATTTTGCGTGGAGCTTCTTGTTCTTCAAATTTAATCTTCCTGGAGTGGCACTCGTCGAAATTGTGCTGCTTTGGATCAGCATCCTGATGATGATTATCTTCTTCAGCCGTGTAAGCAAACTGGCAGCATACCTCCAGATTCCTTATCTACTTTGGGTCTCTTTTGCTTCTGCTCTCAATGGTGCCATTTGGTTTTTAAACTAATAACAATTCGAATTTCTTACTTAATCTTCTGAAATAAGCATATGCCCGTTTACACAAAGCACGAAACACTCAAAATTCCTGCAACAATCTACCAGGTTTGGGACTTTATCTCTTCACCACAAAATTTGAAGAAAATCACCCCTGAATATATGGGATTCGACATCACGACTAAAAATCTGCCAGAAAAAGTGTACGCCGGTATGATCATCAGCTATATCGTCAAACCATTACTCGGCATTAAGATGAGATGGGTCACCGAAATCACGCATGTAAGTGAACTGAAGTATTTCGTTGACGAACAGCGCTTTGGTCCATATACCATGTGGCACCATCAACACATCATCGAAGCAATCGAAGGTGGCGTTCTGATGACCGACATTGTGGATTATCAGCCACCAATGGGATTTATGGGTACAATCGCAAATCAGCTATTCATAAAGAAACAGCTTAATGAAATTTTCACCTTCAGAACGAAGAAAATGGAAGAGCACTTCGGAAAATTCGGACAAGGTACCTGATTGATTCTCGTCAACTTTTAACACAGATTATTCAACAAATTTATTATTCCTTCCATGGTTTGGAAGTAGGCTTTATTGACTTTTTGTGCAGCATCGGTGCAAAGCCCTGCCACGAGGAAAGATATTCCTATTTTTGAAGACCCCATCTACTCCTTAATTGGAATAAACAAAATCAGTGATATACTTGTTTTCTTCTTAATCATTAAGACAATAGAAGGAGAATATGTTACAATATCAAGCTCAGCATTTATGCAAAAAATGATTAAAAATGAATTAATATGAAATTACTCGAAAAAATTTTGGTGCCGATTGATGTCAATATAGATTTTAAGGAACAACTTAATACTGCAATCAAAATTGCCCGGTCGTATAATTCCGAAATAATCGTCATGTATGTACTCTCTGAAGAAATTGTTCATATTGACATTAAGGAGATTGTAATTAATGCCATTTCTGAAAATTTAAATAAGGTAAAAGAGACGCTCAAAAAGGAGGGGATTCTAATTAAAGAACCTTCAATTGTCTTTGGCAATCCAGTTGATGAAATTCTTCAATCATCTATTAATGAAAATGTTAATTTAATTCTTATAGGTTCAGGCATCATAGACAAAAAAGAAAAATTTAGACTGGGTATCAATGCGGATAAGTTAATCAGGTTGTCAGACAAACCAGTTTGGGTTGTTAAGTCGAATGAAGAAACGAAATTAACGAACATACTATGCCCTGTTGATTTTTCAGATTCTTCCAGACGTGCTTTGAAGAATGCTATTATATTGTCAAAAAAATTTAAGACTGCTTTAAGGATTTTAGGTGTTTATAAGCCATTTGTGTCTACTTCCTTGAGATTGAGAGTGGACCCAGAGGAGGAGAATGCTTATAGGTTAGGGCTGATTGAAAAAGAAATGAAACAATTTGTAAAAGAATTTGATTTAGATGGGATAAATCACGTAATAGACATTCAGTCAGGAATCCCCCACGAAAACATATTGAATACAATTAAAGAATATGGTCACGATTTATTAGTTATGGGAACAAACGGGCGTTCAGGATTAAACAGAATAGTAATGGGTAGCGTTACAGAGAAAGTTACCCGGGAAATGCCTTGT
>Ga0209512_1004956_pt1 | contig 11301 bp, 11 predicted proteins | sample frozenSSSSmetaG_FD_184142 | JGI IMG/M metagenome (GOLD analysis project Ga0209512, IMG submission 184142) | Glacier valley bacterial and archeal communities from Borup Fiord, Nunavut, Canada, to study Microbial Dark Matter (Phase II) -... | ecosystem: Environmental > Aquatic > Freshwater > Ice >... | reverse complement strand
GGTCGGCCACAAATATCACGGCCTGCACGGCCACTCGTTCCGCGCCGAGATCACCGTCGCCGGCACGCCCGACCCGGACAGCGGCTTCATCGTCGACTTCGCCCAGCTCGAGGCCGCCGGCGAGAGCGTGCGCGACCGTCTCGACCATCGCTTCCTGAACGAGATCGTCGGGCTCGAGAGCCCGAGCCTCGAGCACATCGCGCGCTTCGTGTGGACCGAACTGAAGCCGCGCCTGCCCGGGCTGTCGCGGGTCGTGATCCGCCGCGACTCGCATCGCCACGGCTGTGTCTACACCGGCGAGCCGGTGGCGACGACGACCCAGCAGGCCGCCGCAGCGACCGCGACGGCGCACGCATGAGCGAGCCGATCGATGCCGAAGTCCCGACCGGGATGCCATTCACGCCAGCGGTCGAGACGGCCCCGCCCGATCCTCCGTGGTCGCTCGAGCTGCTCGTCCGGCGGCTGATCGGCGCCCATCGCGGCGGCCCGCTGGTCACAGCCGAACGCATCCTGAGCGCGGTCAAGTCGAGCGACATGGCCTACCAGGTCCAGGCCCGCATCGACGCGGCGCTGTGGCCCGACCAGCCGGCCACCGTGTGGAAGGCCGGCGCCGATTCGCGCGACAGCCTGCCCACGGCCGCGCCGATCGCACCGCCGCTGGTCCATCCGAGCGGCGCCGTGCTGCGCGCCGCCGCCTTCCCGGTCTGCATCGTCGAGGCCGAGATCGCGTACCGCTTCGGCGCCGACCTGCCGCCGCGCGCCGTGCCCTACACCACCGAGGAGGTCGCCGAGGCGATCGCCGCGATGCACGTCGCCATCGAGATCGTCACGCCGCGCATCGCCGACTACGCCAGCGCGTCGTCGCTCGCCAAGCTCGCGGACCACCAGATCAACGGCGCCTTCGTCCTCGGCGACGGCATCGAGGCCTGGCGCCGCGTCGACCTGCGCAAGCAGCGCGCGACGCTGGCCATCGACGGCAAGGTCCAGCAGTCGGTGGAGGGCTCGCACGCGCTCGGCAATCCGGCGGTGCTGCTGCCGTGGTTCGTCGCGCATCTCGGACGCCTGCCGACCTGGGACGAGGACGGCGGCGCCGGCGCGCCGCGCGGCGTCAGGGCCGGCGATGTCGTGACGACGGGGTCGTGGACCAAGGTCATCGAGGCGCGGGCGAAGCAGCGCGTCGACGTGACGTTCGAAGGGATCGGGACCGCGACGGTGTCGTTCGTGCCTTGAGAAGACCCTAGCGGATGAAGTTGCCGTTGGTGCCGATCATCGTCATCTCGACGAAGGTCGAGCCGGTGTGATGGTTGGGCGCGTAGTCGACCAGCATGTCGCCCAGGTCGTACTTGCGCATTCCGTCCAGCGCCTCGAGGAATTTCTTGCGGGTGAGGTCGCGGCCGGCGCGTCGCAGGCCCTCCACCAGCACCTTGGTCGCGCAATACGCCTCCATTCCCGCGTAGGACGGCGTGGCGCCGGCCAGCTTCGCCACCTTCATGAATTCGCGGCCGAGCCCCGTGCGGGGACTGTCGGCCGCCGGTGAGACTTGCGTCATCATCACGCCGCGGCCGTCGGCGCCCAGATCCTTGACGAAGGCGGCCGACGAGTTGTTCGACAGCGTCACGAACTGCGCGTGGCTGCCGCGCGCGCGCATCTCGCGGATGAACGCGACCGCGGCCGTTCCCGACGCCACGACGACCACGCCCTGCGGATCGGCCTTGAGCATCTCGGGCACGGTACTGACGGAGTCGCCCTTGGCGCGATCGAAGCTCGCGATCAGCGCGGGCTTGAGTTGCTCCCTGGCCATGCCGCGCTCGAAGCCCTGCAGCGCGTCCTTGCCGAAGCTGTCCGTCGGGGCGACGAAGGCGATGCGCGTGACGGCGGTCGTCGCGAAGTGGCGCACGGCCGCCATCACCTCGTCCTGGTACTTGGCGCGCACGTTGAAGACCAGCGGCCGCACCGGGTTGTGGAACAGCTCGGCACCGGTGGACGGCGCGATCACCGGCACGCCGGCCGGTTCGGCCACCGCGAGCACGGCCTCGGTGTGCGGCGTGCCGCGGGGCATGAACAGCGCGAAGACCTGGTCGTCCCTGACGAGCTTGCGGGCGTTCTCGCCGGCCCGCTTCGGATCGAATCCGTCGTCCAGCGTCTTCAGCACGATCCGGCGTCCGTTGACGCCTCCCTGCTTGTTGACCCAGGCGAGATAGGCATCGATCGCCTCGGTGTTCTCCTTGATCGCACCGGCCACGGCGCCGCTCACGCCCGTGGTTCGGCCGATCACGATCGTGTCGTTGGTCACGCCCACTTCCGCCGCGGCCTGGGTGGCGATCAGCCATCCCAAGGCGAGGGTCAACCCGAGCTTCAATCGCATGCCGTCTCCTGATGGCGATCGTCGACCCGCAGCGCGAGGGTTGCGGGCGGGAACGATCGGCGGTCGTCGTGCCCACCCGGCATCGGGTGGAGATCACGCGCTACGCAGGTTGTCGGCTGCGGCTGATGGAAACTTGAGCGGGACGTGGTCGCGCGCCTCGGCCGGGCGTTGCGCAGTCTTGCCAACAGCCCGAAGGCTCAGGCGACCACTTCCCAGCTACCGTCCGCCGGCGGTCGTCTGGTCTGCTCGAGCAGCGTGCGCCGCGCCACCTCGTAGCAGTCGTCGATGTGCCGGTTGCCGAGCAGCTTCATCGCCCCGAAGCTGATCGACGCCGAGATCGCCTGGCCGAGCAGCGGCACGAACTTGACGACGCCCTTGGTCGTCACGCGCACGCCCATCTTCATCAGGATGCGCACCACCAGTTCGCGCGTGACCAGCCGTCCGACCAGCGTCGAGCCGACGCTGCCGACGAACATCAGCACCAGGCGCTGGGTCTCGGCATCCAGGCCCTGGATCTGCTCGGGCGTGAGGCCGAAGCGCTCGTTGATCTGCGGCAGCAGCTTCAGCAGGATCGCGATGTCGGTCCCGACGTCGAGGCCCGGCAGCGGGACCACGGAGACGCCGGCGGACAGCGACGCGCGGCGGGTGACGAGGCGGCGGCAGTCGTCGCGGATGGCGTCGAGTTGCGCCAGCGCGACCTCGGCTTCGCGCGGAATGGCGCCCAGCGGGCCGGGCGGCGGGGCGGAGCGATCCTTCGAACGCATGCTCGCCCGGATGTGCCGTGCCGCGTCCCAGAAGCTGCGTGCGAAGTTGAGTTTGCTGTTCATCACGATTCGGGAATGAGATCTCGTCTAATTGGTCTGCCGGGGTGCGCGTCGCGCTGAGGCTGGCGATGGCTTGCGGAACGTCGTTGCCCGCTGCCGCCGCGCAGTGCGAGGGGAAGCCTACGCCAGACGACGAACGGTCCGCATCGGACATCGCCACGTTCCTCGGCTCTATCGATGCCGCTTCGGTCGCAGAGTTCATTGCGCGCCAGGCGGACCATCGCGTCCGACGCGGGGTGCTCGATTCGCCCGGGGAGCTGATCAGCTCGTCAGGCGCGTCTTCGCCAGCGGCGGGTTCTTCGCGAAGTAGCGGCGGATGCCGCGCACGACCGCATCGGCGAGCTTCTCCTGGTACGCGTCGTCGTTGAGCCGCTTCTCCTCGTCCGGGTTGCTGATGAACGCGGTCTCGATGAGGATGCTCGGGATGTCGGGCGCCTTGAGCACCGCGAAGCCGGCCTGTTCCACCTCGCCCTTGTGCAGCCGGTTGATGCCGCCGATCTCGCGCAGCACCGCGTTGCCGAGCTTCAGGCTGTCGTTGATCTGCGCCGTGGTCGAGAGGTCCAGCAGCACGCCCGCGAGCTGCTTGTCGCGCGTGGCGATGTTGACGCCGCCGATCAGGTCGGCCGAATTCTCCTTGTTCGCCAGCCACTTCGCCGCCGTCGACGACGCGCCGCGTTCCGACAGCGCGAACACCGAGGAGCCGCGCGCCTCGGGCGAGACGAAGGCATCGGCGTGGATCGACACGAACAGGTCGGCCTGCACGCGCCGCGCCTTCTGCACGCGGACGTTGAGCGGCACGAAGAAGTCGGCATCGCGCGTCATCAGGACGCGGACGTTCGGTTCGGCATCGAGCTTGCGGCGCACGCGGTGCGCGATCGCGAGCACGACGTCCTTCTCGTGGCTGCCGCCGGCGCCGACCGCACCGGGATCCTCGCCGCCATGGCCCGGGTCCAGAGCGATCGTGATGATGCGGGCCACCGACGGCGGCTTCCTCGCGAACGCATCGCCGCGATCGGGCCGGTTGTTGTCCGCCACGGCCGCCTCGTCGGGCGCGGTCTGCAGCATCGGCTTCGACGCGGGATCGGTGCGGGTGTTGGGAACGAACTCGGGCGGCCCGTTGCCCTTGAGCAGGATCTCGCCGTCGGGCTTCTCGAGGAAGGCGAGCAGGGGGTCGGCGACCTGGTCCGGGTAGAGGTCGAACACCAACCGGTAGCGGTACTCGCCGACCGGCGTCAGGTTGAAGACCTGCGGGTTCACGTGGCCCTTCAGGTCGAGCACGATGCGCACGACGTTGGGCCGGTTCTGCCCGACCCGCACCTGCTTGATGTACGGGTCGTTCGGCTGGACCTGCGCGACGAGGTTGCGCAGCGCCGTGTCGAGCTGCAGGCCCTCCACGTCGACGACCAGCCGGTCCGGCCCGTCGACCACGAAGTGGGTGGCCTTGAGTGCCAGGTCGCTCTCGATCGTGACGCGGCTGTAGTCCTGCGCGGGCCACACGCGCACGCCGACGATGCCGGCCGCGCGCGCGGTGCCCGAGGTACCGACCGTCAGCACCGCCAGCGACAGCAGCGCGGGCAGGCGCGAACCGCTCGCGAGGGCGCCGAGGACGCTGCCGCTCAGGCCGCGCTTGAGGAGCTGCCGGCGGCCGGGCGCGACGGCGCCGCGAGGCTTGCGCGGCTCAGCCACGCCGCCCCCAGCGCGCTCGGCGTGGACCAGCGGACGACGCGGCCGGCGCCGGCGGCCTCGATCGAGACGTGCAGGTCCGCCGGCGGCAGGAGGCCGCCGTCCTCGGAGCGGGCCCGTTCGGGCCATTCGACCAATCGCAAAGCCGCATCGGAGAAGTAGTCCCGAAAACCCGCGTCCAGCCATTCGTGCGGATCTTCGAATCTATAAAAATCAAAGTGATAACAGTGTAACTTCACGTCCTGTCGAGATTCAACGGATTTCGGCATTTCGACCACATACGGCTCCACCAGGGTGTAGGTCGGGCTCTTGATGCGCCCTTCGACGCCCAGGCCGCGCAGCAGCGCGCGGACGATCGTGGTCTTGCCTGCGCCGAGCTCGCCGCTGAAGTGGATCGTGAAGCCGCCCGGGGCGCTGTCGCCGTGGAGGCCGAAGCCGGTGACGACGCACGCGGCGAGCGCGCGACCGAACGCGTCGCTCGCGGATTCGTCGGCGAGCGCGAGGCTTGGAGGGAAATCGGCGGAAGGCAAGGTCATACAATCGGCGCGCCATGGAGAGCCCGACTTCCACCCCTGCGAGCGAGCGGCCGGACCCGCGGGTCGATCCCGCGGAGCTCGCCCGATCGATCCGGACCTGGGCGCACGCGCTGGGCTTCTCCGGCGTGGCCTACTGCGACGCGCTGCCGCGGGACGACGCGGCCGACGCGCGATCGCGCGAGACCGAGCGCCGCCTGCGCGACTGGCTCGATCGGGGCTACCACGGGACGATGGAGTATATGGCGCGCCACGGGATGCGCCGTGCCCGGCCGACCGAGCTCGTGCCGGGCACGGTCACGGTGATCGCGGTGCGCATGGACTACCTGCCCGCAACGGCCGACGAGGACTGGGTCGACGCGTCGTGGGCCGTGCTGCACGACGCGCGACGCGCCAACGTCTCGCGTTACGCGCACGGCCGCGACTACCACAAGGTCGTGCGCGGACGCCTCCAGACGCTCGCCGACCGCATCGCCGACGCCATCGGTCCGTTCGGCCATCGCGTCTTCACCGACTCGGCTCCGGTGATGGAGGTCGAGCTCGCCGAGCGCGCGGGCCTCGGCTGGCGCGGCAAGCACACGCTGCTGCTGTCGCGCGAAGGCGGCTCGATGTTCTTCCTCGGCGAGCTGTTCGTCGACCTCGCGCTGCCGGCCGGCGAGCCCGCGTCCGATCACTGCGGCACCTGCACGCGGTGCATCGACGTCTGCCCGACGCAGGCGATCGTCGCGCCGCACGTGCTGGACGCGCGCCGCTGCATCTCGTACCTCACCATCGAGCACGCGGGTCCCATCCCCGTCGAGTTCCGGCGCGCGATCGGCAACCGCATCTACGGCTGCGACGACTGCCAGCTGGTGTGCCCGTGGAACCGCTACGCGCAGCGCTCGCCGCTCGCCGACTTCGACGTGCGTCCGATCGCCGGTCGCACGCTGGTCGAGGTCTTCGGGTGGACCGAAGCCGACTTCCTGCATCACACCGAAGGCAGCGCGATGCGCCGCATCGGGCACGAGCGCTGGCTGCGCAACGTCGCGGTCGCGCTGGGCAATGCACTCGCGCAGGCCGAGGGGGCCGAGCGCGAGGTGATCATCGATGCGCTGTCGACGCGACGCCAGGACGCCTCACCGCTCGTCCGCGAACATGTCGAATGGGCCCTGGCACAGGGTCACGCGGCCTTGACCGCGGGCTTGTAGTTCCCGACCGGCAGCGCGCCGGGGCTGGCCTTGCGAAAGTCGATGCGCAGAGACATGGCGTGGTCCTTCTATCGGGCGACGATGATCCAGAGGGGCAGCGTGACGACGGACACGACGGTCCCGGCCGAGATCAGGAACGCGACCACCGCGCCGTTGCCGCCCATGCGGACCGCGAGGATATAAGCGGACGACGCGGTGGGCAACGCCGCGAACAGGATCGCGATCTCGCTCTGCAGCGGCGGCAGCGCGAAGTGGCGCACGAACAGCCACACCGCGAACGGCGCGGCCAGCAGCTTCACCGCGAGGAACCAGGCCAGCGTCGGCCGCTCGACGATCACGCCGCTCAGGCGCAGCCCCGCACCCACCGCGATCAGGCCGAGCGCGATCGATGCGGCGCCCAGACGCTGGAAGGTCGCCAGCACGAACTCCGGCAGCGCGACGCCGAGCAGGTTGAGCGCGAGGCCGCCGACCGTGGCGATGATCAGCGGGTTACGCAGCATCTCGCCGAGCACGTTGGTCTGCTGGTGTCGGGCCAGCGCGAACACGGCGGCGGCGTTCGCGAGCGGCACGCAGATGCCGATGACCACGGCCATCAGCGCGATCCCTTCGCTGCCGCCGAGGCGGCCGGCCAGCGCCAGCGCGATGTAGGAGTTGAAACGGAACGTGCACTGGACGCCCGACGCGAAGACCTGTGGCGCCGGCCTGAACAGCGGACGGGCCAGGTAGCCGAGGACGAGGCCGGTGCCCAGCGCGACGAGGCCGGCGCCGATCAGGCCCGCGGTCGCGTCGAAATCCAGCTTCGCGGTCGCCGTCGAACTGAACAACAGCGACGGAAACAGGACGAAGTAGACGATGCGCTCGAGCCCGGTCCAGAAGGCCAGGTCGAATCGCGCGTATCGTTTCAGCAGGACGCCGAGCAGGATCAGCGCGAAATCGGGGAACAACAGCAGGGCGACGGACAAGGAGAACCGATGGTGAAGGAAGACAGGATCGAAGGACGCAAGGGTAACGCGGCCCGCGCGGCGCGGCGCATCGCCACATGCCTGCTGGTCGCGGCCGCGACGCTCGCCTCGGCGGGTGAGGCCGCGACCGTGGAGAAGGAAGGCATGCGCTACGAGGACACCGCCCGCGTCGCCGGCACCCGCACCGTCCTCAACGGCGTGGGCGTGCGCGGCAACGACCTGTTCAAGGGCTACGTCGCCGGCCTGTACCTGCCGCACAAGGAGACGGAGGCGGAGCAGGTCTACGCGCTGCAGGGGGCCAAGCGGATCTCGGTGCGCATGCTGCTCGGCGTCAACGGCGACGTGCTGGCCCGCACCTTCAGCGACGGCATCCGCAAGAACTACAAGGACGACGCCCTCGATGTATTGAAGGCGCGCATGGACGTCTTCGACAGCCAGGTGCGGGCGGTCGGCGGCGTGAAGAAGGGCGATGCGATCGACCTCGATTTCGAACCCGCGAGCGGGACGCGTCTGCTGGTCAACGGCAAGCCCCAGGGCGACGCCATCGCCGGCGACGACTTCTACGTCGCGCTGCTGAAGATGTTCATCGGCGAGCGCGCGATCGACAAGGGCCTGCGCTCGGCGTTGCTGGGGCAGCGGCAGTAGTTCATCGTGTCATCCGCGCAGCACCACCCCCCCCGGGCAGGAGGATTCGATCATGCCGACAGCGACGGGCCCTCTGGGAAGGGCATGGATCAGCAGCCTGGCCGCTCTGCTCGCGGGCGGTCCGGCGATGGCGGTGGAGTCCGTCGACGACCCCGTGTCCGGCAGCTGCAAGGCGCTCGTCAGGCAACAAGGCAGCACCGGCGTTCATGGGCGTACGGGCACCTGGCCCGGGCTGTGGGGCGTCACGGAGCCGGTGCTTTACATCGGCGACAAGCGGACCGACGAGGCCGGGGTCACCGACGGCATCGATGCCGACCTGACGGAACGCGTCGTGCCGGCGACCCGCGGCAGGCCCGCGGCGTCGTGCGCGAGCGTGAAGAACTTCCGGTACGCCTTCCGCACCGAGACGCGGGTCACCGCGATGCAGTGGCAGCACGGTCGCAAGCCCGACTCGGCGTGCGCGAAGGAATGGGACCGCATGCGCGGCATCATCCGCACCCACGAGCTCAAGCACGTCAAGGACGTCGACGACACGATCCGCGACGAGAACACGCGCATCGCGGCGATCCGCCCGATCGAGGCCTGTGCCGCGACGGCGGATGCCGCCAAGGCGAAGGCCGGCGTGGCGGTGCGCTCGATGCTGGTCGCGCAGGTGGCGCGTCTCAAGGCCGCCCTCGACGCGAAGGCGAAGGTCCGCGACCGCGAGAAGTTGTACATCGACTGCACGAAGTGCGACGACCGGAAGATCGCGTTCAGGGACGTGACGCTGACCTGCACGATCGCCGCGCCGACTTGCGAGGTGACGACCGGCCGCGTCATCGCCGGCGAGGTCTGCGGCGATCCCACCACCACGCTGTGGAAGATGACGCCGCAGAACTGGGTCCGGGGATGCGGCATCCCGGGCGGCGGCGCCACGCCGGACAAGCCCTTCGACAACGACTGCGTCGAGGCGGGCAGCGACATCGAGAAGCAGCGGATCGCGACCTATCGGTCGTTTCGCGACTCGGGGGCGGGCGGCTGGATGTGCGTCTACGACGCGCAGACCGAGCAGGTCACGATCCGGTCGTTCCGCCCCAGGATGTGCAAGGGCGACGCGGAGCAGCACATCACCGTGAAGGCCGAGACCTCGTCGTGCGACCCGTGAAGCCGGCGCTCAGCGTGACGACTCGACGAACCAGCAGTCGACCGGGCCGTGATCCTCGCTCAGGCGCTCCCCGGTCCACGCGAAGCCGACCTTCTGCACCACGCGGCGCGATGCGACATTGGTGATCTCGGTCTCCGCGTAGACCGTGTGCACGCCCGCCTGCGCGAAGGCGAACCGGACCAGCGCGAAGACCGCGTCGGTCGCATGGCCGCGGCCCTGCACGGATTCGGCGACGCCGTAGCCGATCTCGACCCACCCCGCGCTCGGCTCGCCCTTGAAGATGCCGCTGCCGACGATGCGGCGCTGCTGCGGATCGACGAACAGGAAGGGGCCGAACCACAGCGTCGGACCACCGGCGCGGATCGCCGCCCGTGCCCCCTCGAGGATGAACGACGGCGGCAGCCCGCCATCGACGACGGCCAGTCCTTCGAAGGTCGTCGGACTCGCGCGCGCGAGGTCGATGCGGGCCAGGTCGAGCTGCAACAGCTCGATCATCGCGAACAGCGTCGCTTCGCCGCGGACATCAGGCGCACGACCGCGGTCAGCACCGGGTCGTCGCCGGCATCGGCAGCGCGCACGACCACCGGACACGGCCTGAACGACTCGCGCGGCGTGCCGTCGACGTGCGACAGACGCTCGGCGGGGACCCGGACGACGAAGTCCGCGTGGACCAGCCGCTGCTCGTCGAGCGCGCCGAGCAGTCCGGCCATCGGCGTGCCGAACACCGGCGCACCCCGCGCCGCGTTCAGGCCGATCGCGATGCCTTCGCCCATGCTGCCGGTCCATCGTCCGACCAGCACGGCGACCGGACGCGTGAACGGCTGGCCACGCGGCCCGACCATCTCGATCCACACGTGGCGCACACCGCTGTCGCGCCACTCGGCGATGCGCTCGTGCTTCTGGTACGGCGATTCGCGCACGACGAAGCGGCTCATCAGCCCTCGCGCGACCGTCGTGTTGCCGCCGCTCGGCGTGTCGCGCAGGTCGAGCACGATCGCCTGCGCATCGGCAAGCCCGTCGAGGGCCGCGTCGAACGCGGCGATGAGGCGCGTGTCGCCGAGCGTGTTGTGCACTTCGACGACGCCGATACGACCGATGCGCCGGGCGGTGAGCGGTCGATCCGGTCGCTCGCGATGCGGCACGAACGAGAGCTCGCGACGCACGCCGTCCTGGTCGACGACGAGACGGACCGGTTGTCGATCCTGATGTCCCGCGAGCGCGACGCGCAACGCCCAGTCGCAGGCGGCAGGATCGGCCGACCTCAGGTGCTTCGGCATGAGGCCGGCGACCACTTCGCCGACCGTGCGACCGTCGATGGCGATGACGCGCATACCGGGACGCAGGCCGGCGTCGCGCGCGCCGGATGCCGCACGGACGTCGACGATCGTCGCGACGTCGCCGCGCCATTGCGCGTACAGGTCGGCGTCGGTCGGCACGAGGCGCGGCGACTGCTGCGTGCTCGTGCCCAGGTGCGCATGGAAGTCGTAGAGCTCGCCGAGCGCGCGTTCGACGACGCCGACGAACGCCGCGCGATCCGGGGCGGCCGCGGCCGCCGCACGGGCACCTTCGCAGACTGCGGGCCAGTCGGTCTTCTTGCGATCGAAGTACGCGTAGTCGTCGGCGACGAAGCGGCAGAACGCGTCGAAGTCCGCGACCCGCTCGGTGCGCGCGCGGTCTTCGACGTCGGCCGCGCGAACGGAGTCACCCGCCAGCAGCAGGCCGACGACGCACGCGACGCGAACGATCGGGTGCATCGCCGAACGGTCAGGCGACCTTGCGAGCCTCGCCGGCGCCGAACAGGTTCGAGACGCAGCGTCCGCACAGCGTCGCGTGCGTCGGATCGCTGCCGACGTCGCTGCGGTAGTGCCAGCAGCGATCGCACTTCGGATGCGTCGACGGCGTGACGACGATCTCGCATTCCGCTTCGCGCGCCGCCTCGTGCACCGTGGCCTGCGACG
>Ga0209512_1004953_pt1 | contig 11304 bp, 11 predicted proteins | sample frozenSSSSmetaG_FD_184142 | JGI IMG/M metagenome (GOLD analysis project Ga0209512, IMG submission 184142) | Glacier valley bacterial and archeal communities from Borup Fiord, Nunavut, Canada, to study Microbial Dark Matter (Phase II) -... | ecosystem: Environmental > Aquatic > Freshwater > Ice >... | reverse complement strand
CGGCGCCGATGATGGCGCGCGGCGCACCTATGACGGGGCGGTCGCGTTGCTCGGAGGCATCGACATCCTTGTGCTCAATGCGTCGGTGCAGACGCGGAAACCGTGGCTTGAGTTCACCCGCGCCGACATCGAGCAACATTTCGCGGTCAATTACCGCAGCAGCCTTGAACTGCTCCAGCTTGCGGCGCCCGGCATGAGCGCGCGGAAGTGGGGGCGCATCCTCACCCTCGGCAGCGTGCAGGAGACGAGGCCGCATCCGCAGATGCTGGTGTATTCGTCGCTCAAGCATGCGCAGACGGGGCTCGTGCTCGGGCTGGCGCGCCAGCTCGCGCCGGACGGCGTCACCATCAACAACCTCGCGCCCGGCGTCATCAAGACCGACCGCAACACCGTCGCGCTGTCCGATGCCGTTTACGCGGAGAAAGTCCGCGCGGCCATTCCCGCGGGCTACTTTGGCGAGAGCACGGACTGCGCGGGCGCGGCGTTGCTCCTGTGTTCCGAAGCCGGCCGCTACATCACCGGGCAGACGCTGTTCATCGACGGCGGCCTCGGACTTTAACCCTTCCTTTTATTTTATGACCAAGAACCTGAATGCCGATATCGAAGCCTACAAAAAAGAAGTGGGCATGATGAACCTCGAGAAGCTCATCGCTGCCCGCGAGACGATCTCGACCAAGGAGTTTCCCGTTCCTGTGAAGGAACTGCTGTCGCGCTACGAACAGCTCTACACCGGAGCGATCAGCGACGTGCTGCGCGAACATGCGTTGCTCGACCAGGCGCTGCCCGGCCACATGAAGCCGCTGCGGCCCGAGCGCACGGTCGCGGGGATTGCCTTCACCGTGAAGAGCGCGCCCAACGTGAAGATCACCGGCGAGATGACGTTCCGCACGCAGATGCTCACGGAGCTACCCGGCGACTCGATGGTCGTGTGGGACACGTCGAACGACGAGAAGGCCACGCTCTGGGGAGGAGTCATGACCGCCACGGCGGTGGGACTCGGCGTGAAGGGCGCGGTGATCGACGGCGGCATCCGCGACACGCACCAGATTTTGGAGAAGGATTTCCCGGTGTTCTACAAGCACCGCATCCCGAATGGCTCGCTCGGGCGCTGCCTCATCACGCACTACCAGATCCCGATCAAGATCGGCGACGTGGTCATCCGTCCGGGCGACGTGGTGCTCGGCGACATCGATGGCGTGATCGTCGTGCCGCGCGACATCGCCTACGAAGTCCTCGTGCGCGCCGAGGAGATCAAGGCCAACGAAAAGAAGATTTTCTCGTGGGTGGCCGCGGGCGATACGATCCACCAGATCAAGGAAAAGGGCGGCTACTTCTGAGGGCGGGCTGACGCTAACACGCGCCGCAGGTTGTCGCATACGATGGCCGCGGCGACGCCCGCGTTCAGCGACTCGGCGCCGCCGTATTTCGGGATTGTCACGTAATACGTGACAAACTGCCGCACGGCTTCGGATAAGCCCCGGCCCTCGCTGCCGATCACGACGACGGCGTCGCACAATGCGGGGAGCGCGTGCACGTCGTCGCCGCCCAGATCGCAGCCGAGCACGGGCGCGCCGGCGGCGGCGAGCACGGCGGGCAGGTCGGCGGTGAAGGTCTTCACGCGCACGAATGATCCCATGCTGGCATTGATTACCTTCTGGGAAAACAGGTCGGCGCAGTCGGGCGAAAGCACCACGCGGTCGAAGGCGAACCAGTCGGCCACGCGCAGGAGCGTGCCCACGTTGCCCGGGTCCTGGATGCCGTCGAGGGCCAGCGTGAGGCCTTGCGCCAGCGCGCCGGCGGGTAGCGGCGCGCGCATGATACGGCCCACGGCGAACACCTCCGACGGGGTGGGGAAGTGGCTGATGCGCGCCATCTCATCAGTCGTGATTTCGACGGGCTGCGCGCCGGCCGGGCCTTGCCACGCCGCCGTCGCGTAGAGCTCGGCGAACACCGTGCCGGCGGCGAGCAGTTCGGCGACGACCTTGGGATTCTCGACGACGTAGAGCCCCTCCGCCTCGCGGTGCTTTTTTTCGCGCAGGGCGCGCAGCCGGGTGATCTGGGCCTTGGTCAGCATGGCGCGAGCAAGAGCACGGGCGGCGCGGAAGGCAATTATTCGGGAAGCGTTTTGTTTTTGCGCCCGGACGGAGGGACTGCGATGAGTGGGCCAACACCTCTTACGTCCACTCCATGAACGCCAAAACCTTTTTCCGCACCTTGGGTTTCCTGCTCATTCTTCTGCTGGTGATCCTCATCAGCAGGGAGAACACCCAGCCGGCCGAATTCCGCTTCTCGATGCTGTTCGACAAGCCTGTGCATGCGGCGGCGACCTTCATTTATTTCGCGATGTTCGCGATCGGCGTGGTCGGCGGCACGTTGTTGAACAACGGCGGCGGCTCCGGCGGCGGTGCCAAAAAGAAATAATTCGGGCGCTCGCGCGTGCGCTCAGGTCCGGGCTCGGGTGCGAAACTGTTTCGGCGTGAGCCGCGTGGCCGCCTTGAAGGCGTGGCAGAAGTGCGCGGCGTCCACGTAGCCGCAGGTGGCGGCGATTTCCTTCACGGTAAGGGAGCCTTCTCCCAGCAGGGTTTTCGCCCGGGCGAGGCGGGCATTTTGGAGGAAGCGGCTTGGGCTCGCGCCTTGATGCCTGCGGAACAGCAGTGCGAAGTGCGAGGTGCTGAGCGAGTGGTAGTGCGCGAGGTCGCGGATGCGCATCGGCTGCGCGAGATTGCTGGCGAGCGTGAGGGCGGCGGAATGGACCAGTTGCGGTCCGCGCACGGACTTGGCCGAGGCGCGCGGCTTCACTTCCGAGCCGGCGGGCGAAAGGCGGCAGAGAAGGATGAGGATTTCGCGCAACGCCAGCTCGGCGCGTTCCGCGTGGCCCTCTTCGTTGCCCTGGCGTTCGTCGCGCACCACGTCGAAAAGGCGCTTGAATTCCGGCGCGTAATCGCGCGCCGACAGCGGTGTGCTCAACGAGGCCGGCACCTCCGCGTGGCCATCCGTGAAGTCGAAGCCGATCCAGGCGATGCGCGCCTGCATGCGGACGGGGGTTCTTTCGTAGTGCTTCACGCCGGCGGGAACGAGCAGCAGGTCGCCGGCGCGGAGGAGTTCGCGTTTGCCGCTGATGTGCCAGTGGCATTCACCCTCAAGCAGGAAACCGAGCTCGTGAAACGGATGGGCATGCTCGTAAAGCTTGATGCCGCGACGTGACATCCGCGGCATGACCACGGCCAGTTGCACGCGGGGCGCGTGTCGCCAGAATTGTAGATCATTCGTTTTCACGGAATGAAATCTGCAATTATCACTCGTTAATACAATAAAAGACCGGCCTCCGGTCTTGGCAGGCGCGGTTGGCGGGGCCACGCTCGGGGTGCTTTTCTATCATTATATGAACCCCGCTTCCTCGCCCCTTCGCTGGGGTATTCTGAGCACCGGTCGCATCGCCGGTGTGTTTGCCCAAGGCGTCGCGCTCTCGAAAAACAGCCGTGTGGTCGCCGTCGGCAGCCGAACACTTGAAGCCGCGCAGACCTTTGCCACCGCGCAGGGAATCGCCCGCGCGCACGGCAGCTACGAGGCGCTGCTCGCCGATCCCGAGGTCGAGGCGGTTTACATCGCCACGCCACATCCGCAGCACGCCGAGTGGGCCATCAAGGCGGCGGAGGCGGGCAAACACATCCTCTGCGAGAAGCCGATGGGCCTCAACCAGGCCGAGGCTATGGTGATGGTGCAGGCCGCGCGCGAGCACGGCGTCGTGCTCATGGAGGCGTTCATGTATCGCTGCCATCCGCAGACCGCCAAGGTCGTAGAACTCATCCGCTCCGGCGCGCTCGGCACGGTCGGGATGGTGCAGGCGGCGTTTAGTTTCAAAAGCGATTACAACGCGACCTCGCGCATCTGGGCCAACGACGCGGGTGGCGGCGGCATCCTTGATGTCGGTTGTTACACGGTGTCGATGGCGCGTCTCGTCGCGGGCGCGGTGTCGGGCAAACCGTTTCTCGATCCGATATCCGTCACGGGCGCCGGCGTGTTGCACCCCGAAAGCGGAGCCGACGTGTATGCGGCGGCGACGCTCAAGTTCGACAACGGCGTGATCGCGCAGGTCTCCACCGGCGTCGGTCTGACGCAGGACAATGTCGTGCGCATCTACGGCACCGAGGGCTGGCTGCTCATTCCGTCGCCGTGGGTGATCAACCGCGAGGGTGGCCCCTCGAAACTGCTCCTGCACAAGTCCGGTGCGGCCGCACCCGAGGAGATTGTGATCGAGGGCGGACCGCTTTACGCGCTGGAGGCCGACGCGTTTGCCGCCGCCGTGCGCGCCGGCCTGCGCGACGTGCCGCAGATGAGCACGGACGACACGCTCGGCAACCTCGCGGTGCTCGACCAGTGGCGCGCGCTCATCGGGCTCGTCTACGAATCGGAAACCCCTGCCGCCTATACGCAGACGATCTCCCGCCGTCCACTGCGCCGCCGCGCGAATGCGCCCATGATCCACGCCGCCGTGCCGGGCGTGGCGTTGCCGGTTTCGCGGCTTATCATGGGCTGCGACAACCAGCGCGCGATGCCGCACGCCGCGGCAATGTGGGACGATTACTTCGAACGCGGCGGTAACACTTTCGACACCGCGAATCTTTACGGCAGCGGCCTGCAGGAGCGACTGCTCGGCCAGTGGATGAAAAACCGCGGCCTCCGCGATCAACTCGTCGTGATCGGCAAGGGCGGACACACGCCTTACTGCACGCCCGAGGGAATCACGCGGCAGTTGCACGAGTCGCTCGAGCGCCTGCAGACCGATCGCGTGGACATTTACCTGATGCATCGTGACAACCCCGACTTGCCCGTCGGCGAGCTGGTTGACGTGCTCAACGAACACGTCCGCGCCGGCCGCATCGGGATCTTCGGCGGTTCCAACTGGACCATCGACCGCGTGGTCGCGGCCAACCGTTACGCGAAGCGCAAGGGGCTCCAGGGCTTCGGCGCGCTCTCCAATAATTTCTCGCTGGCCCGCATGGTTGACCCGGTGTGGGGCGGTTGCGTCTCGGCGAGCGATCCGGCGTCGCGCAAATGGCTCAAGAAAACGCAGCTCCCGCATTTTGCGTGGTCCAGCCAGGCGCGCGGTTTCTTTACCGACCGCGCCGGGCGCGACAAGCTTGGCGACGAGGAACTCCGCCGCTGCTGGTATTCCGAGGACAATTTTGCCCGCCGCGACCGCGCGGTCGCGCTGGCGGTTAAGAAGGGCGTTTCGCCCATCGCCATCGCGGCGGCCTACGTGCTGCACCAGCCGTTCCCGCACTTCGCGCTGATCGGCCCGCGCATGATTTCCGAGACGGTGAGTTCGCTCGAGTGTCTCGGCGTGACCCTGTCGCCGAAGGAAGTCGCTTGGCTTAACCTGGAACGCGAACGTCCGTAATAGATTGGTCCGCCGGCAATGCGGACCTTGCCGAATCGACGGACTCCCGCTAGCTCTGGCGCACATGAAGCGCCTATCCTTTGCCTGTGTGTTGCTCGGTTTGCTGGCGGTTTGGGTCGTTCCCCTTCGGGCCGCCACTGCCGCCGCAACGCCCGCTGTTGCCGACAAGTCCCCCGCCTCGCCCATCGCGCACGCCGTCAGCACCGTCACCGGCATCGCCATCTCGCCGCTCCTCGGCACCGGTGCGTATGGAGCCTACCAATATTTCAGTGCGAAGACCCCCGAGGAGAAAGCCAAACTGCCTTGGTATGCACAGATGACTTTTTGGATGCCTGCGCTGCTCATCGTCGGCGCGTGCGCCGCGAAGGACAGCCTCGGCGCCGTGCTTCCTCCCGGCATGAAGAAGCCGCTCGACGTCCTCGAAATCGTCGAGAACAAGGCCACCGGCCTCGTCGCCGCCGGCGCGGTCGTTCCCTTCACCATGGACACCATGTCGAAGATGATCACGAGCTATCACGTCGCGCATCCCGCGCTGCACCCGACCGGTCTCGCGACCATCGCGTCCATCGACTGGTCCTGGCTGCTCAACATCCTCACCATCCCGCTCGGCATCGCGATTTTCGCCGTGGTTTGGATGGCCTCGCACGCGATTAACGTCCTCATCCTTCTGAGCCCTTGGGGCGCGATCGACGCCGCGCTCAAGGGCGCCCGCACCGCGCTCCTCGGCCTCATCACGCTCACCGCCACGCTCAATCCTTGGCTGAGCGCGGCGCTCTCGCTCGTCGTCATTCTGGTCGCCTGGCTGGTCGCCGGCTGGGCCTTCCGCCTTACCATCTTCGGTTCGATTTTCTCATGGGATTTTTTTACGGTGCGCAAACACCGGTTCACGCCGGCCGAGCGTGAAAATAAACTGTTCTCCAGCGCCGGTCTGACCAAGGACGGTGTCCCGGTGCGCACCTACGGACGCCTCGTCCACGAGCCGGAAAACGGGAAACTTATCTTCGTCTACAAGCCTTGGCTCATCCTCGCCGAACGTTCCGTCACAGTTTCGCTCAAGGGGCCGTCGGTGGGCAAAGGTCTCTTCTTCTCCACGGTTCGCGACGGTGACCGCACGGCCTTTATTCTTCCGCCGCGCTATCGGGACCATGAGGAGGCGTTCGCCCGCATCTATCACCTAGAAGGCGGTGTGCAGGACGCCGGTCTGCTTAAGGCCTGGGGCTCGCTCAAGGAACTCTTCGGCGGCAGCGCGGCCAAGGCGCAGGTGGGTTGAGCATTCGCTTTTAGATGAGCGCCGGTCCGGACATTCGTTTTTTCGATTCGCACCGCGACCATGCGGCGGTCGTGGCGCTCTGGACCGCGATCCTTGGCTACGGCTTCGCGCACAACGCCCCCGAGCTTTCCATCCGCAAAAAAATAGAGGTGGCCGACGGGCTGTTCTTTGTAGCGGAGACCGACGGCCGGCTGGTGGGCACGGTGATGGCGGGCTACGACGGACATCGCGGTTGGATTTACTCGCTGGCGGTCGATCCGGCCTTTCGGAAACAAGGCATCGGCCGCGGGTTGCTCCGGCGTGCGGAAACCAGCCTGCTCGAACGCGGCTGCGTGAAAATCAATCTGCAGATCGCCGACGGCAATGAAGCCGTGATCGGTTTCTACGAAAAGACGGGTTACAAGGTTGAGCCTCGCACGAGCATGGGGAAACTCCTGCTGAAATAACAGGATCGGCAGCGGGCCATGGTTCCCTTCATGCTCATGGTCCACTATCGGATTCGTCCCTTTTCCCTCATGCTTCCCAACTATAAAAAAAAGGCCTTCAACTGCATCGGTGCCGCGCTCATCCTCAGCGTCACCGGTTTCGTCCTGACCATTGTCAAGACGCCGCTCGCATCACTGGCCCCGCCGGTGTCTCTTTCCGCGCTTCCGGTTTTCGTTCTCGGTGGTTGCGCCTTTGCGAAGGCGAAGGGTTACCATTGGATCCTGGGGCTGCTGATTCTCACGACCATCCCCGGCCTGCTGGTGCTCATGTTCATCAAGGACAAGCATCCGGAACCGGCCAACTAGGAGTGGTGAGCGGGCCGCTGCGTAACATCTGCCAAACATGAAAACCCTCATCCTGATTTTACTGATTTTGAGCGCGTGGCTTGGTTTCAAAGACTACACGCTTTCCAAGCAAAACGCCCAGTTGGATCTAAGCCTGAAGGCTTCGGAGGCGAGTTTGAAGGAAACGGAAACGAGCCTGAAGGATGTCCGGGCGAAACTAGAGGAGGTTAATAAAAAACTGTCCGAGGTGGGTTCGCCTGCTTCTCAAGGCGACCTGCAATATCAGGTCGTCAAAAAGCAATATGAGGAGGGTGCCTTGGTGGATTCAGGGGCGAAGGAACCGGATACCGGCAGGCCTGTAATGAAACGCCTGTCGGCGCACTGGATGCTTTATTTGATCGGGGTCCAGACCAAGCGGGAATACCCGGCTTTCGAAGTTCAGGAAACCGCCTACGCTCATTTTATCCAAGGCGCGTTTTATACCCGGCTTGAACTCAACAGCGTCAAAAGGTGACGGCTGGCCCGCTGCTCGCGGCGGTTTCGGTTTGGGGAGTTGTCTTGAGCGTGCGCGGAGCAGACGGCACTTCACCGGGAAACGGCACGCCCCAGAGCGTGGGCGTTTCCTGCGGCGCAGGATCGACGCCTGGGGTGAGAAACTTGAAGACGTCCTCGAAGCGCAGGCTGCATTGCAGGCGCCGCTGGGTTTTCGAATCGATCTTGGGATTCACGACGATGACCGACTCGGTGAAAGGCGGGGCACTCTTGATCGCCTGAGCCTGCCGACGAGCCTCGGCGGGTGAGAGAGTGCGGTCTTTGATGACAGCGTCGAGGCGCTCCAGATCGGCGCGGGTGACGGGGCCCCATAGCTTGCGCCACGCCTCCGGGGTGATCGTCGGGGCCACGATGTTGACGAAGCGCTTTTGCTCTCCGTCCTGCTGCCAGTAGCCGATCACGAGGATAAACGGCTCGGCGATGTCGTATTGACGCAGCGCGTCGCCGAGATCGACGGGCGTGCGGTCCTTGGCGGCCTTGGGATTCACGGGCACGCCGCCGTGCAGTTTGTTGGCCGAGGCGGGGATGTCCCACTTCTGGGTGTAGCTGGCCGGGACATAGCCGTCGAAGAACGTGTTGCGGATCCACTCCTCGAAAACGAGTCCGTGCTTCTGCACCTCCTGCGCCCGCGCCGCCACCAGCCCAAGCAAGGCGCAGGTTAAAATAAGCCTGATCAACAAGCGGCTCGCACGCATGCGGTTAACGTGGATGACGGCGCGCGGGTTGCAAGTTTCGGTTGGCCTCGTTTCGGCGGCCATGCAACGGTGGGCGGCGTTCGTCTCCATTAATGAACGCATCTCCCTTCCGGCGGTTTCTTGCACTGACCAAACCCCAACGCTGGCGCATCTTCCTTGGTGTCGCCCTTATCCTTGCCGCCACGCTGCTGATGCTGCCGGCGCCGTGGATTCTCAAGCTGATCATCGACCGCGCCCTGCCGCAGAAGGACCTGCGGTTCATGGTGGAGCTGCTCGCCGCGTTCACCGGCCTCTTTATCCTGCGCGCCTGGCTCACGCTTCTGCGCAACCGCATCCTGCAATTCGCCGCCATGCGTGTGTGCTGCGACTTGCGCATCAGGCTCTTTTCCCACCTGCAAAGCCTCTCCCTGCGTTACTTCGACACCAATCAGACCGGGAAGACCATCGGCCGCATCGCGCAGGATACGGGCGAGGTTTACACGCTCACCAACGGGTTTCTCATCAACATCATCGCCGACTCGGTCACGGTCATGTGCGTGCTCGGGTTTCTTTACTGGATCGAGTGGCGCCTGGCGCTGGCGGTGACGGCGGTGCTGCCCCTTTTCGTCGTCAACTACCTGCATCATCGCAAGCGCATGCGTCTCGAAAGCCGCGCGCATCGCGACAACTGGGACAAGGTGATGGGCTTCCTCAACGAGCGCGTGGCCGCCGCCCGCGTCGTCAAATCCTTCGCGAAGGAGCAGGACGAAATTTCGTCCTTCGCCAGCGGTATCAACGCCGACTACCTGAATTTTTCACGCATCGTCATGCGCAACACCAAGCTCTCCGTCGTGGCCGACGTGCTCGGCTCGCTCGGTGCGCTGGTGGTGCTCAGCTACGGCGGCTGGCTCGTGATGCAGGGCAACATGCAGGTGGGCACGCTCGTCGCGTTCAACGCCTACATCACCTTCATCTTCCCGCCCATCGTGCGCTTCGTGGACCTGAGCGCGATTTTCCAACGCGCCAATACCAGTCTCGAAAACATCTTTGCGATGCTCGACACCAAGCCCGAGGTGACCGACCTGCCCGGCGCTCCCGCGTTGCCGCTGCTGCGCGGCGAGGTCGAGTTCCGCGACGTTGGTTTCGACTACGATCTCGAATCCCCCGGCAAGGGCCGTCCGCGCACGCTCACCAATGTCAGCTTCGCCATTCCGGCCGGCAAGATCGTGGCCATTGTCGGTCCCAGCGGCTCCGGCAAGAGCACGATCATCAACCTGATCGCTCGCTTTTACGACGTCGCATCGGGCGCGGTGTTGGTGGACGGGCGCGATATTCGTTCCGTCACGACCGACTCGTTGCGCAAGCAGATCGGCATCGTGCTCCAGGAGAGCGTGCTCTTCTCCGGCACGCTCGAAGACAACATCAAATACGGCCGGCCTGACGCCACGCGCGAACAGGTGCTGGACGCCTCGACTGCGGCCAACGCGCACGAGTTCATCGTGAAGCTGCCCGACGGCTACGCCACCGTGGTCGGCGAGCGCGGCTCGAAGCTTTCTGGCGGCCAGCGCCAGCGCATCGCCATCGCCCGTGCGATTTTGAAGGATCCGCGCATCCTCATCTTCGACGAGGCGACGAGCGCCCTCGACACTCAGTCGGAGCGACTTATCCAGCAGGCGATGGAGCGGCTCATGAAGAACCGCACGAGCTTCATCATCGCGCATCGGCTTTCCACGATTCAGAGCGCCGACATCATTCTGGTGATGGAGCAGGGACGACTCGCTGAGATGGGCACGCACGCCGAGTTGCTGACGAAGGGCGGACTCTACTCACGCCTGCATGCGTTGCAGTTTAAGGACGCGGCTTGAGAGTGGCTTCCGTTGCCGTGGCCCCGAGCGTGAGCTCGGGATGAGCAGCGGCAAACTCCCTGAGCTGACGCTCTGACCCACGACTTTCTCTCATCAGACATTTGTCACGTATTACGTGACAAATGGATGGGCGTCTACTTCGCAGGCCGGTAGCGGAGGATGGTGGCGTTGGCGCCTTCCGAGGTGACGTAGATCGTGCGGCTGTCTTGGGCGAAGGCCACGGCCTCGGCCTGCGTGAGTCCGTGCGGCGCGAGCACCTGCGGTTTGCGCGAGAGCGCGGCGGTCCACGTTTCACCCGGGTTCCTCGGGAAAAGGCATACGTCGCCGTAGGTCACGACGACCGCCGCCGAGCCGTCGGGCGCGAAGTCCATGCCGGTCGGCTCATCCCGGTATTTTCCCGAGGGGAGGGGGATCAGGTTTTGCATGGCGGTGGCCTTGGGGAAATCACGCAACTGCGCGACCGGCGTGGCGGCGGGGGTGGGGGTGACGGGCCGCAGCGGCAGCGTGTAGAGGACCGGCGGATGAGTGCGTTTGCTGATCAGGTAGACGAGCCCGGCTTTCGGATCGACGGCGACGGCTTCGCAGTCGCGGGGACCGTCGGGATAGCTCACGGGAATTTTCCAGGCGACGGGCACGGTGAGTTCTTCGAAGGGGACGAGCTGCGCGGGATCAGGCTCGGCGATGACGTAGAGCGCGCAGTCATGGCGCGAGGCGCGGTTGTCGCCGGTATCGGCCACGAGAATCCATGCGTGGCCGTCGAGCTCGAAGGAGG
>Ga0209512_1004952_pt1 | contig 11305 bp, 3 predicted proteins | sample frozenSSSSmetaG_FD_184142 | JGI IMG/M metagenome (GOLD analysis project Ga0209512, IMG submission 184142) | Glacier valley bacterial and archeal communities from Borup Fiord, Nunavut, Canada, to study Microbial Dark Matter (Phase II) -... | ecosystem: Environmental > Aquatic > Freshwater > Ice >... | reverse complement strand
AGGCCCTGCGCAATGGCCAAGCCCAGCCCCAAGCCTTTGCGTTGGTCGCGTTCCGGGTTACCGAGCTGGTGGAACTCGCGAAAGATGCCTTTCTGGTGAGCCGGATGGATACCGATACCGGTGTCCCAGATCTCAACCACGGCCTGGTTGCCGCGTCGGCGGCAGGCGATCAGTATTCCACCGCGGTCGGTGTAGCGAATCGCGTTGGACACGAGGTTACGCAAAATCATCTCGACCAGTGAGGCGTCGGAGTTTACAACCAAGGAGGTATCACGCACGCGGTACACCAGGTTTTTGGCGTCGGCTTGGGGCACCAAATCGTTTTCAATTTTGTTGAACAGGATCTGCAGGTCAAAGGGCTTCACCCGCGACCTCAGTACACCCGCTTCCATGCGTGAAAAATCCAGCAGGGTGTTGAGCATCTCGCTGCAGGCCAGCGAAGCTGAGCGCGCACTGGCGAGCACTTTGTGTTGGTGCGCCGTCAGCGACGTGCTGCCCAATACTTCGAGAAACAGGCCCTGTGCATGAACCGGTTGCCGCAAGTCGTGGCTGGCTGCGGCCAGAAATTTAGATTTCACCTGGTTGGCCTGTTCGGCTTGGCGCTGCGCCGCGTTAGCCTGCTTCATCAGGCTGATGTTTTCAAAGCGCAGCGCGATTACTGAATGCGATACCGTCGCGCTGTTGCGCGCCTGCCCCAGCAGGCTGATCAGGTACAAGACACTGGCCAACAAGAGCGCGTCATAGTTCGGGTCATTCATCCACCAAAGATGGGATCCCAAGACAAGTGCCAGGGCCAGCATGAAGGACATAAAAATCGGCAACACGGGCGAAAGCAGCGCTACGGTGTTGCCCAGAATGCCCGCCAGCACGGCCAATATCAATATGTCGCCGGATGGGGTGGTGTTGTCCAGCGTGATCCAAGCCAGTGCGCCCCAGGTGGCGCCATAGACGAAATGCATCACCATCAGCTGCGTTACTTTTTGGCGGGCCTTGTGAAGCTGGATGCCCGCCGCCAACCTCCGGCGAGCATGGATGGCCGTGTAGAGTTTGGAGGCAATTACGGCCATACACCACAGCAACAGCTCATGCCGGTTGCGGTCGTTCGCCAGCGTAATCAACAACAACAGGGCGAGGAGGATTGCCGGTATCACCGAACTGCCCAAGTTGCCATACAGCAGGCGCAGCTGTTCCACCAGAATGCGGTCTTCGGCCGAGCGGAAAAAATCGCCTTTCATTAGCCGACCAAGCCACTGCGGCGCGCCGCAAACGTGGCTTGTGATCGGCTGCTCACCTGCAGCAGTGCAAAAACGGCTTGTACATGCCCGCGCACGGTGAACTCCGACAAACCCATCCGGCGCGCAATCACCTTGTTGGACAGGCCTTCACACAGCAGGTCTAGCACCTCGCATTGACGAGGCGTTAGGCGCGGCTTGGAGCGCTCATCGTTGGCGGCGCTTCGCGGTCCTCCAGCGGCCCGGGGTAGATGCCCTCCCAGCGTTTTATGAATGATCTCGATTATCTTTTCCGCAGTGTCGGCTTTTGAAACGAAGGCTGCAGCGCCTCGGAACAGCGCCAGACTGGCAGTGTCCGGGTCAAGGTCCGAAGACAGCATGATCACAGGCACCTGCGGCCAACGTTGTTTTAGTAGTCCCATGCCCTCCAGCCCGTTGACGCCTTGCAGTTGAATGTCCAGCAACACCAGCGTTGGTGGCTCGGTGCGGCCTCGGACAGCCTGCTCCAGCGACGCTGCCTCCAGCACCTCGACATCGGGTATGCCGGCCTGCAGTACCAAGCTCATGCCTGAGCGGAATAGGGCATGGTCGTCAATAAGAAGTATACAAATAGATACCATTTTTCGATTAAATCATCCCAAACAACCCATGCCAAGCAGTCAATTTTAACTATAGACACACGCTAATAAAATCGAGGAAAACTTACAATTTGTTATTGGGGCTGGGAGAGTCATGAGTCGCCAAAATGAAATTTTTCACGGGTATGAGCCGATCGCCGCGCTGACCGACCGTATGCCCGTATGGACGCGCACCCGCCAGTGTGGGGTGCCAGCGTTGGAAGCGCAATACAGCGCATGTTGGGACGACTGAAGGCGATCGAGGCCCTACAGACACTAAATACAGCAGTCGGCGCGAAAGTGCCGACTGCTGTATGTAATCAACTCCAATCAGTACAAGATTTCGAGCTTCATTCAGCCGCAGCCGCAGCCGCAGCCGCAGGGGCTGGGTGTCAGGCTGAAAAGCCTGGAACTGCAGCAACGCCTGCATTAGGCCTGCGGCGGAGTGCCCAGTCGCCAGCAAGGCTGTCGCGACTGAGTCGGTAGCTCGGCGCTGCCGCGCATCACCTACAGAACCTGTGCATGCCAGCATGCAACACCGCGTGGTGATCCATTAGCAGGATGCGTCCGGCACCCCGCCCCGAAATAGGCCGCCATGGTGGCTTTTCCGCTGTTCTGCGGGTTGGTCATGCCGGCGAGCCAACCCTGCTGCACCCGGACACGGGTTCAAAAATAACAAAGACGTGCACTGTCAACCGGTCAGTATTGACCATATTCTAGAATAAGTAACGGATGTACAAAGCCGTAATTAGTGTAACTATATAAAAATATTTTTAGACAGATTCCTCGTGACTGCTACGCCGGCACACGTCGAAATTTGTTCGAGATTCAAGACCAAGATTCCTTGCCCCATGAAATACCAAGTAGTTCCTGCCCCTGCGCGCGGCGCCCTGCTGCGAAGTCCTTATCTGCTCCCCCAGACCTGCTGCACAGGTCTGGCGAGGGTTCCTTTTGCAATGGTCATGGCTGATGCCGTCGAGGTTGGAGTAGGCGGCGAGACGACCGCTGGCGTCATCAGTGCTTCGATGGCCAGTGGACGCTGGGCAGACGGTCGCATTTGCGCCGCCGGATCGGTCGGCCCATGCCACTGAATCTCTCTTCCGGGCGCCCCCTGGGGCTGATCTTCGCGGTTCTGGTTGCGATCGGTGGCGGTGCGTTGGCGGCAGATGTGCCCGCCATCGATCCGGCCGCCCGCATGCAGGACGAGCTGCGGCGCGCCGACAGCGCCGCCCCGCCGCTGATGCCAGCGGTGCCTCGCGCAGCGCCGACAGAGCCCTTGCAGGTGCCAGAGGCGCCTACGCTCGCGGGCACGGTGCTGTTGAAGGAGGTGGTATTTTCACCCAGCGAGTTGCTTGACGAAACCGAATTGCGCGCGCTGGCCCAACCCTACCTGGGACGCGAAGTCACCAGCCAGGACCTCAACGCGTTCCTTCGCGCGGTCCAGACGCTGTATCTGAGCAAAGGCGTGCAAACCGCTGTGCCGGTGTTGCCCCAGCAGGATCTGCGCAGCGGCACCATGCGGGTGCTGCTGGTCGAAGGCAAGCTGGGCGCGGTCAAGGTCGAGGGCGGGTCCAGCGTCGATCCCGCCTGGGTTGGCCAGTGGTTCGACCTGGCGGCCGGCTCGGTCATCCGGCCCGAGGAACTCGAGCGCCGTCTGGGCGTATTCAATGCGGCCAGCGACTACGGAGCCCGGGCCGCCTATGTCCCCGGTGCCGAATTCGGCCGGAGCGACCTGTTGATCAGCGTGCCGGATACCTCGATGTCCCAGGTCTGGGGGCTGCTGGACATGCCCGATGTCAGTTCCGGCCATGCAACGGGTACCAGCCTGATCGCCGGCTATCGCCGCTACCCGCTGGGTCTGCGGGGCGGCCGCGTGGATGTCATGGCCATCGTCAATTCGAATGCCGCCACGCTGAGTCTGGCGGGCAGCCTGCCGCTGGGCCAGCAGGGCTGGCGGCTGGGGGGCAGCGCCACGGGCTCGCGTTCGCGCAGCACCTTCGAGTCGACGAATCCTGGCATACCGGACCTGGTGATAGACGGCGCATCGAGCTCGATGGCGGTGGAGCTTGGGCGCCACCTGCCGATCACCGCGCAGCAGCTGCTGCGCCTGTCCGGCGCCTTGGCGCAGGTGAAGTCCAAGTCGACCATCAGCGGCGAAGTGCTGAGCGACCGGACCGTCGAGCGGCTGACACTGGCGGCATCGACAGACTGGCCGGCACGGCAGCCTGGCGATGTGTCGCCGGCGTCGCTGCGCACCTCGGTCACCACCGCACAGGGGCCGGTCAACGCCTACAGTTTTGCGGAAGTGGCGGGCATGCTCGCGGTCAGGCTGGGTCCGGCGGGCGGGCCTTTGCTGCGTGTCAACGGCCAGGCGCGGCTGGGCACGCACAACACCCCGGACGTCACGGACGCCTGGCTGGCTGGCGGCAGCAATTCGGTGCGCGGTTTTGACACCGGCGCCGTCTACGGCGAACGCGGTCATGCCTTGCAGCTGGCGATTTACCAGCCCGTCATCGTCAAGGGACTCGACGCAACCGAGGCTTATCTGTTTGCCGACCAGGCGCGTGCCATCAGCAACGGTTCAGCCCGCCGCATCGCCTCCACCGGCGTGGGGCTCCAGTTTCAGGTGAATCAGCACCTGGCGGTCGACGCCACGCTCGCGAGGCAGATCTCAGGGCTTCAGGGGTCACGAACCCGGTTGTCGCTGCGCGCCAGCGCGACCTGGTAGCAGCCCTCACCCTATCCGCACGCCGCTGGCAACCTGCATAACTCCAGCGCATCCTTCATCTCGAAATGACCTTCTCCATGAAAAAAATTCAAACCCCACCCGTCCCTGCTTCTACCCCCACACCCGCCGCCACAGCTGCGTCTGAATTCACCATCCTGCACCGCGAGGCCCACCGCCTGCTGCGGCTGAACCGCGACCAGCGCGACATGCGCTGGGTCGGCAACACCATCACCGTGGCGCTCGCAGCCGCGGAAATGCCGGCTGCGGCGGTCGAGTTTCCGTGCGTCATGACGCGCGTGGCCGGCGGTGGCGGGCGGCTGCTGGCCCTCACCGGCCTGGAGCAGGGGCGCAATCTTTTTGTCGACACCGATGGGCACTGGACCGGCAACTACCTGCCGGCCGTCCTTCGCACCTGGCCGTTTCGCCTGCTGACCGAGTACGACGACGAAGGCGCACGGCCGGTCGCCGTGCACCGGCCCGCGCTCAGCCTGAGCCAGGGCGAGCCGCTGTTTGACGACCAGGGCAAGGAAATGCCCTGGCTGCAGGCGGTGCTGCAAGAGCTGGTCGCGCTGGACGCGGCAGCCGCCACCACCTCCGACATCGTGGCCGCGCTGGATGCCGCCGGTGTGCTGCACGAGCGCACGCTGCAGGTCATCCTGCCGGGCGGGCGCCAGATGGAGCTGACCGGCTTCCTGAGTGTTGACGAAGCCAAATTGAATGCGCTCGACGCGGCGCAAGCCGGGGAACTGCACCGCAAGGGCGCGCTGGCACTGGCCTACCTCCACCTGCTGTCCCTCAGGCGCTTCAGGCCGCTGATGGAGCGGGCTGCGCAGCAAGAGCCTGCCGCGCCAGCGGCGGCCACTGCCTCCGCCGAGCCCGAGCCGGCCATCGCCTGACGCGTCCCTTTTTCACATTGCCCACGCCGCCTCCCTAGCCCCGGTTACCAGGACTCCACGCCATGAAACACCCCGCCCGCTTGACTCGATCCCCCGCCCTGATTGCCCGCCTCGCACGCCGGCGCCTGCTGGTGCGTGTGCGGCCCCTGGCCCTGGCGGCCGCGGTGGCGCTGGGCGCGACCGGGCCGGTGGTGCATGCGCAGACCGTCATCACGCCGCTCACGGGCGCCGGGCAGACCGCCACCGTGGTCAGCACCCAGGGCAAGCAGACCGTGGTCAATACCCAGAGTCTCAGGGACGGCAACGCGTTCAGCACTTACTCGGCCTTCCAGGTCGGCCAGGGCGACACGGTCAAGCTCGCGGTGCCTCAGGGCGCCAACTGGTGGGTCAACATCGTGCGCGATGCGCGGGTGCGCGTTGATGGCCGGCTGGAGAGCCGCCTGACCGACGGCAGCATTGGCGGCAACATCATGTTCGTCGACAGCCACGGTTTTGCGGTCGGGCCGTCCGGTCAAGTGGACGTTGGCCGGCTGACGTTCGCCGCGCCATCCACTACTTTTGTAGACGGCCTGCTGGCCGGCGGCGGTGTGTTGTCCGGCGCTGCCGTGAGCGGTCTGCTGGCCGGCCAATTCGAGCGATCGGCTACCGGCGCGGTGGACATTCAGGGGCGGGTCACGGCGCAGGACGGCGTGAGCCTGATGGCGGGCGCCGGCGGCGGAGCGGCCCACGCGGTAAGCATCACCGGGCAGGTGGTGGTGCAGGGCCGCGCGGCCGGCTCAGCGGTCAACCTGGGCGACCTGAAAACGCTTGCGCCGCTGCAGGACCTCGATGGCGTCATCGACATCACGACCCCCGGCTCCATCAAGCTCGACGGCGTGCTGATTTCCGACAGTTCGCTGTGGCGCCGTGCGGGCGCGGTCCGCGTGGTGGCGGGCAGCGACATCGACGTGGGCACCAACGCCCGCGTGTCGGCGTCGGGGGCCGCAGGCTCCGGCGAGGCCGGCGGCCAGGTGACGCTGTTCGCGCAGCGCGACATCGCCAACGAACAAGGTGCCGAGCTGCGCGCGCGCGGCGACGGCGCTGGCGCAGGTGGCGCCATCGAGTATTCGGGCGTGCGCGAGCTGAGCCTGAACAGCATGAATTTCAACGCGGGCAGCGACACCGGCCAGGCAGGCCGGGTGTTTGTCGACCCCACCGATGCAACGGTCGAGGGCGTGACCCGGACCGGTGGCGCCGATTTCGAGTACGAAGGCCTCGGCGCATGGACGATCAAGACGGGCGCCATCATCAACACGCGCAACGCCATCTATGGTGACGAGACGGACGACGGCAACCCGTCCACGGGCAACAGCGGCGACATTCGCATTGCCGCCAAGCACATCACAGTGGAGACCGGCGCCCTGCTGGACGCCTCCGTGGTCAACCAGGGCGGCAGCAGCTACAGTGCCGGCGACATCACGCTGACCGCGACGAGCATCAGCAACGGGCAGACCCTCGTCAGCCTTGCCGATGCCGATGCGTCGATCGATGTGGCCGGCACGCTCAAAGGTCGCAACATCACGCTCAAAGCGTCGATCGAATCGTCGGCCGTGTTCGGCGGCGATGCAGGTGCCGTGCAGCAAGCCCTGGTCGACCTGACCCTGGGCAAGGCCGGGCTGGACCTGCCGCTGTCCTTGAGCATGGCCTACGTCGAAGCCAAGGGCGATGCCACCGTGACGGTGCGGGACACGGCGGAGCTGGTCGCGACCGAGAACATTTCCATCAGCGCGCTGGCCGATCGCACGGCCGGCGCCGAGCTGCAGACCGGCGGCACGTCCAGCGTGAATCTCAGCGCGGGTTTTGCACGCGTCACCGGCACCACGCTGGTGGACATCCAGTCGGGTGCGCAACTGAACGCAGGCACGGACATCGAGCTGATCGCGGCGTCGAAGACGACGATCGAGATGAACAGCGCGGCTGCGGGCGAAACCGATGAGCAATCCGGTGAGGCGAATGTGGCTTCCGTCGTGTTCGCCGGCTCCCAGTCCGACGTGACAACGGCCGTCAAGGTCGGCGCGGGCGCGGTGCTCACCAGCGGTGGCGACACCCATGTGCAGGCCTTTCATGCGGGCAGCTATGAAACCTCGGCCGAAGTGACCGTTTACGGCAGCGGCGCGGCAGGTGTGGTCGGCGCCCTGTCCTTGCAGGAGTCGGACACGTCGGCCACGGTGGGCGGAACGATCAACGCCGGCGGCGACGTGCGGGTGCTGGCCACCAACGCTACGCTGAAGGACGTGATTTCTGCCACTTCGGCCGTTGCACCGGAGGAAGATCCCACTTCACCGCTGCCAGCTTCGCTCGAATTCACCGAAGAGCAGGCCGTCGAGGGCGCCAAGCAGACACTGCTCGATGGCTTTGTGGCGATGGCCGAAGAGGTGGCTGCGGGTTCTGAGGAAGCGTCCGGTGGCGAGTCCGGCTCACCTGCCGTGCGCCTGGCCGGCGTGATGACCTGGTCCGAGTCCGCGCATACCACGCGGGCCATCGTGGGCGACGGTGCCCACATCACGGCGGGGGGCGATGCCATCGTCGACGCCCAGACCCTGGTCGGTCAGCTGCAGAGCGTCACCGAGTCGGCGGCCGAGTCGGAAGCCAAAGGCGTGGCGCTCAGCGTCGCCTTCAACTACGCGGACCACGCCTTCACCACGCAGGCGCGGGTGGGTTCCAACGCGCAGATCACGGCCGGTCACGTGGCTGTCAATGCCGCCACCGACATCCCGGAGTTTTATTCGGCAGGCCTGAACCTTGACTGGAGCAATGCCTTCAGCGTCTACGAAAACCTGATGGGTGGAACCGATCCGCTGTACGACGGCTTCAACACGCGTGTCGGTGCCAGTGCCGCATCGGATGCCTCGCTGGCGCTGGCGGGCGCGGTCAGCCTGTCGTACCTGAAGAACGATACGCGTGCCTGGGTCGACACCGGCGCACAGATCCAGACCACCGTGGCCGATGCAGCCGCCTGGGGCTACAGCGTGCACGACGTGGGCGTGGACCTCGACGACGCCATCGAGCTCACGCGCAGCTTTGACGCCTCGACCGTGGTGCGCGCGAGCAACCTGGTGCAGACGCTGCACCTGGCCGGTGGCGACGGTGCAACCGCCGGTGGCGATGGTGGAGCCGTGGGGGGAACCTTCTCCATGGTCTCCCGTGACAACACAGCGGTCGCCGGCATTGCCGACGCGGCCGTGATCAACACGCGCCAGCTTGATGTGGCGGCGCACACCACCGATTGGCTGCTCACTTTGTCGCCGACCTCGGGGCAGGGCGAAGGCGTGGCTGCCAACGGCATGGTGTCGTACAACAAGCTCAATGAAACCACGTTGGCTTCGATCAGCCGCGAGGCGCTGGTCACCGCGCAAGCGGTCAACCTGGACGCCGACCTGTCGCTGGGCGTGCTCGCGGTCACGGGCGCCGTGACCAAGAGCGAAAACTCGGGCGTGGGCATTGGTGTGGCCATGAACGAGATCAACGGCATCACCCGAGCCAGCATTGGCGACAACGACACCGATGGTGGCGGGCTGGACACCGCCGAGGGTGCCGCTGGCTTCCTCAAGACCGGGCAGCTCGACGTGGGCGCACGCAGTGACGGTTTGATCGTGGCCGTGGGCGTGGCTGGTGCCATGGCGGGTAGCGAAGAAAGCTCGGGCGCGGGTGGCGGCTCGGGCATGGGCGGCAAAGCCAGCGGCGGGGCCGGTGGCGCACAGTCCAGCCTGGACGGCTCGGGCACGTCCGCCTTGAGCGGCGTTGGGGACTCGCTCGGCACACAGGGCGCAGCGGGAGGAGGCGAGGGTGAAGGCGAGGGCGAGAGCAAGCCGCCGGCCTTCTCCATCGCCGGTGCTGGCGCGATCGTCACCAACTTCAGTGACGTCGACACCACGGCGCTGATCGACCGCGCCGTTGTGCAAGGCCTCGATGCCGGCACCACCAGCGTGGGCGTGCGGGCACTGTCCGATCTCACGCAGGTCAGCGTGGCCGGCGGCGGCGCGCTGGCCATGGCCAACAATTCTTCGACCACCTTCAGCTCGGCGATTGCCGGCGCGGTGGCGATCCAGAACTCCGACGACGACACCACGGCACGCATCGTGGGCAGCTCCATCACGGGGCTGGCCAACCGGCCTGACAGCCTGATGGTTGATGCGCTCAAGAGCGGTGAGCGCACGGCCGTGGCCACCGGCATTTCAGTCAACCTGTCCAAAGGCAGCACGAGCGACCTGTCCATCGTCGGCTCGGCGTCCATCACAAAGGTGACCGACGACACCGCAGCCAGCATCGAGGGCTCGACCCTGGCCGGTGCTTCAGCGAATCCAGATGCCCTGGACGCGCGCGTCGTGGCCTATGACCGCAGCCGCATCGGCGCGGGCGGCGGCGCTTTCTCGTTCAGCAAGGGCAAGGGGTCGGCCGGCATCGGCGCGACGATTTCGCTGGTCGATCTGCAAGGCAGCACGTCGGCCCACGTCACCGGCGGATCGATCACCCAAGTACACGACCTGACCGTGGCCGCGCTGTCCTCGCAAAAGGTGGTGGGTGTCGGCGCAGTGGCGGGCATCCAGACGGGCTCGGATTCCAAAGGGCAGCTCATGGGCGCCTTTGTGTTCAATGAGATCAAGAATGAGGTCTCAGCCGGTATCACTGGCGGCGCGCAGGTCAACCTGTCGGGCGACCTCGATCTGCAGGCCGGCGGCGCGCTGTCGAACGCCAGCCTCGACGCCATGATGGGCGACGTCCGCACCTCGTACGTGACCGACTACGACATGGAGAGCAGCAGCAACGGCTACACCGATGACTTCAAGTCGGCCGTGGGCGGCGAGAGCATTGTGAGTGTCGCGGGCACGCTCAGCGTGACGCTGGGCAACAACGCCAACAGCGTGGGCCTGTCCTACGCGCAGAACAACATCCAGACCAGCTACAACGCCGAGCTCGAGGGCAACGTGACGGCTGCGGGGCATGTGCGAGTGGACGCGGTCAGCCGTGCGGACATCGTGGGTGTTTCGGCAGGCCTGGGCGCCACCAAAGGCAAGTTTTCGGGCATGGGCTCGGCATCGGTCAACCTGATCGGCCAGCAGACGCAGGCCTTGGTCAGCGGCGGCACGGTCAACGCGGCCAGTCTGGCGGTCGAGTCCGGCACCACCGGCAACCAGTTCAGCCTGGCCGGCAACCTGAGTTTTGCGGTCGGCAGTGGCAGCGGATCGGCCGCCGGCGCGGCAGTGGCCTACACCCAGACTGGCACCCGGACATTCAGCGACGGCACCGACTCGGTGAGCACGCGGGCCTCGGGCAATGAGGCTTCGATCCGCAACACCGTGGTGAACGTGGGTTCGGGCGACGTCGATGTGCAGGCGAACAACACCAGCGACACCATGGCGCTGGCAGCCTCGGGCGCTGCCAGCGATGGCAACCTGGCCTTCGCGGGCGCAGCGACCTGGAACGAGATCGGTGATGTCACCGATGCCCGCATCAGCAACGCGACGGTGACCGCTGCGAACGTGAGCGTGCAGGCCGGCGAAGGCGACGGTGCAAGCAGCGCGCGCATTCGCTCCCTGGCGGGCGGCCTGACGGCGTCGAACGGCTATTCGGCGGCGCTGGCGTTTGGCTTTAACACCATTGAATCGAGCCGGTCGGCGCAGATTCTGTCCTCCACCATCACCGCGTCCAACGCGGTGTCGGTGCTGGCTGACGCGCAAGGCAGCATCGAGACGCTGTCGGCCACGCTGGCAGCTTCCGGTACCAACTACGCGATGGCCGGGTCGTCCAGCATCAACTGGCTCAACGGCAGCACCACCGCCCTGGTCGATGACG
>Ga0209512_1004951_pt1 | contig 11306 bp, 3 predicted proteins | sample frozenSSSSmetaG_FD_184142 | JGI IMG/M metagenome (GOLD analysis project Ga0209512, IMG submission 184142) | Glacier valley bacterial and archeal communities from Borup Fiord, Nunavut, Canada, to study Microbial Dark Matter (Phase II) -... | ecosystem: Environmental > Aquatic > Freshwater > Ice >... | reverse complement strand
ACCTGTGCGCCTTGTCATATGCTTCCTCCGAAATCAGTCCGAAACATATTGACAGTCTCGAAATTATGGACAATTACATTCCGCAAATTCCAGATACTGAAAATTTCCACGCAGATGGACAAGTCGATGAAGAAGATTATATTTACACTTCTTTTTTACAAAGCAAAATGTTTAGCAAAGGGGTTAGATGCAGTAATTGTCATAATCCACATAGTACCAAATTAAAAATCATTGGCAATCAAACTTGTACCCAATGCCATGTTTCAACCAAATATGACACTCCAAAACACACTTTCCATACTCTAGGAACAAATGGTGCTTCCTGTGTAAACTGTCACATGCCTGGGAAATTATATATGGGAAATGATTTGCGTCACGACCATAGTTTTAGAGTGCCACGCCCTGATCTTTCCGTAAAATACGGCACTCCAAATGCGTGTAGCAACTGTCATAAAGACAAATCAGAAAAAGCTTTGGCTGAAGCGGTTGTGAAATGGTACGGTCCCAATAGAAAATACCATTTTGCCGATGATTTAATACCTGGAAGCAAACAGGATTCCAAAAGTGAACCACATCTTACCAAATTAATAATTGACAAAAACACGCCCAATATTATAAAAGCTACAGCAGCATTTTATTTGGGAAGTATCACAACCCAAACAAGTTTAAATACTTTATTGACTTGTTTGAACCAAAAAGATGCACAAGTAAGATACAGAGCGTTACGTTCTTTGGCAAATTTCCCTCCAGCGAATTGGATTGATAAAGTTGCACCTTTATTGTCTGATAGAGTAAGAGCAGTTCGTATTGCAGCTGCAGATCTTTTTATAACACTGCCAAAAGACCAAATTCCAAGTCAAAATGTAAGTGCTTTTCAAGCAGCTAATGCTGAATTACTGAGTTACCTTCGTTATCAAACTGATTTCTCTGTTGGAAATATAATGCTTGCCGATTATTATCTAAAATTACAAGATTATACAAATGGTGAATCTTTTTATTTAAAAGGACTTCGAAAAGACAGTCAGATGAATTATGCATTGCTCAATTTATCATCATTATACAATGCCGTTGGAAAAAATGATGCATCATTGCAAATGCTAAAAAGAGCTTTGGCAAATGACAAAAACAATGAACGCATTTATTACAATTTGGCCTTATTGTATAACGAAATGAATGACAAACCCGCTGCAGAAAAATCTTTTGCAAAAGCAGTAGAATTGAAATCTCAAAATCCAAGAGTATATTATAATTATGGATTAATGCTTAATGCCAATCAAAAATACAAAGAAGCAGAAGCCATTTTCTTAAAAGGAATTAGATTTAGTCCCAACACACCCGATTTGTACTATGGACTTACTTTTGTTTATATACAAACTGGCAATAAGGTAAAAGCACAACAAACGGCTTTTCAATTGAAACAATTGGACCCAACTAATCCTAATTATCAGGAATTGTTTAAAAATTTAGGAATTCAATAATAGCTTTATATTCCGATACAATTTAGTACCCAAACAACATATAAAGCAGATAAAATCAAAAGACTATGCAAACAATAAAAATCTACTGATTTTATCTCCTTTAATGGTTTTATTTCACCCACTTTTTTAATGCTTTTTGCAAATCAGTAAGGACAATGGGTTTTGAAATATAACCATTCATACCGTACTCTAAACATTTTTCTTTTTCTTCAATTAAGGTTCCAGCGGTTAATGCAATTATGGGAGTGCTTTCGGAAATATCCAATTTTCTTAGTTCAGCTGTAGTTCCGTAACCATTTTTTTTAGGCATTTGAATATCCATTAAAACTACATCTACTTTTTCTTTCTTGAATTTTTTTATTGCTTCTTTACCGTCAGAAGCTTCAATAATCGTGCTGTTTGGAAATAATTTTTTCAGCAACTTAACAACCAAAAGCATACTGATTTTATTGTCTTCAACTACCAATATTTTTAAAGGAATTGCATTCTCTTTGATTATATCTTCATCATCATTTACTGGGCTCAATACTGATTTTTTTATTTCAGAATTCGATTTTTTAAATTCAATTGAAAAATAAAAATCACTGCCATGTCCATAATCACTTATCAACTGTAATTTACTATTCATCAATGCTAACAATTGATTTGAAATTGCCAATCCCAATCCAGTACCACCAAATCTTCGGGTTGTGCTGGTATCTTCTTGTACAAATGAATTAAATATTTTCTCCTGATTGTTCTTTTTAATCCCAATTCCTGTATCTTTTATTGAAAAATTGAGAGTTGAAAAAGAATCATTGGAAGCTATTTCTGTAATATCTAATTTTATTTGTCCTTTACTGGTAAATTTCAAGGCATTCCCTATCAGATTCATTATTATTTGCTTTAATCGTAATGAATCTGCAAAAATATATTGAGGCACATTAGGATCTATCTTTAAAATCAAATCTATATTTTTTAAATTGGCCTGATGCTTAAAAAGAGCCACTATTTGATTTACTAATCCAAATAGATCTACTTCCTCAATATTCAATTCTAATTTCCCTGCTTCTATTTTTGAAAAATCTAAAATATCATTGATTATCTCCATCAAATTAATCCCTGTTTGATTAATTATTTCAATATATTGCAATTGATTCTCATCATAATTCGTTTTCATTATTAGATCTGTAAATCCAATAATACCATTCAAAGGTGTCCTAATTTCATGACTCATATTAGCCAAGAAAGTTGATTTTGCTTTATTTGCAGCTTCTGCTTGTTCCTTTGCTTTTGTCAATTCATTTTTCAAAAGGATCATTTCGGTAATGTCATTAAAACTAATAACAATTTCCTCGATTTCACCATTGGCATCTATAACTGGGAAACCATTGATCAAAAGCCAGACTACATCATTGAATTTTGGTCTCTGAACACCCATAACAAAATTTTTGACAGAGTGTTTTGTGAATAAAATTTGATTTACAGGATATTGTTCAAAGGATAAAACAGTTTTATTTTCATCCAAAAATCTCCAATCAGAATCCACTACCATTTTTCCTTTCATTTGATCTTCTCTCAAACCCAATAATTCACAAGCTTTTGGATTAGCAATAATAACAGAAGCATCCGGAGCATGAACTACAACGCCAGAATCAATAATATTCAATAATTTTTGATATCTTTCTTTACTTTGTTTTAAGGCCTCCTCTACTTCCTTAAGTTGAGTAATATCAACAATGGTTGTGTTGCATTTATTTCCATCTTCTGCAACTATTCCGGTAAGATATACATGGGAAATTTGATCATTTACAGAAAGATTAACTTCACAACATTGACTAATTTCACTTCTAAATATTTCATCCAGAAAATTATTAAAAATTGATTTTGTATCATCAGAAACAAAAAAACCAAACTGACTATTAATTAATCTTGATCGCTCTTTTGCCAGCATTCTGCAGGCAGTGAGATTTATATTGGTAAGTTTACCTTCTTTGGAAATACTGATATATCCTGTTGGCGCAAAATCATACAACTCCGTATATTTTTCTATAGCAGTATCAGCCAGTTCTTTTGCTAACAAAAGCTCATCATTTTGCATTTCAAGCTCAATTTGATGTACTTCGAGTTCATGAATAAGTTTTAAAGTCTCCGCTTCAGAAAACGTACAGCTAGGTTTCAATTGCTTTTGCTTTTGCAATTCTTCTGCTTTTTCCCGAATAGTAACCAATTTTCCTGAACTGTTTTCCGCTTCTTTCATGACCAATGCCTTTTTTATGCTACATTTATTCTCGATATCAATTAATATTTCTTTTCTTTTTACACGTATTGCATTAAATTCATAAAATCAACAACCTACCTTATGATACATTGAATAATTTTCTTCCCATTTATTGAATATCAATTTGCTGTAAACTCGACATTTAATTTTTGTCCATTGTCAATTTCAACCTGTATATCTTTATAAGTGACCAATTCTTTCTGTTGCAATGCAATAAATTGATCTTCACTATTTATTATATTTTTAAAGAAATTAATTTCCCAAATGGGCTTCTCAGTACATGCTTCTTTCGGACATCCAAGTAAATTAATTAATGACAGATTCAAATCAGTAATTATACCTGTTTCTTGATCTAAGAAAAAGATACCATCTTTGGCAGATTCAAAAATATTGTGATATCGAATTTCATAAAATGCCAAAGCTTCTTCAACCGCTTTTCGATCTGAAATATCCCGTATGATACACTGAATTATTTTGCTGTCATTTACCAAATACAAAGTGCTTACAAATTCAACGTTAATATTTCTTCCGTCTGCTGTTTCAAGCGGCAAGTCTTCGTAACGAACAAACTCTTTTAGTTGCAATTCCAAAAACTTTTCTTTATTGGCAACTATATCTTTTAGTGATCCTATTTCCCAAATTGCTTTTTCAACAAATTGCTCATAGGAATATCCTAGCATCTTTATTAAAAATGGATTTACGTCAATAATTTTTCCGCTTTCGGCATCAACAATAAGGATTCCGTCTTTTGCAGATTCAAAAAGGCGTCTGTATCTATTTTCAAAAACCAATGTTTCTTCAGCTTGCTTAGCAGAAGTAATATCGGTAAATGTGATTACAAGTCCGTCAATTCGATCATCTAAGGTACGATAAGGCATAATTCTAACAGAGTACCATTTTCCATTATTTGCTGAAATTGTATTTTGAATAGGAGATAATTTTTTAATTACTTCTCTTGCATGATCTCCCATATCTGGGTATTGCAGATTGGTTACTAAATCAGTAAAAGGCCTTCCTGTATCTGTTTGGCGAAGTTTAAATATTTCGGTAACTGAATCTGTGAAACGGCGTATGTTTAATTCCTTATCCAAAAATAGTGTGGCAATTTCGGTACTGTTCAGCAAATTTTTCATGTCATTATTTGCTTGCTCAAAATCGCTTAGTTTACTTTGAAGTTCGGCATTCACAGTTTGCAATTCTTCATTAAGACTTTGCATTTCTTCTTTTGAAGTAGTTAGTTCTTCATTGGTTGATTGTAATTCCTCATTGGTTGATTGCAGTTCTTCGTTGATTGATTTTAATTCTTCCTGAGAGGTTTGCATCTCTTCTCGTGAATTTTGCAAATCTTCGTTACTTTGTTTGAGTTCTGCTTCTAATTCTTTTTGTCTTCCCTGAATATTTTGTCTTCCTTTTTTCAAGACTTCACCTCCTTGTTCCATCATTACCGAAACATCCGTAAAAACGACCATTACCAGATTTTTTATCGAATTGGGGCCATCAATACGCTGAATTGTAACATTTATAAAATCGGAATCCCCATTTGTTCCAATCTTTATATTTCGGAGAATAACTGGGTCATAATTTAGCATCGCCTTACGAAAAGCTCCTGGCAATTCATTTCGTAAACCTTCACGAGCCATAACATGAATATTCCAATTGGCTTTGCCAGCAACTGGTTCAAGATACTTTCCTGTTCTACCGGTAATATACAAAATGTCCCCTTTATCATTTACAATAACACTTGCTGGAGCAAAGTTTTTTAATAAAATTTGATCCGTAAGAGTCTGGATATTCTCCACTTCTTTTGGGGCAATATTTGCTTCTTTAATTTCTTTCTTAGTATAAGAAAAGGAACTTGGAAAATCGGTTAGTTCGGTCATTATTGGAGAATGAGTACGTTTAAAAAATTTTAATTTGGAATCAAGTGTTTCAAATCCTTGATTATTTCGCCCGAGGGTTTCGGCGGAACCCAACAACAAAACTCCACCTGGAATTAGACTGTAATTAAACAGATCAAACAACTTTCTTTGTAAGGGAGGTTCCATGTATATCAACATGTTACGACACATCAATATATTGAGTTTTGTAAAAGGAGGATCTTTAATAATATTATGTGGGGCAAAAACAAGCATTTCTCGAATGGAAGCATTTACGCGAAATCCATCTCCTATCACCGAGAAAAATTTACCTAGTCTTTGCGAGGATACGTCGATGGCGATACTAGAACTAAAAACACCTCTTCGCGCTTTATCTATTGCATCGACGTCTAAATCTGTAGCAAATATCTGTAAGGAAAGGTTCTTTGGATTACCCATCTCTTCCAAAGTTTCCTTGAACACAATAGCCAGTGAATACGCCTCTTCACCGGTTGAGCATGCAGGAATCCAAGCCCTTAGCACATATCGATCTGGCAACTCTTTTATTAAATTGGGGAGAATGGTCCTTTTTAGCTTTTCCCAGACTGGCGAGTCTCGAAAAAAGCTGGTTACACCTATTAATAGTTCTTTGAAAAGTAATTCAACCTCTTTTGGGTTTTCTTGCAAAAAACGAACATAGTTTTGCATGTGTTGAATTTGATGAATTCCTTTCCTTCTTTCGATCCGACGCATTAAAGTATTCTTTTTATATAAAGAAAAATCATGCCCCGTTCCTTCACGCAGTAATAAGATAATTTTTTCAAGACTGCTTTTATTTTTACTATCTATATCGTTACCCTTTGCAACAACTGGAATATTTTTAAAAAGTGTTATCAATTTCCCTCCCATCTCCTCTGCAGGAGCTATAATATCAGCTAAAACTGCTTCTATTGCATTTCTGGGCATTGCATCAAATTTTGCGGATGCAGGCTCTTGAATCAATACCAATCCATTTTTTTCCTTAATGGCTTTCAGTCCTAAACTCCCATCTGATCCCATTCCGGATAGAATAATACCAGCACTATTACTCAATTTATCAAGAGCCAATGAACGAAAGAAAATATCAATCGGCAATCGTAATCCACGGGATTCTACAGGATCAAACAAATGTAGCTTTCCATTTAATATTGATAAACTTTTATTGGGAGGAATTACGTATACATGATTGGGCTTTATTCTGAGCTCATCACTAGCCTGCACTACTTTCATGGGAGTGCTACGTTGCAATAGTTCTGGTAATATTCCTTGATAATTGGGATCAAGATGCTGAATAATTACAAACGCCATACCACTATCATTGGGCATATTTTTCAAAAAAAGCCCAAATGCTTCAAGACCACCTGCTGAAGCTCCAATACCCACAATAGGAAAATCAGTATTATCAACTGCCTTCAAACTTTTCTTTTCAATTTGAATTGAATCTTTTTTATCTTCTTTTAAAACTTGATCCGCTTTACTTACTTTCATTGTATTGCTAAAATTATAAAAACATTGTAGACATTACATAAAAAATGCAATTGTACTTTTTTACTCATTAAAAACTAAATAAAATTCTATATGTTTCTCTTTCAAATCCACAATAAACATTTCTTAATTTTTTCTAAAATTATCCATAAAAAAGCGCCTAAATAATTAATAAAAGTACAACTAAAATTTTGTTTATCTTTTTTATAAATTCAAATTTTGACTTTTTTTCGTCTAAAATACTTAAAAATTTAGTTTAAAGAAGTAAAACAGGAGCTATTCTAAAATTAAACTCTTGTTCTTAAAACATATTGATTTTTTTGATCTAAAATAGTTTTTACTTTTTTTATATTTTCCTTTACCCAAAAAAGTAAGAACAACAAAACTATTTAGGCAACCATTTTTTTAATATTTCTTCTAAATCAGATTCTACAATAGGCTTTGAAACATAATCATTCATCCCACATTCTATACACTTATCCTTTTCACCAACCATAATTCCGGCAGTCAGAGCAATAATAGGTATGTTTTTTCCAAAATTAAAATTTCTAATTTCAATAGTAGCTTCATATCCGTTTTTTATGGGCATTTGAATATCCATAAAAATCAAATCGGGATTATTTATTTCAAATTGATCCAATCCTTCTTGACCATCGCCTGCTTCCAAAATAATAGCATTTGGCACAATTCTTTTTACTAAGGTCTTGGCCAAAAACATATTAATTTTATTATCCTCTACAATTAAAATACGAAGTGCATCCAAATTTTTTGGATTGCTTATTTTTTGTATTTTTATAGGGCTTGATGATTCATCAAAAACATCTATTTTAGTTTTCACTTTTTTAAATTTAATATGAAAGAAAAAATCACTTCCATCACCATATTTACTGGTCAATTGTAAGTGACTTTCCATTAACCCTAACAACAAATTTGAAATTGCCAAACCTAAACCCGTACCGCCAAATTTTCGGGAAGTGGCATTATCTTCCTGAACAAATGAATCAAAAATTTTCTTTTGATTAAATTGTTTGATACCAATTCCAGTATCTTTAATAGAAAATTTAATGGTTGAATTATTTTTTTTAGTCAATTTAACTTGTTCCACATCCAATCGAATATGCCCAAAAGATGTGAATTTTAAGGCGTTACTAATTAAGTTTACCAATATTTGTTTTAAACGAATCGGATCTGCATGAATATATTGAGGAACATTTTCTTCTATTGTAAGAGTTAAATCAATATTTTTTAGATTCGCTTGATGTTTAAACAACTCAATAACTTGATTCAACAACCGAAAGAGATCGATGTCTTCTTTGAATAATTCTAATTTTCCAGATTCAATTTTAGAAAAATCAAGTATATCATTGATTATTTCCATCAATGAATTGGCAGAAACATTAACGGTTGACATATATTCCAATTGATTTTTTTCAAGACTTGTTTTCATTAACAAATCAGTAAACCCAACAATTCCATTTAAAGGTGTACGTATCTCGTGGCTCATGTTCGACAAGAATTCAGATTTGGCTTTATTAGCTTCTTCTGCTAGAATTTTGGCTTTTACAAGTTCTTTGTTGGATTGTTTTAATTGCTCATTAATTTCCTCGTATTCAATATATTTCAAATACAATTCTTTCTCATTTTCCTCTGCTTTTTCTTTGGACCGAATCAACTCCAATTCCATGAGTTTACGTTCTGTAATATCACGAATAGTTCCAATAATTTCCAGAGGCTGATTGTCTTGATCCCATTTCAAAGTTCCAATACCATGCACCCAACGTTCTTCATTGTCATTAACTCTAAAAATTTTATATTCTTTATTAAATTGTTCTTTATTGGTTAATACATTTTCACTTAAATAAGCAACAAGATCCTCGCGCCAAGCTGGATGAACTAGAGCCAACCAACTCTCTCCATTTAAATGATAATTTGCATCGATTCCAAAAATATTGTTTAATAAATCTGTTCGTGTCCAATCTCCAGTAAACATATTGATACTATAGGTACCAAGCTCAGCTATCATTTGCGTTTCTTTCAGAAAAAGCTCACTTTCTTTTAATTTTTTTTCTGCATTTTTTCTTTCGGATATATCAATGATACTCGCTCTTATAAGCTCTCTGTTTTCGGCAGGCAAACGTACTAATCGAACATCGCAAAAAATGGAATTCCCTTCACTATCAATGTGTATCCACTCAAAAGAAGGCTTACCACCTATTAAAGCCTCTGCAAACAACTCACCGGCCATTTCTGAAGACAAACGTCCATTGGGTTGATATTTTGGACTTATATTAACTGGACCAACATTTAACAAATCTTGCTCGCTCATTTTGAACAATACTACGGCACTTTGACTTACGCTAATGAATTTTTGCAGTTGCATATCGATTACAACAAGTGCTTCGGGTGCGTTTTCTACCAAAACACGAAATCGTTCTTCTTTTACTTTTAGTGCTTCTATTGTTTGTATTCGTTCTGTAACATCTTTTACAAATAGTAAATTCTGTTTTTCTGAAAGTTTCACTGCGTCAATAGACCATAAACGAGTTGAATTATTATTATGAATAAATAATACTATATCGTTTGAAATTCCTTTTAAAAAAAGGGTTTCCAATATGCATTCAATATTTTTATACTCGTCTGGAGGTGTTAATTCTTTAAGAGAACTACTTAATAACTTTTTTTTTGAATAACCTGTTATTTTACTTACTGCAGGATTAATTTCAAGAAAAAAACCTTCTTTATTTACTACAATTACACCATCTGGTGCATTTTCTACATAATTTCTAAATTTGGCATTACTTTCTTGCTCCCTTTCTTTTTCTTTAATCGCCGCTACTTCTTTTTCTTTGATTAAAATTTCATTTTCAATTCGCTTTTTTTCGGTAATATCTTGAGCAATTCCTCTAAAAGCTATAATTTCTCCATTATCACTTAGAATCGGAATCCCAGTACCATACACCCATTTGAAATGGTTATTCCTTAACATTACCTTATGTGTTATTTCATAAGGCTGCTTGGTAAGCATTGATTCAGAAATTAAAGCATTGAGCATATCTCTGTCTTCCTTAGAAAAATGTTCCAAATACTGTTCGTATAAATTTTCGGAAGGTATTTCAGGTATTTCAAAAATTTGATACAATTCTTTAGTCCAAATTAATTTATTTTTTATCAAATTAAATTCCCAACTACCAATTTTAGCTATTTTTTGAGCATCATTTAATAAATTTTCGCTGGCAATTAATTTTTCCTGAATGGTTTTAATTTCACTAATATCTTTACCAATTGAATACACAAGATTTTTATCTGGATTAAAAATGGAAGTCCAATGTATATAAATACAATTTCCATTTTTGGAGAGGATTCTATTTTCAAAACTCACCGAAGATTTACCTTGTATGAGTGAATGTAACACTTCTCTAGTTTTTACAACATCTTCTGGATGAATATATTTGATATAGCTATGAAGCAAAAGTTCTCTTTTGGAATATCCCAATTTATTAAAAAAGGATTGATTAAATTCTTTCAAAAAACTATTTAAATCCGTGACACAAATAAAGTCTGAAGTTTCTTTGGCAAAAAAATCATAAATAGAATTCGACTCTACTTTCTGTTGAAGTAAAGTAATGTTTTTCTTTTGTTTTTTAACAATTTGCAATAATTCTTCAACCGATGGTGTAGTTTTTTTCATATGAAGATAATATTTGTTTTTTAACGGAATATGGTACCGCCATTCTTCATTCTAATTTATGATATGGAATCATGGCGATTTCATATGAAGATTATATCTGTTTTCTTTTATCGAATCCCGAAATTATCGGGAGGAATCGTATTTCTTCATTCCTTTTTGTGATTTGTATCCATACTGATTTCATAAACACAAATTAGTATTGAATTGACTGACAAAACCAAACTAGAAAATATCTCAACTAAAGATATGAAATTTATTTAAGATAATGCGTTAAGTATGATTATATTAGACAATAGTCTTTATATTAATAGATGCAAAAAAAATCTCTTCCTATTATTTTATAGAAAGAGATCAATTATCAAAACAGTTTAGTATCGTTTGGTTGTTTAGTTAAAAATTACTTTTTTAACCATTTGTGTAATGCTTTTTCTAACTCAGATAAAACTATGGGCTTTGTAACATAATCGGACATTCCAAATTCAATGCATTTCTCTTTTTCT
>Ga0209512_1004943_pt1 | contig 11320 bp, 13 predicted proteins | sample frozenSSSSmetaG_FD_184142 | JGI IMG/M metagenome (GOLD analysis project Ga0209512, IMG submission 184142) | Glacier valley bacterial and archeal communities from Borup Fiord, Nunavut, Canada, to study Microbial Dark Matter (Phase II) -... | ecosystem: Environmental > Aquatic > Freshwater > Ice >... | reverse complement strand
AATCCGACGAATGGCTTGGTATTACAAGCCTCAAACTACGGATCTCCTGACCAGCCCGTTCAATTCAACTGGATGGTTTATATTCAAAAAGACACCTCGACAGCAGCAGATCTGAATGTAGCCCGCGTGAAAACTATTGTCAGTAATGATATGCTTACTCTACCTGACTCAGTCTTGAAGACAGACGGTAGATTGGTAGTTAAAATAGCCACAACTTGTTCGGGTAAAGCAACGACAACTAAGTATTACGCGTTTGTAAAAAGGCTCAAAACGGTTAGTTCATGTTATCAGTGGGAAAGTCAGAAAATATAACTATTTCTTTTTGGATAGCTTAGTCTTTAAGAGAAGCGTATATTTCTTTATTCTCTTTACATAAGTTTAGTTATACAGCGAAGATAAGAAAAATGCAAAAAATAGCAGTCTACATTAGAGTAAATACCTGCCAGCTAATTAGTATAATATTTAGAATTATTACTAGCTGACTAACTCGACGATAAACACTACCAATAATTTTCTGTGAGCGAGTAAGTAGGTAGGTTGAAAGGCTGTTTAAAGTAATTCCTAATAAAGTGAGAACGAGGGCATTTCCCAGGAAAGCAGGGAAATAACCCAAGTATAAAGCTTTTGCCTCATCGAAGGCTACCTCCTTTGTCGAGACTATAATCCATAGCGCTATATTGGCCACTACAACAACGCAAAGCAATAAACCAGAGTAGAACAGGAGCTTCATGGGAATTACTGTTTACTTAGAAAAGTACAATAATTTAAATTTCTAGTGGGTTGCACTATTATCTGTGTTGTTGTATAACTGATTTTATGTAAAGAGACTTAAGATAGACTACTTTGACAATTTGTACTCACCTATTTCTGAGTTGAGTACAATGTTTATACGACTGTCGAAGGCTCATTTCTCAATATTTCTTGAACTTTTTTCGGGTATTGAGTGCCGATTAATAAAAACCGTTTCTTTCCCCTTCTTCTAATTTCAATGCCGTGATGACCAGATACCGTATGAGCTATACCGTACCATGAAAAGCGCATGCCCCAACCGCCAAACTCGATGATGGCAGCGTAATCACGCACAACTACTTGTTCTATTAGAGACCATTTGATACGTTGATATCGAGGTTGGAAGGGAAACCAACGATAAGCAATTCCTTCTTCGTCGATTTTTGTCTGTAAAGTCAAAAACCAAAACAACGCCATCACAGTAAGTATAACTACAGCTCCTACGAACTGGCCAGAGTATATTATAATCCCCAAGCAACCAATTAAAAGTGCCCACAACCAGGGCTGACGAAATTTTTGAGTCTCTTCGTACATGGCTAATTTGTTGTCGTATAAGTGAGCTTATGTAAAGCTACCGATCCGGCCAGAGATTACAAAGGGGAAGAAAGACCTTTTCTGGTGCTAAACCCTCCGGTCTGCTGGCAAAGTGATTTCCTTTCAGAAATCAGCAATAGGGAACGGGTCTAAGGCCCCGTTCTTGTTTTCAAAAGTGCCTTTCCAGCCCGTAGAAGCACTTTTTGCTAGTAGAAAGTAATTACTCTCTAATTACCATTGGTCTTAGCGTCTGATTATCAGCACTAAAAATAGCTATTTCTGTAGTTATTGCTCTTGAGTAGCCAGCCATGTTTTGCACCTGAAAAACCTCCCTACGGTCAGTTTTCGTCGGTGCAAAACGGCTTCTCCCTCCGATTGTCGGGAGCCTCAAAACTTTGCTTTCAAAGCCCAGACAGTTCGCATTATTAGCAGTTCAAATTAGCCTGTTCGTATTAAAAACAGCTCGTATTAGGCCGTGAAGGGGCAAAGGACGCGCAGATGGGAAAAATATGCAGTCTGGAGCGATTGGTATTAAGAACTTAAGAAGCAAAGGCTTGTAACTAACTGATTATCAGTAGGGGTCACTTTACACCTTGGAAAGTAAAACTTTACACCTTGGAAAGTTCTACTTTATAAAAATGACTGCTTTTTATAAAGTAGAACTTTGGATGGAATGACATTATACTTTATGTTTGTACCATGATTTTACATAGTCTCATTTTATGGAAACGGGCATAAAGTATAAGAAATTGAAGGAGTTTGACTCCCATGATGAGAACCCTTTTGTGGAGAAGGCTATCCAAGATATTAAGATAGTCAAACGTACTCAGGTGATAAGGCCGAAGAACAGAGACGAGATTCAGATGATCACTTCGTCTGATGGCGAGGTAACCGGATATTCGGCTTTCACTCGCTTTATTGAGGTCGATGAAGAGAAGTTCGCTAAGGTATACTTATCTCAATTTGCTTCGTTCTGGGAGCTAACTAAGCCAGCAATCAGGGTATTTGGCTATATCATAAGTGTCCTTAAGCCAAAGCAGGACTATTTCACTTTCGATATGTCTGACTGTCTGGCCCATACCAAATACAGCACTGAGAAGAGCGTTTTTGAGGGTTTGTCCGCACTGATAACGTGTGGTATCGTGGCTCGCGGCAATAGACATTACAAGTACTTTATCAATCCTTTGGTCGTGTTCAATGGTGATCGCGTTGCTTTCACGAAGCTATACGTCAAGAAGAAAAAAGATAGAGATAAAGCAGATCAAAACCAGCTTGATCTGTTTCAGGAACCGGTAATAAGCCTTGAATGACATGGAGACTTCTCCCAAACCCCAGCCTTTAGAGCGTTTTAAGGCCTACGCAGACGCACCGGATGGAATAACCAAGAACAAGTACATCGTTTACCCCACGCACGACGTGGACCATTCTATCAACCTTCTGCTACGGATGGTCAAAGCCGGGTGGAAGATCCGGGCGGCTTATCACGTGTTTTCAGATAGTCGCTCGATCAAGATCGACCATCACGCCAAGACAGCAGGGCTTATTTAATGCGAACTGTCTAATACGAACAGGTTAATCCGAACCGCTAATAATGCGAACTGTCTGGGCTTTGAAAGTAAGGTTTCAAGGGGAAAGAGATAATCTAAGATGGTGGGGTGGTTTTACAAGGGTTCAACAGTGGTTCCGCAAGGGTTTTGCAAAAAGTAGGGGGTGGTTTTACAAGGGTTCTGCAAGGGTACTCGCTCCTGGCCACCGTCAGGAGAAGAGATATTAAAGGGGAAATAGCCTGGCGCAGCTGGGAGAGCCGAAGGAGCAAGATGCGTTTTGCGTGCCGCAAAACCTCGCCCTACGCTAAGGCGATAGGGCGACATTGTTACAATGTTGCTCCGTGATGACCCGTATAGGCTTTTGGGTGGCTTAAGGGAGGCTTCCGGGGGGCTTTCAAGCTTTTTGGGGTAGGCTTTCGGGGTGGCTCTACTTTACATAATACTCACTTATACAACACACGTTATGAAAATCACTCACTGGCTCGTTGTTGCAATGAGAATCTCAACTGCCACTGGTTGTAAGCATGAACAACCTGCAACTTTCTGTGATGCACCTGAACTCATTGCTGTTCAATCTACCTGTTATAATCCGACGAATGGCTTGGTATTACAAGCCTCAAACTACGGATCTCCTGACCAGCCCGTTCAATTCAACTGGATGGTTTATATTCAAAAAGACACCTCGACAGCAGCAGATCTGAATGTAGCCCGCGTGAAAACTATTGTCAGTAATGATATGCTTACTCTACCTGACTCAGTCTTGAAGACAGACGGTAGATTGGTAGTTAAAATAGCCACAACTTGTTCGGGTAAAGCAACGACAACTAAGTATTACGCGTTTGTAAAAAGGCTCAAAACGGTTAGTTCATGTTATCAGTGGGAAAGTCAGAAAATATAACTATTTCTTTTTGGATAGCTTAGTCTTTAAGAGAAGCGTATATTTCTTTATTCCCTTTACATAAGTTTAGTTATAAAACTCACCTAATTAAAGTACAATGCCTGGCCACTGATGAGAGTAGCCAGGCATTGTACTTTTTCCCTGTTATGTGGAGTCTGCTTACCAATCATCCTGCCCCGGTAAGGAGGCTACTAACGTAACATAAGGTTTGGGCATTAACGAAATATAATACCCTTGCTCATCGCTGTTAATGAAACCAATTTGGTTTTTTTTGTAGACTAATCTGAAAATATCTTCGCCTAAATAGTTGCGCCCGTTTTCAATAATGTTGACGTTACGATAGGCATAGGCGATCTTAGATTTACCTGAAGTACCCTTGACAGTTATATCGACATGTTGCTCATCGACTACTGTCAAGGTAACTAAGCCCACTGGAGCCAGATCATCTTTACTAGCCGTCGAATATTGAGTGAATTTATAGGAACCAGCAATGCGAGATGAGGGAGCAATAGTGGGAGTTGGACTACAGGCATTAATCCAGAGCCAGGCTAGTGATAGGCAGAGTCGTTTAATCATTGAACAGGGAAGAATAGGTGTAGTGTAATAAAGCTAAGTCTTTGACGGCCAATCTCCAATTAATTAAGAAAAAGGGCTTTGTTGCATGGTTCTTTAAAGGCTTATTTTGACCGGATTCCGGTATGATAAAAGCCAGTTCAAGTAGTCTAATATGCCAAGATTGATTACTTATGTGCGATAGGTGCTCTTGTAAACAATAGTGAATAGAGGGCTTTTTAGGCACGTAAGGAGCCATGCAACAAAGCCAAGAAAAAGTACAATGCCTGGCCACTAATCAAAGTGGCCAGGCATTGTACTTTTTCCAGACTCGTTGAATAACTTAGATTATGTAAAGGGAATAAAGCGGGAAACCAACTTGTCGTATCCGGCGTACCACTTTCTACGTTCTGTCTAATTGGCTTACCTATTTTGCTATAACCTAAAGACCTATAACCCTACTTATCGTTGCCTATAGAAAAATTAAGGCCTACACCCGCTTGAAATGCACTGCTTCCTTCAAAACGTTGGCCTTTTCGGATAATTGTTGGGTAACTAATCTCTAATTGTAGGCCCATCAATGATGAAAGTTTTTTCTGTAATCCGACCTTAGGTGCAATCCCTGGATTTGTATAAGCCGCGCCCTCATACCTGCTAAATACACCCGCTTCGAAGCCGAGAAATGGACGGATCGATTTCCCTAAATTGAAGAAGTAGTCAGCTTCCAAGGTAGCCATTGCTATCCTTGTGGTGGGTATGTATCTTACGTTAACGCCTGTTGCTATATGAGGTGAGACAAAATAGCGACCACTGATCGAGCCAGCTCCAAACGCAGTCGCATCTGATATCAAAACATTGGCGGAGGGCATTAGCTGTATTTGTGCTTTGACTGTGGTATTCACATATACCACTCCAAGCACAATAAAAAGTATGATGCGAATCCTCATAGTTTAAACGAATAGGATGAGTTCTAGCGACTACAAATCTGTTGTATAAGTGAACATTATGATAACCAAATACTGAAAGGTCGTTAGTTTACTTTCTCGATCCTGACGCAATTGACGTACACGTTTACCCGCTCCAAAAGGTTACTAATCGCCGTTTGATAGGCCGTGTTATTCGACAAATTCCCCTCGTAAAGCACGCGAGCCCCTAGCTTGTTCTCCACCAGCAGACTGGCAATATGCCAATTAACGGCCTGCTCATTGAAGACATCCAACTGGTAAAAACTCACTAGCAGGTTACCATCAGGTGTTCCGGTTAGGCGAAACTGCACTAGATTCTTGGCTTCAATCTCTTTATTCATGACGTTATTACCCCTATCCTAGAGGGCTTTTTAGTCTCAAATTTACCACTTTCCTTCGGCACCTGTTGGGTGGTGACTCAATAGTCTGTTTTCCCCTATTTTCAGGGCTCGTGTAGGGCATGTGATCTTGGAAAAACCACATAACATAATAACCCATATATAACACCCCTCGGAATAAGTCAATTTACATACTCCGGCCATGCCCCTTTCCCCGGGCCCTTTTCAGGTCGAGTATATTGTTCTTATCCAGGCCGGTGATGCCCAGCTTTTTCCAGTCTAACCCCAGCTGCGTGAACGTCGCCGTCCGGTTGTGCTGGTCGGTCAGGCACAGCTCGCCGTTCTCCTGGTGCAACGTCAGTTTGAGGGCGTTGGTGGCGCGGGACTCGCTGATATGTTTCTCAAGATCCCAAGCACCCAGGTACGATTTCTTTTGCCGGGTGAGCTTGCGGAATGACTCGTACCAGTCCGGTTCACTGCTGACGGTGGGGCCGGGGGTGGGCGGCTCCGGTGCGGGGGTGGCTGTCTTTGGGGGAATCGGTGTCGGTGTTCTACTGAGCGTTTGGGCTACGGTGGGGGGGGTGGCCACCGGGCGGAGCGGTTCAGTTTGCCATTTCCCGTCAGCAACCCAAACCGTTAGGCCAAGCTGGGAAACCGGAACGTGTTTCCTGGCCAGCAGATCCTGAATCTGCTGGGGGGTGGGGTCCGCCTTAAACCGATTTCTAAAGCTCGTCGTCCATTGCGCTGCGGCAGTGGATGGTGCGGGGGGCGTTGGCACCGGCTGGGGGGCTGCGACTGGGGGCGTAGCAGCCTTGGCAACATTGGCGGCTCTGGTGGCCGCTTTGATCGCCTGCACGTCCGACAGGGCTTTCTTATAGTCGTCAACAATCGCGTTGGTCGTGTTGATGACCTTATCGGCGTAATCGACCAGGTCTCGTTCCCGTTTTTTCAACCGCTCGATTTCGACCTGGTCAGCCGGATCACGTTTGGTCACTTCTTTGATCGTTTCGACGTACCGAATAACCGTCTCAGTCGGCTTATTCAGGTAGGCCTCCCGCATCTGGTCGCGTTTCTTGTAGGCTTCGTCTCGCTGGTCACGCAGCTGCTTGATCTCGGCCAGATCAGCCGGATCGGGGACCGTGACCACCTTGGTAATCGTTTCCGGGACCTTATCGGCCCGCTCTTTCTCTTTTTCCCAGGCGTCATAATTCACTTCGACCTGGTCGATCAAGTCCTTTTCTACTTGTCTCAACCGCTTGATTTCTGCCGTATCCTTCGGATTAGACTTGATTACTTCCTTCGTGATCGTCACTGTTTCAGCCGACTTCTTCTTGGCCTCCTCCAGATCTTTCTTAAGTTGATCGATCTCCATCTGGTAGGCCTGATTGGCGGCTAACTGGTTGGCCACCTCCGCAAATTTATACCCCAGCACGGAGCCCTTGACCGGCTTGTGATTGCCCATCTTGAAACTGGTCCCGCCCCCGCCCGTAGCATTGAGCGTGATTTTAGCGGTTATCCCAACCTCTTTTAGGCCAGTCACCAACTCGTCGAACGTCGTTAGTTTCGTCTCTGTCAACGCGACCCTGATTGCCTGCGCGATAGTTTCCCGGATGCCTTCCCCCTTTAGGATAGGCTGGGATAATGAGGTGTCAATTTGTTGGGCAGCCTGTTTAGCCCGAATACCACACTGGTAGCGTTTTAGGGCCCGTTCGCCGTCGGTAGGCACGGCGTTGATTAGGGCGTGGATATGATCGCGGCCCGTGTCGCTGTGTCGCCAGACGGCCACCTGGTGGCGGTCGGTACTCGTGCCGATCGCCACCATATACTGCTCAACGACGCCCAGCCACTGCTGATCGGTGAGAGCCTGGCCATCGCCAACTGAAAAACTCACATTCCATACCGGCTGCTGGGTACGACTGCGGCTGGCCACCGCGCCCATTTCTGCCGCGATGCCCGGCGCATCGTTCGCCAACAGGTTGTAGCCCTCCAGATAGCGGACCTGGCCCGCCTTCTGCTTTTGCTGCTGCTCCGAAAGGCCCGTCTCATTGTACTGAGCGGCTGCGCCGAAGCGGCTACCCGTGCTTACTTTGATGTACATCGGTTCAGAAAGGCTTTGAGTTGATTGACCGTTTGCTGAAGATCCGTCAGCAGCTCGACCTGGTCGCCGGTAGCGGGCCAGGTGTGGATAACTTTCATCGTCTGATTGAAATTACGACCCAGCCCGATCAGGGCGTTTCGCTCTTCTTGATCCAGCGCAAGGGCCGTCCGCTGGCCAGCACCCAGGTGGCGCAGATAGGCGCTCATACCCATTCCACTGGCTTTGGCTGACTCCGCGATAATACTATTTTCTTCGGCACTAACTCGCACGTCGATGCGCAGGCTTCGGCTGGATTTGATGAGGTATTCTTTCTGTTCTTCCATCGTACAAAGTAGGATGCCTAAGTGGTCAATCGGCGTCACGATTGCGAGAAATGACCGGGTAGCGTAGCGTAAAACCCGGGCATTCCCTGTTGACCAGACAAATGAGGAACGAAATTTGTCCGGTCAACAGGGTCATCTTGCTCCGAAATAATCCACCAAAGATAGACAGGACGACACGCTTTAACAAAGCAGCAGGACAACTATATTGGGTGGGCTGTTTCGGCACTGGTAGTGGGTGGGGTTGCTGGACAGGACAACGGGGGGAAAGAGCGTTTTCCCGGTGCTGATTTCTATCTGGATAGTGGAGTGTAATCGAGTTGGGATGCAAGGGATAGGCGGGTTAGTATTATTAGAATAATGCAAATCGTGGAACATAGAAAACTATATTTGTAGTTTGCGCCTTCTTCCCTTTTTTACTGGTTTGTCTTGTTTTTTCTTGTTCTTTTTTTCCCCCTTTGTCTCACACTCGCGGATGCCTGCTTTTTTACCCCAAAAGCGGAAAATCAAACGTTTTGGGAAACAAAAGTTTTATTTGTTATTTGTTAAGGGGCCTGTAACGCGCTGATTTTTAGCAAATTACAAGCTTAAAAGAAGGTTTTTCGTAAGCTAAAAGAAGGTTTTTCGTAAGCTAAAAGAAGGTTTTTCGTAAGCGAACCCCCTGCTAAAAGAAGGTTTTTCGTAAGCGAACCCCTGCTAAAAGAAGGTTTTTCGTAAGCGTCTGGGTAAATTTAAAAAAGGTTGTTTTCTTTAGTGAACATCTTTTTTATTCTTAATATTGGGACACGAATCAGGACGGACCAAATCTCACTTATCCCCGCCCTGTTCGGCCCCAATGCACAAAGATAAACCCGCTATGGTTCTCTTCGAGAACTCCCTGAACCGTGTCGCTGTCAATCTCTCCAAGTTGCAGCGCAATTTGTTCTACATGGTCTGCTCCCAGATCCAGCCCGATCATACAGCTGAAACCGTGTATGAGATATCAGCCACCGAGCTGATGAAGCGCACCGGCGATATGGTCAACTACGCCCGGCTGCGGCAACAGACCTTGCAGCTCATCCAGCCCAAGGAATTCGAGATGCCCTCTGATCGGATGGGCAAGGATGGGAAGCCTCGAAAAAACGTCTTGCAAACGGGCCTGTTTGCGTCGGCTCTCTACCTCGAGGGTGAAGGAACGGTGCAGCTCACCGTATCCGCCCATGTAAGGCCCTTTATCTTGAATTTCAGCGAAAAACTAAAGGCGGGCAACTTCTCCCAGCTTGATGTTGATTTGGTGCTCGCCTTGCGCTCTAAATACGGTCAGGCGATGTACCAGCAGCTCACGCAATGGCGGTTCCATGCTGAACAGGGTCACACCTATCCCTTGGATGAACTGAAGACTCTGCTGGGCGTGATTGACAAAGATGGCTTTGACAAATACCCCAAGTGGGGAGAATTTGAGAAGGCGATTCTTAAACCAGCCCAAAAAGATCTTGACAAGACGGATCTGCAATTCACCTACGAAGCGATTCCGAAACCAATGCGGGGGCGTGGCCACAAGGTCAGGCAGGTGAAGTTTATTCTGTCAGTCGATGACGACCGCAACTTCCCCCCTGGCTTCGTTATCGGGGAGGAACATACCACCCTGTTCGATCGTCTGACCAAACAGTTCGGTCTGCGCAAGGACCAAGCTCAGACAGCTATTCTCAATATGCCCGTCAAGGATATCAACAAGCGGCTTTACGAAATTCAGCTGCTGGTCAAAGACGGTAAAGTCACCAACATGGGAGCCTACACCGCTAAATCGTTCGGCGTCTGATAGAGCCGAATTTACGAGTAGAAAACTGGGATCATTCTGGCAGCTGGTACTTAGCTGAAGAACCGTTGCCAGAGTGATTTCCTGCTCGGCTGTGGGGTGTCACCTGTTTCGTGGACAGTGGGCTGGTCTTCGACTGCTGACGCGGGTGCGGGGAGCAGCTTCATTTCTCGATTCTCCTCCCGGAGACTCGTATTTTCTGCCCGTAGGTATGCCGTTTCGCTCTTCAGTAATTCAATAATTTCGTCTTTGGCAGATAACAGGGCTGTATAGTCTTGTATAGGCTCTTTGTATAGGCTTGTAGAGTCATTGTGTACCCTTGTATAGTCGTCGATTTTATCGGGTTTAACCGGGGGGTACGTGTCGAACAGGTAGTTCGCCTGAATCGTGTATAGTGTACCTTGTTTGCCCTTTTCCATCCGTACGAAGGCTTTACTACTGGTTTTCTTGCACAGCCTGCGTACAGTAGCCTGGTTTAATCCGGTGGCGTCAGCAGCTTCTTTCAGGGTCAGATAACTCATACCGGTTGTATAGGCCTGTACAGGCTCTGTATAGCCTGCAAATCAAGCGAATACGGTAGATAACTGCAATAGCGGCTTTACATAATTGAGATTATACAACAAGACGGCTTTGTTGCATGGCTCTTTAAAGGCTTATTTTGACCGGATTCCGGTATGATAAAAGCCAGTTTAAGTAGTATAATATGCCAAGATTGATTACTTATGTGCGATAGGTGCTCTTGTAAACAATAGTGAATAGAGGGCTTTTTAGGCACGTAAGGAGCCATGCAACAAAGCCCAACAAGACTAGAGGGTAAGTATGGGTATTTACGGGGTACTGTTAATCACTGCTGGAGTATCTGCATTAGCTGTCTTAGCTCTCTGGTTAGAAAATCCACGAACTCAGCAGAAGAGCAAAAAGAAGAAAAAGAAAGGCAAATTTAACAAGCCAAGTAGCAAAGAGAATTAACATAACTTCACTTATACAACACACGTTATGAAAATCACTCACTGGCTCGTTGTTGCAATGGGAATCTCAACTGCCACTGGTTGTAAGCATGAACAACCTGCAACTTTCTGTGATGCACCTGAACTCATTGCTGTTCAATCTACCTGTTACAATCCGACGAATGGCTTGGTATTACAAGCCTCAAACTACGGATCTCCTGACCAGCCCGTTCAATTCAACTGGATGGTTTATATTCAAAAAGACACCTCGACAGCAGCAGATCTGAATGTAGCCCGCGTGAAAACTATTGTCAGTAATGATATGCTTACTCTACCTGACTCAGTCTTGAAGACAGACGGTAGATTGGTAGTTAAAATAGCCACAACTTGTTCGGGTAAAGCAACGACAACTAAGTATTACGCGTTTGTAAAAAGGCTCAAAACGGTTAGTTCATGTTATCAGTGGGAAAGTCAGAAAATATAACTATTTCTTTTTGGATAGCTTAGTCTTTAAGAGAAGCGTATATTTCTTTATTC
>Ga0209512_1004935_pt1 | contig 11336 bp, 6 predicted proteins | sample frozenSSSSmetaG_FD_184142 | JGI IMG/M metagenome (GOLD analysis project Ga0209512, IMG submission 184142) | Glacier valley bacterial and archeal communities from Borup Fiord, Nunavut, Canada, to study Microbial Dark Matter (Phase II) -... | ecosystem: Environmental > Aquatic > Freshwater > Ice >... | reverse complement strand
TTCGTTCTTTCGGAGCCAACGATCAAACCATCGGTTACGCACAGGATTATTTGAATATCATTTTGATAGGCTCAGTATTCCAGGTTGTGGGATTTTCACTGAACAACATTATCCGTTCAGAAGGAAACCCTCGGAATGCGATGTTCTCGATGATTATATGTTCCGTGGTGAATGTGATCCTAAATCCGGTTTTTATATTCGGTCTGGGAATGGGTGTAAAAGGATCTGCCCTTGCCACGGTGATCTCTCAGTTTATACTGATGATATGGGTGATTTTACATTTTTCGAGTAAACGATCCGTTCTTAAGCTGCGGTTCACCAATATGAAGCTTGACCGATCGATTATCTGGCAGATTGTTACGATTGGTATGGCACCTTTTGCAATGCAGATTGCCGGGAGTCTGATTCAGGCAACTTATAACACGCAATTGATTAAGTATGGAGCAGATGTAGCTGTCGGGGCGATGGGGATTATTAACTCGGTTGCCATTCTGATTGTGATGGCAGTGATCTCCATTAATATGGCTTCGCAGCCGATTATCGGATATAATTTTGGTGCCGAAAATTACAGCAGGGTGCGAAAGACCTGGGATATTGGCATTAAAGCAGGCACAATTATCGCTGTTATTGCATTCATTCTTGTCGAATTATTTCCGGGGTCCATTATCCGCCTGTTCAACCACGACGATCCGCAGCTTTACGAAATCGGAATACATGGGTTGCGGATTTTTCTTTTGATGCTCCCTTTGGTTGGTTTTCAGGTGATTTGCTCCAATTATTTTCAAAGCATCGGCAAGGCGAAAATCTCCCTCTTTCTGACACTTCTCAGGCAAGTCATTGTTTTACTGCCATTGCTTACCTTTCTCCCGATGTACTATGGAATAAACGGTATCTGGATGGCAAGTCCGATCTCCGACTTTATCTCAACCTGTGTGGTTTTCATCTTCTTTAGGATTGAACGGAGGAAACTTCATCAGTTGGAGATGGGGAATCCGTCATTGCGAAATGTGAAATAAGTTACACGGTGTAACACAGGGTAAAGCACAGTTTTTCACGGCGTAGTTTTACCTGACAGCATCTGATCGTTTGCTGAAAAACATTGTGTAACACTGCATGAACGCTGTGAAACATTGTGTAACTTTTCCTTTGGATTTCCTGAAACATCAGATTCAATTAAAAGCAAATCATGCAATGTCAAAAACTGTATATTTGTCCGATTCATTCGGAAGCAAAGAGGTGAAGGCTTTCGGGTATGCAGAATAAGAATAGGGCTGTATGTTCAGGACTATTTCTTTCAAATTTTCACTTTCAAAGTCAAATCTTTACTTTAAATAGGATCGGTTTTTCCTGATGTCTTAAGCCAGGTGAATCGTTTGTCGACGCTGAAATAAATGAATACAAATACAAAATTTAATCAGACACTGGGTCTGGGTTATGTGATCGTTGTCGTTGTTGGTAATATAATTGGTTCGGGGGTGTTTAAGAAAATTGCCCCGATGGCTGCAGAACTCCATTCTTCCGGGTGGGTATTACTGGCCTGGATTGTTGGTGGTCTGATTACATTGTTTGGAGCTTTAAGCAATGCTGAAGTAGCTGGTATTTTGGCTGATACAGGCGGTGATTTTGTGTACCACAAAAAGATTTACAACCGGTTTTTTGCATTTATTTACGGATGGTCGTTATTTGCAGTTATTCAGACAGCTGCCATCTCATCGCTGGCTTATGTGTTTGCGCAGTCGCTCAATAGCATGATTGCTTTACCCGGTTTACTCCCTTCGCTGAGCAGTTTTACAATCGGGGGGATCTTTTTCCCGTTTGCCGATTTCTCGGTGAAACTCACAGCGATTATCCTGATTCTCCTCCTCACTTTTGTTAATATTAAAGGGATAAAAAGCGGTGCTTTTGTAAGTAAATTGGTTCTGATACTTGTATTTACCGGTATCTTCATCATTGTCGTATTTGGCTTCGGAAGTCAGCAGGCAATACCAGCCCGAAGCATCGATTTTAGCTCGACTTCTGATGCCCCGGTTACCCTTTCGGCATTTTTTACCGCGATGCTGGCTGCTTTTTGGGCTTATCAGGGCTGGGCAACAGTCGGTTTTATTGGGGGTGAAGTGAAGGATGCAAAAAGGAAAATCCCTTTGGGAATTATAATCGGCGTATTTATGGTGATTGCCATTTACCTGCTGGTAAATGTCACCTATCTTTCATTGTTGTCTATTCCGCAACTCGAACAGATCTATCAATCGGGCAACCAGATTGCCGCGATTGAAGCGGTGCGGGTTTTCTGGGGCGATAATGGCGCGCTGTTTATTTCGATGCTGATTCTGATCAGCACCTTGGGATGCACAAATGCGACAATTCTGGCGAGCCCCCGGGTTTATTTTGCAATGTCACGCGATCAGCTTTTTTTAAAGCGTGCCGGAACATTGAATAAGTCGAATGCACCCGGCAATTCATTGATCTGGCAGGGGATTTGGGCCTCCGTGTTGGTCCTCTCCGGAACATTCGATCAGTTGACCGATATGATCATCTTTGCCGTATTCTTCTTTTATGGTGCTACTTCTCTCGGTGTATTTATCTTGCGACGGAAGATGCCCGACGCGCCACGTCCGTATAAAGTTTGGGGATATCCGGTTGTACCGGCCATTTTTATCCTTTTCTGTATTGTTCTTTTCGTAAACACAATCGTCACCCGTCCACGCGAAGCCATGATTGGCCTTACACTTATATTTACAGGTGTTCCGGTTTATTGGTTTTTAAACAGGAAGAAAAAGCAGTCATAATTCGCACTAAATAAAACGATATTTCCGATACCTATTCACAAATTTGCATTCAGGTGATTTTTGATGTTCAAAACCGTCATGCCCTCATTCAACAACCTTGGTAAAAAGAATTTTACAAATTAAGGATGAATATTTATTTGAATGGATTGATAATTGAATTGATTATGGCGGCAATACATGCTTATTATATTGCCAAAATTAATAAGGTATCCTGATAGCACAAACCTACTTTCCTAAAGAACGAATGTACTTTCCTAAAGAAGAAACCTACTTGCCCAAAGAAGAGACGTACTTTCCCCAAGAAGAGATCAACTTACCCCAGGAAGAGATCAACTTACCCTAAAAAGAGATCAACTTGCCCCAGAAAGAGATCAACTTGCCCCAATAAGAGATTAAATTGCCGCAGGAAGAGATCAATTTGCCTCAAGAAGAGATTAAATTGCCGCAGGAAGAGATCAATTTGCCCCAATAAGAGATTAAATTGCCGCAAGAAGATATCAACTTGCCTCAAGAAGAGATTAAATTGCCGCAGGAAGAGATCAACTTGCCTCAAGAAGAGATTAAATTGCCGCAGGAAGAGATTAACTTGCCGCAGGAAGAGATTAAATTGCCGCAGGAAGATATCAACTTGCTCAAGAAGAGATTAAATTGCCGCAGGAAGAGATTAAATTGCCGCAGGAAGAGATTAAATTGCCGCAGGAAGAGATTAAATTGCCGCAGGAAGAGATCAATTTGCCCCAATAAGAGATTAAATTGCCGCAGGAAGAGATCAACTTACCCCAAGAAGAGATCAACTTGCCCCAAGAAGAGATCAATTTGCCGCAGGAAGATATCAACTTGCCTCAAGAAGAGATTAAATTGCCGCAGGAAGAGATCAACTTGCCGCAGGAAGAGATCAATTTGCCCCAGGTAGAAACGTACTTGCCCAAAGTAGAAACGTACTTGCCTAAAGAACGAACGTACTTGCCTAAAGAACGAACGTACTTGCGTAAAGAACGAACGTACTTGCCGAAGAAACGCATATACTTTGCCGAAAGAAAGACGTGAAGATGTACATTTATGTAGAAAAAATGTACAAGCCAGATGCAAAGAATGGTTTGATTTATTATTAATATGCAGGTAGTTAGTGTTATACCTGTTTTTGAGTGTGTTTTGGCACAACCGAATCATTGATTCTTCAAGCGATCAACCGGAAGGGGTTTATGGTTGAGGAATTGGAGACAAAAGAAGGAGGTAGAGCTAATCGCGGAAACTTGGGGGGATAAGAATTTTATCTTGTGGTTGCAATTTTAAACCCTGTCAGGATTTGAAAACAGGACAGGGTCCTTTACGTTAGAAAATATTTTTATCTTGATTAAAATTAAAATAAGGATTATTTCTGAAAATCAATAAGCATTGAAGGATTAAAGCAACAAAAAAAAATGGAACTTACTGAAATATGTAAAAAAAATGCCAAAAATAAAGGATTACTTTTATATTATATTTAAAATAATATGTTTATTTTTGAAGGATCTATTATTACTAACAAAAATGGATAAGCTGAATGATATGGATGTAATCTTTTATTTTTGTATGATTATTAAAATGTTTGTGATTTATCTAAGAAAATGACTGTAAATATTAAAATACTTCCTGTTTATCAAGGTGATGCAATTTTGCTGAATTTTATCAATGAAAAAAAAAACATCTTAGTTGATACTGGTACTAGACGAAGTTACACAAAAGGCATTTTCAAGAATGAGATTAAGATTTTGCAATCTGTTGATCTACTTATACTGACTCATCCTGACGAAGATCATATTGGAGGTGTGTTGAAATATTTTGAGGATAAGAAAAGAATTAATAGTGTTTTTAAAAGTGTTTGGTATAATGCCGGTTTATTAATCAGCGATGAACTTAACATCGATAAAAATAAGATTCAAAATGTTCCTATATCTGATAGTGATGATTTGGAAATTAGCATTAAACAAGGTATTACTCTTGAAGGATTATTACTAAATGAAAATATTTTGCATGATAGATTAATAAAAGCCGGGGATAATTACAATTTTAATTTCAGTAATATTTTAATTCTGTCACCAGAAATTGAAGATTTAAAGCTCTTTTACAATGCTTGGGAAGTTGAACATGAGAAACAAATTGAAATGGCAACAACTAATGATTATCATCAATCAATAGCTGATTTAATTAAGATCAAATTTGTGGAGAATGGAACAATTGCAAACAAATCAAGTATTGCGTTTATAATTGAGGCTGATAATACAACAATGTTATTGATGGGCGATGCATTTTCATCTGTTATTGAAAAGAACATTAGAAAACTTGGATTTAATGAAAAGAAAAAGCTCAATTTGAATATAGTGAAAGTTTCTCATCATGGTAGTAGCTCTGCAATAAGTCCTAATTTATTAAATATTATCGATTGCAAAAAATTTATTATCTCCACTAATGGTAGTAATGGATTGCCAAGTAAAGAATGTTTAGCACGAATAATAACACATAGAGAAGAGAAAATTTATCTCTACTTCAATTACAAAAATGAGATTACTGAAAATATTTTTTTTGAAAAGGAATTCCAGGAATATAATTTCGAAGTAATATATTTGAATGAAGAAAACAATTATACCATTCCAATAAGTGAGTAAAATAGAAGATCTATATAATAAACATGCAGTTAAAATCATTTGTAATGGTTTGGAAGGGAGTGGTTGTATTGTTCAACCCTCTTGCTCTGATTATTCATATATTTTCACGGCAAAGCATTGCCTCATTAAAGACGAAGCTTTAGATAAAGGACTAATTCAGATTTTACGATTTAATGATAAAGTTGCATCAACCATAATACAAGATATTTATTTGCATTCTGATTTTGATATTGCAATTATTAAGGTTAATAAAATTTCTGAATTCTTCGAATCAAGGATATTTCAACCAGTAAAAGGAGAATCTGTTTCAATTTATGGTTACCCATCATTACTAAAAGCGAAATCTGAACAAAGACAAAATATCAACTGTAAAGTTTCATTTCATCGTGATTCCTATTTCGAAATTACATCTGAAAATCCACAATTTACGTTCGATAAAAGTATGCCCGAAACTATAAAAGGGTTTTCAGGTTCAGGTGTATTTTATGAGCAAGGTGATAACTTATTTATATCCGGAATATTGACGAAATTAAAAGCATTTGATGGAGGGTATTCTAGTTTATGTGCTATTGATATTAGTATATATGAAGAGCTAATTAAAAAATACGAATTAGCTACTATTTTTTCTGATAATCTTTCTAATATAAGTAAGGACTATTCATTGATAAATAATGTATTTGCTATTTCATATAATTCACAATCTGCACCATATTATCAAGAAAGAGTTATTGATAGTACTTTTCTAAACTATCTTAATAATCCAAAAAATGTTTGGATTAGTGGACCATCTGGAGTAGGAAAAACCTTATTTATTTTGCGTAATCTAAACAAAGAGAAAAAAGCACCCAAACATATTGATCTAACTTGCTCTCAGGTTGATAATATTGATGAGTATTTTGAGTATATAAACAATGAATTAATTCGGCAATTTGAGCTTACCATCTCTTCTGATAAAGCTAGTGTTTATGACAGGATTTCTGATAATCTATGTAATATAAATGATCATTTTAAAGATATTTTAATTTTTGTTGATGAGGTTCCGATTTCTGATAAAGAAAAGTTTTATAATTTTTTATCTGGCTTTGTAAATATTTCAGATAGATATTCTAATCTTAATAGAAAGGAAAATAAGATTAAATGGATTATTTCGACGAGAATTGATCCAAGCAATCATGTTAAAATTGAGGAAAGTTGCCATTCTAATAAAGCAAAAGTTCAGAAAAATTTCATATTTAAAAACATTGACTTGTGGACTGACGATGATCTATCTTCATTATTAAATCTTCTTCAAAGAACCTTAGATTTCTCACTTTCAATCAAAACAAAAAATGAAATAATAAAAATAAGTAAAGGCTTACCAGGGAGATTGAAAAACACAATTGAAAGAGTACTTTTAGAGAATTGTACAATTCACGAAGCAATTGAAATTATTAAATCTGAGAATAATTAAACATGAAAGAAAAAAAACTATATAGTACCGCAATTATTCCTAATGAGTTATATGTAACACGAGATGCGGATAGAAAATTAAAGGAGGTAATCCTTCGAATGTCAAAGCCGGCATACATTTCAGTTGCTCGCCAAATGGGAAAAACAAATCTTTTAATACAAACTAAACGCTCATTAGAAAATGAAAGCAGTAGATATGTTTATATTGATATCACGAACAATTTCGAATCAGCACAATCGTGCTTTAGATATATTGTAAACCAAATTCTTAATTCGAATGATGAAATAATAGAATTTCAGCAGGCTTCAGAATATATTTTTAAATCGAGACAAACTTCAACTTGTAATCCTACGGAAGAATACCAAAATGAAATCAGAGAGATTTTGAAAAGATTTAAGGGAAACCTAATTGTTTTTTTAGATGAAGTTGATGATTTAAGAAAACACAGCTTTTCGGATGACATTTTTGGACAAATTCGCAAGACATATTTCATTAATGAAACTTATCCAGTTTTAAAAAGGATTACCTACATTTTATCTGGCGTCATAGACCCTGAGAAATTAATAAAGACTAAAGATAATTCCCCCTTTAATATTGCAATCCCGATTTATTTAGAAGATTTTAAATATGACGAGTTTCTCGAGCTGATTAACAAAAGTGAACTAATACTTGAAAATGAGATAAAAGAATATATCTATGATTGGTTAAAAGGAAATCCAAGAATGTCATTTGAGATTTTATCAATAATAGAAGATGAATATATCCTTGGAAACCAAATAACGAAAGTTTTAGTTGACAAAGTAATCAATGATTTCTATCTCACAAATTTTAAAAATCCTCCTATAGATCATATTCGGGATTTAATAAAACACAATACGGAAGTTCGTAAGGGATTAATCAAACTTAAAAATGGGCAGATAGATGAATTGACTGATGATGTAATAAACAAATTTTATTTATTTGGAATCACTTCAACAAAGATTAATAAACAGAATCTTACTATAAAAAACAGAGTGATTGAATTGAGCCTATCGGATGAATGGATTCAAAATATTGAATTGGAAAAGCAGGGTTATTATCATTATGGAACTGAGAAAATTACGCAGGGTCAATTTGAAGAGGGTATAAAACTACTTAATGAATATCTTCAAAATGAGCCAAAAGGGAGTTTTGCCACATTAGCAAAGTTCGGAATTGGGCAAGCTTATTATAAAATTGGGAATCATGAATTATCAAACCAATATTTATTTGAAAAACCAATCACTAAAGAATCATCTTCTGATTTATACTTTAGGCAAGTTTCATATATTGGAGTAAATTTTATGAAACTTGGTAAATTTGAAATTGCATCCTTATATTTTGACGAAATAATTAATGACGCACAGCAAATACCTCAAATGGTAATTAATGCCCATATCAATAGATGTGAGCTCTTTATTAATTTGGATCAAACATATAAATTATCGGATATTGAACCATTATATTTAATTGCTCTTGATTTTATTAATCAAAATGAAGAAAAAATCGAAGAAAAGCAAAAATTTATAGCGATTATATATTTTCGATTGGGGTATTTATACAATAGAGATAATGCATCTAAACAAGAGGCTCTCCAATACTATGAAAAAGCTCTATTATATTCCGATATCAAAGAAAAACCATTAATATACTTACTCATTGATAGTTGTTTAGAGTCAAATTCTGAAAGAAGAATAGATATTTATATAGAATTAGCGAAATTAGTTGTTCAAAACGATATAATATTCAGTGAATCTGAAGAAATAATAACACCTTTTAATGAGCTTCAATTAAATGTAATACTATCCAATCTAATTGAATTTAAAATTACAAATGAATTTGATGACTTATTAAAATACTCTTTAATAAATCTATATTCAAATCGATTAAAAGAATATGAACTAATCTATCAAATTGCAATTTTTTCAATTAATACTAAGAATTGGATTGCTAGTGAAATTTTATTAAATGAAGTGCTTGAATTCAAAGATATTGATCTTAAAATACAAAAACACTGCCATCAAATTATTGGCTTATTAGAAAGCAACAGAAATAGTATTTCAGCATCTTTTTCGCATCTGATTAAATTTGTAAAGCTTTTCAATGATAACAATAATTTCAATGAACAATTGCAAATAATTGATTTTACTGCCTTTATTAGTGTTATTGACTTTTATCGTAAGAAAAAGAACTTTGAAAAATCATTTGAAATAGCGTCTATAATTGAGAAACAATTTAATGGTAATTTAAATTCTGAAAACAAAGCTAATAGCGTTGTTATTTTGTTTTATATAATGGATTATTATTCATTTATTGGTGACATTTATAATTCCACAATTTATGGTAAAAAAGTGCTTTCCTTAATTTCTGAAGTAAAGCCAATTTTGAATGAGTTATCTTATGTTGATAAAAAAGGATTAGGTAATATTGAAATGCAAACTCGTTCAATGCTAAATAGTTTTAAAGAAGTAACACCTATTGAGCCAATAAAAATTAGAAGAGAACTGGGGCGAAATGAATATGTAAAAGTTCGATATAAAAATGGAAATGAAATTACAGCAAAGTATAAAAAAGTGTCCGAAGATATATCAAGAGGGGAATGCATTTTATTAAGCAATAAGATCTAAGAAGTGCAAGATTAGATAAAACGGTCGAAGTTGTGCCACCCATTTCGGATCAAGTTGTGCCAGGCGTTTCGGTCGAAGTTGTGCCACTTTATTCTGGCCAATAAGATTTTGTTTCGGTCGAAGATGTGCCACGTGTTTCGGTCGAAGTTGTGCCAGATGCGTAATTAAAGGAATGATTTCTATCTTATCGCTGAAAACTTAAATCAGGGATATGGCCGCGAAAAAGATAGACATTATGGATGTTCGACAATTAATTCAGTTAAAAATCAGAGGAGAGAGCAACCGGAGTTGTTCCTCAAATTTAGCGATTCACCGCAATACGGTAAATTACTATGTCCGGCAATTAAAAGCCACAGGTAGCGGATATCCCGATTTGCTCCAATTGAGTGATGCGGAATTGAAAGAACTATTCCCTTGCCGCTCAGCTTCAGACAGTGATCGTTACGAAGAGCTGGCGTCCTGTTTTTCGTATTTTAAACAGCAATTGCTTCTTCCCGGGGGCACACGCGAAGCGTTGTGGAAAGAATACTTACACACTCATCCTGAGGGCTATGGGTATACACAATTTAACGAGCACTATAACAATTGGCTGGGTCAAACCAAAGCAAGCGGGAAACTCACCCATAAAGCGGGCGATAAATTGCTGGTCGATTATACAGGCAAAAAGCTTCAGGTGGTTGATAAACAGACCGGCGAGGTATCTGACGTGGAAGTGTTCGTTGGTATCCTTCCATGCAGTGGTTATACCTTTGTTGAAGCGAGCCGTAGCCAGCAACGTGAAGATTTTATTGGTTCAATCAACAACTGTTTTCAATTTTTAGGAGGCAGCAGTAAGGCCATTGTTCCTGATAATCTGAAGTCAGCAGTTTCCAAAGCCAGCAAGTACGAACCGATCCTTAATAAAACGCTAAAGGATCTGGCGCTTCATTATGGCTGTGCGATCAATCCTACCCGTTCTTACTCTCCGCAGGATAAGGCGATGGTTGAAGGGGCTGTAAGACTGGTTTATCAGCGCATTTTCTTCCCGATCCGAAACATGACCTTTTTTAGTCTTGACGAGCTAAATGAGCAGCTTAAGAAGGAACTTGTGACGTACAATGAGTACCTGATGGAAACTTACCAGGCAAGCCGCAGAAAGCTCTTTGTTGAGCTGGAAGAGCAATACCTGCAACCTTTACCGTCTACCCTGTATCAGATAAAGCATTACAAGCGGGCCAAAGTGCAGAAAATGGGTTATATCTACCTCTCTGATACAAAGAACTATTACAGCGTACCATACCGTTATATTGGCAAGCAAGTTGAATTGCAATATGATCAGGATATCATTGAGATTTACTGTCAGTCAGATCGTATTGCAAGTCATAAAAGGGTAAGCCGGCCAGGTCAATATGTTACCATTAAAGAACATATGAGCAGTACTCATCAGTTTTACAACGACTGGAGTCCGGAATACTTCAATAAACTGGCACTAAGCATTGGCTCAAAAACAGGTGAATATATCTCCCTGCTCATTGCTCAGCAAGACTATCCTGAAACAGGTTACAAGCAGGCGCTGGGCATTCTGAGCCTGAAAAAAGCCTTCGACAAACACCGGATAGAGAAAGCCTGTACCCTTGCTTTAACCCATGACAAATACAGTTACCGCACCATCAAACGCATTTTGGAAAACAATATGGATAAAGGCATTGAAACCAAAACACAAAAACTTTATATCCCGATGCACACAAATATACGGGGGGCAGAAGCCTATAATTAATCTTTAAAATAAACAGACATGAACAATCAAAGTACCATTGAAAGAATGAAACAA
>Ga0209512_1004932_pt1 | contig 11340 bp, 8 predicted proteins | sample frozenSSSSmetaG_FD_184142 | JGI IMG/M metagenome (GOLD analysis project Ga0209512, IMG submission 184142) | Glacier valley bacterial and archeal communities from Borup Fiord, Nunavut, Canada, to study Microbial Dark Matter (Phase II) -... | ecosystem: Environmental > Aquatic > Freshwater > Ice >... | reverse complement strand
ATGCCTGAATTGACTGGTCAGGCAAGGCTTTTAGCGGGACGAACAGCTCCGGCCAGCTCCTTCATGAGACAGGATAAGATGGGCTCAACTATCTGGCTGATCTTGTAAAGCCTGCCACTGCGGACCAGAGGCTGCTGGAGCAAAGCAATTTGGGCATCCGGCAAATAGTCGTATTTATAAAATCAAGTGAATATCGTGGTACAGTACGAAAATGGGGTACGTATGACCATGCGTACCCCGTTTTCTGCGATCTGAAGCGCCCAATATGATTTCGTCAGTACACTATACGGCAAGAATCAGTTAATTCTTCAGTACAGTTTCCAGGCTAAGCCGTTATACCGTTTGAGGTACCGTTAGAATATCTTCGCCTAAGGCCTCTTCAATTCGGATAATCGTCTTCAACTCCAAGTTGTGAGTACCACTTAACCACTTACTAATCTCGGACTCTGACTTATGAAGAGCCGTTGCTAAGTCTTTTTGGCTCATCTGTTTCTGCTCCAAGATACTATGAATACGGTCAGCAACATCCAGCATCTTGGCCACTGAACGGCGGGTTTGCATGGGGGTCCGGGCGGCAATGCGGTCAAAAGCGTCCATTGTATACTAATCTTTAGTCTATTAAATCAATTTCTTCTAGATTCATGATCTCTTTACCCTCTGTCACCAGCTCTCCGGTTTGAATCAGTTCCATTAGTTGACCGGCCATCTTATTGGCAAACCTAAACTTAGTCAACAGGTCGGGACTGTCCTGTACCGTTCGCCCGGTTTTCAGACCGCCATTCGCCAAAATAACTACCTCATCTGTTAGTCGAATACAATATAGCCGTAGTCGACAGTAGTCATCTCCTAACTCTGCCATAATCCGGGCGGGCGGTGGTAGGGCATTGGCATCGTTCTCAAAACGAAAGTAGCGAGCTTTGGCTCCCCTACGCCTTCCAATTTCGGTGATCCACGTCACCAGCAAGTCGACGTCTTTGGTCAGGCTGGCATCTTGTTCAAAGCGATCAAAGAACGAATCGGTTTCGGACTGTCCTCTTCCCTCTACTTGAAGGGTATAGTAATTAACTCTGTTAAACGCCTTAAATAGTCGGATCGTTACAAAATTCTTCACTTTTAAGTTAAGTATTCAGCGAATGTAGTGGAATTTGTCGACTTTAGAAGTGACTTGTGAGTAAAGGACTCATCTTTCACTATAGGGTCGAATTGATCGCCAATGAGTGTACTGCGAAAATCACTAATATGTAGCAACACGTAATTTTTTACAACTGACAATTCGGGCTTCTAATCTTCACAGTATTCTCAGTTGCTAAATGGTTATATTTCATCTCTAATGCTGATAAAAGTAGCTTTTGTAGCTATCTGGATGTTGATTTAGCAAAGCACCCGACCAAGCAGGTATCGTTGCTAAAAAATCAAACCCACCGTTACGTATTGTCATTGTTTCACTACTGAGTTTAATTCTCTCCTAACTTGGCTGATACGATACTGATTATCGACGATGAGCCCCGGCCCCGTCAATTGCTGACCCGAATCCTGCAACTGGAAGGCTATGCCGTACTAGAAGCCGAAACCGCCCGCGCCGGTCTGAAAACGCTGGAAAATGAAGCCGTACATGTTATTATCAGCGATGTGAAACTACCCGATAAGAACGGTATTGAACTCACGGCTCAACTCAAACAGGCGTACCCCGCCACCGAGATCATTGTGCTGACGGCCTACGGCACCATTCAGGACGGGGTAACGGCCATCAAAAACGGTGCCTTCGACTATATCACTAAAGGCGACGATAACGACCGCATCATTCCGCTGGTGAGCCGGGCTGTGGAGAAAGCGCAGTTGCAGTTTCGTATTCAGCGACTCGAAGCACAGATGAGTCATCGGCATGGTTTCGACAGTATCATTGGCCGCTCCAACCCCATTACGCAGGCGATTGACCTGGCCCGGCGGGTGGCCGTTACCGATACCACGGTGCTGCTGACGGGCGAGACGGGTACGGGCAAGGAAGTATTTGCGCAGGCCATTCACCAGGGCAGCCCGCGCCGGAACGGGCCGTTTGTGGCCATCAACTGCGGGGCGTTGGGGCGCGAGATTCTGGAAAGTGAACTCTTCGGCCACCGCGCCGGTGCGTTTACCGGGGCCACCCGCGACCAGAAAGGGCTTTTTGCCGAAGCCGATAAAGGCACGATTTTTCTGGACGAAATTGGTGAGATGCCGCTTGATTTGCAGGCCAAACTGCTGCGGGTGCTGGAAACCCACGAGTTCCTGCGTGTGGGCGATACCAAATCCACCAAAACTGATGTGCGGGTCATTGCCGCCACCAACCGCGACCTCGCGCAGGAAGCGCAGGCGAATCACTTTCGACTTGACTTATACTACCGGCTGTCGGTCTTTCAGATTTTGCTGCCGCCCCTGCGCGACCGCCCCGACGATATTATGGCACTGGCCGAACAGTTTGCCCGGCAGGATGCGGCTAAAATTGGTCGGCGGGGGGTGCAGCTTAGTCCAGCGTTTGTGCAGAAACTACGTCAGCACCCCTGGAAAGGCAATATTCGTGAGCTGAAGAACGTCATTGAGCGGGCCGTTATCCTGGCCGATACCACCGCCGACAACCTCACTGAACTCACGCCCGCGCTGCTGCCCTACGAGATGCAGGACGGTACGCTGCCCACCGACCCAACCGCCATCATCGACCTCGCCACGCTGGAACGCCAGCACATCAGACGAGTGCTGCGCCACACCAGCGGCAGCAAGACCGAAGCCGCCCGGCTGCTCGGTATTGGCCTGACTACCCTGTACCGGAAAATTCAGGAGTATGGTTTGGACGGGTGATGGTTTACCGATCCGACGCGCTTCAGCCGCGTGTAATCGGCCACGTGGACCACGAGCGGTACCTGTTCCGTTTCTACGTTCTGCGTATCGAGGCCATACGCCCGCTCGTCGGCTATGCTGAGGTTTTTGAGGGCGAAGTACCCATTCATCACGAACGTTTCCGTGATATTTAACTCATTTTCATACGACAGAAACCGGTTGATGACCACAAACCGGAAGTCGCCAATGGTGTTGGTTTCAACCTTTATTGGCCGGTACTGGGGGCTGATGTTGACCTCATGGCAGCGTACCATTTCTTCAACCACCTTGCGAAACAACAGATTGATGCGGGGCTGCACCCGAAAACCCAGCCGAAACGTAATGTGTACTACCTCTTCCGGCTCCAGAATGTCAATCATATATTCGGTGGTGTAGGGGTCGTCTGCCAGTTCGACATGGATAAACCAGTACAGGTCGGCGCGTTTGGGCTGACCTTCCAGAATGGAGTCGATGATGTGGGCTTCAATTTTTTGGGGAGTAGATGAGGCCGTCAGGTATACTAAGTTGGTAGCGTATTTGGGTAAACGGCTGTCGTTGCTGAGTTGCTTCAAAATCGGGAGGTGATCGTGCAGGCTGACGTAATTGGTCAACCGGCGTTTAATCTGACCCCCGTAGTGCCAGACCAGCATGACGGTGATAATGACGGCCCCCAGTAGAAGAGACACCCAGCCACCGTGCGTGAACTTGAGCAGGTTGGCCACCAGAAAACTTCCTTCAACGGTCAGAAAAACCAGCACCAGCGCACCAACGAGTAGTTTGTTGACGTGGCGAACGTACAGGTACATACCCAGCAAAACCGTGGTGGTCAGCATGGTCAGGTTAACCGCCAGCCCGAAGGCAGCTTCCATGTTTTTGGCCTCGCGGAAATAAAGTACCACGCCAAAACACCCGGCCATCAGCAGCCAGTTGAACGCCGGGATATACACCTGCCCCCGCGCATCGGACGGAAAAACAATGCGCATCTTGGGAAGCAGCGTCAGTCGAAATGCTTCGGAAACCAGCGTAAACGTGCCGCTGATAAGGGCCTGACTGGCCGTAATGGTAGCCAGCGTAGCGACAATGATGCTGGGCAGCAGAAACCAGTCGGGCACCAGGCCAAAGAACGGACTGGTACCCGACAGTGACCGACCCACCTGACCAAGCAGCCACGTTGCCTGGCCCAGGTAGCACAGCACCAGGCATATTTTCACGAAAATCCACGATACCTGCACGTTCCGGCGACCTACGTGTCCCATGTCGGAATATAGGGCCTCCGCCCCGGTCGAACACAGAAAAACGCCACCCAGCAGCCAGAAACCACCGGGGTAGTTCACGAGCATGTCGTAGGCGTAATACGGATTCAGCGCGCGGACAATTTGCGGGTGCTGCACCACCTGAGCCGCGCCCAGCACCCCAATCATGGAGAACCACACGACCATGATTGGGCCAAAACCCCTGCCGAGAACGGTGGTACCGGCCTGCTGTATGGCAAACAGGAAGAACAGGATAACCAGCACAATGGGTACCGTGGGTAGCCTGGGATAGAGCGGTAACAGGCCTTCAATGGCCGAAGACACTGAAATAGGCGGGGTAATAATGCTGTCGGCAATCAGGAAACTGCCGCCCGCAATGGCGGGGAAAAGCAGCCACCGCCTATACCGGCGAATGAGGGTGTAGAGCGAGAAAATACCTCCTTCCCCCTTGTTGTCGGCCCGCAGCGTAATAAGAACGTATTTGAGTGTGGTCTGGAACGTAAGCGTCCAGAAAATAGCCGAAACCCCGCCCAGGGCCAGTGTCTCGGTAATGATTCGTTTCTCGATGATGGCCTGGTAGGTGTACAGGGGCGAGGTGCCAATATCGCCGAAAACAATGCCGACGGCAACCAGCAGGCCAGCCGCCGAGGCCTTATCGAAGGACGTATGCGTATGCTTCTCCATTACTCAGTTTGTATTGCCGGGAACCGCGCGAAAGTCGTGCCAACCGGGAATGGCGGGCAATTAAGCCTGTTTTGGGGTAATATCTTTCCAAAATGGAAGAGCCGCTTTCCATTTTGGAAAAATCAGCCGGTATTTGTCGACGCCAAGCAGTGCTAATAAAATATTTAATACTCTGATCATTAGGTGGTTAGATTAACAAAAGGATTGTTGAATACAGATTGGATTATTTCTTGGCATACCCGGTTCGTCAACCAATCAATTAATCAATATAACCCATGCTTGATGCCCTGTTGCTCCTCGTATCGGCCCTGCTTTGCTTCGCCGTATTCTACAAAACCATCGAGTGGTTTGAACACATCTGACCAACCAACCCATGCTTATACTCCTGTTTATTGTTTCCCTGCTGGTGTTTGCCTACATGCTGTACGTACTCATCCGACCCGAGCGCTTCTAATTCAATCAGCGAAAACATTTCGCTTTTCACGTACTAAAAAATGACGACTGACTTACTGGGCATTCTGGTCACCTACGGACTAACCGTCCTGCTGGCCATCCCACTGGGAAAATACCTGGCGAAGGTTTTCGCTGGGACGCCCAACCTGTTTGATTTCATGGCTCCGATTGAACGATTCCTGTACCGGATGGCCGGTATCGACCCCAACCGGGACATGCACTGGAAAGAAAACATCGTGGCCATGCTGACCATCAACGCCGTCTGGCTGGTGCTGGCCTTCGTTCTGCTGCTGACGCAGGGTAGCCTGCCCCTCAACCCGGACGGGAACCCGTCGATGTCGCCCGATCTGGCGTTCAATACGGCCATCAGCTTTCTGGTCAACTGCAATTTGCAGCACTATTCGGGCGAGACGGGACTAACGTACCTGACGCAACTGGGCGTAATCACCTTCCTGCAATTCGTATCGGCAGCTACGGGAATAGCCGCATTAGTATTACTGTTCCGGCACTTTATGCCCGACGTAACCGACCGGTCCGGCAACTTCTACAAGTTCTTTGTTCTGTCCATTACGCGCTTATTGCTGCCGCTGTCGCTGGTGATTGCCATTATACTGGCCTTCAACGGTACCCCGGCGAGTTTTGCCGGTAAAGACAGCATCGTCACGCTACAGGGCGATACCGTGGGCGTGTCGCGGGGACCGGCTGCGGGTATGATTGCTATTAAGCACCTCGGTACTAACGGGGGTGGCTGGTTTGGCGTTAACTCCGCGCACCCGCTCGAGAACCCCAACTACTTCACGAACATGGTCGAAATGATCGTGCAGGTGCTGATTCCGATTGCCCTGATTTTTGCTCTCGGTTATTACATCCGTCGGCGGAAATTTGCCTGGATTATCTACGGCGTCATGACAATGGGGATGCTGATGTTGCTGGTGCCCACCATCTGGAGCGAGCTGAATGGGAGTCCAGCCATCGAGCAACTGGGTATCAACCAGGCTGCGGGGGCTACGGAAGGCAAAGAAATTCGCTTCGGAGCAGCGGCATCCGCCTACTGGAGCATCGTCACCACGATTATCTCTACGGGGTCAGTCAATAGTATGCACGACTCGTCGATGCCATTATCGGGCGCTATGCAGCTACTGGGTATGATGACCAACGCGTTCTACGGGGGCTGTGGCGTCGGTATTCTGAACTACTACATCTTCCTGATTGTAGCGGTGTTTATTTCGGGGCTGATGGTGGGCCGGACACCGGAGTTTTTCGGGCGTAAAGTAGAAGCCCGTGAGATGAAGATTGCCGCCCTGATTGCCATCCTGCACCCGTTCCTGATTCTGGTTGGTACGGCTCTGGCCTCGTACGTTATCGTGACGATGCCCGAGGCCGACTGGGTCGTGAAACCCGCCAGCTGGCTCAACAACCCCGGCTTCCACGGCTTTTCCGAAATGCTCTATGAGTTCACGTCGTCGTCGGCTAACAACGGGTCGGGCTTCGAGGGGCTGGGTGACAACAACGTGTTCTGGAACGTTTCGACGGGCTTCGTGCTGATATTTGGTCGGTTCCTGCCCATTATCGGACCGCTGGCCATTGCGGGCCTGCTGGCGCAGAAGAAGTATGTGCCAGAGAGTGCCGGAACGCTGCCCACCGACACGGGTACGTTCGGCCTGATGACGCTTGCGGTGATTATAGTGATTGCAGCCCTGGCCTTTTTTCCGGCCTTGACGCTGGGGCCACTGGCCGAATTTTTTAGTCTTCGTTAGATTTCAATTTATCCTTTTTGCTAAGAAAATGGCAACACAAAAATCGCCCGCGCTATTCCAGCCTGAATTGGTTGGACCGGCAATCCGGGCTTCGTTCAGCAAGCTTAATCCGGCTGAACTTATCAAAAATCCGGTCATGTTTACGGTTGAGATCGGCACGGCCATTATGGGGCTGGTAACGATCTACATTGCTCTATCGGGCGATACCTCGCAGGGTAGCGTGGTGTATAACAGCGTGATTACGGCGGTTCTGCTGCTGACGCTGCTGTTTGCCAACTTCGCCGAGGCCATTGCCGAAGCACGGGGCAAGGCGCAGGCCGAATCACTCCGCAAGACCCGCCAGGAAACCCCCGCCAAGGTCATTCGGCCCGTGGGGGAGCGCACCATCAACGAGATGCAAATTATCTCATCGGCCCTGCTTGTGAAAGGCGACGTCTTCCTGTGTGAAGCGGGCGACATCATTCCTTCCGACGGGGAGATCATCGAGGGTCTCGCCACCATCGACGAGTCGGCCATTACGGGCGAGTCGGCCCCGGTCATTCGCGAAGCGGGGGGGGACAAATCATCGGTGACGGGTGGTACCAAGGTGCTGTCAGACAAGATAAAGGTGCAGGTGACCACCCAGCCGGGCGAGTCGTTTCTCGACAAGATGATTGCACTGGTTGAAGGCGCATCGCGGCAGAAAACGCCGAACGAAATTGCCCTGACTATTCTGCTGGCGGGCTTTACGTTGGTATTCATTATCGTCTGCATCACGCTGCAACCCTTCGCGATGTACGCCAAAACGCCCATCACTATTGCCGCGCTGATTTCGCTGTTCGTCTGCCTGATTCCGACTACTATTGGCGGACTTCTGTCGGCCATCGGTATTGCGGGCATGGACCGGGCGTTGCGGGCCAACGTCATTGCCAAGTCGGGCCGGGCGGTTGAAACGGCGGGCGATATCGACACGCTGTTGCTTGATAAAACCGGAACCATCACCATCGGTAATCGGAAAGCCACCCACTTTTATCCAGCCCCCAGGGTATCCGAAGCGGAGATGATCCGGGCAAGTGCGCTCAGTTCGCTGGCCGACGAAACCCCCGAAGGGAAGTCGATCGTTGAATTGGCCGGAACGGACGTGACCCGTAGCCTCAGCACGGCTGGTGCCACAATGATCAAGTTCACTGCCGAAACCCGTTCGTCCGGTATCGATATGCCGTCGAGTGGTGCTAACGGCAGTGCGCTACGCATACGCAAAGGAGCCACTGATTCGATTCGGAACATTGTTTTGAAAGCCGGTAATACATTCCCGGCGGAAACGGAAGAGCAGGCCAAGGCTATCGCAGCCAACGGCGGCACGCCCCTGGTTGTGATTGAAAACGAGCGGGTTATGGGTGTAGTTGAGTTGCAGGATATTATCAAGCCCGGTATTGCCGAACGTTTCGAGCGGCTGCGCAAGATGGGCGTCAAAACCGTAATGGTTACGGGTGATAATCCCCTGACGGCGAAGTTTATCGCCGAGAAAGCCGGGGTCGATGACTTCATTGCTGAAGCCAAACCCGAAGACAAGATGCAGTATATCCGGGATGAGCAGACCAGCGGTAAACTCGTGGCCATGATGGGCGACGGTACCAATGACGCGCCCGCCCTGGCGCAGGCCGACGTAGGTGTGGCGATGAACTCCGGTACGCAGGCGGCTAAGGAAGCGGGCAACATGGTCGATTTGGATAACGACCCGACCAAGCTGATTGAAATCGTTGAGATTGGCAAGCAGCTGCTCATCACGCGGGGTACGCTGACTACGTTCAGCATCGCCAACGACGTGGCCAAGTATTTCGCCATTGTTCCGGCTCTGTTCGTGGCCAGTATCCCGGCGCTGCAACGGATGAACCTGATGCGCCTACATTCTCCCGAGTCAGCTATTTTGTCGGCGGTGATTTTCAACGCCATCATTATCCCGATGCTGATTCCGCTGGCGCTGCGGGGCGTGGCATACAAACCCATCGGTGCTAGTGCGCTGCTGCGCCGGAACCTGTTCATCTACGGCTTCGGCGGGCTGGTGGCTCCCTTCGTCGGGATTAAGCTACTCGATTTAGTGGTGGGGCTGTTTGTTTAACTACCTCACGGCTACGGCCAACCGTCTCACCCCCTCTCCCAATAGTAGAGGGGCTATTTAGCCGAGTCTTCTCCCCTCTCCCAACAGAGAGGGGCCGGGGGTGAGGTAAAACAACTAACAAAATCATGAAAAATCACATCTCACCAGCTATTCGCCTTACGATTGGGCTACTGGTTATTCTGTCTATTCTGTATCCGCTCTTTGTGGCGGCCGTTTCCCGACTGGCTCCCGGTGGGGGCGATGGGGTTACCATCATGGCCAGAGGTCGTATTGTTGGCTACGCCAACGTTGGTCAGAAATTTACGGAAGACCGGTACTTTAACAGCCGCCCGTCGGCGGTGGATTACAACGCAGCCGGGTCGGGCGGATCGAATAAAGGACCGTCCAATACCGAATACCTCGGCGTAGTAGAGGCTCGCATCGATACGTTTATGGTACACAACCCGGGCGTAAACAAAGCCGATATTCCTGCCGAACTGGTAACCGCATCGGGATCGGGCCTGGACCCACACCTGTCGCCCGCCGGGGCCAGTGTGCAGATTGCCCGCATTGCCCGTGTTCGGAACATACCGGCCACGCGGCTCCAGCAGTTGGTTGATGAACAAACAGAAGGCCCGCTGCTGGGACTGTTTGGTCCATCAACGGTCAATATTCTCAAGTTAAATGTTGCACTCGACGCCTTAAAATAGTCAGTAACCCCGGCTCTGTCCGGGCCGGGGTTACGCATCACGAACATGAACAAGCTTTTATTTTTTTCTGCGGCCTGCCTTTGTGCCGCTTCATCCGTAGCCGTAGCCCAGTCTGCCGACAGTACGAGCAGCACGGCCCCGGTACCCACTGCCCCGGCGTTGACGCTGACGGGCTACGTGGAAGCCTACTATACACAAGATCTTACGGCCCCAAAAACGACCCAGGAACGGCCCTCTTTTTTGTACAACCATAAGCGAAATCGGGAATTCAACATTAATCATGCGTACTTTAAACTGGCCTATGCTACCGACCGGGTACGCGGAAATCTGGCCGTCCAGGTCGGTACGTACGCCCAGTACAACTATGCCGCCGAGCAGCCTCTGCTCAGAAACGTGTACGAAGCCAACGTGGGCGTGAAGCTGAGCAAAACCCGCGATTTGTGGCTCGACGCGGGCATTTTTTCGTCGCACATCGGTTTTGAGAGTGCCGTTTCCAAAGATTGCTGGACGCTGACGCGGAGCATCCTGGCCGAGAACTCGCCGTATTACTTGGCGGGTGCCAAACTGACCTATAATACCGGGAAATGGACCCTGCTGGGATCGGTACTCAATGGCTGGCAGCGCATCGCCAAACTGCCGGGCTACAGCGGCCCGTCGGTTAGTACGCAGGTGCAGTTCCGTCCCTCCGACAAGGTGACGCTGAACTGGAGTTCGTTCCTCGGCAGCGACCGGCCCGACTCGCTCAAGCAGGGTCGCTTTTTCAATAATTTTTACGCCATCATCAACCCCGCCGGGCGGTTTGGCGTCATTCTGGGCTTCGACATTGGCAGCGACCGTAAGCCGGTCGTGCGCACGGGCAGTACGGACCGGGTTGAGGGCGGGGGTAGCTACGTTTGGTATGCACCCGTCGTGATTGCGCGGTACAAGACATCGGACCGAAGCTACCTGAATGGACGTGTCGAATATTACGACGATAAAAACGCAGTGATTATTGGCATTCTCGGTTTTCAGACGATGGGCTACTCGCTGGGTTACGACTACTACATTTTACCGCAGGCCCTGTTTCGCATTGAAGGGAAAATCTATGACAGCAAGACCCCTATTTTTGAAACAACCAGCGGTTTTGGTCGCCAAAACACAAGTCTGACCACCAGCTTAGCCGTCTCGTTTTGACGAGACTTCGTCATATTTGGTTGATGAAACGGACGAATGCAGTCAAATCCGTGCGCCGGAATTGACTGTATTATCTGATCCTGTTGGCAAGCCGCATTACTCCCGACCGAACCGCTCACTAAATGGTTTTGTCGGGAGTGATGTGGTTTTCTGACGCGCGGCCAGCGTAATTAATACCCGCATATCTCCGCATCCCGGAAAACCTGTACAACCCTGAATCCCGGAAAAATCATGAATCCCAACGACCAGAACGCTGACCGATTTTTAGACCTGATTCGCGAGTCCCGACGCGGTAAGTTCAAGGTCTATATCGGTATGAGCGCGGGCGTAGGCAAGTCTTACCGGATGCTGCAGGAGGCCCACGCGCTGCTGCGGAGCGGTATCGA